>Ga0073904_10002652_pt1 | contig 13521 bp, 11 predicted proteins | sample KloWWTrecipitate_FD_66668 | JGI IMG/M metagenome (GOLD analysis project Ga0073904, IMG submission 66668) | Active sludge microbial communities from Klosterneuburg, Austria, studying microevolution and ecology of nitrifiers - Klosterneuburg... | ecosystem: Engineered > WWTP > Aerobic digester >...
GGTACTTGTAGCCGCAGCCCACCGCGAGGTCGACCTCGTGGGCGTCGAGGCCCACCGGCACGGCACCGGCCGTGTGGCTGAGGTCCCACAGCGACAGCGCCCCGACGGCGTGGGCCGCGCGCGTCAGTCCCGGCAGGTCCCACAGCTCACCGGTGCGGAAGTCCGCGTGCGACAGCGCGACGAGTGCGACGTCGGTGCCGTGCGCCGCCAGGACCGCAGGCACCTCGGCGGGGCTCGCGTGCACCACCCGCCAGCCGACGTCCTGGGCGACCCCGGCCAGCACGTACAGGTCGGTCGGGAAGGAGCCGGGGTCCGTGACCAGCAGGCCCCGCCCCGGGCGGAGCAGCGCCGCCGCCCGCGCGGCCTGGAAGAGGTTGACCGACGTCGAGTCGCCCACCGCCACCTGACCGGCCCCCGCGCCGACCAGCCGGCCGACGCGGTCGCCGACCCGCAGCGGGGCGCCCCACCAGTCGTGGACGTTCCACGACGTGATGAGGTCGCGGCCCCACTGCTCGCGGACCACCGCGGCGACGGCATCGGGCACCGCGCGGGGCAGGGCCCCGAGCGAGTTGCCGTCGAGGTACACCACACCCGCCGGGAGCTCGAACCGGTCCCGCAGGTCCGTCGCGGCGTGCTCGGCGTCGAGCCGTGCCGCGAGCTCGTGCCAGGTGCCGGCGTCTGGATCGCCGCCCCGGCGGGCATCGCCCGGCCGGCGGTGGTCGTCTGGCGGGGCGGCCGGGTCCATGGGCCGAGGATAGGCGCCAGTAGGATCGCCCGTCGTGACCCCCACCATCGGAGTGCTGGCCCTGCAGGGCGACGTGCGCGAGCACCTGACGGCCCTGGACGACGCCGGAGCCACGGCCGTCGCGGTGCGCCGGCCGGCGGAGCTCGCCGCAGTCGACGGGATCGTGCTGCCCGGCGGGGAGTCCACGACGATCGACAAGCTGCTGCGCATCTTCGAGCTCTTCGAGCCGCTGCGCGCGGCCATCGGGGCTGGCCTGCCCGCCTACGGGTCGTGCGCCGGGATGATCCTGCTCGCGGACCGGATCACCGGTGGCACCAGCGACCAGCAGACGCTCGGCGGGCTCGACATCACCGTGCGGCGCAACGCCTTCGGCCGCCAGGTCGACTCGTTCGAGACCGACCTCGTCGTCGAGGGGATCGCCGACAGCCACGAGACCCCGGTGCACGCCGTCTTCATCCGCGCACCGTGGGTGGAGGAGGTCGGCCCCGGCGTGCGGGTGCTGGCCAGGGTGGTGTCCGGTCAGGCCGCCGGTAGGATCGTGGCGGTGCGCGAGCGCGACGTCCTGGCCACGTCCTTCCACCCGGAGATCTCCGGCGACCTGCGCCTGCACCGACTGTTCGTCCAGATCGTCACCGAGCGCGGCTGAGGGGTTTCGCACCATGTCAGGTCACTCCAAGTGGGCCACCACCAAGCACAAGAAGGCCGTGGTCGACGCCAAGCGCAGCAAGCTCTTCGCCAAGCTCATCAAGAACATCGAGGTCGCGGCGCGCATCGGCGGCGCCGACCTCGCCGGCAACCCGACCCTGTTCGACGCGGTGCAGAAGGCCAAGAAGTCGTCGGTCCCGATCGACAACATCAACCGCGCCGTCAAGCGCGGCTCCGGCCAGGAGGCCGGCGGTGCCGACTACCAGACGATCATGTACGAGGGCTACGGCCCCGGGGGCGTGGCCGTGCTCGTCGAGTGCCTCACCGACAACCGCAACCGCGCGGCCTCCGACGTGCGCGTCGCGTTCACCCGCAACGGCGGATCGCTGGCCGACCCGGGCTCGGTGGCCTACCTGTTCTCGCGCCGCGGCGTCGTCGTCGTGCCGAAGACCGACACCCTGACCGAGGACGACGTCCTTGGCGCCGTGCTCGACGCGGGCGCCGAGGAGGTCAACGACCTCGGCGAGGCGTTCGAGGTGATGAGCGAGGCGACCGACGTCGTCGCCGTGCGCACCGCGCTGCAGGCCGCGGGGATCGACTACGACTCCGCCGAGGCCCAGTTCGTCCCCGCCGTGCAGGTCGAGGTCGACATCGACGGCGCCCGCAGGATCCTCAAGCTCATCGACGCCCTCGAGGACAGCGACGACGTCCAGGACGTCTTCGCCAACTTCGACGCCTCCGACGAGGTCATGGCGGCGCTCGAGGAGGAGTGAGCCCGCGGGCAGCGCGTCCTGCAGGGGCCGCCCGTCCCCGGCTGTGAGACTGGGCCCGTGCGCGTGCTCGGAGTGGACCCAGGGCTGACCCGGTGCGGGCTGGGAGTGGTCGACGCGCTGCCGGGGCGCCGCGTGCGGATGGTCGCGGTGGGCGTCGCGCGCTCTGATCCAGACGACGACGTCGCGCACCGCCTCTCGATCATCGCGGCGGAGGTCGACGCGTGGCTCGACGAGCACCGACCCGACGCGGTCGCCGTGGAGCGCGTCTTCGCGCAGCACAACGTGCGCACGGTCATGGGCACGGCGCAGGTCTCGGGGCTCGTCATGGTCGCGGCGGTGCGGCGCGGGCTGCCCGTCGCGCTGCACACGCCGTCCGAGGTCAAGGCAGCGGTCACCGGCCACGGCAGGGCACCCAAGGACCAGGTGGGTCGGATGGTCGCGCGGATCCTCGGGCTGGACGAGCCTCCGAAGCCCGCCGACGCCGCGGATGCCCTGGCCCTGGCGATCTGCCACCTGTGGCGTCCCTCGGCGCCGTCGGCCGCGGGTCTGACCCTCTCCGTGGCGGTGCCCGGCACCGGGGCGCCCGGCACCGGATCGTCCGGCCCGGCACCCCGGACCACCGCGACCCCGGCCCAGCGGGCGTGGGCGCAGGCCGAGGCGGCGGCGCGCCGCACGGGACGGTGACCGCGGCGCTTGTTACCGTGTGCCCTGGTCGTACAGGTGTTCGGGGCGCTGCGGCGCGCACGGTTCGGGGAGGGTGCTGGTGATCTCGTCACTGCGCGGGCGCGTGCTCGCGGTGCGGCTCGACGCCGTGGTCGTGGACGTGGGCGGCGTGGGGCTCATGGTGCACGCCACCCCGGGGACGCTGGCCGGCCTGCGGGTGGGCGAGCAGGCGGAGCTCTCGACCTCGCTGCTGGTGCGTGAGGACTCCCTGACGCTCTTCGGCTTCGCCGACGCGGACGAGCGCGACGTCTTCGAGACCGTCCAGACCGTCAGCGGGATCGGCCCGCGGCTCGCCCTGGCCATGCTGGCCGTGCACCCGCCGGACGCCCTGCGCCGGGCCGTCGCCGCCGAGGACCTCACGGCCCTGCAGCGCGTGCCGGGGATCGGGCGCAAGGGCGCCCAGCGACTCGTCCTCGAGCTCGCGGACCGGCTCGGGCCCGCCGGGTCGTCCGCCGCGGGCGCGCCCGTCCGGTCCGGCCCGGTGGACCGTCGCGCCGAGGTGGTCGAGGCCCTCGTCGGGCTGGGCTGGAACCTCAAGGCGGCCCAGGACGCGGTCGGCGCCGTGGTGCCCGCCGCGGAGCCGGTCGAGGACGTGGCGGCGGTGCTCCGCGGTGCGCTGCGGACGCTCGGCGGGCACCGTGGCTGACGACATCGACGGTTCGGACGAGATCACCACCGAGCGGATCGTCGCGCCGGGGGCCGAGGACCTCGAGCGGGCGGCCGAGGCCGCGCTGCGCCCGCGCCGGCTGGCGGAGTTCGTCGGCCAGCGGGTGGTCCGCGACCAGCTGGAGCTCGTGCTGCACGCGGCGATGGGCCGCGGTCGCGCCCCGGACCACGTGCTGCTCTCCGGTCCGCCGGGCCTGGGCAAGACCACCCTCGCCATGATCATCGCGGCGGAGCTGGGCACCTCGATGCGGATCACCTCCGGCCCCGCGATCCAGCACGCCGGCGACCTCGCGGCCGTGCTCTCCTCGCTCGAGGAGGGCGAGGTGCTCTTCCTCGACGAGATCCACCGGTTGGCCCGGCCGGCGGAGGAGCTGCTGTACGTCGCGATGGAGGACTTCCGCGTCGACGTGGTGGTCGGCAAGGGGGCCGGCGCCAACGCCATCGGCCTCAGCCTCCCGCCGTTCACGGTGGTGGGTGCGACCACCCGGGCGGGGCTGCTCCCTGCACCGCTGCGGGACAGGTTCGGCTTCACCGGACACCTCGACTTCTACGACGACGCCGAGCTGCGCCAGGTTCTGGGCCGCTCGGCCGGCCTGCTGGGCGTCGACCTGCACGGCGACGCGGCGGCCGAGATCGCGTCGCGCTCGCGCGGTACGCCGCGGATCGCCAACCGCCTGCTGCGCCGGGTGCGCGACTGGGCGCAGGTGCGCGGTGACGGCACGCTGCACCTCGCCGCGGCCCGCGCGGCGCTGGCCGTGTACGAGGTCGACGACCTGGGCCTGGACCGGCTCGACCGTGCGGTGCTCACGGCGCTGTGCTCGCGGTTCGGCGGCGGCCCGGTGGGTCTGACGACGCTGGCGGTCGCGGTGGGCGAGGAGCCGGAGACCGTGGAGACCGTCGCAGAGCCGTTCCTCGTGCGCGAGGGGCTCATGGGCCGGACCTCCCGCGGTCGTGTCGCGACCGCGCGGGCGTGGGAGCACCTGGGCCTCGTCGCGCCGCCGTCGGCAGAGACGCTCTTCGGCTGAGCCCACGGGCGCACCGGCGCCCGGGTGTCGCGGCGGAACCGCCGGGCGGCCGCGTCCGTTAGGGCGGTGGCGCGCCGGTCGCCTAGACTTCCCGCGGTCACCACCTCAGACAGGACGTGAGAAGCACTGATGGACCCGAGCATCCTGATCATCATGGCGTTGGCAGTCGGAGCGATGTGGCTCATGACCAACCGCACACGCAAGCAGCAGAAGGCGGCAGCGGACTTCCGCGCGAGCCTCACCCCGGGTCAGGACGTCATGACCGGCTCGGGCCTCTTCGGCACCATCGTGGCCGTCGACGACGACGTCATCACCCTCGAGACCTCCCCGGGCGTCACCAGCCGCTGGCTGCGCCCCGCCATCGCCAAGCTCGTCGAGCCGCCGGTCGCGGCGGGCGACGCCGTCGAGGACGACGAGGACGAGTACGACGACGAGGACGAGTACGACGACGAGGACGAGTACGACGACGAGTACGACGAGGAGCTCGACGACGCCGACCTGGCCGCCGAGGGCGACGAGGTCCTGGATGAGGACGACGCGCCCGTGGCGGGCCTCGCCGACGTCGAGATCCCCGACGACGCCTCCAGCCTCACCACGGACCCCGGCGAGGACGAGACGCCCCGACGCTGACCGCCGGCCCACCCGGGCCCGGCACGGACCGCGGGCCCGCACGGGCCGGCGGTCGACCGCTTCACGAGAGAGACGAACCGTTGGCAACACCGACCCGCCGTGTCCAGCCCGTGCGCACCCTGGTGACGCTCGCCGTCCTGGTCATCGCGCTGCTGGGCGCCCTGCTCGCCGGGGCGAGGTGGTCGGACGCCTCCCTGACCCCCAAGCTCGCGCTGGACCTCGAGGGCGGGACGCAGATCATCCTGCGGCCCGTCGCCGAGGACGGTGCCGACGTCACCGCCGATGCCATCGCCCAGGCGATCGACATCATCCGCCAGCGCGTGGACGCCTCGGGCGTCGCCGAGGCGGAGATCACCAGCCAGGGCGGGTCCAACGGGGGCACCAACATCGTGGTGGCCCTGCCCGGCCAGCCCGACCAGGCGACGCTCGACCTGGTGCGCGAGTCCGCTCAGATGCTCTTCCGCCCGGTGCTGACCTACGGCGCCCCGACGGTCGGCGAGCCGACGACGGCCGCGGCCGACCTCGGGACCCCGGTCGACGCGAGCGACCTCGCCTGGCTGACCCAGGACGTGCTGGACGCCTACGCGGCACTCGACTGCACGGACCCGGCCAACCTCACGGGCGGCGCGGGCGTCAGCGGCGCAGCTGACGCGCCGGTCGCAGCGTGCGACCAGGACGGGGCGTTGAAGTACGTGCTCGGTCCGGTGGAGATCCTCGGCAGCGACATCGACTCCGCGTCCTCCGGGCTGCAGGTGGGCCCGACGGGCGCCCTGACCAACGAGTGGGTCACCACCATCAGCTTCACGTCCGCCGGCACGACGACGTTCCGCGAGGTCACGACCCGCCTGCTGAGCCTCGAGTCCCCGCGGAACCAGTTCGCCATGGTGCTCGACGGCCTCGTGATCTCGGCGCCATCGGTCAACTCCGTCATCGCCGACGGCAACGCGGAGATCTCGGGGTCGTTCACGCGCGAGTCCGCGGCCACGCTCGCCCAGCAGCTCAACTTCGGTGCCCTGCCCCTGACGTTCGAGGTGCAGAGCGAGCAGCAGATCTCCGCGACCCTCGGCTCGGAGCAGCTGCAGAAGGGCCTGCTGGCCGGCCTCGTCGGCCTCATCCTCGTCGCGTTGTACTCGCTCGTGCAGTACCGCGCCCTGGGGCTCGTGACGATCGCCTCGCTCGTGGTCGCCGGCGTCATCGCCTACGCCCTCATCACGCTGCTGTCCTGGACCCAGGGCTACCGGCTGAGCCTGCCCGGCGTGGCCGGCATCATCGTCGCCATCGGTATCACGGCCGACTCGTTCATCGTCTACTTCGAGCGCGTCCGCGACGAGCTGCGCGACGGACGCACCCTGCCCGCCGCGGTCGAGGAGGGTTGGCGGCGCGCCCGGCGCACCATCCTGGCGTCCGACGCGGTGAACTTCCTCGCGGCGTTCGTCCTGTACTTCCTTGCCGTCGGCGGTGTGCGCGGGTTCGCCTTCACGCTCGGCCTGACGACGCTCGTCGACCTCGTGGTCGTCTTCCTGTTCACCCACCCCCTGCTCATCCTGCTGGCCCGCACCCGGTTCTTCGGCGAGGGCCACCGCTTCTCGGGGCTCGACCCCGCAGCCCTGGGGGCGCGGTCCCGGTACGTCGGGCGCGGGCGGGTCGTGGCGGCCGGTGCGCGCGCCGACGGCGGGGCGGACGGGCAGCCGGAGGTGGCGTCGGACGGCCGACCGGCCGAGCCCGACCCGTCGGAGCAGGACGCCGAGCCGCGCCGCCTGACCATCGCCGAGCGACGCGCCGCCGAGCTGCGCGCCGCCAGTGCCACTGCTGACCGGAAGGACGTCTGATGGCCGCCTCGCGGATGTCCCAGTGGGGCAACGACCTCTACACGGGCAAGCGCTCGTACGCCATCGTGGGCCACCGCCGGCGCTGGTACTACGTGTCGGCCGCGTTGCTGACCCTCTCGGTGCTCCTGCTGGTCGTGCGCGGCCTCAACCCGAGCATCGACTTCAGCGGCGGCGCCGAGTTCACGCTGTCCGGGGTGTCCGACACCTCCCAGCAGCCGGCGGTGGACGCCATCACGGCGATCGCGCCGGACTCCGTGCCCCGCGTCGCCGTGATCGGCACGTCCACGCTCCAGGTCCAGACCGGGACGCTGGACGACGCCCAGGTGCGCCAGGCCGCCGACGCCCTCGCCGCGGCCTACTCGATCCCCGTCGCCGACGTCTCTTCGTCGTTCGTCGGTCCCAACTGGGGCAGCGACGTGACGGGCAAGGCGCTGCGGGGTCTCATCGTCTTCCTCGTCCTCGTGACCCTCGTCATGACCGTCTACTTCCGGGCCTGGCGGATGGCCGTGGCGGCGCTGGTCGCGCTGCTGCACGACCTCGTCATCACCGTGGGCCTGTACGCCGGCGTCGGCTGGGAGGTCAGCCCCGCAACGGTGATCGGCTTCCTCACGATCCTCGGGTACTCGATCTACGACACGGTCGTGGTGTTCGACAAGGTCCGCGAGAACACCGCCAAGACGCTCGAGCAGAAGCGCTACACGCACGCCGAGATGGCCAACCTCGCGGTGAACCAGACGCTGGTGCGCTCGATCAACACCTCGGTCGTCGCGCTGCTCCCGGTCTCCGGCATCCTGTTCATCGGTGCCTTCCTGCTCGGCGCCGGCACGCTGCGCGACATCGCCCTGGCGCTGTTCATCGGCATGATCGTCGGCACGTTCTCCTCGATCTTCATCGCCACACCGGTGGCCGTGACCCTGCGGGAGCGCGAGCCGGCGATCAAGGCGCACACCGAGATGGTCCTCGCCGCCCGCCAGGCGGCCACGGGCAGCACGGGCATGCCGCTCGAGCCGGTGCGCGTCGGAGCCAGCGTCCCCGGGGTGCACCTCGGCACGGCGGCCCAGCCCAAGCGTCGCAAGCCGAACCGGCCCGCCGGGCGCAAGCCGTGAGCACCTCGCTCGCCGAGCGGGCGGCGGGGTTCATCCACGACGTCCCGGACTACCCGAGCCCTGGCGTGCTGTTCAAGGACATCACCCCGCTGCTGGCGAACGGTCCGATGTTCGCCGAGGTCGTCGCGCACCTCGCGGCCCGGGCGCCCGAGGTCGACGTCGTCGTCGGGATGGAGGCGCGCGGGTTCATCCTCGGCGCGCCGGTCGCGGTGGCCCTCGGAGCGGGGTTCGTCCCCGTGCGCAAGGAGGGCAAGCTGCCGCGAGCCACGCTCGCCGGCGCCTATGACCTCGAGTACGGCAGCGCCGTGCTCGAGGTGCACGCCGACACGTTCGCGCCAGGGAGCCGGGTGCTCATCGTCGATGACGTGCTGGCCACCGGCGGCACCGCCGCGGCGACGGTCGAGCTGCTCGAGCGTGCCGGAGCCGTGGTCCTGGGGCTGGCCTTCCTCATGGAGCTGACGTTCCTCGAGGGTCGCTCCCGGCTGGCCGGCCGCGACCTGGACGTGCTGCTCACCTACTGACCCCGGCGCCGGGGACGGGCCCCGGCCGGCAGCCCCTCTAGACTCGACCCACCGGTCGGCGAGGGGAGGGCAGATGAGCGAGGAGAAGGCTGCGGCCGAGCCCTTCGTGACGCCCCCCGTCCGCGCCGTGGGCGCCCCGCCACCGCCGACCGACGAGGACCTGCGGCGCGAGCTCACCCCGCCCACCGGTGTCGCACGCACCACCGGACCGGTCCCCGTGGCGCCGGAGCCGCCGGCGTCGGGCAGCAAGGTCCGCTCGCGCCTCGTCCGCTTCGGCAGCCGCACACCGGTGGTCTCCCCGGCGCTCGAGCCGCTGCTGGTGGCCGTGCGGGCGAACCATCCCAAGGCGGACCTGTCCGTCCTGGAACGTGCCTACGCGACCGCGGAGCGGGCCCACCGCGGCCAGATGCGCCGCAGCGGCGATCCGTACATCACGCACCCCGTGGCCGTCGCGACCATCCTCGCCGACCTCGGGATGACGCCGCCGACCCTCGCGGCCGCCCTGCTGCACGACACGGTCGAGGACACCGACTACTCCCTGGACGCCCTGCGGGCGGACTTCGGGGAGGAGATCGCCATGCTCGTCGACGGGGTGACCAAGCTCGACAAGGTCGTCTACGGCGACGCGGCTCAGGCCGAGACCGTGCGCAAGATGGTCGTCGCGATGTCCCGCGACATCCGGGTGCTCGTCATCAAGCTCGCCGACCGCCTGCACAACGCCCGGACCTGGCGCTTCGTCCCCGCAGCCTCGGCCGAGCGCAAGGCGCGCGAGACCCTGGAGATCTACGCGCCGCTGGCGCACCGGCTCGGGATGAACACCATCAAGTGGGAGCTCGAGGACCTGTCCTTCTCGACGCTGTACCCCAAGGTGTACGAGGAGATCGTGCACCTCGTCGCCGAGCGGGCGCCGGCCCGCGACGAGTACCTGGCCGTGGTCCGCGACCTCGTGACGGCCGACCTGCGTGCGGTGAAGATCCGCTGCTCGGTGACCGGCCGGCCCAAGCACTACTACTCGATCTACCAGAAGATGATCGTGCGCGGCCGCGACTTCTCCGACATCCACGACCTCGTGGGCGTGCGGGTCCTCGTGGACACGGTCCGGGACTGCTACGCGGCGCTCGGCGCGATGCACGCTCGGTGGAACCCGGTGCCCGGCCGGTTCAAGGACTACATCGCGATGCCCAAGTTCAACATGTACCAGTCGCTGCACACGACGGTCATCGGTCCCGGCGGCAAGCCCGTGGAGATCCAGATCCGCACGCACGAGATGCACCGGCGGGCCGAGTACGGCGTGGCGGCCCACTGGAAGTACAAGGAGACCGCCAAGGCGCAGGGCGGCGCCGTCGACGCGGTGAGCGACATGGCGTGGCTGCGGCAGCTGGTCGACTGGCAGCGTGAGACGGCTGACCCGTCGGAGTTCCTCGACTCGCTGCGCTTCGAGATCCGCGGCGTGGAGGTCTTCGTCTTCACGCCGAAGGGCGACGTCATGGCGCTGCCTGCCGGCTCGACCCCGGTGGACTTCGCCTACGCGGTGCACACCGAGGTCGGGCACCGGACGATGGGTGCCCGGGTCAACGGGCGCCTGGTGCCGCTGGACTCGGTGCTGGACAACGGTGACGTCGTCGAGGTGCTCACCTCCCGGGCGGAGACCGCGGGTCCCAGCCGGGACTGGATGACCTTCGTCAAGAGCCCCCGCGCGCGCAACAAGATCCGGCAGTGGTTCTCCAAGGAGCGCCGCGAGGAGGCCATCGAGCACGGCAAGGACGCCCTGGCCAAGGCGATGCGCAAGCAGAACCTGCCCATCCAGCGTCTGCTGTCGCACGAGGCGCTCGTCACGCTCGCCAACGAGATGCGTCACGCGGACGTGTCCGCCCTCTATGCGGCGATCGGTGAGGGCCAGCTCGCCGCCTCGACGGTGGTCCAGCGGCTGGTGCAGTCGATCGGCGGCGAGTCCAGCGCCGAGGAGGACATCGCCGAGGTCACGCGCCCCGGCAACACCTCACGCCGCAGCCGGACCGGCGACGCCGGCGTTGCCGTCAAGGGCGTCAGCGACGTCTGGGCCAAGCTCGCCAAGTGCTGCACTCCCGTCCCGGGCGACGAGATCGTCGGGTTCGTCACGCGCGGTACCGGCGTCAGCGTGCACCGTTCCGACTGCGCCAACGTCGAGGCCCTGCGTGCCCAGCCCGAGCGGATGGTCGAGGTCGAGTGGGACTCGGGGGCGAGCACGCTGTTCCTCGTCCAGATCCAGGTGGAGGCGCTCGACCGCAGCCGGCTGCTCTCGGACGTCACCCGCGTGCTGTCCGACCACCACGTCAACATCCTCTCGGCGTCGGTCTCCACCTCACGCGACCGCGTGGCGCTGTCGAAGTTCATCTTCGAGATGGCCGAACCCGGGCACCTGCACTCGGTGCTCTCCGCGGTGCGCAAGGTCGACGGCGTCTTCGACGTCTACCGGATCACCGGCTCGAAGGTCGCGGACCTGCCGGGCGCGCACGCCTGACGGACCGCCCCCCCGGGCATGGTTGTGGGCCCGATCTGTCCCCGCACGCCGCAGGCCCGGAGCGTCCTGCTGTGCCCCGGGCCCGCGTGCGTCGTGCCCAGCGCCTAGCGTGACTCGTCTGCGGCGCGCTGCACCTGCTCCAGCCACGCCCGCCGCGCCTCGAGCGCCGCGGTGGCCTCGGCGATCTTGCGGGCGTTCTTGGCGGCGGTGGCGGCGGCCAGGTCTGCCTCGAGGCCGGCGATGGCCGACTGCAGCTGGGCCAGGGCGCCCTCGGCCCGCGCGCGGGTCTCGGGGTTGGACCGCTGCCACTGTGCCTGGTCGGCCTCGCGGACGGCGGTCTCCACCGCGCGCAGCCGGCCCTCGACGCGCTGCATGTCGGCGCGCGGCACCTTGCCGGCCGACTCCCAGCGCTCCTGGATGTCGCGCAGGCTCGCCTTGGCCGCCGGGAGGTCCTTGACGGGCACCAGACGCTCCGCGGCCTCGAGCAGCGCGAGCTTGACCTCGAGGTTGGCCGTGTACTCCGCGTCCGTCTGCTTGTTGGCCGCGTCGCGCGCTGCGAAGAACTGGTCCTGGGCGCCGCGGAACTTGGCCCACAGGGCGTCGTCGTCCTTGCGGCTGGCCCGGCCGGCGGACTTCCACTCCTCCATGAGGTCGCGGAAGGCCGTCGAGGTCACGGCCCAGTCGGTGCTCGCGGCAAGGGCCTCCGCACGTGCGACGAGCGCAGCCTTGGCGGTCTTGGCCTGCGCGTTGTTCTTCTCCAGGTCGGCGAAGTGCCGACGGCGCTCGCGGTCGAACGCCGATCGCGCGTGGCTGAACCGCTTCCACAGCGCGTCCTCGGATCCGCGGTCCACCCGGGGTCCGTGACGCTGGGCGTCCTTCCACTGCTCGAGCAGCGTGGCGAGCCGCTCGCCGGCCGGTCGCCACTGGACCTTGGTCGGGTCGGTCGCGGCCAGGGCCTCGGCCTCCTCGACGAGGGCGGTGCGGGCCGCGAGGGCCACCAGCTTGGCGGCGGCGCGCTCGGCATCAGCGGCAGCCCGGCGCTCCTCGGCGACCGAGCGCAGGGCGCCGAGACGCACGCGCAGGTTGTCCAGGTCGCCGACGGCCGCCGGGGCGGCGAGCTCCTCGGTGAGCAGGGCCAACGTCGCCTCGATCTCCTTGACCGGGAGGTCGGTGGCCACCCGGGCCTCGATGAGCAGCACCTTGGCGTGCAGGTCGGCGAACCTACGCACGTAGAACGCCAGCGCGTCGTTCGCGTCCGCGCCGGGGTACTGCCCGACGGCGCGCTCCCCGGCCTCCTCGCGGACCCAGACGGTGCCGTCGTCGTCCACCCGACCCCAGCGCGCGGCCTCGGCGGCCTCCGCGGGCGTGAGGCTGACCGGGCTGATGACGGGAGCCGGGGCGGCCGTCGGTGCGACCGGGCGGATGCCGGGGCTGGGCGGGCGCGGCATCGGGCGCGGCGTCGGGTGCGGGCGGGGGGACGGCGTCGGGACGGGGACGTCGACCGATGCCGCGGGTACGGGCTCGGTCTCCACGACGGGCTCGGTCTCCACGACGGGCTCGGTCTCCACGACGGGCTCGACGATCTCGAGCACCTCGACGGTCTCCACGAGGACCTCGCCGTCCGCGGTCTCGACCACCTCCACGGTCTCGACGACCACCTCGACGACCTCGATCGGTGCCTCCTCATTGGTCACCTCCGGCGCGGGCTCCGCCGGGACCTGCTCTGCGGCGACCTGCTCGGCGGGGACGTCCACGACGTCGACCTCGTCGACCTGGTCGGGGGTCGGCTCCTGGGTGCTCACTGGGTCTCCACTCCCTCGATCGTCACGTCGACGGCCGGCGTGTACTCCGTGCCCTCGACGATCCCTGCGGCCGCGACCGCGTCCAGCACGTCCATCCCGGAGGTGATCGTGCCCATGACGGTGTATCCGCCGGCTGCGTCCGCGGGGATCGCGGAGTCGGCGTACACCAGGAAGAACTGGCTCCCGTTGCCCGACGCGTTGTCGGCGGGACGGGCCATCGCCACCGTACCGGCGGGGTAGACGCCGTCGGTCGGTGCGTTCTCGATCGGCCCGAACGTGTAGCCGGGTCCGCCGGTGCCGGTACCCGTCGGGTCCCCGCACTGCAGCACGTAGATGCCCTCGAGGGTCAGCCGGTGGCAGCTGGTCCCGTCGAAGAAGCCCTCCTGGGCCAGCGTGACGAAGGACGCGACGGCCTGCGGTGCCGCGGCCCCGTCGAGCTCGAGCGTCAGGTCACCGGCGGTGGTGGTCAGCGCGGCGGTCCACGTGCGGCCCTCGGCGAGCGCGGGGTCGGGGACGACGCGCGTCACGGCCGGGGTCTCGGCTGCCGCGTCGGACG
>Ga0073904_10002654_pt1 | contig 13520 bp, 15 predicted proteins | sample KloWWTrecipitate_FD_66668 | JGI IMG/M metagenome (GOLD analysis project Ga0073904, IMG submission 66668) | Active sludge microbial communities from Klosterneuburg, Austria, studying microevolution and ecology of nitrifiers - Klosterneuburg... | ecosystem: Engineered > WWTP > Aerobic digester >...
CCCGGTTGCCGCGCCCGCCGCGAAGCCGCTATAATGCGAGGCTTCACGCGGCAGTAGCTCAGTTGGTAGAGCGCAACCTTGCCAAGGTTGAGGTCGAGAGTTCGAGACTCTTCTGCCGCTCCAGATTCCGGTAAGTGCCTGATGGCACTACCTAACCCGCGCCCCACGCGGGACTCCAAAACCCTCGTAGCACGGTGAAATGAAGGCCTGAAAAGGGTTTTGGTCTATAGGCCGCGGGAGTAAAGCCGCTCTCGAATTCCCTTCTTCGCGGGACCACGCGCTCGCCACAATCCCTACCGAGGACGTTGACGTCGGCTGGTGAAGAGGTCGAGAAGCCTTCGCAATAGCCGTCGACCGCACGTCGGCCAACTCCAGCTTGAACGAGAGTTGCGGCAGCGTCTTGAGCATCAACCGGCTCGCTGAGCGCGGCTTGGCAATGCGTCATGCCATATTCCGAACGATGCACAGCCGCCTCCCGGCGAACACCTATTTCCCGAGGCATTTTTGCCTCCCCCGCCGACGGACGCCTAGACTTGACTTTCGGACATTATTGTCCGACGATAGTGCGATGAAAGGCAGCGAGTTCCTCCGCAAGGTCAAGAAGGCGGCGAAGAAGAACGGCTGGTCCTTCGAGTGGCACCCCGACATAGGCAAAGGAAGCCACGGCATGCTCGTCGTAAACGGGAAGGTGACCATCCTCCGAAACCTCGCCGACGAGCTGAAGACGGGCACCTTCCACGGAATGCTCAAGCAACTGGAACTGAAGGAGCAAGACTTGTGAGGCCAGCGCACATCGAAAAGGAGAGCAGCATGGACACCATCACCTTTGCGTACCCCATTCTGTTCGAGCGCGCGGAGGAAGGCGGCTGGGTCATTACCTCAAGGGATCTCCCCGAGGTCGTGAGCCAGGCCGAGGACGGTGAGGATCGCGTGAACATCGCAGAAGGCGCGTTACAGGCGGCGATCGAGGGCCGGCTCCTCCTTGGCAAAGTCATCCCCGCACCTTCGGGGGCGCGGCGGCATGAAGTCTCGGTGACTGTCCCCGTAGAGACGGCGACCAAGGCAGCCCTGCACCGCATGGTCGCCGAGGAGAACATCTCGAAGTCCGATCTTGCACGGAAGATTGATCTCGATGAAAAGGAAGTCCGAAGGCTCCTCGATCCGCAGCATTCGAGCAAGGTTCCTCGGATCGCGGATGCCTTGGCGGCCTACGGGCGGCGCCTGCAGATTTCAATCGTAAAGCTGTCTGACCAACCTGTACCAGACGTTCGGATGGAGAAGCTGTACGGCGAGGCCTCGCATCGCTTAGAGGTCCACGTAATACCGCACCACAGTGGCTGGGCGGTGAAGGGCGAAGGCAACCTGCGCGCGTCTTCCATCCATGGAACCAAGGCAGAGGCAATCCACGCTGCTCGCAAGGCGAAGACCTGGGATGTTGTTGTTCACGGCCGCGATGGGAAGATCCAAGAGAAGACTCAGCGACGCGATCCTATGCCTCCAAGAGAAAGGGCCGCGCGACTGAGCGGCGGCTCGAAGAAAGGACGCGCCTAATGAGCGAAAGGTCAAACTCGCCCTTCGAGACCTCGCTCATGGCATTCGCGCATGCCAACACGCAGATGCCGGATGTCGAGGTCGTGCTGAACGTGACCTTGGAAGGGCTGCGCGAATTGGTCCTCGAACGCCGCGAGAAGCTGGCCAGCGTGAGAGCCGAGCTCGCAGCGCTCAAGGGCAAGCAGCCCTAAAGGTGCAGCATCCCGATCCCGCGCGGGTGCTCACCATCGCGAGCGTGGAAGACTTCATTGTCTAGGGCGGTGGACTACGACCGGCAAGTTCCAAAGCACGCTCGAGCTCCAACCACGCCTGCGGCTCGTGAAGCCAGCGTTCATTGTCCGGAACGACAGACACGCTCAAAGCTGGGCGTTCTTGCAACTGCCTAGCAAGGAAAACGACCTTCCAGCGCCCGATATTTCGGTACTAGCTCACGTGGCGAGCTTGAGGCGAGCTACGGTGAGGCCATCTGGGTGATCGGCGTTTTTAGGGAGGACCCCAACATGGCACTTTTCAAGCAGGTAGTAGAGGCGTACATCGCCTCCAAAGACCTGGATCAGTCGGCACATTCGCGGCTTGACTTCTGGGTAGAAGAACTGGGCGAACGCGAGCTCACCACCATCACCGCCGAGGACATCGACGCCGCGCTCGTGAAGTTGGCCGAGCGCGGTAGCCTTCGCGGAGGCAAACGCCCCACGGCCGCCGCGGGCAAGCCGCTCGCCGGCGCTACGATGAACCGTTACCTCACGCAGGCAGGCTCGATCTTCAAGCACGCGAAGCGGCTGAAGCTCGTGCCACACGCTTTCGTCCGGCCCACGCTGGGTATCGAACGCGCGCCTGAGCGCGCAAATCCCGAGCGGTATCTCAGTCCCGATGAAGTCGTGCGTCTGGTGGCGGTCGCGCGCGTGCTCGACCGGCACTGGGGCAAGATGACGGCGCTCATCGTGGTGGCCTACCACACGGGCCTCCGCGTCGGCTCGCTCCTCACTGCGCGCGGAAAGCAGCTCGATCTCGTCGCGGGAACGCTCACGGTGCCGCAAACCAAGAACGGCGACGCGATCACGGCCGGGCTTTCGAGTGCCGCGATCGCGGAGTTGAAGCGCCTTCCGAAAGCTGGGCGCGACGAGCTCATCTTCGGCAACAAGGCGGGAAAACCCTTCACGTATACGCCGCTTTGGCGCCGGATTGCCGCCGAAGCGCGGCTCGAGGGCCGGGTCTTTCACGAGCTGCGCCACGGCCATGGCTACCAGCTCGCGCGCGCGGGCGTTTCGCAGCAGATGATCATGAAGAGCATGGGCCACCGGACTCTCACGGCCTCCGCGCGATACGCGCACGCGAGCATCGAGGACAAGAAGGCCGTGATCGCGAAGGTGTTTGGATAGGTCACGCCGGGAATCTGTGCAGTTGCCAAGGGGGGCGCCATGCCGCAGCCTGGACGACGTCTCACACGCCTCAAGCCGCGCCGGGGAGAGCACGAGTCCGGGACGCGCTTCAGTCGCGATCCGATCGGGGAGTTCGGCTACTACGGCGGAGCCTTCCTGCGATCGGCCCAAGTGCTGCGACGCTCTTTGCGGCGGCGACGCGGCCACTTCCAAAGCGACATCCTGCCGCTGCTCTATCTGTATCGGCACGCCATCGAGTTGCTCGCCAAGGCGACGATCATTGCTGGCAACGAGCTCGCGAACGTCCGAGGGCGGGGCAAGAGCTCGCAGGAGATTCTCGCAGTCTTCACGCGATCCGGGCATGCGCTGCCACCTCTCGTGGCGGGCATCCGCGAAGCGTTCACCGAGGCCGGCTGGGAGTGGCATTGGCCCAACACGACGGTGGAGACCTGGGCCGACTTCGAGGAGGTCATGGCCGACTTGGCGAGCCTAGACCCAGCGTCCTTCTCCTTCCGGTACCCGGTTTCGCTGAAGGGTCAGTCGACGGCGGTCGAAGGCTTCGGGCTCGCGTCGACGGTGGCCACGTTGGACCACCTGGCTGAAGCTCTCGACACGGCCGTCTTCGGCATGAGCGCCGAGGCGAGCCGGGAGAGCTCTCCTCCGTAGGGACACCGAGCCGGTACTTCCGCTGCGTAGAAGCGCTACTTCGATGTAGCCACCGGATCGGTGGTCTGGGCAAGCTCGTGATGGCGATAGGTCTCCGCCACAAAGTCGATGAACGCGACGGCGGAGGCAACGGCAAGCCTGGCATGACGCGGTTGGAGTCCCCGGTGGCGGCCGTCGCGGCCATGCCCTGTGCCGTACAAGCCACGGAGCTGTGCCAGATTGTTCGTGAGCGCCGTAAGGTTGCGCAGTATCAAGCGAATGTTCTCTGCGCCCTTCGTCTCGTCGGTGATTCCCTCCGGTACAAGCTTCAACTCCTTGGCGACCTTCTTGGTAAGTTCGCCCAAGTCCTCCGACTTGGTGTAGCTGACCTTTCGACGCGTGAGAACGGTCTTGCAACAGGTCTCGACAAGCTCTTTGGCCGTACCGATGGCGAGCGCGGGATCACGATCGATGGCATGCTCCAGTCGCTCAATCTCCTTCGCCATCCATCCCGCATCGAGCGCGTCAGCTACGTTCCGGGCACGGCCGACCGTCCGTGCGTCGTTGCTGGTGAGGGGACGCCATGTGAACCGTGGGCGGCCAGCGATACGCTCCTCCTCCCGCAGCTCCCAGCCAACGGGCCTCAGTTGATCGTTGAAATGCGCAACGAGCTTCAAGGATTCATCGCGATCCGGCCTTACCACTGGATGCACGATCTCGCAGAGAAACCGCAAGAACACCTCGGGTGACCCGTCGAGCAGGTCGAAGCGCTTGTCCGTAAAAACCCACTCGCGTTCCCAATCTTCGTTGTTGACCGTGTGCTGCCAGATGTCCCCGGCGGCGTTGTCGAATCGGCTGTCCGTGGAGGGTAGTGCCTGGAGATCGAACAGGCGGCTCAGGAACTCGACGTCATCAAGCGCGCCGCTCCAGGCGACCCGCTCGAGCTTCAGGCCATCGACAATGTTGAGACGTACTTGACGGGGCAGCCACATCCCTTCGCTGCGCCACTCCCGACTGACCTCTCGTTGCGGCACGAGCCGAGCCGCGTACCAGTCGCCCGTCTCATGCTCCAACACCGTCTTCAGGCGAGCGGAGATTTGTTCCTCGAGCGTCTCGCGCTTAGAGCCGAGCGTCGCGTAGTCGGCGGCCGGCAACGCGAACTTGACCTCCCAGATGTCGGTCCCGCCGTTCCAGTTGTCGTAGCCGGTTTGCTCGGCGGTCGCTGGATAGGTACGGACGATGCGGGCGGCCTCGCCGACACCTTCCGCCTGCAACAGCGCGTGGACGGTGGCCAGCGTTTGTTCGAGACGTTCCCTATTTTCCACTCACTCCGCGCTTAGGTTGGTAGCTTTGGCTGAACTGGCCGCCTGGCGACGAGGCGAGCAACCTCAAAGACTACGCGCTCGGCCATGGCTTCGACGACCGAATGTCTCGGGATGCGGCGCTCGCCTCCGATGGCGTATTCAAGCTCCTTGCGCGAGTACAGCTCGTGCAGGTGCTGAAACTCCTCCAATTCCCTTGCTGCGTATTTCAGCCCAACGTGGACGTTGTTTCAGCGGGATCGTGGACGGTATTTCAGAGGAACGTGGACGTCGTTTCAGGCTGATCGTGGACGCTGTTTCAGCCTGAACGTGGACGATTCCGGGGGCGCACGGGTGATCTTGAATGTAGGCATGCTGGCCGATTTCCTCGGAAAGCCATGCCAAACAACAGGATCGCGATGCGCCAGATTCGACAGACCCTTCGTCTTCACCTTGAAGCCGGCCTGAGCTACGCCCAAGTCGCCCGCGCCGTTGGTATCGGCAAGGGCACGGTGGGCAAGCTCGTGCTGCTCGCCCGCGCCGCCGGCGTGGACTGGGCGCTCGCCCAGACGCTCTCCGACGAGGAGCTCGAGGCGCGCCTGTACCGGCCACCGGTGCCGCGCTCAAGCCGCCAGCTCGAGCCCGACTGCGCCTGGATCCACCAGGAGTTGAAGCGCCCCGGCGTGACGCTCCAGTTGCTGTGGGAGGAGTACCAGCGCGGCAACGAGCTCGCCTACAAGTACACGAGCTTCTGCATCAAGTACCGCGCCTGGGCGGCAAGCCTCAAGCGCTCGATGCGACAGACCCATGTTGCCGGGGAGCGGCTGTTCGTCGACTACGCGGGCCAGACCGTGCCGATCATCGACGCGGCCACGGGCGAGATCCGCCGGGCGCAGATCTTCGTGGCGGTGCTCGGGGCCTCCAACTACACCTATGCCCACGCCACGGCCACCCAGAACGCGGTCGACTGGGTCGGCTCGATCATCGCGGCGCTGGAGTTCATCGGGGGCGTGCCGCGTCTGATCGTGCCCGACCAGCCCCGGGCGCTGTTCTCCCGGCCCGATCGCTATGAGCCGACGGTCGGGCGCCTGGTCGAGGAACTCTGCAATCACTACGACGTGGCGGTGCTGCCGGCGCGCCCCGCGCACCCACGCGACAAGCCCAAGGTGGAAGTGGGCGTGCAGGTGGTCGAGCGATGGATCCTCGCCCGCCTGCGCAACCGGCGCTTCTTCAGCTTGGGCGAGCTGAACGACGCCATCGCGGAACTGCTGATCGGCCTGAACCAGCGCGCCTTCAAGAAGCTGCCCGGCTGCAGGATGAGCGTCTTCGAGGCCCTGGATCGCCCGGCACTGCGGGCGCTTCCGTCGGCCCGCATGCCGATCGCGCGCTTCAAGCGCGCCCGCGTGAACATCGACTATCACGTCGAGCTCGACGGCCACTACTACAGCGTGCCGCACCGGCTGGTGGGCACCGAGGTGGAGCTGCGTGTGACCTCGACCACGGTGGAGATCGTGGCCGGCACCCGGCGCGTGGCGGTGCATCGCTACAGCTCCAGGAGAGGCGCCCATACCACCTTGGCCGAGCACATGCCGGCCTCGCACCGCGCCCACCGGGAGTGGACGCCCGCCAAGCTCATCGCCTGGGGCGAGCGCATCGGTGTGGCCACAGCCCGCGTCGTGCGCTGGCAGATGGAGCACCGCCCCCACCCCGAGCAGGGCTACCGCGCCTGCCTGGGACTACAGCGCCTGGCGCGCCAGTTCGGCGATGCCCGGCTCGAGGCGGCCTGCGCGCGTGCAATCTCCATCGCGGCGCCCACGTACCGGAGTATCAACTCGATCCTCGCCACTGGCCTGGATCGGCAAGCCGTGGCCGCCGAGCGGCCGCAGGCATCCCTGCCGTTGCACGACAACGTGCGCGGTCCCGAGTACTACCACTGACGAAGGAGAAGCGACTTGCTCAATGAACACACCCTCGGCCAACTACGTGAGCTGCGCATGGACGGCATGGTCCATGCACTGGCCGACCAGGCCACCACTGCCGCGGCGGCCAAGATGGCCTTCGAGGAGCGCCTGGCGATGCTCGTGCAGCGCGAGATCGACTGGCGCGACGGCAAGCGCCTGGTGCGCCTGCTCAAGGCCGCCAAGCTCAAGGTGGGCAGCGCCTGCATCGAGGACATCGACTGGCACGGCTCCCGCGGCCTGGACCGCAACCTCGTCACCTCGCTCGCCGGGTGCGACTGGCTGCGCCACGCCCACAACGTCCTCATCACGGGTGCTACCGGCGTGGGCAAGACGTGGCTCGCCTGCGCCTTGGCGCACCAGGCCGCGCGCTCGGGCTTCACGGTCCTCTACACCCGCGCCCCGCGCCTGCTCGAGGAACTGCGCGTCGCTCACGGCGACGGCAGCTTCGCCCGGCGCCTGGCGCAACTCGCGCGCCTCGACCTGCTCGCGATCGACGACTTCGCCATCGCCCCGATCACCGCACCCGAGCGCAGCGACCTGCTGGAGCTGCTCGACGACCGCGTGGGCACCCGCGCCACTTTGATCACGAGCCAACTGCCCGTCACCGCCTGGCACGAGTGGCTCGACGACCCGACCCTCGCCGATGCGATCCTCGATCGCATCGTGCACGCCGCGCACAAGATCGCCCTCAAGGGCGAGTCGATGCGCAAGAAACAGGTCAAGCCGTGAGCGCCTCGCGATCGACTCGTTTCAGATCCATCGTGGACGACTGACATACAATCCACCCCATCACTCGCGCGCTTCCGGAAGCGTCCACGATCACGATGAAACGCCGTCCACGTTCACGCTGAAACCGGCGTCCACGTTCGCTGAAATGCGCACCCTTGCGGTCAATTCGAACACCATACGGTCGAAGCCGAGCTTTCGTGCGCGTGCCAGACACTTCGCGAGATCGTGCCCCAACTTCTCGCGCAACTGCTGAGTGGGCACGCGACGATGCAGCAGGAAAGACTTGATCGAGAGCTCCAGCGCGTGCCCGAGGAGGTAGAGGATGGCGACGGATGCAGACTCGAACCCTGCGCCGCCCTTCGGACGGGAGTTGGTCCAGGCCGCTTTCGCCACCATCAGAAACTCGATCGCGTAGCGCGATAGTCCGATTGCACTGGTGTGGGGGTCGAGGGGATGCATGGAGCGGGGCTTCTCAGGCAATTCGATACCTCCCCGTGGAAGTCGGCCTCTTGAAGGTCTAGTCTTCCCACTCCTGCCAGTAGTCGCGGGCCGCGGCAAGGTACGCTGTGAAATTGGCCCTCGGCCAGCACACGTGATGTCCGTCGCGAACGAGCCAATGGAATCCGCTCGCAGTTGTCAGCTTCTCCTGGTCGGCTTGGAGAACCCAGTTAAAGGTGTTTACGAATGAGGCGTCGAAGCTTTCTCCGAACTTGTCGTCGGGAACGTTCCAGAGCATTCCTTCAAGGAAGTAGGACGGCGCTATCCCCTCGTCCAGTACCCCGTCGTCAATCATCTGGTTCCGCATATTCTTGTAGACCCTTACCACCTTCTTGAACCACTCGTCGGTGTCCTGATGCTTCGTGGTGCAGTTGTCGGCGTGCTGCTGAGGAAAGTTCTCAATGCGGGTTCCATCGGGCAGGAAGAAGCAGATGCCTTCCGCGTATTTGTCGTCTGTTCCGTTGCTGCTTCCAAAGTATTGACGAAGAACCGCACACGGCAGCACATCTGCATCCCGCCGCGCGCCATTTCCTTTGAGGAAAATCGCCTTCTCTCCCGCCTTCACCGCTCCCGGATACTTCGTCTCAAGCCACTCGAGGACCTCGCCCTTGAACTCCTGGTATCCATAGGTGGCGGGGTCCCGAGCTTTCTCGTAAGCCTCCTTCGCCGCCGGCTCGAGAAAGGTGAGATCCGTATAGAACGTCTGGTCGAGCCGGATAGCGATGTCTACGTCGCTCTCACGCACGACGTTCGTATCGTTTCCGTATGAGCCTTGCAGAAAGACCGTGAAATCCTTCCCGTGATACGGCGCGTTCGCGTCCTCGAGTACCGTCTTAATCGTGTTGTATGTCTGGGCGGACTGTGGGACCGAGCCCTGCTTTGACCAGGTGATTAGCTTTGCTTCCGGAATCGCCATGTGCACCTCCTACAGCAGGTATTCTTTGAGTTTGGGTTCGTGCTCCGCGTATGACTGCGAGCCTCGCTGCAAGAGGAGGTTGAGCTTCGCCAGGTCGTACTCGAACATATCGGTTGCCATCGCCGGTTCTGCGAACTCCTGATTGATCCGCACCGTAGGAACGTCCTTGAACAGCAGTTTCCGGAGCTGTTCCATCGACTGCGTATTTATCTCGAACGTCTTGTGCGCGATCTTCACGCCTGGCGTCTTGCTCTTCCAGTAGTTCCACGTCCAGAAGGGAAGCTGCCTCGGCGGGTAGGTGCCTACTCCCAGGCTTACGACCCGGAGCTCTTCGTGGTCCTTCTTGAGAGCATGCGTTGCGTCGGCTATGGCGTAGAGCGTCGGGTTGTTCGCGCAGAAGCCCCCGTCGATGAGCTCGATCGTCTCGCCCTTGTCCGTCGTCACCGTTTTGGACTTGAAGAAGGGGATTGCGGAGCATGACGCTTGTACTGCATCCCTGACCGGCACACCAAATCCCGGCGAGAAGGAACTCTCCCCACCGTGAGCTTGATCGGGGCTGGTCTTGAAGATCATGGGCCGCTCTTCCATCCATCGGGTCGCCACAATTCCGACGAACGTTTTCATGTCCGTGAAGCTTGCATCGCCGTACACCGACTGTGCCAATGAAGCGAGGGCCGCCGTTCGATGTTCATTGCCCGACTCTTTCATGACCGTCGGAACGTGCTCGTTGTAGATCGCGAGGATCTCCTTGACGCTCTTTCCGAGGGCGAGGAGTGAGGCGATGATCGAGCCTGTGCTCGTACCGAAGATGAGGTCGAATCGCTCGTGTAACGGGCAGCCGATGAGCGCTTCGATCTTCCGGAGGATGCCTAGCGTATAGAAGCCTTTGGCCCCGCCGCCATCGAGGCTCAGTATCCGGAAAGGCTGCGCCATTGTGTGCCCCTTCTAGTTGTTGACCTGCCCCCCAATCTCGCAGGATCTCGACCCGGAACGAGATGCCCACACGCCTGCGGGCGCGAGTTGCGCTCGTCCAGCGCCCGGGTTAGTCGCGATGCACATCAGGTCCCGCGGTACGAGGGAAGCGGTGTGGATCCCCGGCGACCTTAGCCGTTCGCGATCGCCTTCTCGGCCGCCTCGACGGCGGCGGCATCTCCGGAAAACGTGAGGCTCTTGAGCTCGCCGGCGGAGTTCTTCTCGACCTTGATCTCGAGCTTTCCCTTACCCGCTGCGGCTCGCCGGGCCTTCGCCACGAGCTCCTTTTCGGCCGCCTTCATCATGTCGCGCTTGAGGTCGGCTACAAGACGGTCAGCCGAGAACGGCTGACCGTTATACGTCATCGACACCTTGATCATTTGCGGTCCTTGGGCGGGTTCGGGTCGTGGCCGTAGGTCTCGCGTTCGCGGATCTGCCCGGTCTTGTTGTGGAGGAAGGCTTCTCCCTTGTCTTGGCGCGCGGAGTCGCGCGCCTTGTTCCAGGCCTGGGCCTGCGAGTCGTGGACGCTGGAGGCGCGGTCGTTGCCTTCGCGCTTCACCGCCCAGTCCTTTCCATGGGGCACCACGTGCACATTCTTGGGGTTCGGCATATAAGCTCCTTTCGAGAGATTTACCAGCAGGGTTGCGTTTCAATGCCCAATGATGGTAAATTTACCATCAAATCATGGAAGCCGTCAAATTGAAGGTAAATGACCCGTGGCGCCCGCGCCTGGCGCCGGAGCGCCAAGTAGCGGCCGAGGCGCGCCGCCTCTTCACCGCCTACGAGCAGGCCAGGGCCGCAGCGGCCGCTGTCCCGGGGTGGATGTATTGGAAGCGCTATCCCAACGACCGGGAATACCTCGTCCGCGCGTACGACCGCACCGGTCGAGGCACGACGCTCGGAAGCCGATCCGAGGTCACGGAGTCCCAGTTCCTGCAGTTCAAGGCGCGCCAAGTGGAGGCCAAGATGCAGCTGAAGCTCGCGCGCGACAACCTGAAGCTGCATGCGCGATTCGCCAAGGCGGCACGCCTGAACCGCGTCCCGCGCGATGTGGCCGCCGTGTTGCGCGCCTGCGCCGAGATCGGGGGACCCAGCGTCAAGGTCGTCAGCGCGCACGCCCTCTACGCGTACGAGGCACTCGCGGAGGTCCTGATCGAGCCACGCCTGATGGCTGCGGACACCCTCGAGCTGGAGCTGGAGGGGGAGGGTGGGGATGACGCCGCTGACTTGGAGGCGGCGCTGTTGTCCGCGGATCCGACCTACCGCCGGGCCGGAGACGACAGCGAGTGGGTCAACGGCGGCGGCATGGTGGTGAGGCGGCGGGACCCGTCGACCGAAGTGGCTCCGGCCTCGCTCTCGCAGATCGTGATCGACCAGGATGGCATGCCGTTGGAGATGAGGGTGGGCGACCCGCTGGAGTACGCGCGCACGACGAAGTCCGTCGAGAACGCCGGCGCGGTCGAAGCGCTATTTGCCCATGCCGCGCCCATGGCGCAATTGCCGATGAACACATGAAGGAGCCGAGCATGATGAGACATCCCGCAGAAGAGCTCGAGGGACGCACCCTGGCCGAGGGCTACGTCGTCGGCGAGCGCCTTTCGATCACGGAAGACCATACCGGGGGCGGGTTCAGCGTGTGCTACAACGCCTCGAAGGACGGGCAGCCCTTCTTCGTCAAGGCCACGGATCTCACGTTCTACGGCTCCGACACCGAGGATCTCGCGGTGCGGCTGGAGCGCGCCCTCTCGATCTACAACTTCGAGAAGCTCCTCTTGGAGATCGCGCGGCTGCACGCGATGAGCCGTATCGTGAACGTCGTCGCGGCGAACCAGATCGCGCTGGACATCGGCGGCATTCCCATCCCGGTGTTCTATCTCGTCTTCAAGAAGGCGGAGGACAACCTGCGCGAGCGCCTCATGGACGACCTGCCCATGGAGCCGATCGATCGGCTGCGCGCGTTGCGACAGGTGGTCACGGGCCTCAACCAGTTGCACACCCACGGGATCGCGCACCAGGACGTCAAGCCCTCCAATGTCGTCAACTACGCGAAACAAGGCGAAGACCTCGACAGCAAGATCACGGACCTGGGGCGCGGAAGCCACCGGGAACATCGTGCCCTGCACGACAGCATCGCGTGCGCCGGTGACAAGCGCTACGCGCCGCTCGAATTGCTGTACGAAGAGCCCGCGGCCGGCTTCGACCGCCGCCGGCTCGGTGCGGACGCCTACCTTTTCGGATCTCTCATCGCGCAGATCTTCTCCGGCGTGACGATCACGCAGGCCGTGCTCGCGAAGTTGCCCGAGACCCACCAACCCAAGCCGTGGGGCGACGGGTACGCCACCCTCTTGCCGCGCCTGCGCGAGGCTTTCGATGCGGTGGTGGTCGAACTCCGACCCTCCTGGCCCTACCAAGCCGAGGACCCGAAGATCGCCGCGAAAATGGAACTCACGGTACGCCAGCTCTGTGATCCCGATCCCGCGCGCCGCGGCTATCCGGGCGCCGCCTCCACCGTAAACCCCCTCGACATGCAACGGTATATCTCGGTGCTGGATGCGCTGATCCTCCAGGCCTCATTGGCGGAGCGCGAAAAGGCCCGGCGCCTGAAAGAACTCATGGCGGCCCCGGCGAACGCCCCTGCGACTGCATGACGGTCACCTTCATCCCGCTGCGGTCGGACCGCCGGCTGGTACCCCGCTGGCGCCCGCTCAAGGCGCGCGCGTCCCTCAAGGAGGAGCACCCGCTCAGCGCCGGCAAGTTGGCTCCGCTGGAGCCGGTGGATGCGCTGGAGATGCAGTCGTCGGTCGGCGCCTGGCAGTCGAAGCGAAGCCTCCCGCATGCCCTCGAACTCCTGACGTCGGCGAGTCACCTGGACGGCGCCAGCGACCTCCAGGAGGCGGCTGAGTACGTGATCGAGCATGCCGACGCTTCCCTCGCCGCGAAGGCCCTGGCCATAGGCCGCTACGCGGGGCGACGCGAGCTTGGGGAACCGATCTTCGACCCCGGGGTTGCCATCCGCGAGGCGAGAGCCCGGTTGGCCCGCGATCCGCGCAACGCATTCGCCGCCCTCAACCTGGCCCACGCCTTTTGCGCCATCGGCAAGAAGGAGGCCGCGAAGCGAGCGGTCGACTGGGCGCTCGCAGTGGCCGGGAACAACCGCACGATCTTGCGTGGAGCCGCCCGGTTTCTACTCCACGTCGACGCGCCCGAGCGCGCGCATCGGCTGTTGGCGCGAGCGCCAAGCCTGAAGCACGATCCGTGGCTCCTGGCGGGCGAGCTCGCTCTCGCCGAAGTGCTGGACCGAACCTCGAGTCACGTGCGGACGGCCCGAGAGTTGGCGGTCTCCGAGAACCTGGCGCCGTTCCATCGCGCCGAGCTGCAGGCCGCGCTGGGCGACATGCAGGTGCGGCGCGGTGACCACAAGCTCGCGAAGAAGAGCTACCTCGTCGCGCTTCGCGATCCCACGGAGAACGTCGTCGCCCAGGCGCAGTTCCTTTCGGCTACAGGCAACGTGTCCAACCTTCCGGTCGATCACGCGATGGGGGCGCTGCGTGAAGCGCCGGAGGCTCGA
>Ga0073904_10002656_pt1 | contig 13515 bp, 11 predicted proteins | sample KloWWTrecipitate_FD_66668 | JGI IMG/M metagenome (GOLD analysis project Ga0073904, IMG submission 66668) | Active sludge microbial communities from Klosterneuburg, Austria, studying microevolution and ecology of nitrifiers - Klosterneuburg... | ecosystem: Engineered > WWTP > Aerobic digester >...
AGCACCACGCCGCAGGCGTAGACGTCGGCGCGCTGGTCGGGCTCCTTGCCCTCGAGCTGCTCGGGCGCCAGATAGTGCGGCGTCCCGACGATGAAACCGGCCTGGGTCTGGCCGGGAGTCACCCGGGTCACCGGCCGCGCCAGCCCGAAGTCCATCAGCTTGGCGTTGCCCTGCGAGTCGAGAATGATGTTCTCGGGCTTGATGTCGCGGTGGATGATCGCCAGCGCGTGCGCCGCCGCGAGGCCAGAGGTGAGTTGGCGGGCCAGTCGCAGCCCGGCCGAGTAGGGCAGCCGCCCCGAGCGCTCCAGCATGGCGCGCAGCGTCAGGCCGCGCACGTACTCCATCGAGATGAACGGATTGCCGTCGATCTCGCCGAAGTCGAAGGTGCGCAGGATGTTGGGGTGGGTGATCTTGCGCGCCAGCTTGAGCTCGCTCTTCAGGCGCTCGACCAGGGCGCCGTCGCCGGCGACGTCGCGCTTCAGCATCTTGAGCGCCACGAGGTCGTCGAGCTCGCGATCGCGGGCCTTGAAGACCACGCCCATGCCGCCGGCGCCGAGCGTCGACAGGATCTCGAAGCGCGACCCGAGCAGCGTCCCCGGGCCGACTTCGGAGAGGGAATCGAACGAGACGCCCTGGCCGGTGGCGGCGGCGGTCAACGCCGTCGCCGCGGCCGAGATCGACCGGCCGGCGACTCGCTTCGCGTCCTCGCCGGCGAGGACGAAGATCGCCTGCGTCGCGAGCAGCCCGCGCTGTGGGCTGAGCTCGATGCCGATGCGCGCCAGGTCGGGGGCCACCTCGGCGTGGACCGCCGGAGCGAGCAGGATGTCGCCGGGATTCGCCTCGCGCAGCAGGCCCTCGACCTGCTGCAGCGGCAGCCCGATCACGGTGCGTTCCGCGTTGTCGGTGAAGTTCACCGCCCCGGTCACCGCCTCGCCCGAGCTGATGGCGATGGCCGGCGGCTGCGGTTCGACGAGCACGTTGTCCGACACCGCGACGGCGGTGAAGATCTCGGCGCCCGCGGCGAGCGCGCGGTCCGCCTGCATGGAACCGGAAAAGCTGGCGATCGCCCGGTGGCCGAAGACCGCCTCGAGGTGCCCGCTGTGGGCCTCCACGGCGTTCAGGATCCGCTTGAGGTCGCGCGACAGCCGCTGCATGAGAACCTCCGGGTCGGCGCTCGCACGCGGGCTGGCGAAGCGGCGCAGATCGACCCCGAGGAGCGTCAGACGCGCCCGCTCCGCCTTCGACGGCGCCTCGCCGCGCGCCACCGGCTCCGGCAGGCTGCGCGACAGCGCCGAGACGTAGGCCGCCATATCGCGCCGTTCGCGCAGATCGATGAGCAGGGTGTTGAAGGCGGTCGCGAGGTCGGCGACCTCCCCCGGACCGCCGGTCGGCATCGGCACTTCGTAGTTGCCCGAACGCGCTGCCGTCGCCGCCGCCACCAGCTGACGCACCGGCTTGAAGACGCGCCGCGAGACCAGGTAGGAGATGAGCAGCGCGGCGACGATCGTCGCCAGTCCGAGCCCGAGCAGGATGTTGCGGATCCGGGTGTAGCCGACGAGCTCCTTGTCGAGCGAGGCGAGCGCCACCGAGGCTCCGGCCGAGGCTCCGGCGGCGTCCTTGAGGGGCGCGAGCAGCGCCAGCCAGCGCCCGCCCTCGAGCGCAATCTCCACCTGGTCGACGGCCTCGCCGCGCTCGGTCACCCGCGACAGCAGGTCGCCCCGGTTGCGCAGCGCCGCGAGCAGCCGGTCCTGCTGCGCCGGAGCGAGAGTGGAGGCGACGACGGCGACGCCCGACGAAGTGCCGGTGAGGTAGGCCACCTCCGTGCCGGTCACCCGCTTGACCTCGAGCGCCCGCACGTCGTTGATCGCGAAGCCGACCACCAGGTAGGCGAAGACGTTCTGGCTGAGGGTGAGCGGCACCGCCACCGCCTCGTAGATCTTGTTGCCCTCCTGCCAGACACCGCTCGCCTCGAAATCGACCAGCACCTTCCTGACCAGCGGCCGGTCCGAGAGGTCGGCCGGCGGAGCGTCCGGCTGATCGGTCCGCACCAGGAGGCGGCCCTGGGGATCGACCATCAGCGCGAAGTCGTAGCCGAGATCGGCCTGGCGTTCGTCGAGTTGGTCGAGCAGCGAGAGCTGGTCGTGTTCGTCGATCGCCCGCAGGAGGTAGGCCTTGAGCTCGGGATCGGCGGTCAGGATCCGGGTCAGGAGCTGCAGTTGCTGATAGCGCTGCTGCTGCGAAACAGACTGCACCGAGTTCCCTGCCAGGATGCGCTCCGTCGCGGTGGCGAGGCCGATGCGGTTGCCAAGGTAGGAGGTGACGATGATCGCCACTCCGAGCGCCAGCACCAGCAGCAGTCCGGTCACCAGAAAGATGCGCGTCCCGAGCGACAGCCCGCGGCGGCGCTCAGCCATAGCCCCCTCCAGAATACGGTTTCCCCAGCTTGTTCTTGTGCGGCGGAATGCGCGGCATGGTGATCTCGATGCCGATCGTGAGCGGCGCCGCGAGCGGCAGCGTGAGCTCGCGCGTGGTCGGCGAGCTGCGCTCGTTCCAGACCGTCAGCTTGCCGGCGCCCGCCGGGACGTCGGGGATGCGAAAGGTGCCGTCGGCGCCGACCCGCGCCCAGTAGGGCGAGGCGACGACGAAGATGTAGCCGAACATCCCGTGGTGGACATTGCAGAAGACGCGCGCGATGCCGGCCTCGCGGAAGACCGCGCTCGAGCCCGTGCCCTTGCCAAGGAGCCCCAGGTCGAAGGAGTTCCGGCCGGAGACCGAAAAGACGTTGTGGAGGATCGGATCCTGGTTCGGAAAGCGGACGGTCGAGCCGACCGGCACCACCAGGATGCGCGGCTGGAACGCCTTGCGCACGGTCACCATGTCGACGACCACCGGTTTCGGCGGCGGCAGCGGTCGGGTGGGGGTGAAAACCACCACCGTGGCGTCGACGGCGAGCGTCTTGTCGGCCGAAGGCTTCCCCTTTTCGAGTAGGTCGACCCGACCACGGAACTCTGCGGCGGAGGCCGGCAGGACGCCCAACAAGGCGGCGGCGACGAACGCCGTGAAGGGTCGGACCTGCGCGCGCATGGGGACTGCAAATCAGCATAGCAGAGGGGCTCCGCCGGCGATCCGCGCGCGCCGGCCGCCGGCCGCTTCGGGTCCGATCCAGGTGCCGGCCGACTGCGGACGGAAGGTGTTCCGCACCACGATCGGCACCCCCGCGGCGCGCGCCGGCGCCACCGCCTTCCAGTGCAGGACCCTGGCCCCCGCCCGCGCCAGGCGCTCGACCTCGTCGTAGGAGAGCTGCGGCCAGAACTCGGCCGCCGCATCCAGACGCGGATCGGCGGTCGCCACCCCGTCGACATCGGTCCAGATCTCGACCCGCTCCGCCGTGACCGCCGCGCCAATCGCGGTCGCCGAGGTGTCCGACCCGCCCCGCCCGAAGTGGCGCACCTCCCCGGCATCGTCAGCGCCGAAGAAGCCAGTGACGACCGGCAGCACGCCGGCGAGGCCCGCCAGTCGCGTCGCGAGCTTCGGCCGGCTTGCCGCGACGTCGGGGAAGGCGTCTTCGTGCGGGCCGTCGGCCACCAGCACTTCCGTGCCGTCGACCAGTTCGGTAACGACTCCGGACGCTGCCAGCACCGCCGCGAAGATCGGCGTCGAGAGCCGCTCGCCGCCGGCCAGCACCCGGGCGCGGGTGCGCGCCGAGGCCTCGCCCAGAAGCTCGACCGCCCGCAGCAGGTTGCGCAAGCGTTCGAGGCTGCGGTCGAGGGCATCGGCGGCCGGCACTGCGGCCCGACCGCATCCCACCGCCGCCAGTTGGGTGTGATGACGCTCCTGCAGGTCGCGAAAGCTGTCGCGCCAGGAGGGGTCGCGCCCCACCGCCGCGTCGAGCGCCGCGGCGATCCCCGAGGTGACCCCGGCCAGCGCCGAGACCACGACGATCACCTGCGACTCCGCCGCCGCCCGGCGGACGATGTCGCCGGCGGCGAGGAGCGCCGCAGACGAGCCGACGGAGGTGCCGCCGAACTTGAGCACCCGCCAGCTCACGCCGCACCGCCCGCAACCTCAGCCCCGGCGTGCTGCCGGTGGGGCCCCTCGGCGATGCGGCGGCGAAATGCGCTCACGGTCCGGTTCACCGCCTCCTGTTCGATCAGGAAGGCGTCGTGTCCGTGGGCGCTCGCCAGCTCCACGTAGTCGGCCCGGGGCAGCAGGGTCGCGAGCTCGAGCTGCTCCGCCATCGGATAGAGGACGTCGGTCGAAGAGGAGACGACGAGGACCGGCAGCTCGAGCCCGCGCAGCACGCTCTCGAGACTCCCCCGCCCGCGCGCCACGTCGTGGCTGTCCATCGCCCCGAGTAGCGCCAGATAGCTGTTGGCGTCGAATCGTTCGGCGAGCTTTCGCCCCTGGTGCTCGAGATAGCGCGCCACCTCGAAGCGCCCCTCGCGCCGGTCGCGGCCGAAGCGTTGCTCGAAGCCCGGACGGCTGCGGTAGCTCGTCATGGCGATCGCCCGCGCCAGCGCGAGGCCGGCCGCCGGCGGGTCGTCCACCGCATAGTGCCCGCCGCGGAACTTCGGATCGAGAGCGAGCGCCCGGCGACCGAGCTCCGAGAGGGCGATGCCCCAGGGCCCGTGCCGCGCCGGAGCCGAGAGCACCGCGAGCGCCTCGACCCGGGCGGGGTCGAGCAGCGCCCACTCGAGCGCCACCATGCCGCCGAGCGAGCCGCCGAGGACGAGCCGGATGCGCTCCACCGCGAGAGCGTCGAGCAGGCGCTGCTGCAGACGCACCTGATCGCGCACCGTGATCGCCGGGAAGTCGCCGGCCCAGGCGGGTGAGCTGGAGCCGGCGGAGCTGCCGGGGCCACCGGAGCCAGCGGAGCCGGCCGGAGCCCGCGACGACGTCGGGCCAGTGGTGCCGTAGCAACTGCCGAGCAGGTTGGCGGCGATCACGAAGTCGGCCTCCGGATCGAGGGCCCGGCCGCTGCCGAGGAGCCTTCCCCACCAGCGATCGACGTCGGCCGAACCGGTGAGGGCATGGCAGACGACGACCGCGTTGTCGCGTCCGGACGACAGCGTTCCCCAGGTGCGATAGGCGATCTCGACCTCGCGCAGGCGGTCGCCCGAGTCGAGGAGGAAACTCCCCGGCAGGCGCAGGAAGCGGGTCTCCGGGGAGATGTGCAGATGGCAGCTCACGCGATGACCCCCGGGGTCTCCGGGGTGGCGCGCGAGGCCGGCCTTACCGGGGCGAGCGCCTGCGTGAACGCCTGCTCGAAATCGGCCTGGATGTCGCCCAGATGCTCGATACCGACCGAGACCCGGACGAGCTCGGGCGAGACGCCGGCGCTCAACTGCTCCGCGCCCGACAGCTGTTGGTGGGTGGTCGACGCCGGGTGGATGACCAGCGTCTTGGCGTCGCCGACGTTGGCGAGATGACTCGCGAGCTTCACTGCGTCGATGAACCGCTTCCCCGCCTCGAGCCCGCCGCGGATGCCGAAGGCGAGCACGCCGCCGAAGCCGTGGGTGAGGTAGCGCTGCGCGCGCTCGTGGTACGGATGCGAGACCAGGCCCGGGTAGCTCACCCAATCGACTGCCGGATGTGCCTCGAGCCACTGCGCGAGGGCGAGGGCGTTGTCGACGTGGCGCTGCACCCGCAGGCTCAGGGTCTCGAGCCCCTGCAGGAAGAGGAACGAGTTGAACGGCGACAGCGCCGGACCGAGGTCCCGCAGCCCCTCGACGCGGGCGCGGATCGCGAAGGCGATGTTGCCGAACGGCCCGGCCGGTCCGAAGACCTCCCAGAAGTTGAGGCCGTGGTAGCCGGGCGCCGGCTCGGTGAACGCCGGGAACCGGCCGTTCCCCCAGTCGAAAGTGCCGGCATCGACGATCACGCCGCCGATCGAGGTGCCGTGACCGCCGATCCACTTGGTCGCCGATGCGACGACGACGTCGGCGCCGTGCTCGATCGGGCGGAAAAGGTAACCCGCGGCACCGAAGGTGTTGTCGACGACCAGCGGGATGCCGGCCTCGCGGGCGACCGCCGCGAGCGCCGCGAAGTCGGGGATGTTGAAACGGGGATTGCCGATCGTCTCGACGTAGAGCGCCTTCGTCCGGTCGTCGATCGCGCGCCGGAACGCCTCCGGCTCGTCGCCCTCGACGAACGTCGTCTCGATGCCCAGCCGCGGCAGCGCGACCTTGAGCTGGTTGTAGGTGCCGCCGTAGAGGAAGCTCGTCGCGACGATGTTGTCGCCGGCGCCGGCGAGGGTGGTGAGTGCCAGGAACTGCGCCGCCTGGCCGGAGGCGACCGCGACCGCCGCGGCACCGCCTTCGAGAGCGGCAATCCGCTTCTCGAAAACGTCGGTGGTCGGGTTCATGATCCGGGTGTAGATGTTGCCGAACTCCTGCAGCGCGAAGAGCCGCGCGCCGTGCGCCGTATCGTGAAAGGTGTAGGAGGTCGTCTGGTAGATCGGCACCGCGCGCGCGTTGGTGCCCGGCGCCGGTTCCTGCCCGGCGTGCACCTGCAGCGTGTCGTAATGAAGGGGGTGATACGGCCGGCTCTTCGGCGGCGTCGTCGGATGCGGGGTGTTCGTCGTCGCTGCGCTCATCGTGCTCTCCTCGTACGGAAAGTGGTCCCGAACCCTGGAGAGCTGCGACGGTCGGACGAAGATGGCCGGAAATGCAAAAGACCCGCTTCGGCTGTGCCGTCGCGGGTCTCGAGGTCGTCGAACCGATGGAACTGCTTGCCTACCCGGTGAACGCTCCTTGCCCGCGCGCATGCAGACAACACATGCACATGGGGCAGGACATGGTGCCCGTCAGGGGCGCGAATGCGTTTCGACCGGAATTCATGGAGCGCGATTTATAGGACATCCGGAGTTGCGCTGTCAAGCGACAGCGTCGCTTCCGGGGCACCGTGACAGAATTCCCCGGTGATCGTCGAGCGGATTTCCCGTCATATTCAAGCGCACCCGCCCGCCCTGGCGGAGTTCGAGAGTCTCGCGCTGGCTGCCTTCGCCTACCAGTTCGAGCGTCTCCCCGCCTATCGTGGGCTGTGCGAGCGCGCCGGCCGGACGCCCGCCGCCGTGGCCTCGTGGCGCGATGTGCCGATGATCCCGGCGGCGGCGTTCGCGGCCGTCGAGCTTGCGACCGCTCCAGCGCGGGAGACCTTCCGCTCGAGTGGGACGCTGAGTCCGGCACGGAGCGTCCATCGACACCCGTTTCCCGAGCTCTACCGCACGGCCATCGACGCCTCTTTCCCGAATTTCTGCCTGCCGCGTGGCGAGCGCCCGGGAAGTCTGCCGGCGATGCTCGCGCTGGTGCCGCCGCGCGCCGTCGCCGCCGACTCCAGCCTCGGCTTCATGGTCGAACATCTGGTCGCGAAATTCGGCGCTCCGGGCAGCGCCTACGCCTTCGGCGAGCGCGGCGTCGAGGGGCCGAAGGCGCGCTCCTGGTTCGGCGCGCGCCAGCGCGAGGGACGGCCGGTGATGATCCTCGCCACCTCGTTCGCCCTCGCCGATCTGCTCGATTTCGTCGGCCGCATCGATCTCAAGTTTCGCCTGCCCGCGGGCTCGGCCGTCTTCGAGACCGGCGGCTTCAAGGGGCGCGCGCGCGAGCTCTCGCGCGCCGAGCTCCACCGGCGGCTGGAGGAACTGCTGTTCATCGGCGCCGAGTCGATCGTCGGCGAATACGGCATGACCGAGCTCACCAGCCAGTGCTACACCGCGACGCTCCACGGCGGCGATCCGGAGCTCTTCGTCCCGCCGCATTGGATGAAGGTCCGGGTCCTCGATCCGGTCACGCTCACCGAGCTCCCGCCGGGTGAGACCGGCCTGCTCGCCTTCTTCGACCTCGCCAACGTCGGCTCGGCTCTGCACCTGCTGACCGAGGACCTGGGCTCCCTCGCCGGACCCGGATTCCGGCTCGCCGGCCGCGCCCCCGAGGCCGACCTGCGCGGCTGCTCGCTCCTCGCCGAAGAGCTCGGCAGACCGGCGCGCTGAGCACAGCTCCGGACTCTTATACGCTCGATGCGCTAAACGGGCGTATAATTCCGCGCATGGCGATCGATCGGCTGCCGCAATCGACGCAGGCTATCTACAGCGATCTTCGCGAACTCGCGTTGCACGCCGATGCTGAACGCGTCCGGCGCCACATCCCGGCCGGTTCGTTCGTCTCCAAGGAGATCGCCTCCCAGCGGTACTGGTACTTGCAGGAAAGCGCCGGCGGCTCTCGGCGACAACGGTACCTCGGAGCGGAGTCGCCGTCCCTCCTGGCCTGGATGCGCCAGGTGGACGCAGCGCGCGAAGAGCGGCAACCCGATGACGCACAGCGCGCCCAGCTCGTCGACATGGCAGTCGCCGGGGGAGCGGACCGGGAGCCCGCCCCCGTTGCCCGCGTATTGAAGCTCCTGTCCGAGCTCGGCATCTTTCGCCTGGGCGCGGTCCTCGTGGGCACTCGCGCATTTCGCGCCTACGGCCCGATGCTCGGCGTTCGCCTGGCCGCGCGCGCCGCGCAGACGCACGACATCGACGTCGCCTTCGGCGGCGGCGTCGCGATCGCCGTCGCAGCCGAAGACCCTGTCGCCGCTGCGGCTGCGATCCGTGACGCCGGACTCGACTTCCACGAGGTTCCCGAGCTCGACTCCCGCCTGCCCTCGACCTCGTTCAAGGTCCGTGGCCGCGAGCTGCGAGTCGACTTCCTCACTCCCGCGCGCTCACGAGGCACAAGCCGTCCGGTCGAGATCCGCGCGCTCGGAGTCCATGCAACGCCGCTGCCCTTTCTCGACTTTCTGATCGACGGTCCGATCGACGCGGTCTTGATGGCCTTCTCCGGCGTTCTGGTGCGCGTTCCGGACCCTGCGCGCTTCTCCCTCCACAAGCTCTGGTTGGCCGCCCAGCGCCCGGTCTCCGACACGAACCGCGCCAGCAAAGACCGTCAGCAGGCGCGCCAGCTCCTCGAGATCCTGCTCGAAGACCGTGAAAGCGAGCTCCGGTCCGCCCTCGCCACCCTGCCCCCCAGTGGTCGCGCCGCCCGGACCCTCCGCCGCGAGATCGCCCGGCTACCGGAGGAGATGGCAGCAAGGCTGCTCTGAGCCGCCCTGCGCCTACCCCGCGGACGCGCTCGCGGAGAGCCTTCAGCCCCGGGAGCGGATCTCCCGGCGATAGCTCGGACGATGGATGTCGCTCACCTGCACCGTGAAGCTCGTGGTCATCTCCTCGCCGGTGCGGGGGAAGGCCCGCACGAGCATCTGCAGAGCCGCATCGCAGATCTCTCCCTTCACTTCGTCCGGCCGGCCCGAGAGGATCTGGATCTCCAACGCGACGAAGGCCCGATCGCCGCGGCCATCTCCGACGAGGAAGTCGTCCCGCCGGACGACCCGGCTCTTAATGTCGTCCAGAACGAAGAGTCCAGTGGCCGTGAGCAGCCGGTGCAGGGCCGCCAGCGTTGCGGACCAATCGGGCTCGTCGACTGCGTTGCCGGAGTATTCGAGGATGCAGTGGGGCATGGAGTCCTTTCTCTTCTGGCTCGTGGCGCTCCGAGGGCGGCGGGCCGCGGCGCCGCTGCTCAGTGAGACGCCGGGCCGGGGACGGTCTTCGCCCCCTCGATGAATCCGTAGACGGCGATGCCGAAAGCGAGGCTCGGAGCCAGATCCTCGGCGAACTGCTGGATGAGGAACCCGGTCGCGGCGGCCGCGGACTCTGCGGCCTCGCGTGGCGCGAGTTGCTTGCGGGCGCAGATGGCGGCGAACGCCGCTTCGAGCGCAGCCTGCGCGGCGAGGAAGTCGAGATGCGGCCGGCGGTCGGGATCGGAACCGCGGCTCAGGATCTCGCGGTCGAGCTCGTTTTCTCCGTGCGCCAGGCGGCCACCGAGAATCTGGATCAGGTGCGGGCCCTGCAGGTTCGCCTCGTCCGAGAGGATCACGGTCCCCGGCGCCAGCGCATCGAGCTCGAAGCCGAAGGACCGCAGGAGATAGGACCCGGCCATGCCGGCGACGGCGGCGACGGCGGTTTCGGGATGGATGCCCGCCGCCGTCTCGAATTCGTCGAGGGTGGCGTCGGCGAACTCCTCCGCCGCGGCGATCTGCTGCTTACCGAGCGCGGCCAGGTTCGCCTCCCGCTCGCTCCGGGAGAGCGCCGTGCCGGTCCCCGGCCAGCCAGCCGTACATGTTGGTGTCGTAGGCGACCCCCTTCGCGCTCCAGCGTTTGCGGAGCCTGCCCTCGAAAGTGAATCCGACGCGCAGCAGGAGTGCGCAGGAGGCGACGTTCTCCGGATTCACTTCCGCTTCGATGCGACGCACACCGAGCTCGTCGAACGCGGAGGTGCACGCTGCCGTGATCGCCTCGCGCATGAGGCCCTGCCCCCAGAAAGCGCGGCCGAGGACGTAGCCGAGCTCGAGCCGGGCGCTGGCTTCGTCGTGCTTGAACAGGAGCAGATCGCCGACGACCTTCGCGTCGGAGCGCCGAACCAGGGAGAACACCTGCCCCGTCCCGGCAGCGGTCATGGCCGCCATGCGCGCGAACCAGGCCGCGGCGTCCTCGTTCGACTGCCAGGGCTCGTAGGGCAGGAAGCGCGTGACCTCCGGATCGCCGTTGACCGCCAGCAGATCGGGCAGGTCGGCCGTCACGACTGGCCGCAGCAGCAGTCGGGGCGACTCGATTCGTGGGACGGTCGGCAAGGGCATCGGAGTCCGCGCTCGGAGCCGCGATCATAGCCTCGCCGACCGGCGCGCGGGCGCGGCGACCCGTGAGTCGCCGGCCGGAAGGCAACCTGCGGAGACCTCACCCGCCGTAGAACGCGAGGAGACCAGAAATGGCGGCGCCGGCCGAGACGAAGGTCGCGGTGAGGGCCGCGCCGGCGGCGATCGCGGCGGCGCGCTCCCGCTGGGTCGGGCGCGCGCCGGCGCGCGAGGGGGTAGCCTCGCAGCCGACGCCGCCGATCGACCAGATGAAGGGCAGGGCGAGGGGCAGGAAATAGCGCCCCTGGACACCTTGCACGCCGGGGTCACCGAGCGGCGTCCACTGCAGCCAGAGCGCGAGCTCGACGAGCAGCGCGACCGCGAACGCGCTGCCGAGGATCAGAGCGAGGTCGCGGCGCGGGGGGCGCGCGCAGCCCGCGGCCTCGGCCCAGATCAGCAGCGCAAACGCGAGGCTCAGCACGACCAGCGCGACCGGCGCGAGAGGCACGTCGAGCCAGCCGAGCTTGTTACCGAGCGCTTCGGCGAGGAAGCGAGGCGCGTGGACGGCCAGGTCGCGCAACAGAATCGCCAGCACCGCGAACGGCTCGTGCAGGAGCCGCTGGAGCTGCGCCGGCGAATCGACCGGGACGTCGAGCCGCAGCTGCGTCGGCGCCAGCGTCGCCAGGTGCGCTGCGGCGCAGAGGGTAGCGAGCCCGATCGCCGGCAGCGCTGTCCGCCAGCGGCCGGGAGGGCGGCGCAGGGCAGGAACGAGGAAGAGCAGCAGGATCAGCGGCAGGTAGGTCACCTTCATGCAACCCAGCGCTGCCGCCAGGAGGAAGAGCCTCGCCCGGTCGCCGCCCGCGGGCTCGGTGGACGACCGCGCGAGCGCCGCGACCTCGGCGAGAAAGGCGCTCGCGAAGGCGAAGTTGAGCGCGTCCGCCGAGAGCGAAGCGCGCAGGCTGAGGAGCATCGGCGAGAAGGCGACCGCGACCAGCCACCAGCGGTGCGCGGGGAGGCGCGCGAGCGCCCAGAGGAGGATCGCCGTCGACGCCGCGAGGTTCAGCAGGCGCGCGAGATAGAGCCCGGCGAGCGGCGGCATGCCCGCGAGGCGCGCCGCCGCGCAGCCCAGAGCCTGCGGCAGGTAGAGCGCCACCGGCAGCTGCAGCGAATTGCGGAAGTCGACGAACTGCGGGTGCTCGGCGTCGAGCGCGACCGCGTACGCTCGCGCCAGCGCCTCGCCGGTGAGCGGGTGCGCCACCGGCTGCGTGCCCGCGGCGGTCGCGACATCCCGCAGGCGAGCGACGCCGGCCGGGATCGCTGCCCCCTCGGCAGCGTAGTGGCCGCCGGCGCCGCGCACCCGCTCGCCGACGAGGTCTCCCTGGGAGATCGCCCAGGCGCGGAAGAGGTGCGCCGGTTCGTCCGGTGTGCCGAACGGCGGCGTGACGAAGACCAGCGCCCCGCCGAAGAGAAGCGAACCGAGGAGCAGCGTCCGCTGTGGCGTCGCCGCGCGCAGCAGCCGGCGGCCGGGCGTCATGTGCCACCGCCGACGACTTTGCCGGCCGCCTGCCAGAGGCCGAAGCTATTGCCGTCAGGGTCGAAGAATCGGGCGTAGATGCCGGAGGCGGAGATCGGGATCGGATCGAGGGCGACGCGCCCGCCGGCGGCGCGGACGCGGTCGAGAACGGCTTCGAGCGGCTCGCCCTCGATGCGCACGACGAGCGTCAGGCGGTCCAGGATGCCGCTCGCGTCCGGTGCGAGGATGCCGGCGCCCACCGGTTCGGTCGGTTCCGGCGGGAACATCCGCACGTAGGCCGGTCCCTCCCAAGGCACCGTCATCGAATTCCAGCCGAAGACCCGGAGGAAGAACTCTGCGGCGCGCGCCGGATCCGGCGAAGCAATTTCCACCTGCGACAGCGTAGCCCGTGGCATGTCGGCAATCTCCTGCGAAGAGCCGTAACATAGCAGCGACGATGCCCGCCGATTTCAGTGGCTCCGGGGTTCCTGGCGATCTCGCGCCGCGCGCCCGGCCGCGAGAGCTCGAGGCCCTGGCCGGCCATCTCGCGAGACGAGGTCCGCAGGCCGTCGCCGCCATCCCGCTCGCGCGTCGTCTCGAGGTCTGGGAGCAGGTGATCGAGGCGCTCCTCGAACCCGGCTCGCCGGAGCGTTCGGCGCTCCTGCCCCGCCTCCTGGAGAGCTCCAGGCTCTCCGCCGAGGGCCTCACCGAGGGGCTCGAGATCGTCCTCGGCGGCGCCTCCGGTGCCTCCGCCGCGGCGCTCGCGCGCCGCGCCGGCGCCCGCGCCGACGGCCTCGCGGGCGCCACACCGCGGACGCTCGCCGGCGTCGTCCTCGCCGGCAACATCCCCGGTCTCGCCGTGCAGAGCCTGCTCCCGGCGCTCCTCCTCGGGCGGCCGCTGCTGTTGAAGAGCGCCTCCGCCGAGCCCTGGTTCGCGCCGGCGCTCGTCGCGGCGCTGGTCGCGCGCGAGCCGGCGCTCGCCGATGCCTACGCGGCAGTCACCTTCCCCGGCGACGATGAGGAAGCACTGACTGCGGCATTCGGCGAAGTCGATCCGCTCCTCGCCTACGGCGGCGCCGAGGCGGCCGGGAGCCTGGCCGCGCGCTTCGGGCCGCGGCTTGTGGCCCATGGCCCAAAGGCAAGCGTTGCCTTTGTCGGTGCCGAAGTCGATCTGGTCGGCACGGCCCGCGGCCTGGCGAGAGATATCGCCCTCTTCGATCAGCGCGGCTGCCTGTCGGTGCAGGCGGTCTACACCGAAGGCGACCCGCAAGGGCTCGCCGCCGCGCTCGCCTGGGCGCTGCTTCTCGAGGGCGCCCGCCTGCCGCATGGCCCGATCGATC
>Ga0073904_10002657_pt1 | contig 13515 bp, 11 predicted proteins | sample KloWWTrecipitate_FD_66668 | JGI IMG/M metagenome (GOLD analysis project Ga0073904, IMG submission 66668) | Active sludge microbial communities from Klosterneuburg, Austria, studying microevolution and ecology of nitrifiers - Klosterneuburg... | ecosystem: Engineered > WWTP > Aerobic digester >...
GACCACGGCGCGCGCTGGCACGTCCGGGCATGTCGGCGCGCGCGCTTGACGCATGGCGCCGGCGCCGGCCCGCCCGCGGGCCGGGCGCCACCGGGCTCAGGCTTGCAGCTGCTCCCACAGGCGGGCCGGTGTCAGCGGCATCTGCAGCAGCGGCGTGCGCCCGGACTTGCCGTTGCGGGCCAGTGCATCGGCCACCGCGTTGACAATGCAGGGGGTGGCGCCGATGGTGCCGAGTTCGCCGACACCCTTGACACCCAAGGGGTTGTTCTTGCAAGGCGTCGACTGGTCCATCTCGTTGCGAAACGCCGGCGTGATGTCGGCGCGCGGCGCCGCATAGTCCATCAGGCTGCCGGTCAGCAGCTGGCCCGATTGCGGGTCGTAGACCACGGCCTCGGTCAGCGCCTGGCCGATGCCCTGGATCGCGCCGCCGTCGAGCTGGCCGACGACGATCATCGGGTTTACCACGCGGCCGACATCGTTCATCGAGGTGTAGCGCAGCACCTGGACTTCACCGGTTTGCGGTGTCAGCTCGATCTCGCAGACATGGCAGCCGTTGGGCCAGGACGGCCCGCTGACGGAGCTGGTCGATTCGAGATGGATACGCTTGCCGTCCTGGGCGGCGGCCAGCTCGAACAGGCCGATGCCCAGATCGGTGCCTTTGACCTGGAAGCGACCGGCGCTGTATTCGATGTCCTGGGCGTCCGCTTCCAGCTTGCTGGCGGCAAGCAGGCGCGCGTGGTCGATGGTGCGTTCAGATCCGACGCGCACGGCCGATCCGCCGGCGAAGATGGAGCGCGAGCCGGCGCTGCCAAAACCGTCGCCGCGGTCGGTATCGCCCAGCACCACGCGGATGTTTTCCAGTGGCACATCGAACACATCCACCACCAGCTGCGCCAGCGAGGTCGCGATGCCCTGGCCCATGCCATTGACCGCGGCAAACACCTCGATCACGCCGTCGGCCAATACGGTCAACGTGACGCGCTCTTCGAACACATTGGCGCCGGTCCATTCCAGAAAGGTCGCGATGCCCAGACCGCGCCATTTGCCGCTGCTGCGCGATGCCGCCGCGCGCGCGGCAAACCCGTCCCAGTCGGCCATCGCCAGGGCCTGGTCCATCACATGTTCGAACTTGCCATCGTCGTAGACCTGTGCCATGGGGTTCTTGTAGGGCATCTGGTCGGGGCGGATGAAGTTGCGCCGGCGCAGCGATATGCGGTCGATGCCGCTCTGGCGGGCGGCCTCGTCCATCAGCCGCTCGATGATGTAGATCGCCTCCGGCCGGCCAGCGCCACGGTAGGCGCCGACCGGCGCGGTGTTGGTGAGCACGGCCCTGAAATGGAAGTCGATGGTCTGGATGTCATAGACGCCGGTCTGCACCCAGGGTCCGATCAGCAGCGGAATGGCAACACCGGCGCCGGTGGCGTAGGCGCCGACGTTGGCAAACGCATGCACGCGCAGACCCAGAATGCGGCCACTTGCATCGAGCGCCAGCTCCGCGTGGCTCTCGGTGTCGCGACCGGTGGCGCTGCTCAGGAATTCCTCGCTGCGGTCCGCGATCCACTTGACTGGCCGCTTGAGCGTCCAGGCACACCAGGCAATGACCGCATCCTCGGGGTGGATGCCCCCTTTCATGCCGAAGCCGCCGCCAACGTCGCCGACCGTCACCCGGATATTCTCGACACCGATGCCCATGATGTCCTTGCCCAGTGAATTGCGGATACCCGAGGGCATCTGCGAACTCATGCGCACCAGCAGCCGACCATCTTTCGGGTCCACCAGCGCAAGTACCGAACGCGGCTCGAGCGTCAGTGCCGCCAAGCGCTGATTGGTGAGATCGAGTTTGACCACATGGGTGGCGCCGGCGAAGGCCTGATCGGTTGCCGCCGCATTGCCATGGCGCATCTCGGCGGCGATGTTGTCGGGAGCGTCGTCGCAGACCACCGGTGCACCGGCGGTTATGGCGCCCGCCAGCGTCACGACCATCGGCAGTTCGTCGTAGTCGACGACCACCGCTTCCGCAGCATCGCGCGCCTGCTCCATGGTGCTGGCCAGGACCACGGCCACGGCCTCGCCGACATGGCGCGCCCTTTCATGCGCCAGGATGTGGCGTGGCGGCGTTGCACCCGGCGCGCCGCCGGTACGCGGAAAACCGGACGATCCGGGAATCGGCTTGACGCCGGCGGCAACCAGGTCGGCACCCTGGTAAACCGCCACGACGCCGGGCATGGCAAGCGCCGCCGCTGTGTCGACCGACACGATGCGCGCATGCGGATAGGGCGAACGCAGGAAACATGCGTGCACATGCTCTGCATAGGTGCTGTCACCGGTGATGTCGTCGGTAAACTGGCCCAGGCCCTGAAGCAACTTGTCGTCTTCAATGCGCCGAACCGAACGGCCGCTGCCAAAACGCGAAGAGGTGGTGTCCATCGGGTGTTGCCTTTGTTAGCGAAAGTTCAGCGTGTGTTACCGGATCACTTCTCGATGGCCAGCAGCTCGACTTCGAATGTCAACGTGGCATTGGGTGGCACGGCGCCACCCGCGCCCTTGTCGCCATATGCTGTCGATGGCGGGCACATCAGCCGGGCTTTGCCGCCAACCTTCATTTTCTGCAGGCCCTGGGTCCAGCAGGGGATGACACGGCCAAGCGGAAAGCTGGCTGGCGCGTTGCGCTTGTACGAGCTGTCGAACTCCTTGCCGTCGGCCAGCGTGCCACGGTAGTGGACCTGGACCACATCGCTGGCCTTGGGACTGGCGCCGGTGCCGGTGCGCAGGTGGTTGATGGTGACGCCAGAGGGCAGCGTCTCGCTGTCGGCGGCATGGCCGGGCAGTGCCAGGGTCAGGGCCAGGGCTGCGAAGAGAAGGGTGTTTTTCATGCGTAATTGAAGCACAGAATGGTGTTGGCAAAGGCAGGATGGCGATAGTTCGCGGCGGCGTGGCCGGAGCGTGCGCCGTTGTTTGCGGCAGGCGGGTTCAATCGATGCCGCAAACCCGGTGGTCGGAAGGGCTGGCGGCCAGCGCCTGACCGTCCTTGGCACGGGCCACTTCCATCTCGCGCGGCAGCGCGACGCCATTTTTGACGGCAAGGATTTCCGCCATCACGCTGACGGCGATTTCCGGCGGAGTCTTGCTGCCGATATAGATACCGATCGGTCCGCGCAAGCGCGCCAGCGATTGCGCTGTCTGCTCGAAATGCGTGATCATGCGCTCGCGTCGTGCCTCGTTGTTGCGCCGTGATCCGATCGCGCCGACGTAGAACGCCTCGGTGTTCAGCGCCTCTAGCAATGCCAGGTCGTCGAGCTTGGGATCATGGGTCAGTGCCACCACGCAGCTGCGCCGGTCCGGCTTGAACGCGATCACGGTGTCGTCGGGCATGTCGCTGACGAGCCTGGCTCCGGCAACCGACCAGGCACTGCGGTATTCCACGCGTGGATCACAGACCGTGACGGCAAAACCGCTGAACAGCGCCATCGTGGCCAGGTATTCGGTCAGCTGGCCGGCGCCGATCAGCAGCATGCGGTATTCCGGCCCGAACGCGTTGACCAGATCGGTGTCGGAGAGTTGCAGTACCTGGGGCGTGCTGGCTTGTTCCAGCTGCACCTGTCCGTCCGACAGGCGGACCCGGCGCAGCATCAGTGTTCCGGCGTCGAGCGCCTGCACCAGTTGACCGAGCAGGTCAGGTGCAGGGTCATATTCGAGCAGCAGTTCGAGTGTGCCCCCGCAAGGCAGGCCGAATCGGTGCGCCTCGTCGGCAGTCACGCCATATTTGACGAAGGTCGGTGGCCCCGAAGGAAAACCCTGCTGCGTTTGCTTGCCGGCCGTTTCGGCAAAAGCGGCGGTATGGCGGTAGATCAGGTCATCCTCGATACAGCCGCCGGAGACCGAGCCAACCACCGACCCGTCCTCGCACAAGGCCATGATCGAGCCGATCGGGCGCGGCGATGAACCCCAGGTCCGCACCACAGTGGCGAGCAAGGCCCGCTTTCCGGCCGCGCGCCAGTCGCGCAGCGTGCGCAGCACCATGACGTCGAGATTTTCCATCGCCGTTCCTTCAGCGCGCAAACCACCAGATGACGGCCAGCACTGCCGCACCAGCGATCCAGACCCAGGGGGAAATGCCGTTGGCAGCGCGGGCCTGCGCTACCGGTGCTGCGGCCGGCGCTTGGGCAGCCGGGTAGCGGCGTTGCATCTCATTGTCGAAACGCTTGAAGAAGTCCTCGGCCATGCCTTTGGCCGCGCCATCGATCAGGCGTTGCCCGAGCTGCGCCACCTTGCCGCCCACCTGCGCATGCACGGTATAGCCCAGTTCGCAGCCTGCGTCGTTGGGTGTCAGCGTGACCTGGGCCGTGCCTTTGCCAAAGCCGGCCGCGCCGCCCTGGCCATCGAATGTCAGCGTGTAACTTGCGGGCGGATTCATGTCACTGAGCGTGATCTTGCCATTGAACTTGGCTGACACCGGGCCAATCTTGACCGCGACGCCCACCGCATAGCGGCCCGGTTCCGTTGCCTCGATCTTGTCGCAGCCGGGTATGCACAGCTTGAGCACCTCAGGGTCGTTGAGCGCATCCCAGGCCTGTTGCTGGGTTACCGCGAGCTGGCGGCTGGCTTGCATGTCCATGGTTCAAGGCTCCTGTCGGTGTTGCATAGGATGGTGCGGGAAGTTGCTGATGGTAGCTGTCGTCGCGCGGCGCATCAGCGTGCCAGCAGCTTGGCCAGACTGCTGGCCAGGTCTTCGAGCCGTTCCAGGTTGTGCACCGCCAGCATGCCGTGCGCGCGCGTGTGCAGCGCGGCGGCGCCGCGCGCCAGGGGCGCATAACCGTCAAAGCGCAGCAATGGGTTCAGCCACAGCAGACGATGGCAATGCCGGCGTAGCCAGTCGAGCTCCTGGCCCAGCACCTGCGGCTCGCCGGTGTCGAGCCCATCGGTGATCAGCAGCACCAGCGTACGCCGACCCACCAGACGCCGGGCGTGCTGCAGGCGCAGGCTGGTCAGCGATTCGCCGAGCTGGGTGCCGCCGGCGAAATCGTCGATTTCACGCCCGGCCGCGGCCAGCATCTGGTCGGTGTCGGCCAGGCGCATTGCCTCGCCCAGGTCTGTCAGGTGGGTGCCGAACGCAAACACATCGCGTCGGCGCAGCGCGCGCGTGGATGTGTGCAGGAAGGCCAGCAGCAGCCGCGCATAACGCTCCATCGAGCCCGACACGTCGACCAGCACCAGCAGCGGCAACGGCTGGGAGCGGCGTTGCATGCGGGGCAGGCGCACGACCTCTCCGCCGGTGCGCGCTGCAGCGCGCATCACGCCGCTCCAGTGCAGCCGCGCGCCGCCGGAGCCAGGACGCATGCGGCGCGCATCAAAGTGCGGTATCGGCAGCCGGATCTCACGCGCCAGTCGTTCGACCAGCCGGAACTCGCTGGCGGCCAGCGCGTTGAAGTCGGCATGGCGCAGGCGGGCCACGTCGCTGGCGGTCATGGCCGCGTCCAGGTCGATCTTCTGGTCGGCGCCGGGCGTAGCTCCGGTGACCGGTTCCCTGGGCGGCGACAACGCATCGCGCACGCGCGGACGGCCCTTGGGCACTTCAGCCTTGCCATCGGCGCTGGGCAGCATCTGGGCCAGCAGCTTGTTGGCAATGGCCGGGTCGCGAAAGTACACGTCGAAGAGTTCGCGGAACACGTCACGGTCGCGCTGCTGGCTGACCAGCACCGCCTCGAGAGCGGCACCGACATCGTCGCGCCGGCCCAGGTCGACCAAGGTCAGGGCTTCACTGGCCAGCGCCATGCGGGCACTGTCCACCGCAATGCCGGCACGGCGCAGGGTGCGGCCGAAACCGGTCAGGTTGTCGGCCAGCTTGCCGCTGCGCGCGTCACCGAGTTGCATGGGAGGCGCTGCGCTCTTTCATGTGGCGGCCTCTTCGGGTTGCAGCAAATCGTGGGCCAGCGCATGGGTCAGCGCCGCGACGTCTTCACGTTGCTTGAACAGGATGCCGGCGGTGTCGGCCACGACTTCCGGATCGACCACCAGCGTGTCCAGTGCCACCAGCGCGCGGGCCCACTCGACGCTCTCGGCAATGCCTGGAGCGCGGTGGAAGGTGCCGGCAGCGGTGGCGCTGCGCAGCCGCCCGATGAATTGCGCGACCTGCAGCGACAAGGCCTGCGAAGCCTGCGGCACGCGCGCGCGCACGATGGCCAGTTCGCGTTCACGCTGGGGATAATCCAGCCAGTGGTACAGGCAGCGGCGCTTGACCGCGTCATTGAGTTCGCGCGTGCGGTTGCTGGTCAGGATCGTCACCGGCGGCGCCTGCGCGCGCACCGTGCCGAGTTCGGGAATGCTGACCTGGTACTCACCCAGGTACTCCAGCAGAAAAGCTTCGAACGGCTCGTCGGCACGGTCGATCTCGTCGATCAGCAGCACCGCCCCCGGCGCCGGCGTCTGCAGCGCCTGCAACAACGGACGCCCGATCAGGTATCGCTCCTGGTAGACCTCGCGCTCGACCGCATCGGCCTGCGGCGCCGCCTTGTCGTGGTTCAGCTCGGCGGCCCGCATGTGCAGCAGCTGCGCGGCGTAGTTCCATTCGTACAGCGCCTCGCGCTGCTCGAGCCCGTCGTAACACTGCAGCCGCACCAGCGGGCGTTGCAAGGCGGTTCCCAGCGCCTTTGCCAGCTCGGTCTTGCCGACGCCGGGCTCGCCTTCGAGCAACAGCGGGCGCTCGAGCTTGAGCGCCAGGAAAACCGCCGTGGCCAGGCGCCGGTCGGCAAAATACCCGGCGCCTTCGAGCGCCGCGGTAATGGCGTCGATGCCGGTCAACCCAGGGCCTTGGTGACAGCGCGCTGCGTCAGCACACTGACCAGGTTGGCGCGGTAATCGGCCGAGCCGTGGATGTCGCTGTTCATCTCGCTCGCATCGACCGGCACTGCTGCCGCAGCCTGCGCAGTGAAGCTTGACGACAGCGCCGCTTCCAGGCCGGTGTGGCGAAATACCCCATTGCCGCCGCCGGTGACGGCCACCCGCACGCCGGCGTCGAACTGGGCGACGAAGACGCCGATCATGGCAAAACGCGAGGCAGGTTGCTTGAATTTGATGTAGGCCGCACGCTTGGCGATCGGAAACCGGATCTCGGTGATGATCTCGTCTTCGTTCAGCGCGGTGGAGAACATGCCGGTGAAGAAATCGTCGGCAGCGATGCTGCGCTGGGTTGTGACGACGGTTGCGCCCAGTGCCATCACCGCGCTCGGATAACAGGCCGACGGGTCGTTGTTGGCGACCGAGCCACCCAGCGTGCCCATGGCGCGTATCTGCTTGTCGCCGATATGCCCGGCCAGGTCGGCCAGCGCGGGTATCGCGGAGAGTACCTCGGCGCTGTCGGCCACGGCGGCATGCCGTGTCATGGCCCCGATGACCAGCGCATTGCCCTCGCGCCGGATGCCGGCGAGCGCGGCGATGCCGCCAAGGTCGGCCAGGCTGGGCGGGCTGGCCAGGCGCAGCTTCATCGACGCCAGCAGCGTCTGGCCGCCGGCCAGGATCTTGGCGCCTGCCGCCGCGAGACGGGCTGCGTCGGCGGCACTGGCCGGACGCTCGTAATTGAATGCGTACATGGTGTTGTGTCCTTTCCTGCTACTGCTACTTCGACCTGGCTGCCTGGATCGCGTCCCACACCCGGGCGGGCGATGCGGGCATGTCGAAATCGGTGACGCCATGTTCGCGCAAGGCGTCGAGCACCGCGTTGATGACGGCCGGAGGCGAACCGATCGCGCCGGCTTCGCCGCAGCCCTTGGTTCCCAGCGGATTGTGGGTGCAGGGCGTGCAGATGGTATCGAGCTTGAAGGTGGGGAAGTCGTCGGCGCGCGGCAATGCGTAGTCCATCATGCTGCCGGTCAGCAACTGCCCGGTTTGCGGGTCGTAGACACAGTTCTCGAGCAGCGCCTGCCCGATGCCCTGCACCACGCCGCCATGCACCTGGCCCTCGACGATCATCGGATTGATGATGGTGCCGAAGTCGTCTACCGCGCTGAAGCGATCGACCCGGGTAAAGCCGGTGGCCGGGTCGATCTCGACCTCGCAGATGTAGGTGCCCGCCGGGAAGGTGAAGTTGGTCGGATCGTAGAACGCGGTCTCGTTGAGCCCGGGTTCGAGCTTGTCGAGCGGATAGTTGTGCGGCACGTAGGCCGTCAGCGCCACCTGTCCGAAGGTGACCTTCTTGTCGGTGCCCTTGACGGTGAACTCGCCATTGGCAAATTCCACGTCGACGTCGCTGGACTCCATCAGGTGGGCGGCAATTTTCTTGGCCTTGGTCTCGATCTTGTCGAGCGCCTTCATGATGGCTGCACCGCCGACCGAGATCGAACGCGAGCCATAGGTGCCCATGCCAAAGGGCACACGACCGGTATCGCCGTGCACCACGTCCACCGCCTCGACCGCAATACCCAGCCGCGCCGCGACCACCTGGGCAAAGGTGGTCTCGTGGCCCTGACCGTGGCTGTGCGATCCGGTGAACACCGTCACGCTGCCGGTCGGATGCACCCGGACCTCGCCGCATTCGAACAGACCGGCGCGCGCGCCCAGAGCACCGGCAATATTGCTCGGAGCGATGCCGCAGGCTTCGATGTAACTCGAGTAGCCGATGCCGCGCAGCAGGCCGCTTGCCTTGCTGGCGGCCTTGCGGGCGTCGAATCCGGCCACGTCGGCCAATGCCTTCGCCTTGTCCATGCAGGCAGGGTAGTCACCCACGTCGTATTGCAGCGCCACCGGGGTCTGGTACGGAAACGTGGTGATGAAGTTGCGCTTGCGGATCTCGTCCTGACCCAGGCCCATCTCCCAGGCGCAGCGGGTGACCAGGCGCTCGAGCAGGTAGGTGGCCTCGGGCCGCCCGGCGCCCCGGTAGGCATCGACCGGCGAGGTGTTGGTGAACCAGGCGTCCACTTCCACATGGATTTGCGGCGTGGTGTACTGGCCGGCCAGCAGCGTGGCATAGAGGATGGTGGGCACTGCGGTCGAGAAGGTCGACAGGTAGGCGCCCAGGTTGGCATCGGTGTGCACACGCATGGCCAGGAACTTGCCGTCCTTGTCCATCGCCATCTCGGCATGGCTGACATGGTCGCGGCCGTGCGCGTCGGTCAGGAACGATTCGCTGCGCTCAGCTGTCCATTTGATGCTGCGGTTGAGCTGTTTGGCGCCCCAGGTCAGGCACACGTCTTCGGCGTACAGGAAGATCTTGGAGCCGAAGCCGCCGCCGACGTCGGGTGCGATCACGCGCACCTTGTGTTCGGGCAGGCCCAGTACGAAGGCTGTCATCAGCAGGCGCTCGACGTGCGGATTCTGGTTGGCCACGTACAGCGTGTATTCCTCGGTCGCGCGGTTATAGCTGCCGATCGCCGCACGGGGCTCCATCGCGTTGGGGATCAAGCGGTTGTTCACCAGATCGAGCCGGGTCACGTGCGCCGCCTTGGCAAAGGTGGCATCGACCTGTGCCTTGTCGCCCAATGCCCACTTGTAGCAGTGGTTGTCGGGCGCTTCGGCGTGTAACGCCGTTGCCTTGGCGGCATCGGTCACCCGCACGACGGACGGCAGCACGTCGTAGTCGACGCTGACCGCCTCGGCCGCATTCTTGGCTTGCTCCAGGGTTTCGGCCACCACCATCGCGACCTGGTCACCCACGTAACGTACCTTGCCCTGGGCCAGCACCGGATGCGCTGGCTCCTTCATCGGACTGCCGTCCGGGTTGTTGATCAGCCAGCCGCAGGGCAGGCCTCCCATCTTGCCCTCGACATCCTTGCCGGTGAAGATCTCGACCACGCCGGGCATGGCCTTGGCTGCCGCCAGGTCGATACTGTTGATGCTCGCGTGGGCATGCGGGCTGCGCACGAACACCGCATGGCATTGGTTGGCCAGGACGATGTCGTCGGTGTACTGGCCGGCGCCGGTGAGGAAGCGGTAGTCTTCCTTGCGCTTGAGCGACTCACCGATATGCGGAAGTTTTGAAAAGTCAGATGCACCCATGATGTGTCTCCCTTGTCAGTTGCCGCCGGCCATGGCAGCTTGTCCCTGGACCACGGCGCGCACGATGTTCTGGTAACCGGTGCAGCGGCAGATATTGCCCTCGAGCAATTCGCGGATCTCGGCCTCGCTGGCCTTGGGGTGGTGCTTGCACAGGTCGACGGCGCTCATCACCATGCCGGTGGTGCAGAAGCCGCATTGCAATCCGTGGCAGTCCTTGAACGCAGCCTGCATCGGATGCATCGTGCCGTCGGCGGCGGCCAGGCCTTCGATGGTGGTCACATGGGCGCCCGCCACCTGCGCGGCCAGCACATTGCAGGACTTCACTGCATGGCCGTCCACGATCACGGTGCAGGCGCCGCATTGCGCGGTGTCGCAGCCGACATGGGTTCCGGTGAGTTGCAGATGCTCGCGCAGTGCCTGCACCAGCAGCGTGTTGGGTGCAAGGTCCAGGTCGCGCGGCTTGCCGTTGATCGTCAGTTGTACGTGCATGGGTTGTCTCCAGTTTGCATTCATGGGCTTCAGAAGCCGTCAAATTGTGGGAGGCGTGAAAGCCAGTTCGCCTAGGGTTTACCCTGGCCGCGGAGCCTGCGGACAGAATATTCTCAAAATGAGACAGCGACAGGCACCAATGAGGTGCGCGAGGGCTGTATGCACTTTCAGGGCGAGACAGTCTGCGACGCTGCCTGGCGATGCTGCCATTTCAGCACCTACACTGTCGTGTGACCCGACCTGCCCTGTTCCCATGTCAAGGCCCGGCGTGATGCCGGCGCAGGTGGCGACCCTGCGCCTTCCGGTGGTGCTGGTACTGGCGTCCGGCCGCGGCGAACGCTTTCGCGCCTCCGGCGGTACGACACACAAGCTTCAGGCCTTGCTCGGTGCGCGCACGGTGCTGGACCACACGCTGGCCGCGGTGCGCGAGAGTGGCTTGCCGTTTCATCTGGAATCGGCCGCCCATCCGGGCATGGGCGATTCGATCGCGGCCGCTGCGCAGGCCACTGCGGATGCGCCGGGATGGTTGATCCTGCCGGCCGACCTGCCGCTGGTGGCCTCTGCCACGCTGCGCGGTGTGGCCGAGGCCTTGCACCGGCATCCTGTGGTGCAGCCGGCTTTTGCCGGACGGCGTGGCCATCCGGTTGGCTTCGCGTCCGTTTGCGGGCCTGCGCTGCGTGCGCTGAGCGGCCCGCAGGGCGCAGCATCGGTGCTGCGGGACCATCCGGTTTTCACGCTGGATGTCGATGACATCGGCTGTGTCACCGACATTGACACGCTGGCCGATCTGCAGGCAGCGCGCCAGCACCTGGCCGGCCGCACCTGAGCAGACCACCCGAGGGACCGGTGCCGCGTCGTCGCGCCGCTGGAGCGCGGCGTAAGAAGTCCGACTGCCGTACGACAATGCCAGCATGCCAGCCAACCTACTTGTCGCTGAAGACCAGGCCGATATCCGCGACCTGCTGGTCATGAACCTGCGCAATGCCAACTACCAGGTACAGGCAGTGGCCGACGGCAGGGCGGCACTGGACAGCCAGAACGAGCAAGCCAGCGATCTGCTGATCCTCGATCTGATGATGCCCGGCATGGACGGACTTGAGGTCTGCAAGGCGCTGCGCGCGCGCGGACACACCACCCCGATCCTGATGCTCACCGCCAAGTCGACCGAACTCGACCGTGTACTGGGCCTGGAACTGGGCGCCGATGACTACCTGACCAAGCCATTCTCGCTGGCCGAGTTGCTGGCACGGGTCAAGGCCTTGCTGCGCCGCGCCGATGTTCAGCGCGCCGCCAAGGGCCATTCCCAGGGGCAGCCCAGCCTGATCCGCAATGGCGATCTTGAAATTGCGCCGGTCAAGCGCAGCGTGCGTTACCAGGGCACGGCGCTCGACTTCACCGCGCTGGAGTTCGACCTGCTGCTGTATTTCGCGCAGCATCCGGGCCACGTGTTCTCGCGCGCCCAACTGCTCGATGCGGTCTGGGGCTACACCCACGACGGTTACGAGCATACGGTCACCACACACATCAACCGGCTGCGCGCCAAGCTCGAGGCCGACCCGATGCGGCCGCAGCTGATACTGACGGTGCGCGGGGCCGGCTACAAGATGCGCGAGGCGCCTGCATGAGTGCCGCGCCGGGCCAACCCCAGGCAAGCTCGTGCCGCCGGGCCGCTGCCAAGGCGAATCGCGCCGTGCGCAGCGCGGGCTGTTCATGAGTGTGCGCCTGCGCATAGCGTTGACGATCTTCGTCACCGGCGCGTTGACGGCGCTGGGGGTGATTGCGACCGTGTTGTTTGCATTCCAGCGCTTCGAGCACGAGACCACCTTCCAGCGTGCGGATGCGTTTCTGGGACGGGTGGTTGGCATGTACGACAACATCTTCGAGATGCACCAGCGCCAGCCGCAGGAGTTCAACCAGTTCCTGCGCAACCTGGTGCTGTTCGAGCCCGATACCCAGCTCTACCTGCTGGACGCCAAGGGCGTGGTGCTGTCGTCGACTGGCAGCGCGCAGCTGCCACCCGGCTTCAAGGTGCGGCTGGCACCCGTGCAGGAGGCGGCCGGCAAGCCGGACATGCCGTATGTGATGGGCGACGACCCCGAACGCATGGATGCGGGCGCCATCATCGCGGCCCGGGTGGTGCGGCGCGCGCTGATTCGCAACGATGAGCCGGTTGCCGGTTATCTGTACCTGGTCTGCCACAAGCCCGTGCTGCCCGAGGGGCGCCTGCAGGTGCTCGGCAGCAGCATTGCCAAGCCGGCACTGGTGGCGATTCTGGGCGTGGTGCTGCTGGCCACCTTGCTGACGGCCTGGATCGTGGCCACGGTGACCCGGCCGCTGCGCCAGCTGACCAATGCGGTGGCGTCCATCTCGCAAGGCGGGCTCGACGAGGGCGCGCCCGATACGCCCGAGCGTCAACTGCCACCGAGAACGCCAGACGAATTCGGCCAACTCACCAGTGCTTTCGCGATGATGCTCGACACGGTACGCCGCCAGTGGTCGGCATTGCGCCAGCTCGATTCCTTCCGGCGCGAGGGTGTCAGCAATCTGTCGCACGACTTGCGTTCGCCGCTGACCGCCACCACCGCCTGCCTGGAGACCCTGGAAGGGCGCTGGCAGGGTGATGCGGCACGCGCGGCCGACCGCGAACTGGTGGTGATGGCACTGCGCAACACCCGTAACGCGGCGCGCCTGGTGCAGTCGCTGGGTGACCTGGCGCTGCTGGACGAACCAACGTTCGGGCTGCGTTGCGAAGTGCTCGATGCCCAAGAGCTGATCGACGACATCGCCGTGCGTTTTGGTGAGCGCGCCAGCGCGCTGGGCGTGCAACTGCAGGCGATCCACCCGACCGATCCGGCTGCGCGCCAGCCGTTCGCAGCGCTGGACATCGAGCTTTTCGAGCGGGCGGTTGCCAACCTGGTCGACAACGCGCTGAAGTTCTGCCGCAGCGGCGACAGCGTGACGCTGTCGGCGCGGGTGCGTGGCGACAAGGTCGAGGTATGTGTCCAGGACACCGGCCCGGGCATCGCCCAGGCCGATCTT
>Ga0073904_10002659_pt1 | contig 13506 bp, 13 predicted proteins | sample KloWWTrecipitate_FD_66668 | JGI IMG/M metagenome (GOLD analysis project Ga0073904, IMG submission 66668) | Active sludge microbial communities from Klosterneuburg, Austria, studying microevolution and ecology of nitrifiers - Klosterneuburg... | ecosystem: Engineered > WWTP > Aerobic digester >...
CAGCGAGGGCACCTCGATCATGGCGCCGACTTCGAGCTTGCTCGGCACGGGCTTGCCCTCGTGCTTCAGGCGCTCGACTTCCTTGTTGATGACCACCCGCGTCTGGCGGAATTCCCAGGTGTCGGTGACCATCGGCACGAGAATCTTCAGCGGCCCGCCATTGGCGGCCTGCAGCAGCGCGCGCACCTGGATGCGCAGCAGCCCCGGACGGTCGAGCGCGAGGCGCAGCGAGCGGAACCCCATCGCGGGGTTCTCCTCGATCTCGGAACGCAGGTACGGGATCACCTTGTCGCCGCCGATATCGAGCAGGCGGAAGACGATCGGCCGGCCGCCGGCAAGCCGGATGGCCTCGCGGTAGAGTTCGACCTGCTCGTTGAGCCGAGGGAGCTTGCTCGCAATCATGAATTGCAGCTCGGTGCGGAACAGGCCGACGCCGACGGCGCCGGTTTCATCGAGCATGGGCAGGTCGGCGACGAGGCCGGAATTGTGCAGCAGCGTGATCTCGACGCCATCGCGCGTGACCGAGGGACGGTCGCGCAGTTCGCGATAATGCGCGCGGCGCCGCGCCCCGATGCGCACGCGCTCGACATAGACCTGCTGCACGTCGGCGGTGGGGCGCAGGTGCACCGTGCCGCTCGTGCCATCGAGGATGATGTCGTCGCCCGACTCGGACATCGACACGATGTTTTCGGCCTGCCCGACAGCGACGAGACCAAGCGACTTGGCGACGATGGCGACGTGGGCGGTCGCCCCGCCCTCTTCGAGCACCACGCCGCGCAGCCGCGTGCGATCGTATTCGAGCAGTTCGGCCGGGCCCATGTTGCGCGCCACGAGAATGGCGTTCTCGGGGATTTCCTTCATCCCCACGACTTCGCCATTGCCGGTGAGAATGCGCAGCAGCCGGTTGGCGAGATCGTCGAGATCGTGCAGGCGATCCTTGATGTACGGATCGGTCGACCGCATCATGCGGGCGCGGGTATCATTCTGCACGCGCTCGACCGCCGCCTCGGCCGTGAGGCCGTTGTTGATCGCCTCGGTGAGCCGGTCCACCCAGCCGCGATCATTGGCGAACATGCGGTAGGTCTCGAGGATTTCCTTGTGATCGGAAACCGACTGCATGTCGCCGTGGCTGAGCATGTGGTCGATGGAGACGCGCATGGTGTCGAGCGCGGCGCTGAGGCGGGTAAGCTCGGCCTCGGAATCCTCGGCGATGAAATTCTTCACCACGACGCGGGGGTCGTGCAGCACGACCTGCCCCAGCGCCACGCCGTCGGTGAAACCAATCCCCTCGAAGACGCGCGGCCGGCGCAGGTCGATGTCCTGGCCCGGCTTGATGAGGTTGTCGAAATCGGAGGTGGCGATGAGTTCGGCGAGAATCGTCGCCGTGGTCAGCATCGCCTCAGTTTCGTCCTCGCCATAGCTGCGGCTCTCGCGGCTCTGCACGACAAGGACGCCCAGGGTGTTTCCGGCCCTGAGGACCGGCACGCCAAGGAAGGCCTTGAACGGGTCCTCTCCGGTTTCGGGCCGATAGGCAAAGCGCGGATGGGCAGGCGCGTCGGACAGGCTGAGCGGTTCGGCCGTTTCGGCGATGAGGCCCACGAGGCCCTCGCCCAGCCGCAGCGTCGTCATGTGGACGGCTTCGCGCTTCAGGCCCTTGGTGGCGAACAGCTCGAGCGCGCTGTCATCGCGCAGCACGTAGAACGAGCAGACGTCGGCGTGCATGTTGTCGGCAATCAGGTCGACGATCTTGTTGAGGCGATCCTGCGAAGCCAGGGGCTCCGCAAGGGTTTCGCGCAACTGCCGGAGCAGGACGCGAGGACCGCCGATCGTTGTGACCATTGTTGCCGACGGCCGCCTGCCGCCTCCCAGATTGCTGAGCCGGCGGCTATCTGGCGGCCGCGTCGGCTCAGGCGTCTACCTTGTCCAGCCCGTAATACGTATGCAGGGCACGCACCGCAAGCTCAGCATATTCATCGTCGATCAACACCGAGGTCTTGATTTCCGACGTGGTGATCAGCTGGATGTTGATGCCCTTGTCGGCCAGCGCCTTGAACATGGAGGCGGCAACGCCCGCGTGATTGCGCATTCCGACGCCCACAACCGAGACCTTGGCGCCGCCCTTGGCGCCCTCGATCTTGGAATATTCGATCTTGTGGGCCTCGCCGGCGGCCTTCAGCGCCTTCAGCGACTTGTCATATTCGCCATCGGGGACGGTGAAGGTGACGTCGGTGGTCGAGCCGTCTTCGGAAATGTTCTGCACGATCATGTCGACGACAATGGATTCGTCGGCCAGCGCGCCGAAGATCGCCGCGGCGACGCCGGGCTTGTCCCTGACCTGGCGCAGCGTGATCTTGGCCTCGGCCTTTGCCAGCGTAACGCCTGAAACGATCTGCTTTTCCATGATCTCTTCCTCGTCGCAAACCAGGGTGCCGGGAACGCCCGGCGTACCGTCCGGCGCCAGCTGAACGGCCTCCGGATCGTCAAATGAAGAACGCACGACCAGCCGCACGTTGTGCGCCATGGCCATTTCGACCGACCGGATCATCAGCACCTTGGCGCCGAGCGAGGCCATTTCGAGCATTTCCTCGAAGGCCACCCGGTTCATGCGCCGCGCCTTGGGCACGATGCGCGGGTCGGTGGTGTAGACGCCGTCGACGTCGGTATAGATATCGCAGCGATCAGCCTTCACGGCGGCGGCAACTGCCACCGCGGAGGTGTCGGAACCGCCACGGCCGAGCGTCGCCACGCGCTGCGTTTCCTTGTGAAGGCCCTGGAACCCGGTGATCACCGGCACCATGCCCGCCTTGAAATCGCGGTCGAGATTGGTCGGGTCGATTTCCGCGATGCGGGCCGCGCCGTGATCGTCGTCGGTGAGGATCGGCACCTGCCAGCCCGAATAGGACCGCGAGGGAATGCCCATCTGCTGCAAGACGATCGCCATGAGGCCGGCAGTCACCTGCTCGCCCGAGGCCACGACCGCATCGTATTCGCGCGCGTCATAGTCCTTGCTGGATTCATTGACCCAGCCGACCAGCTCGTTGGTCTTCCCCGACATTGCCGAAACGACCACGGCAACTTCGTTGCCGGCATCGAATTCACGCTTCACGTGCCGCGCCGCCTGACGGATGCGCTCGACATTGGCGACGGACGTGCCGCCAAACTTAACTACGATACGGGCCACGGGCTGTCCCTGGGATACGGCCGGACGGACGTCTGGCCGGAGTTGTCTGATTGCCGCGGGGGACATGCCACAAGCGGCACGCGGAGGCAACGAAATGCGCACTGGCGGCTTGAATCGTTCAGTTCTCGGATTTGACTTGAGAACAGAACGTGAACATGCTTACCTGCCCCTCCCCCAAGTGAAGGAGAGAGACGATGGCCACCGTCGCCAAGAACACCACGGCCCCGTTGATGCCCACCATGCGCTATCGCGACTGCAACAAGGCGCTCGATTTCCTGACGAAGGTCTTCGGTTTTACCGAAGGCAACGCCTATCGCGACGACAAGGGCAACGTGATGCATGCGGAACTGTGGTTCGGCAATGGCGGCATCATGATCGGGCCGGTGGCCGATACGCCGTTCGGCAAGGTCATGCGCCAGCCGGACGAAGCAGGCGGCGTGACGGCGAGCTATTATTGCGTCGTAGACGACCCCGACGCGCACCATGCGCGTTCGCAGGCGGCGGGCTTCGACATCTTCATGCCACTGCGCGATGAGAGCTATGGCAGCCGCGAATACTCGGTGCGGGACCCGGAAGGCTTCGTCTGGACGTTCGGCACCTACGATCCGCAACCCAAAACAAAGTAAGGCCGCCCTCCGGGACGGCCTGGTCCGGCGGTCTCACCACGATCCCATGCATTTGGACGGCCTCGTGGTGAGCCGCCGGTCCGCCGGGCGTGGCACTTGCGCATCTTGTTCGCAACGCGCCCAACCGCTCTAATGGGGGCCATGACCGACACCACGATCAACGATGCCGAAGTGGAAAAATTCGTCCGCATGGCGGATGAATGGTGGGATCCGAACGGCAAGCTGAAGCCGCTGCACAAGATCAACCCGCAGCGGCTGCAATACATCCGCGACCACGCGATCAGCCATTTTGGCCGCGACAGCGGGGTGCGGCGGCCGCTCGAGGGGCTGCGCATCCTCGATATCGGCTGTGGCGGCGGGCTGCTGTCGGAGCCGATGGCGCGGCTGGGCGCGACGGTGGTCGGCATCGATCCGGCCGAGGAAAATATCCGCATAGCCAGCGTGCATGCCGAGGCAGGCGGGGTTGCGGTCGACTACCGCGCGGCGACCTCGGAACAGCTGGCGGCGGCAGGTGAAAAGTTCGACATCGTGCTGGCGATGGAAGTCATCGAGCATGTCGACAACGTGCCGTTGTTCGTGAAGAGCTGCACGGACCTGGTGAAGCCCGGTGGGCTCCTGGTGATGGCGACGATCAACCGGACGCCCCGCGCCTATGCGCTTGCCATCGTTGGCGCCGAGTATGTGCTGCGCTGGCTGCCGCGCGGCACGCACGATTTCTCGAAATTTCTGACGCCGGACGAGGTCAGCGCGCTGATCGGGCGCAACGGGATGCGGGTCACCGACCGGACCGGCGTCGTCTACAATCCGTTGCGCGATGAGTGGCGGCACAGCCCGGACATGGGCGTCAACTACATGATGCTGGCGGAAAAACCCGCCGCATAGACTCAGCCGACGACCAGCGTCTCTTTTCCATAGGCGACGGTGAGGGTGCCCTTGATCGGGTGGCCGCCGAGGTCTTCGTCCCAGCACAGGAACCAGCCCTGCTTGCCGTAGGCGCGGTTGAGCGCGGCGCTGAGGCCCGGAAAACTCGCTTCCAGCAGCGTGCTGGCGGTCAGTTCCGAAACCAGCGCGAGGATGGCGCCGTGCGGGGCGAGGTCGGCGGCGGTGGGTTTCGCGTGGCGCATTTTCTTGGCTCCCTGTCAGTTCGGCCAGATGTTCGGCCTGCTGTGGCGCCAGTTATGCGCCCGGGGACTGAACTCGGCTTGAACGCGCCTGTTCGGCTGCCGTTCAGCAAACCGGGCCGGGCTTGATGCAGATCAAGGAGCGCCTGCCCCACCGGCGCGAGGCTGGGCGCGAATGTGGGAGGACACGTCCATGCAGCGCCGCGACATGCTGGTTGGAACGGCCGGGGCGGGCCTTGCCGCCTTGGCGGGCAAAGCGCTCGCCGCGGACAGCGAGGCGAGCGTCGCCACGGCCGGGGGGAGCGTCCGCGGCCGCGCGGTGGACGGGGTGCTTGTGTTCAAGGGCATCCCCTTTGCCGTGGCGCCGGTTGGCGAGAGGCTGTTCCTGCCGCCGGTGCCGGCGAGGTGGGACGGGGTGCGCGACGCGCTGGAGTTTGGCCCGAAGCCGCCGCAGGCCGAGTATCCCCCGATGGTCCAGCCGTTGATCCCGCCGGAGTTGACGGCGGCCGGTGAGGATTGCCTGACGCTCAACATCTGGGCGCCGGTCGGCGGAACTGACCTGCCGGTGATGGTGTGGATCCCCGGCGGCATGTTCGAGTACCACGCGACCGGGGCCTCCCCCTGGTACGACGGGACAGGATTTGCGCGCGACGGGGTGATCCTCGTTTCGATCAACTACCGGGTCGGGGCGGCGGGTTTTCTCTATCTCGATGATGGCATCGCCAACGTCGGGCTGCTCGACCAGATCGCCGCGCTGGAGTGGGTCAGGACGAATATTGCCGGCTTTGGCGGGGACCCCGGCAACGTCACCATCTTCGGTGAATCGGCCGGCGGATTGAGCGTCGGCACACTGCTGGCGGTGCCACAAGCCAAGGGGCTGTTCCGCCGCGCCATCGTTGAAAGCGGCGGCGGGCAGCATGTGCTGACGCCGTCGACGGCGAAGCGGATCGGGGTGCGGCTGGCGGCGCTTCTGGGCGTTGAGCCGACTCGCGCGGCGATCGGTGCGGTGCCGGTCGAGAAGCTCATCGAGGCGCAGAACGCGCTACGGGGCGAATTGACGGCGGCGCCCGACCCGCAGGTCTGGGGCGAGGTGCTGCAGACCGGCCTGCCGTGGTCGCCGGTGATCGATGGGAGCGTCGTGCCGGGCGTGCCGCTCAACCTCGTCCGGGCTGGGGCAAGCGCCGATGTCGACCTGCTGTCGGGGTTCAATGCGGAGGAGTGGCGGCTGTTCCTTGTCCCGGGCGGGGCCATTGACCAGATCCCGCCGCCCGCGCTCGCCGGGACCGTTGCCGGGTTCGGCATGCCGGTGGAGCCGACGCTCGCGGCCTATGCGCAACTGCATCCCGGGGCCAGCACCGGCGATCTGCTCGCTGCGGTGATGACGGACTGGTACTGGCGCCTGCCCGCCCTGCGGCTTGCCGAGGCGCATGCTGCGGCGGCCGGAACGGGTACGACGCACATGTACGAATTCGCCTGGCGCTCACCGCAGTTCGACGGGCGGCTGGGGGCCAGCCACGCGATCGAAATCCCGTTCGTCTTCGACACGCTGGGCGCGCATGCCGAACCGCTGCTGGGCGCCGCGCCGCCGCAGGGGCTGGCCGACGCGGTGCATGCCGCCTGGGTGGCGTTTGCGACAACCGGCGATCCGGGCTGGGCGGCGTTTGACGGCAAGCGCCGGGCCACGATGCGCTTCGACACGACCCCGGCGCTCATCGACGACCCGCTGGCGAAGGAACGGGCGCTCTGGGAGGGCGTCCGCTAGCGAACTCAGTTGGCCTCGTCGGGGAGGTTGGGCAGGGGCATGAAGTCGATGCCGTCCTCGATGAGGCCCGTCACTTCATCGCGGGTCGCCTCGCCATAGATGCCGCGCGCGTCGGATTCCTTGAAGTGGATTTTCCGCGCTTCGTCGGCGAACTTGTCGCCCACGTAGTCGGCTTCGCTCGTGACCTTCTTGCGCAGCGCACGCATCATTTCGCGCAACTGCCGGGCCTCGGGATGCCCTGCGGAAAGCGAGACACGCTCGCCATCGGTGCGGTTGACGGCCGGAGCCATGATCGCCTTTTCGACGACCTCGCTCATGCAGACCGGGCACGTCACGATGCCGCGCGCATGCTGCTCGTCGTACGCTGCGGCGCTTTTGAACCAGGCGTCGAACTTGTGCGCGTTCTCGCAGATCAACGAATATTGGATCACGTCGAAATTCCGTTGCGGTGCTTCAGGTCGTGCCGCCGCTGGCGCCACTTAGCGAAAACGGCCGGGCATTGGCAAGCGAAGGGACCTTGCCGCGCGCTTCGGCGACGGCGGCAAGGTCGATATCGGCAACCGCGACGCCGACCTTGTCGCTGTTGACCTCGGCGAGGATGCGCCCCCACGGATCGATGATCATCGAGTGGCCGTAGGTGGCGCGCCCGTTCTGGTGCTGGCCGCCCTGCGCCGCGGCGAGGACGAAGCAGCCGGTCTCTATGGCGCGGGCCCTGAGCAGCACTTCCCAGTGCGCCTGCCCGGTGGGCACGGTGAAGGCGGCGGGTGCGGAAATCACCTGCGCGCCGCCCTCGGCGAGCGAACGATAGAGCGCGGCAAAGCGCATGTCGTAGCAGATGCTCATGCCGAGCCGGAAGCCGGCCGCATCGGCGACGACGGCGGTGTCGCCTCCCGCATAGGTCTCGCTTTCGCGATACTGCTTGATGCCGGGCAGCGTCGCGTCGAACAGGTGAATCTTGTCGTAGGTGGCCACCACCTCGCCTTGGGGCGAGAACAGCACGGAGCGATTGGCATAGCGCCCGTCGGGGAGCGCCACGGCGAGCGAGCCGAGATGAAGGTGAATGCCGTGCTTTCTCGCGATCTCACCGGCGCGGGTAACGGCGGGGTTGCCCTCCCAGGGGCCGGCGACGGCGCGTAGGCCATCGCGGTTTTCGGCGAACACCACGGTGACTTCGGGGCTCAGGGCATAGACCGCGCCGAGCGATTTCGCCTCACCCGCAAGACGGTCCAGCGCATCGAGATTGGGACCGGGTTCGGTCCCCGAATTCATCTGCAGAACCGCAACGCGCACGATGGGATCACTCGCTCTCAAAGAGGGTTTCCAGCTTGCCCTCGCGATCGAGCGCAGCGATGTCGGTGTAGCCGCCCAGGTGCCGGTCGCCAACGAATATCTGCGGCACGGTGCGGCGGCCGTGGGCGCGCTGCACCATCGCCATCCGGGTTTCCGGTTCGTCGGCGTTCACCTCCTCATAGGCGATGCCCTTTTCCTCAAGCAGCGCCTTGGCGGCGTGGCAATAGGGGCACCACTGCGTCGTGTAGATTTCGACCTTGGACATCAGAACTCCGGGTTCCCTTACATATGGAGGCCATCGGCCTCAGGACAAGTCGCCCGCCACGGTTACGCGGGCAAAGGAGATGACATCGACCTGATCGACACCGGCGCGCTTGAGCGCATTGGTCACGGCCCGAACGGTCGAGCCGGTGGTGACGACATCATCGACGAGAACGATGCGCCGTCCGCGCAGCCGGGCGAGGATGTCCGGCCGCGCGGTGAACGCCCCGGCGACATTGCGGGCGCGGGCATCGGCGGATAGGCCGACCTGGCGTTTCGTGCGGCGCGTGCGGCTGACGAGGACAGGGTCGACGGCAAGCCCGGTGACTGCCGCCAGCGCCCGCGCCAGTTCGGCCGACTGGTTGTAGCGGCGCTCGAACTGGCGCACCCGGTGCAGCGGGACCGGCACGAGCACCGGATTGCCCTCCCAGAGTTCATGGCCGGCGCGCGCCATCAGCCGCGCGCAGAAGCGGGCGAGTTCGGGCCGGTCGCCGTATTTGAGGCGGGAGACGAGTTTTCGGGCCACGGCGTTGTAGAGCACCGCCGAGCGGGCGCGGCCAAAGGGCGGCGGATCGGCGATGGCTTCGGCGGACAGCGCCTCGGGGCCTAGCGGCACTTCGAAGGGAATGCCGAGCACCGGGCAATAGGGCGCGGTGATCGGGCGGAGCTGGGTAAAGCAGGCGCCGCAGAGCGTGTCGGCATCGCTGACGGCGGCGTCGCAGTAAAGGCAGCGCGGCGGATAGAGCTGGTCGAGCGCCAGGGCGCCGAGCTGCCGTGCCGCCCGGCCCAAGCCGCCCGCCGCAACCGCGGCGATTTTGACAACCCGTCCCCCACTCTCCATAAGCCGGGACATTAGACCGAAAGCCCGTGGCGCTCCTATGGCCCTGCCGCCGAAAATCTTCGATCGCGCGCTGATTGCCCGCCACCTCAAGCGGCGGCCGGCCGAGCGCGACGATTTTGTCACCCGGCTGGTTCTTGATGACCTCGAACAGCGGCTTGCCACCGTCACCCGCAGTTTCAGGCAGGCGCTGATCCTGTCGCCGGACGGCGAGGGCCTGCCCGATGGCGGGGTGAGCGCGAGCGGCCCGTTCGCCTTCGAGCGCGCCGCGACCGTGACCGGCGAGCTTGATCCCGAGGCGCTGACGCTTCCGCGCACCGGCTATGACCTCATCGTGTCGCTATTCGACGTGCAGGTGGTCAACGACGTGCCCGGCTTCCTCGTGCGGCTGCGCGCGCATCTGGCGGCGGACGGACTGTTCCTCGCCGCGATCGTCGGCGGCGACAGCCTCAACGAATTGCGCGAAGCCTTTCTCAAGGCCGACACGATGCTGTCGGGCGGGGCCTATGCGCGAGTCGCGCCGTTCATTCCGCTGCAGGATGTCGGTGGGCTGCTGCAGCGCGCCGGGTTTGCCCTGCCGGTCGCCGATGTCGAGACGCACACGGTGCGCTATGGCACGCCGCTGCGGCTGATGAGCGAACTGAAGGCGCTGGGGGCATCCAATCCGCTGGCCGAACGGCCCGGCCGGATGGTGACGAAGGGCCTCGTGGCGGCGGCTTCGGCGGCCTATGAGGGGATCGCGGCCGATCCGGACGGCAAGGTGCGGGCGACGCTCGAACTTGTCTGGATGAGCGGCTGGGCGCCGCACGAGAACCAGCAAAAGCCGCTGAAACCGGGCAGCGCCGAGATCAGCTTGACCAAGGTACTCGGCAAGCCGTCCTAGAGCAGGTCGATGAGCGGCGCGATCAGCGGCTCGTCGGCGGGCGGCATGGGGTAGTCGCGCAGCGACTGCGGGCGCACCCACTTGAGCGCGGTGTGCTCGCGCGCCACGGGCGTGCCCTCCCAGCGGCGGCAGACATAGAGCGGCATCAGCAGGTGAAAATCGTCGTAGCGGTGGCTGACGAAGGTCAGCGGCGCGAGGCAGGCGGATTTGGTGGAAATCCCCAGCTCTTCCTCGAGTTCGCGCACCAGCGCGGCCTCGGGCGACTCGCCCTGTTCGAGCTTGCCGCCCGGAAACTCCCACAGCCCGGCGAGCTGCTTGCCCTCGGGCCGCTGCGCGATCAGCACGCGGCGGTCGGTATCGACCAGCGCGCAGGCGACAACCAGCAGCAGCTTCATTTGCCCGGGCTCCTGTAGTGATATTCGTAGTGCGGCACGTATCCGAGCCCCTGGTAGAGCGCGATGGCCGGGGCGTTATCGGCCTCGACATTGATCGCGGCGCGGCGCGCGCCGGCCTTCCTCGCCCAGTGCATGCCGGTTTCGAGCAGTCGCCGCGCCAGCCCCTGCCGGCGATGCCCGGGCGCGGTGACGACATTGCCGGTGTAGAGGATGCCGTTGGCGACCATCATGACCGCCGAGGCGGCCGGCTCGCCGTGGCCGACATAGATGGTGAGCCCGCGCGCCGGAACCGTGATGCGCTCGACGATGCGGCGCAGCCGCGCCAGCGTGTCGTCGTCCAGCCCCTTGAGCTTTTGCTGCTCCTTGAGCCAGCCGGACGAGGTGGGCGGCACCAGCGCCACGTTCTCGTCGACGCTGAACGACAGCGGTCCGAGATCGAGCGCAAGGACCTTGCTGTGGCCCTCGGCGGCCCAATGCTCGATTTCGGCGAGAATGCCGGGGCCGGTGAGCGGGGTAACGCGGAAAAACGGCGGCAGGCGCCGGTCGCGGTACCAGCGCACCGCCCGTTCGAGCCGCGCCGCAGCGTCGCCATCGTCGGCGGCATCGAGGCTTTGCACGGAATTGGCGCGCCGCGTGTAGCCGCCGGAAGCGCCCATCACCCAGCGTCCATCGACCGCCGTGTCGAGCGCAGGCCACGAGCGCAGGCTCGCCTCCTCGATCTCCGCGGCGGACGGAAGCGGCACGTCAGCTCCGGTAGTTGCCGTTGATGTCGATGTAGCCGTGCGTGAGATCGCAGGTGTAGACCGTCGCCGTACCCGAGCCGAGGCCGATGCCGACGCGCAGATCGAGTTCCTGGTTCTTCATGTAAGCCGAGGCCGCGGCCTCGTCGTAGCCCGAGGCGCGCTCGCCGTTTTCGGCGACGGTGAAATCACCGAAGGCGATCGACAGGCGGTCGCGGTCGGCGGGCTCGCCGGCCTTGCCCACGGCCATGACCACGCGGCCCCAGTTGGCGTCCTCGCCGGCAATGGCGGTTTTCACCAGCGGCGAATTGGCGATGGAGCGGGCGATCGCCAGGGCGCTCGCATCGGTGGTGGCGCCTTCGACGGTGACGGTCACCAGCTTCTGCGCGCCTTCGCCGTCGCGGATGACATGCATCGCGAGTTCGAACAGGACATCGCCCAGCGCCTCGGCAAAGGCGGCGGCGCGCGGATCGGCGGCGGAGGTGATCGGCTCGATCGGCGCCTTGCCCGTCGCGAAGACGAGGCAGGTATCGGAGGTCGAGGTGTCGCTGTCGACGGTGATGGCGTTGAAGCTGCGGTCGATGCGCGGCTGCAGCAGCTCCTTGAGCACCGGGGCGGCAATCGGGGCGTCGGTGAACACGAAGCTGAGCATCGTCGCCATGTCCGGCGCGATCATGCCCGAGCCCTTGGAGATGCCCGAAATGGTGACGATCACGCCGTCGAAATCGACCGTCGCGAAGGCCACCTTGGGGAAGGTGTCGGTGGTCATGATCGCCTTGGCGGCGTCCATCCACGGGCCCGGCTGCAGGCGGCCGGACATGTCCTTGGTCACGCCCTCGAACTTTTTGGCATCGAGCGGCTCGCCGATGACGCCGGTGGAGGCGAGGAACACTTCGCTCGCCGAGCAGCCGAGCGCCTCAGCCACGTAGTCGGCCGAGGCCTTGACCGACGAGCGGCCCTTCTGGCCGGTGAAGGCGTTGGCATTGCCGGAGTTGACGAGCAGCGCCCGGGCCTTGCCGCCCGGCAGCCGGTCGCGGCACCAGTCAACGGCGGCAGAGGGACATTTGGAGCGCGTCAGGACGCCGGCGACGGTCGTCCCCTCGTCCATTTCGACGAGCAGGACATCGGTGCGGTTCTTGTACTTGATGCCGGCTTCCGCCGTGGCGAAACGCACACCCGCGACCGCGGGCAGTTTAGGATAGGACTGGGGGGCAAGCGGGGAAACCGGGTGTGGCATCGGTGCGGTCCTTGGCAATGGCCCGCATCGTTTGCCCCATCGCCTTGCGCCGCGCAACTGGGATCGGCGGTCCACGCATGGGCCGCCGCAGGTTTGCCGGAGGGGCCGCGGTCGCGCGGCGTCCCGGGCCGGAACTTACTGGGCCGCAGCCGGGCCTTCGGACTGCTGCTTCACGCCGGCGGCGAGAGCGGCATCCGGGATTTCGACCGGCATGGTTTCCTTGAGAGTGCCAACCGACTTCTCGAAGGTCTCGAACATCACCTGCTGCTGCAGCTGCTGCTGAACCTGCTCAAGGGCCGGGGGAGCGCTCATGCTCTTTTCCTCGACCTTGATGATGTGCCAGCCGAACTGGCTCTCGATCGGGTCGGAAACCTGGCCGGCTTCCATCGCGAAGGCAGCGTCCTCGAACGGCTTCACCATCTGGCCGCGCTGGAAGAAGCCCAGATCGCCGCCATTCTGCTTGGCGGACGGATCGGTGGACTTTTCCATGGCAAGGATTTCGAAGGCCTTGCCGGTGGCCAGCTCCGCCTTGACGGCGTCGGCGTCTTCCTTGGTGGCGACGAGGATATGGCGCGCATGCACCTGCTCGGCCGGCTTGAATTCGGCGACGAACTTGTCGTAGGCGGCCTGCACCGCCTCGGGGGTGACGCCAACGGCGATCTTGTCGGCAAAGTAGGCGCGGCGCAGCGCGCGCTCCTCAAGATACTGCAAGCGGCGCTTGAAGATGTCCGTCTGGTCCATCTTGTCGTCGCGTGCGGCCTTGGCCATCACTTTCATGTCAATCAGCACGGTGACGAGGAACGCCTTGCGCTGCTCCGGCGCCATCTGCTGCAATTCCTGCTGCAGATCCTCGGCAGCGAACGACAGGTCGGCCTCGGTAATGGTTTCGCCACCAACCGTGGCAACCACCGTCTCGGGCAGCACTTCGGCTGGCGCGGCGGCGGGTGCTGCGGCTTCTGCGGCGGGAGCCGCAGGAGCCGGTGCGGCGGCGTCCTGCGCCAGCGCGGCAGGCACAATTGCAGTGGCTGCCGCTAGTGCGACGCCCGCGATTGAACCCCTGATCAGACTGAACACCGGACCGTTTCGGTCAAGCATGACATTGTTCTCCTTTGACCTCACGCCGGTGCCCTCTGGCGTGCGGAGCACGGTTTGCCCGGTTTTGCCTCCGTTGA
>Ga0073904_10002662_pt1 | contig 13499 bp, 9 predicted proteins | sample KloWWTrecipitate_FD_66668 | JGI IMG/M metagenome (GOLD analysis project Ga0073904, IMG submission 66668) | Active sludge microbial communities from Klosterneuburg, Austria, studying microevolution and ecology of nitrifiers - Klosterneuburg... | ecosystem: Engineered > WWTP > Aerobic digester >...
ACACGGCAGGCAATCATCGCCGTCGCGGGCAAGGTGCTGGTCGAGTCGGGCTATGCCGGCCTCACGCTCAAGCGCGTGGCGGATGCGGCCGGCGTTTCCGTCGGCAACCTGAACTACCACTTCCGCACGAAGGAGAGCCTGCTCGAGGCGTTGATCGACCACGTGCTGACGGACCTGTCGGCGCGGTTCGAGGTCCTCATCGATCGGGGAATCGCCGACGGCACCGACGTGCCCGGGGCCCTGCTGCAGTGGGCCATGGACGATTCGTGTTCACGGCAGTACACGCGCCTTATCCGCGAGCTCTGGGCCATGGCGTCGCACTACGAGCCGGTCGCCGCGGCCATGGACCGCTTTTATGACCTCTCCATCGCGGACGCCGCAGCACGCCTGGCGGCGCCCAACGATGCTCGCCGACTGGAGAGCTTCAGGGCGCTGGTGTCGCTGATCTGCATCATCGCTGAGGGCGCAAGTGTCGTGTTCGGCCGGCGTGGACGGCGGCACCCGCAGTACGCTGCCGTGCAGCGGCTCGCGCGAGCGGCCATCAGAACCGTCGACGGACGCTAGCTCCGATCGAACGCGTCGTCGTCCCGGCGCTGCTGCGCTTCCGACCGGAACTGGTCATCGTGTCCTCAGGCTTCGACGGCAGTGCGATGGATCCGCTCGGCAACATGATCTGCCACAGCGACACCTACCGCGCCATCGCGCGCATGACACTGGCTGCGGCGACCGAGGTCTGTCGCGGACGCCTGGTGGCGCTGCATGAAGGTGGCTACTCGACGGCCTACGTACCCTTCTGCGGCCTCGCCGTGTTCGAGGAACTGCTCGGCGAACCTACCGGGATTACCGACCCCTTCCTGCCGGTCTTCGCACCGATGGGCGGACAGGAGTTGATGCCACACCAGCGGGCAATCATCGATGCGGCCGCGGCGCTGGTCGGAAGGGTGCCGCGCTAGAAAGTCGAAAAGCCGGTCGCTTCCATGAAGCGATAGCCCCAGTAATTGAGCTGGGTGGGATCGGCGTAGGCGCCGAACTCCGCCGTGTATTCCACCCCGGCAGGCGCGCGATTCGACCAGAGTCCGTCGAACCACTGCAGCACGGCGAGTTCGAGCACCGACTCGCGTGGCGTCTCCACGACGACGTTCGCCTCGAGGTTGTAGTCGCGCAGGTTGCGGCGCGTGAGATTTGCAGAGCCGAGCGTCAGCCAGTAGCCCTCGCGCCCGCGGACCGCCACCAGCTTCACGTGAAACTGCTCGCCGTGCGTACGGTACCAGCGCACGCGGATTGCGCCGTCGCTGCCTGCGACGAGCTCCGTCGCGACAGGGCGGTTCGGAATGCCGTTCTTTTCGCGCCCGAACGCATCCTTGTTGGGGTCGAGGAGGACGCGCACCGCTGCGCCCCGCGCCGCCGCATCGTGCAGGGCGCGCAGCACGTCGCGGTCGGAGAGATAGAACATCGCGATATCGATTGCATCGCCCGCAGCGCAGGTCTGCAGCCGCTCGACCACGGCGTCGGCGATGGACTCCTCGGTGACAATGCGGATGCGGCCCGTGGCCGCCGCGCTGGCAGAGGCGCTCGCGGCGCCGCCCGATGCGGCGGCGGCCGACACCGGCAACGGTTCGCCCGTCCAGCCCGAGAAGCGCGCGATTGCGAGCTCGCTTTCGAGCAGCGGCGCGAGTGCGGGGCCCTTGATCGCGAGCGCGACATTCGAGTGCTGGCTGCTCGCATCGTGCGGGTTCGCGGAGGTGACGAGCCCGTGCAGCACGCCGTCCGGGCCATCTGCGATCAGCAACTTGCGATGGTTCGCCTTGAAATTTGCGAGCCGCGCCCAGACGCCGAGCGACACGCCGGGCGCGCCCGCATCGAAAGGATTCGGCCAGTCGCCCGGGCCGCCGTCTGCCCACCAGCCGATGGCGAGGCGCCAGAGCGCGGAGTACGCCGGGTTCGAGTCGCGCAGGCGATCGAGGTCCGTGACGACCACGTCGACGCCGGCGGCGCGCAGCGTCTTGAGCTCGGGCGAGGGCTCGCCGCCGTAGACGTCGTTGATCGGGTCGGTGATGAAGAGGACACGGAACTGCGGGTCCGCGCGGCGCTTGTCGATCAGCAGGCGCGTGAGCTCCTCCGCGAGCGGCCGCAGCGAAGTCGCGGGCGCGGACGTGCGCGCGCCGCGCTGTGTGTTGAAGAGGAACATGTCGAGCACGACGAAGCGCTGCGCGTCCGCGATGATGCGGAATGCAGCGTCGAAGATCTGCTGATCGACGATCGAGTGCCCGTAGGCATCGGCGGCGGTGATGTCGCGCAGGAAGCGCACGTCCCCCTCGTGCAGCGCGCTCCATCCACCGTTGACGACGACGCCTTGCGGCATCGGCTTCCAGGTGTTCCACGCGCCGACGAGTACCCAGACGGCGAGCAGGCCACCGCCGATCCAGCGGGCGATGCGCTTACGCGCGCTGCGCGGCATCGATTTCCTCGCCGAGGGCGAGCCAGCGGTCCTCGAGCGCGGCGGTGCGTTGCGCGATCCGCCCGAATTCGGCGGCGAGGCCGCACTTCGCGGGGTCCGCGAGCGCCCGCTCGATCTCTGCGCGCTCCTTCGCAAGCGCCTCGATCTCCACCTCGATCGCACGCAGCTCGGCCCGCAGCGGCGACAGCCGGTTGCGCGCCGCAGCCTCGCGGCGCCGGGCATCGCGGCGGGATTTCGCGCTGTCGCCGCCCGGGCCTGTGCCTGCCGCCGCGCCAGACTCAGCGACGGGCGGCGCGGCGCCCTGGGCAAGCCACGCTGCGTAGTCTTCGAGATCGCCGTCGAACGGCCGCACCGCGCCACCCGCGACCACGAGAAATCGGTCGCAGGCGCCGCGCAGCAGCGAGCGGTCGTGGGAGACGATCAGCACGGCGCCAGCGTAGTCCTGCAGCGCGAGGAGGAGTGCGCTGCGCATCTCGAAATCGAGGTGGTTGGTCGGCTCATCGAGCAGCAGCAGATTCGGGCGTCGCGCGACAATAGTTGCGAGCGTGAGACGCGCGCGCTCTCCTCCCGAGAAACTGCCGATGGTCTCGAACACCCGGTCGCCGCGAAAGCCGAAGCGGCCGAGGTGATCGCGCTTCTGCTGTGGCGTCCATGCGGCGACCGCCGGACCGCCGCGCCGCGCGAGCTCCTCGATCGAGGAGCTCGCGGCATCGAGCTGCTCCACCTCGAGCTGTGCGAAGAACCCAACCTCCAGATCGGGAGCGGCGGTGCGCTCGCCGGCCAGCGGCGTGAGCGTGCCGGCAATGGTCTTCATCAGCGTCGACTTGCCCGCACCGTTCCTGCCGAGCACGCCGATGCGCTCGCCCGGAGCGAGCGAGAGGCTCGCACCCGCGAATACGGTGTGGCTGCCGTAGCCCGCGCCGACACGCTCGAGCGCGACGAGCGGCCGGGGCAACTTCCCCGGTACCGGAAACTCCCACGCGAAGGACTCCTCGCCCTGCGCTTCGATGATCTGCGGCAATCGCGCCAGCCACTTGAGGCGGCTTTGCACCTGCCGCGCCTTGCTCGCCTTGGCGCGAAAGCGCTCGACGAAGCTCTCGACATGGGTGATTTCGCGACGCTGCCGCGCAGCGAGCGCAGCGCTGTGCTCCCGCGCGGCGGCCCACTGCCGCTCGAACGCCGAGTAGTTGCCGCTGTAGCCGGTCATTCGGCCGTTTTCAATGTGAAACGTGCGGTTGACGATGGCGTCGAGGAACTCGCGATCGTGCGACACGATGAGCAGTGTGCCGCGCCAGGCGCGCAGCCAGCTCTCGAGCCACAGGACGGCGTCGAGATCGAGGTGGTTCGTCGGCTCATCGAGCAGCAGCACGTCCGAGCGGCGCATCAGCGCGCGCGCGAGCGCCGCGCGCATGCGCAGGCCGCCCGAAAACACCTGCAGGGGTCGCTCGAGGTCGCCCGGCTCGAAGCCGAGGCCGGTCGCGAGCGCAGCCGCGCGGCTGCGGGCGCCGTAGCCGCCCGCGGCGTCGTAGTCGCCGTGCAGGTGCGCCTCGCGGTGCCCATCGCCGGCGGCATGCGCCGCGCTGATCGCGTGCTCAATCGCCACGAGTTCGATGTCACCCTCGCGCACATACTCGAGCACGCTCTGCGCCGAATCGGGTACCGATTGCTCGACGATCGCGATGCGCAGGGTCGACGGCGCACTATACTCGCCGAGATCCGGCGCCAGCTCGCCGCGGATGAGCGCGAGCAGGCTCGACTTCCCGGAGCCATTACGGCCGACGATGCCGACCTTGTCGCCGCGGAACACGGCGATGGAGGCCTCCTCGAACAGCACGCGTGTGCCGCGCCGCAGGCGTACGTTGCGCAAGCTCAGCATGGGGTGGTGGAGGTCAGGCGGACAGTCCCGCGGCGTCGGCCGCGGGAGAGAGCAGCGCGGCGAACGGCGTATGGCCATTCTGCTGCTGCGTCAGCAGTGCGAGCAGCGCGTCGAGTGGCATCGAATCGCCGAACAGGCGTCCCTGGCCGTAGTCGCACCGGTGTTGTCGCAGGAACTCGAGCTGCCGCGGCGTTTCGATACCCTCGGCGATCACGTCCATGCCGAGGCTGCGACCCATGTCAATGATCGTACGCACGATCGTTGCATCGCCAGGCTGCTCGGTGACTCTTTGCACGAACGACTGGTCGATCTTGAGCGTACCGATCGGAAACTGTTGCAGAGCTGACAGCGACGAATAGCCCGTGCCGAAATCGTCGATCGACAGGTGCACGCCCATGGCGTGCAGCTCGCCAAGGAGGTGCACGGTGCGCCGCGCATCGGCCATCAAGGTCGACTCGGTGATTTCGAGCTCGAACGCCGACGGCGAGACGCCGTGGCGGCGGAACACCGAGCGGCAGCGCACGATGAACGAGGCCTGGCGCAACTGCTTCAGCGACAGGTTGAGCGAAATGCGGCCCGGTTCGGCGACTTCGCGGCGCAGGGTGCGATAGTCGAGGCAGACCCGATTCAACACCCACTCGCCGATTTCGAGGATCAGGTTCGATTCCTCCGCGAGCGGGATGAACTGGCTCGGGGGAATGTCGCCGTGGCCTGGCAGGCGCCAGCGCAGGAGGCCCTCGGCGCCCACGATCCGGCCGGTGCGCAGATCGACCTTCGGCTGGTAGTTCACGATCAGCTCGTCACGCTCGAGCGCGCGCCGCAGTTTGCTTTTCAGCATCAGGCGTTCGACGGACGCCGCGTTCATCTCGGGCGCGTAGAACGCGAAGGTGTTGCCGCCGTTCTGCTTCGAGTAGTACATCGCCGCGTCGGCGTTGCGGATGAGATCGATCACGTTCTCGGCGTCGCGCGGGCAGAAGGCGATGCCGATGCTCGCGGTGAGAAACAGCTCGTTCTGGCCAAGCTGGAAGATCTTGCCGGTCTCGGCGAGGATCGTGCGCGCGAGCTGGCCGACCGGGCCGCGGTGGTCGGCATCCCCGGCAAGCGAATCGATCATCACCGCGAACTCGTCGCCAGCGAGACGGCCGACCACGGAATCCTTCGGCAGGACCCGTGTCAGCCGTTCCGTCAGGATCTCGAGGGTGCGATCGCCCGCGGCGTGGCCGAAGGTGTCGTTCACTTCCTTGAAGTGATCGACGTCGAGGTACAGGAGCGCGACGGACTGGCGGTTGCGCAGCGCGCGCGCAATGGCCTGCTGCAGCAGATGCTGGAACTGCATCCGGTTCGGCACTTTCGTCAGCGCGTCGTAGCGGGCGAGGTAGCGGATGCGCCGCTCGGCGCGCTTCCTGTCGGTGATGTTGCGCGCAACGAAGACGCTGCCCTGGAACTGCGGGTCGTCGGTCGCAATCGGCGAGCCCGTGAGCGCCACCGGAATCGTCTGGCCCTTGCGCGTGCGGATCACCGCTTCGCGTGTTTCACTCGAGGCCTGCAGCACGTCGAAGGCTTCGCGGTCTGGCTCGTCGAGCAGCGACACGATGTTGCGGCCGTTCAGCTCGTCTTCGCCGTAGCCGAGCAGGCGCTGTGCCGCGAGGTTCGCGACGCGGATGACGCCCTCGGGCGATGTGACGAACACCGCGTCCGTCATGCCGGTGAGCACGCTGTTCAGGTAGTTCTTCGTGATGGTGGTCTGGCGCAGCTTGTGGCGCATGCGTTCGAGCGCCTGCTGCAGCTCGCCGAGCTCGTCGCGGCGTGCAATGTCGGTCGGGCGCGAAAGGTCGCCTTGGCCGATTCGATCGGCCGAGCGGATCAACGCCGTGATCGGGCGCTCGATGCCGCGCGCCGCCCACCACGCGAGCGCGACGGCGGAGACGAGACCGACGAACAGTACGCTGGCGAGCACCCACAGCGCGCGCCGCAGCATCGTGCGGCCGGCGGCGGCGAGGGGTGCAGCGACTTCGGCCGGTGACGTATCGTGCGTCGAGAGTGTGATGCGCGCTGTTCCCAGCGTTCGCGGTGCAGTCGCGCCCGGGAAACCCGGGACCTGTGCGCGTATGGGCTCGATGACGCTGCGCTCGATGATCGGCGCCTGCGCCGATGGCGGGCGGGTGAAAACGTAGAGCTGCTCACCCGCCGAATCCAGAACTTCGATCCGGGTGAGCGCCCCGTCGTCGCTGAACGGAGAGAGGCGCGCGGCGAGCGCCAAGCGATCGCCGGACAGGAGCGCGGGCGCCGCGCTGTCGGCGACATGGGCTGCGACCGATTGCGCGCGCGCCTCAAGCTCCTCGCTGATCGCGCCGCGATACTCGGTGGTCGCGATGGTCGACAGGAGGCGTGATTCGGACCTTGCATGCACCAGTAACAGGCTGCCAAGCAGCAACGCTGCCGCCAGCATCACCACGATGGCGATAGCGACGTACTTCAGCTTGAGGCTGAGCCGGTTCACGATCTGGCGGCCGGGCGCGATGGAAGCAGGCCCGAGCGCTTATCCCCTTGTATTTGCTGCGCCCGGCTATCTTAACCCAGCCGGCGGCGCGGCCGCTCGACCGCCGCGAAACGGCGCCCGGGCCATGTCGGCTGGCCGCTACAATAGCCCGGAATTGCCGCAGGAGTACCGGTGCTCATCGAAGTGTTTTCGGACACAGTGTGTCCCTGGTGTTATGTCGGCAAGCTCCGCTTCGAGCGGGCGGCTGCCGCGCGCCCCGGACTTGCGATCGACCTGAAGTGGCTGCCGTTTGAACTCAATCCGGAGATGCCGGTGGCTGGCGCCGATCGCGCCGAGTACCTCGCGGCGAAGTTCGGCGATGCCAATCGCTTCGCGGACGCGCAGCGTGCGCTGCGCGGGATCGGCGCAGAACTCGGCATCGATTTCCGTTTCGAACTCATTACGCGCATGCCGAACACGCGCCGCTCCCATGCGTTGATCGCGTGGGCCGCCGGCGCACAGTCAGACGTGAAGGAACGCGTGCTGCGCGCTTATTTCACCGAGGGGCGCGACATTGGCGACGCGGAAGTGCTCGTCTCGATCGCCGCCGAGGCCGGGCTCGATCGCGCGGCGGCACGCGTCGCCATCGACGAGCCGATGCTGCACAAGGAGATCGCAGCGCTCGAGGCGCGCGCGCAGTCGTGGGGCATTTCCGGCGTGCCGGCGTTCGTGTTCGAGCGGCGCTATCTCGTTTCGGGTGCGCAGGAACCGCAGGCCTTCCTGCAGGTGATGGACAAGCTCGTCGCGGAGGGCGTCACGACCGCATGAACGCGCTCGAACTGACGGGGCGCGCACGCACCCATGTCGTCGACGTGCCGGATCTGCATTGCACGATCCATCGTGACGTCGTTGCGCCGCTGCGCGCCCTGTCCCGTGCGGCCTGGACGGAGGCCGGCATCGAGCTGGCGGCCGTCTCGGCGTTTCGCGACTTTGAACGCCAGCGCACGATCTGGAACGCGAAGTGGCGGGGCGAGCGGGCGCTGCTCGATCGCTCGGGCCGGCCGCTCGATACCACGACACTCGACCCTGACGGGCGCATCGACGCGATTCTTGCGTGGTCAGCGCTTCCCGGCGCGAGCCGCCACCATTGGGGCACCGACATCGATGTGATCGATCGCGCTGCGACGGCCCAGGGTTACCTCCCGCAGCTCGTACCCGCAGAGTACGCACCCGGGGGCGTGTTTCACCGCCTCGACGCATGGCTCACGGCATCCATGAGCCGCTTCGGCTTCTATCGCCCCTATGTACGTGATCTCGGCGGCGTACGGCCCGAGGCGTGGCATCTGAGCCATGCCGATACCGCGCGTCCCGCCTGCGGTGGCCTCACGGCAGAAATCATGCAAGAAGCCATCGAGAGCGCCGATATCGAGGGCAAGGAGCGCCTCATCGAGCGCATGGACGAAATCCGGGAGCGATATGTCGTCGAAAGGCAATAACTGACGGCGAATGGCCCTCAGGCGGTCTGCTTGGCCCAAGCCTTGCGGATATACCCCATCGCCAGCCCGCGCGTGGTGCCGAGGGGATCATCGCCGGCCGCGAACACCGGCGGATTCCGGCGCAGCATGCGCCAGCTCTCGCTGCGCAGCACCTGATTCAGGAACAGGAGGTTGCGGTCGATCGCTTCCATGTAGGGGTTGCGGCCATCGAACAGCACTTCGAGATGGCGGTACGCCGAGGCGAACGCGCCGTCGAGGCGCTTCATGCGCGTCTCGGCCACGAACTGCGGTGTCTGGCGCAGCAGGTCGAGGCCGGAGGCGTACTTCACCTTGCGATCGCCGTTGGTCGAAAGAGGCAGCGCGTAACCGCCGAGCACGAACTCGGGGTAGAGCCGGTCGCGGCATTTCTCGAGATAGCAGCGGTCCGCCATCTGCGCGGTCATGTCAGCGGTGCCGAGCAGGTGGCCGAGCTTGCGGTCGCGTTCGTCGAACACGACGATTTCGTCGAACGGAACCTCATAGCCCGTGAAGTGGATGATCTGCGTGGCGATCGGCACCCAGTCGGCGAAGCCGGCTTTGGGCAGGTAGCGCTCGAGGAAGCGCGCGCCGCGCGCGACATGCGTGGCAGTCAACTCCGCGCCGCTCAAGGTCACCGTGTCGGCGCGCTCACGCAGATAGCCGACGTCGTGGAACAGCGCGACGAGGAGGCCGATCGTGGCGCGCTCGGCGCCGAGCGATCGGCCGGGAGGCGCCACGCGCTCATAGCCGGCGCAGAGGCGTGCCATCGCAAGCGTGACATCGAGTGTGTGCTGCGTATCGTGGTAGACGGTGTCGAGCGCGTGGTACTCGGGATCGCGCCCGGAGAAGGCTTCCTCGAGCCGGTCGAAGCCGCGAAGTACCGGGTCGAACGGGGCGCCGGGCCAGGTCGCCGAGAAGAGTTTCTTGACCGCCTCGCAGACACTCGCCGGCGAACTGACCTGCACGGTGTTCGTGACGTCGTAGTCGCTGCGGCGGTGGTGCTGCATCAAGGGGATGGCGCTCAATTCAGCCGAGTCTAGGCCGGGGTACCCCGGTGTGCCAGCGACGTACCGCACACTTTTCGGTGGTTCAGGGTTTGCCTATATGTCAAACGTCGCGAGCGCCGGCGCGTGATCCGACGGCCGCTCGGCGCGGCGCGGCTCGCGATCGATGGTCGAGCGGGTGCAGCAGCCCGCAAGTACCTCCGACACGAGCAGCAGGTCGATGCGCAGGCCGTTGTTTCGGCGAAATGCACCCTGCCGATAGTCCCACCAGCTGTAGCTGCCTGCGGGTTGCTCGAAGAGGCGAAAACTGTCCGTGAGACCGAGCGCCAACAATGCACGCAGCGCCTTGCGCTCAGGCTCGCTCACGAGCACCGAACCGGCCCAGGCAGCGGGGTCGTGTACATCGCGATCTTCCGGAGCCACGTTGAAGTCGCCCAGCACGACGACCCGTGGGTGCTGCGCGACTTCGCCCGCGAGCCAGGCGCGCAGCGCCTCGAGCCAACGCAGCTTGTACCCGTATTTTTCGGACTCGACGGACTGGCCGTTTGGCACGTAGAGATTGACGACGCGGACGCCGTCGATCGTCGCCGCGAGCACGCGGCGCTGCGGGTCGTCGAAGCCCGGGATTTCAGTCACGACATCCGTGATGGGGGCGCGCGCGAGGATCGCGACGCCGTTGTAGGTGCGCTGGCCGCTGAAGGCGACTTCGAAGCCGAGTTCCTCGAGCCCGGCGCGCGGAAACGCGCTGTCCTCGAGCTTTGTCTCTTGCAGCGCGAGCGTATGCACCGGCTCCCCGGCGAGCCAATCGGTGAGTTGTGGCAGACGCACCCGCAGCGAGTTGACGTTCCAGGTGGCGATCGTGCGCATGGCCATGGCGCCTCAGGCGGCGATGCCGTGCTGACGCAGGAGCGGCGTGATGTCGGGCTTCCTGCCGCGGAACTCGATGAAGGCCTCGAGTGCATCGCGGCTGCCGCCGCGCGAGAGGATTGCATCGAGGAAACGTTCGGCTGTGGCGCGGTCGAAGACGCCGGCTTCCTCGAAGGCTGCGAAGGCGTCGGCAGCGAGCACTTCGGCCCACTTGTAGCTGTAGTAGCCTGCGGCATAGCCGCCGGCGAACACGTGCCCGAAGCTGTGCGGAAAGCGGTTCCATGCGGGCGCGGGCACCACGCCCACTTCGCGGCGCACCTCGGCGAGCGTATCGAGCACCCGGCCGCCGCGCGCCGGAGCATATTCGGCGTGCAGCCGGAAATCGAACAGCGCGAACTCGATCTGGCGCATCGTCGCAAGACCGGCGTGAAAGCTGCGGGTGGCGATGAGCTGGCGCCGTGTCTCGTCGGGCAGGCGTTCCCCGGTGGCAACGTGCCCGGAAACTTCCGCCAGCACACGCTCGTGCCAGGCGTAGTTCTCGAGGAACTGGCTCGGCAGTTCGACCGCGTCCCACGCGACGCCGTTGATGCCCGCGAGGCTCGGGTAGGCGACGCGCGTGAGCATGTGGTGCAAGCCGTGGCCGAACTCGTGAAAGAGCGTGACGACATCATCGTGCGTCAGCAAGGCCGGCTGCCCGTCGCCCGGCGGCAGGAAGTTGCAGACGAGATAGGCCACCGGCGTCACGGCGCCGCTCGCGGTCGTCTTGCGACCGACGCAGTCGTCCATCCAGGCGCCGCCGCGTTTGTGCGGACGTGCGTAAGGGTCGAGATAGAAACTGCCGACGGTGACGTCACCCGACCCGATCTCGAAGAAACGCACATCCGGGTGCCAGACCGTGACGCCGCTGCGCTCGGCGATGCGGATGCCGAACAGCCGCTCGGCGAGCGCGAAGAGGCCCGTGAGCACGCGCGGCAGCGGGAAGTACGGCCGCAGTTCCTCCTGCGAGACCGCGTAGCGGCTCTTCTGCAGCCGCTCGGCCCAGAACGCGACGTCCCAGGCTTCGAGCTTCGTGCCCGCAAACTGCTCGAGTTCCACGAATTCGCGCAGCGCGGCCGGGCGCGCCGCGCGCGCGAGTTCGCGCAGGAAGCCGATCACCTCCGGCACGCTCTTTGCCATGCGGGTCGCCAGCGCGTTCTCGGCGAAATTGCCGAAGCCGAGCAGGCTCGCGGCCTCGTGGCGCAGGCGCAGGATGTCCTCCATGACCGGCGTGTTGTCCCAGCGACCGGCGTGCGGCCCCCGGTCCGAGGCGCGGGTAGTCCACGCCTCGTAGAAATCGTGCCGCAGCGCCTGCGACTCGGCGTCGGTGATCACGGCGACCCAGGTCGGCTGGTCGAGCGCCAGCACCCAGCCTTCCTGGCCCGCCTCGCGTGCACGGGCGCGCGCCTGCTCGACGATCGTGGCGTTGAGCCCGGCAAGTTCCGCCGGATCGGTGATATGCCGCGTCCAGTTGTTCGTCGCGTCGAGCACGTTCTCCTCGAACCTCGATTGCAGTGTCGAAAGCTCGAGCATCACCGCCTTGAAGCGCGCCTTCTTCCCTGGCTCGAGCGCGACGCCAGCGAGGCGGAAGTCCTGCAGCATGTGCGTGATGACGCGCTGCTGCACCGCGGTGAGCGCGGCGCCCTCGTGCTCCGCGACGGCAGCATACGCGTGGTAGAGCGGCTCGCTCTGCGCGAGATCGGTCTGGTAGTCGGTGAGCAGCGGAAGGCACAGGTTGTAGGCTGCGCGCAGCGGCGCCGAGTTCACCACCGCGTTCAGGTGACTCACTGGCGACCACGTGCGGGCGAGGGTGTGCTGCAGGTCTTCGAGCGGCTCGACGACCCGTGCAAAACTCGGCGTGGCATCCGAGGCAAGCTGCGCGACGTGTGCGCGGCTCTCTTCGAGCAGCGAGCGGATCGCAGGCTCGACATGCTCGGGGCGGATCGTATCGAAGCAGGGCAGCAGCTCGCCGGCAAGAAGCGGGTTCAACATGGCTGCATTGTAGCTGTGTGTAGAATGAGAAATGCCTGAAAAACATGATCTCGCCGTCATCGGCGGCGGCAGCGGCGGGCTCGCCTGCGCGCAGCGCGCTGCGGAGTACGGGGCGCGCGTCGTCGTCATCGAGGCGGCGCGCCTCGGTGGAACCTGCGTCAATGTCGGCTGCGTGCCGAAGAAAGTCATGTGGAATGCCGCCGAGCTCGCCGCCGGACTCGAAGACGCGGCGGAGTACGGCTTCGCGCTCGACGTGCGCGGGCTCGAATTCGCGGCACTGAAGGGCAGGCGCGATGCTTACGTCGCGCGCCTGAACGACATCTACGCGAGCAATCTCGGGAAGCGCGGTGTCGCGCTGATCCGGGGTCACGCGCGGCTCGCGGGTGCTCACGAGATTGCGATCGGCGGGCGCACGATTCTGGCTGAGCGCATCGTCATCGCCACCGGAGGTCGGCCGCAGCGTGCGCAGTTTCCCGGCGGCGAACATTGCATCGACTCCGATGGCTTCTTCGAGCTCAGTGCGCTGCCGGCCCGCACGCTGGTGGCGGGCAGTGGCTATGTCGCCGTCGAGCTTGCGGGCATCCTGGCCGGGCTTGGTTCGAGGGTCACGCTTGCGATCAGGTTCGATCGCGTGCTGCGCTCCTTCGACACGATGCTGGGCGATGGGGCGATGCAGGGGCTGAGGGACGCGGGCGTCGAGATCGTGACAGGCGCCACGGCCGCGAGTCTCGCGCGCCGGAAGAGCGCACTTGAGCTGACGCTCAGCGATGGTCGCGTGCTGCCGCCCGTCGATTGCATGTTGTGGGCAGCCGGTCGCGAGCCGCTGGTCCACGATCTCGGGCTCGGGCACGCAGGTATCGCCCTCGATGCCGCAGGCTTCGTGCAGGTCGACAAGTACCAGCAGACGAGCGCTGCGCACGTGTTCGCGATCGGCGATGTGACCGGGCGATTGCCGCTCACGCCGGTCGCGATCGCAGCCGGGCGACGCCTCGCCGATCGCCTGTATGGCGGCATGGAGGGCCGTCACCTCGACTACGGGAACGTGCCGACCGTGATCTTCACGCATCCGCCGATCGGGACGGTGGGTCTCACCGAGGCTGAAGCGCGCACGCGTTTCGGCAGCGGGGACGTGCGCACCTACGCGTCGAGCTTCGTGCCGCTGTACCACGCGCTCACCACCCGCAAGCCGCGCGCGAACATGAAACTCGTCGTCACCGGGCCCGAGGAGCGCATCGTCGGCCTGCACGTGATCGGCGAGGGCGCCGATGAGATG
>Ga0073904_10002663_pt1 | contig 13494 bp, 11 predicted proteins | sample KloWWTrecipitate_FD_66668 | JGI IMG/M metagenome (GOLD analysis project Ga0073904, IMG submission 66668) | Active sludge microbial communities from Klosterneuburg, Austria, studying microevolution and ecology of nitrifiers - Klosterneuburg... | ecosystem: Engineered > WWTP > Aerobic digester >...
GGCCGCGCATGAACGCGAGCGGGGCCACTTCGATGACGCCGGAGGTGATGCAGCGCTCGACGTGTTCGGGGCGCATCATGTCGTAGAGGGCGTCGTAGAGCGGGCGCAGGTACGGATCGACCTTCTCCTTCATGTCGCCGGGCAGAAAGCCCAGCCGCTCACCGGCTTCGACCGCCGGACGGGAGAGGATGATCCGGTTGATGTCGCCGCGTTCGAGCAGCGTCGCAGCGTGCGCGACGGCGAGATAGGTCTTGCCGGTACCGGCCGGACCAACGCCGAACACCAGTTCAGCGCGCTCCATCGCCCGCATGTAGGCATCCTGCGCGGGGGTGCGGGCAACAATGGTCGCCTTGCGCGTCGCGATCTGCGCCATGCGCACCTTGCCCTTCTTCTCGAGGGTGGGCAGCGTCAGCTGACTGTCCTCGGACTGGACCATGCGGATCACAGCATCGACGTTGGAAATGTCGATGCTGCGCCCTTCCTCCAGCAATTCGTAGAGCGATTCCAGCACGCGGCGGGCCTGATCGACCTCGGTGGCCGCGCCTTTCAGCATGACGTGGTTGCCGCGCGGCGTCGCCTGCAGGCTCAGGCGCTGCTCGATCAGGGCAAGATTCTGGTCGAAATCGCCATAGAGCTGGGCGGCGAGGCGGTTGTCGTCGAATGCCAATTCAAGCTGGGAGGAAAGTGCGTTGTCGGCGGTCGGGGACACGTGCCTGCTCAAATCCCTGTAGCTCCTTGGTTGGACGGCCTAGGAGGCCATCGCGGCTTGAGACTCAACATGGGTAGCAGACTCCAGTTCCGCCACTGTGACAATCCTGCCGGACAGCGAATTGAAGCCGACGCCGAGGATTTGAACGGGCTGGATGGTGCCGATCAGCCTCTCGGGGTTTTCGCGCGGGGCGTCCATGTGGACGGCCTGGAGGTACGGCGAGCGGCCGCCGAGCTGGTTGGGCTTGTGGCCGGGCTTTTCGATCAGCACGAGCAGGGTGCGGCCGACCTGCGCCTCGGCGAAGGCGCGGGTCTGGGCCATGATCTGGGTATTGAGGCGGGCGAGACGCTCGGCCTTCACCGGCTCCGCAACCTGTTCGCCGAGCTTGGCAGCCGGCGTGCCGGGGCGGGGGGAATATTTGAAGGTGTAGGCCGAGGCGTAGTTTGCGGCGGCCGCGATGGTCAGCGTTTCTTCAAAATCGGCATCGGTTTCGCCAGGGAAGCCGACAATGAAATCGCCCGACAGCGCGATTTCCGGGACGGCGGCGCGGATACGCTCGATGAGCGCTAGGTAGCTGTCGCGGGTGTGCTTGCGGTTCATGGCCGCGAGGATGCGGTCGGAGCCCGACTGCACCGGAAGGTGCAGGTACGGCATCAACGCCGGCAGGTCACGGTGCGCCGCGATGAGCTCGTCGGTCATGTCCGCGGGGTGCGAAGTGGTGTAGCGGATGCGGCTCAGGCCCTCGATCTCGGCGAGGCGATAGCAGAGTTCGCCGAGGCCCACGGACCGTCCCGAGGCATCCAAGCCGTGGTAGGCGTTGACGTTCTGGCCGAGCAGGGTGATTTCCCGCACCCCGGCATCGGCGAGGCGGCGGGCTTCGTGCAGCACCTGCGCGATCGGGCGGCTGACTTCGGCGCCGCGCGTATAGGGGACGACGCAGAAGGTGCAAAACTTATCGCAGCCTTCCTGCACCGTGAGGAATGCCGTAAGTCCCCGCGCCACCGTCACTTCCCTGCGGGCGGCTGGGAGGTGCTCGAACTTGTCCTCCTCCGGGAAGTCGGTGTCGACCACGGCCGTGCCCTTGCCGGCGCGAGCGAGGAGATCGGGCAGGCGGTGGTAGCTCTGCGGGCCGAACACGAGGTCCACATCAGGCATGCGGCGGACGATCTCCTCGCCTTCGGCCTGGGCGACGCAGCCGGCGACGCCGATCGTGAGATCGCCGCCCGCGGCGCGGCGCTCTTCGCGCAAAATGCGGAGGCGGCCGAGTTCGGAGAAGACCTTTTCGGAGGCTTTTTCGCGGATGTGGCAGGTGTTTAGCACAATAAGATCCGCGTCGGACGCGTCCTGGACCGGCATATATCCGTGCGGGGCCAAGGCATCTGCCATGCGGTCGCTGTCATAGACGTTCATCTGGCAGCCGTAGGTCTTGATGAAAAGCTTCTTGGGCTGCTGCGGTATCGTGCTCATGGCGGGGGCATAACAGACTTGGTTTGCCGCTGCAAAAGGGGCAGGCTTCGCGCCCGGAGGCCATGATGACCAAGAACCACCCCGGCGAGGCGACCCTTGCCATCCACGGCGGCGAAGGCGAGCGGGTGCTGGGGGCGGCGATGGCCAAGCCCCCCGTGCTGTCGACCAGCTACTACACCCACCCCGATGCCGCGGGTTTTTCAGCGACCGACCTCAAGGCCGGCGCGGCGCATTTTTACAGCCGCTGGAGCAACCCCACGCTCGACGTGCTGGAACAGCGGCTCGCGCTGCTTGAGGGGGGCGAGGCGGCGGTGAGCTTTGCCTCGGGCATGGCGGCGATAGTGACGCTGCTGCATGACCGGCTGAAGCTGGGCGACCATCTCGTGCTGAGCAATGTCTGCTATGCCGGGGTCAGCGAGTATGCCCACCACGTGCTGTCACAGAACGGCATCGGGGTGACGGCGGTCGATACGACCGACCCAGACAAGGTGGCGGCGGCGATGCGGCCGAACACAAAACTTGTCCACATCGAGACGCCGGCCAACCCGATCCTGCGCATCACCGACATCGCCGCGATCGCGAGAGTCGCGCATGCGGGCGGGGCGGAACTGAGCGTCGATTCGACTATCGCGACCCCGATCGCCACGCGGCCGATCGAGCTCGGTGCAGACTATGTGTGCCACTCGCTGACGAAGTATTTTTGCGGACACGGCGATGCGCTGGGCGGCGCGGTGATCGGCCGGGCCGACCGGATGGCCGGGCTGCGCAAGAACGGGCTCATCCACATGGGCGGGGCGCTGTCCCCGTTCTCGGCCTACCTGATCCTGAGGGGCATGGAGACGCTGGTGCTGCGCATGGAACGGCACGAGGCCAATGCCCGGGCGCTGGCCGAGTTTCTGGTGGGCCACCCGAAGGTACGCGGGGTGAACTGGCCGGGTCTCGCAACGCATCCGGGCCACGACATCGCACGGGCGCAGATGCGCAATTTTTCCGGGCTGCTGAGCTTTTCGGTGAAGGGCAACGGGCTGGCCATGGCGCGCCAGCTGGCGGAGCGGATGAAGGTCGCGTCCTACGCGGTGTCTCTGGGCTCGGCGAAGACGCTGTGCTTTTACATTCCGACCGACGACATTCTGCGCTCGTCGTTCGTGCTGACCGGGCCGGATGAGTCGAAGTATCGCGAGGCCGCGGGCGAGGGCGTGTTCCGCATCTCGGTGGGGCTGGAAGACGCCGCGGATATTGTCGCGGATTTCGCGCAGGGACTGGGGTGAGGGGGCTGGGGCGGGCCACCCCCCGGTGTCATTCTCGCGAAGGCGGGAATCCAGGGGTGGCTCATTTCACGCTGAAAGAAGATGGGTCCCCGTTGTCGCGGGGTGACACCTTTGGGGGGATGGTCGGTGGGCGGACATGCGGCCCGTGTAGCCTTCATGGTGAGCCTGTCGAACCATGAGGGCGTGGCACGGAGCTGCATAGTGCACGCCTCACCCCCCACCCTAGCTCTGCCACGTCGCTTGCGCTCCTGGCGGCGCTACCCTCCCCGCGACGGGGGAGGGTGAAGGGGGCTATTCCGCCGCAGCGGGGATCACGGCCTTGGGCCTTGGGACCTGTTCGCCGCGGTTGAGGGCGACGAGCATGGCGCGGACTTCGTTTTCGGCCTGTTTGGTGACGACCTTGCGGTCGGCGCCGGCGGCGAGGGGCTTGGGTTCGCCGAAGGCGACGGTCACTTCCTTCATGCCGCCGTTGAGGATTTCGCGGATGTTTTCCTTGAAGCTCTTGCCCTTGATCCAGGCGATGAGGTTGCGGTCGGTACGGCCGACAGGGAGGCCCTGAAGGCGGGTGTAGGCGATCGCGAGGGGCTGGATCATCACGTCCTTGGCGCCGGCTTCGACCATGGCCTGCTGCGCCGCACCAACCAGCGCCGAGCGGAAGGGCAGGACGTGCGTGCCGACGTCGGACTGGCCCTCGGCGAACAGCAGAACGGCCTCACCCTCGGCCATGATATTGGCCATTTCGGTGGTGGTGCGCCGCGCATCGGTGCGGCGGTTGCGATCGACGAAAACGCTGCGCTGCAGCGACGCCATGAAGCCGACGAAGAACCAGTTCTTCACTTCCTGCTTGGCGACGAAAGTGACGTCGGCGACCGAGCCGATGGCGATGATATCGGTCCACGAAATGTGGTTGGAAACGATGAGTGTCGGGCGGCCGTGCGAGGGGTTGCCCATCACCGTGACCCTGAGACCAAGGAAGATCGTGCCGAGCCTGTGGAACCAGCGCGGAATGGCGTGCCAGCCGGGCAGGCGAAGCCGCGTGATGACGAACTGCACCGGCACGAAAATGATATGCCACGGCAGGAAGACGAAGATCAGAAACAGGACGCGGAAGATCATTTGCGGGTATCCCCCAATGGCACCGCGTAGAGCTCGAGCCGGTGATCGACGAGCTTGTAGCCGAGACGCTTGGCAATGAGTTCCTGAATGGCCTCGATCTCCTCGTTGCGGAACTCGATGACCTTGCCGGAACGGATGTCGATCAGGTGATCGTGATGCTCGTCGGGGATGGGCTCGAAGCGGGCGCGGCCGTCCTTGAAATCGTGCTTGGTGACGAGTCCGGATTCCTCGAACAGGTTGAGCGTGCGATAGACGGTCGAGAGCGAGATGCGCGGATCGCGCGCGCTGGCGCGGCGGTACAGTTCCTCGACATCGGGATGATCGTCGGCCGACTCCATCACCTGCGCGATGATGCGGCGCTGGTCTGTCATGCGCATGCCCTTTTGGGCACACTGTTCTTCCAGGGTTGGAACACCCGGCTTTGTGGTCATCGCCGCACCCCTGCTTCGTTACCTGACCGGATTAATGAAGATCGCGCGACATGACAATGGCGGTCGCCGGACGGCCATCGGGGCGCGCGTAATAGCCCTGCCGCTCGCTGAGCTTGAGGAAGCCGTTTTTGGCGTAGAGCTTCAGCGCTGCGGGGTTATCGGCGGCGACTTCGAGAAACAGCTTTCGCGCCGGCGTCGTCAGCAGGTCGTCGAACAGGGCGCGCATCAGCGCCTGCCCGATCCCCTTTTTCTGCCAGCGCCGGTCGACCGCGATGGTGATGAGCTCGGCCTCGTCGGCGACAAGCCGCAGCATGGCAAAGCCGGCAATCTTCCGCTTCGCATCGCAGGCGACATAGACCGGCGTGTCGCGACCGGCGACGTAGCTCTGGAAATCGGCCGTGGGCCAGCCGCGATGAAAACCCTGCGCATGAATGTTCGACAGCGTTTCAGCATCGCGCCCCTCGGCGGGCTCGATGTGCAGGCCGTGCGGCGCCATCCACAGCCGGTTCATGCGGGGGCCCTCGCGACCTTGAATTTTTCCTGCGGCTTGGCATCGGCGTCGCGGATATAGGCGGCGTCGGGCGGATGGGTTTTCGCATCGGCGGTCGCGGCGAAGGCGGCGACAAGCGCGATATCGGGGAAGGGCGAGGTGATGACCTCGGCGCCCACGGGGACTTTTCCCTGCGCTTCCGCCATCGGCAGCAGCGCCGGTTCGCCGATGGGGCGGGCGGGGCCGGAGAACAGTTGGAAATAGGCCTCTTCGCGCCGCGCATCGAGCAGCACTGCCAACGCCGCGCCGCTGGCGGCAAGCGAGATGGCGAACAGCGAGGGCACGCCGATCACCGGAATGCCGAGCGCAAGGCCGAGCCCGCGCGCGGCGCTGAGCCCGATGCGCACGCCGGTGAAGGAGCCGGGGCCGGTGGTGGTGGCGACACGGGTGAGACCGGCATAGGCCACGCCGTTGCGCGCGAGGAGTTCGGCAATGGCGGGAAAGATGCGCTCGGCCTGGCCGGTGGGCATGTCCTCGACCAGCGTATCCGTGTGGCCACCGTGCAGAAGGGCAAGCTGCAGGCGCGGTCCGGCGGTATCGATGGCGAGGAGCGTGGTCGTCATGGCGGAGAGATAGGCGGGTTGGGCGGGAATGTCATCAGGGGCGGGCGTGGGGCGGCAAGCGGATGCCCCTGTTGCTGTGACGACCGCACTGTCCCCAGGCGCGGCGTCATCCCCGGGCGTGACCCGGGGATCCACTCGGTCTCGCGGCGTGTGGCGAGATCGAGTGGGTGGCCGGGTCGAGCCCGGCCATGACGGGGGAGGGATGGGGGATGACGGGCGGGCGTGGTGGGGATGCGGGGTATGAGGAGCGCGAGGTGATGGGATGCGGGATCACGCGCGGGGATGGCGAGGTATGCAACGCTTCCAGCGGCGGGTGGTGCGGGCGGGTGCGGCCGCGGGCGCCAATCGGGCGGCGCCCCCTCCCCAGCTCTGCCGCGCGGCGTTGCCGCGAGCGGCGCTACCCTCCCCGCAGAGGGGGAGGGTGAGGGGCAGTGCTTAGACCTGCTGGACGGATTCGACGCCGGGGACGAAGTGGCGGAGGAGGTTTTCGATGCCGGATTTGAGGGTCGCGGTCGAGGAGGGGCAGCCGGAGCAGGCGCCCTGCATGTGCAGGTACACGGTGCCTTCCTTGAAACCCTTGAAGGTGATGTCGCCGCCGTCCATTGCGACCGCCGGGCGGACGCGGGTGGCGATCAGTTCCTTGATGACTTCCACCGTTTCGGTGTCGGTTTCATCGAAGAATTCATCGTCGGTCGCGGCGGGCACGTTGCCATCGGTCAGCACCGGGCGGCCGGACAGGAAATGATCCATGATCACGCCGAGAATGGCCGGCTTGATATGGTTCCACTCGGTCGTGTCCTTGGTGACCGAAATGAAATCGGAGCCGAGGAAAACGCCGGTGACGCCGGGCACTTCGAACAGGGCGGCGGCCAGCGGCGAGGCGCCGGAGGTGGCCGGATCACGGAAATCGCGCGGCTCGCCCACAAGCACGTCGCGACCCGGGAGGAACTTCAGGGTGGCCGGGTTCGGGGTGGCTTCGGTCTGGATGAACATGATCGGATTTCCGCTATTAGAACGGTTCTAAAATAGAGTTTTGCAGTCAGGAAAGCAAGGGGCGGGTTGAGGCGCGCGCCATGTTCTGCGGGCGCGCGGCTGCGACATGGGGTTTCGCGACCACCGGCCACATGGCGGGGGAGCGGGGCGGTCCGCTAGATCCGGGGCATGATCCGCATATTCAGACATATCGGCGTTTTCGAGGGCATCACCACGCTAGCGCTGTTTCTCGTCGCCATGCCGGCAAAGTACTTTTTCGGGACCCCCGGACTGGTGCCGCCGGTGGGCATGCTCCACGGCTTCGCCTTCGTGCTGTATGTCAGCGCGATGCTCGTCTGCCTGACCGGGCGGGGGTTTTCGGGCCGGGAATGGCTGCGCACGCTGGTGGCGTCGTTCTTCCCGTTCGGCACGTTCCTCAATGACCCGATGCTGAAGCGCAAGCAGCTCGAGGCCGAGGGCGCTGCGGCGTGAGTTTCAGGCGGGCCGAGGTGCCACGCCTTGCGTGGTTCGACAGGCTCACCACGAAGGCTGCTGAGGGTTCTGTGAGGCCTTCGTGGTGAGCTCGTCGAACCACGAGGGCCGGGGAACTCACGTCACCGCGACGATCTGTTCGTCCGTCATCGAGCCGGGGACGATGGTGACCAGTACCGGCAGGCCCGCGACGCCGGTGCGGGCGGCGAAGGAGGTGACGAGGGCGCCGGGGCCGTCCTTGCCGGCGCTGGCGGCCAGCACCAGGACCGCGATGGTCGGGTCGGCGCGGACGACGCGCTCGATGGCCTCGATCACCTCGCCCTCGGCGATCACCGTCTCGGTGCGGATATTGCCGATCTTGCCGATGCGGGCGATGCGCTGATCGAGCAGACGCTCGGCGGTTTCGCGGGCTTCGGCGCGCATCACTTCCTCAACGCCGAGGAACTGCGTGAAATCGGCGGAATCAATGATCGAGAGCAGCACCACGGTGCCGCCGGTGCGCCGCATGCGGTGCGCGGCGAAAGTCACCGCGCGGTCGCACTCGGCCGACTCGTCGATGACGACGAGAAATTTACGTTTGTATTCGGAGACGTCGTCGGCCATGGCCTGCCCTCAAGCGTCCAGCATCATTGGAGCACCGGCCCGCGCAGCGCGCAAGCTCAGCGGACGAAACCCACGATGGAGCGGACTTCGGCCATGATCGGCTGGGCGATGGCCCGGGCCCGATCGGCGCCGTCGCGCAGGATGCGGTCCATCTCGCCCTTGTCATCGACCAGCCGCTTCATCTCCGTGGCGATGGGGGAGAGGACGGCGACCGCGAGATCGGCCAGCGCCGGCTTGAACTTGCCCCACCCGTGTCCGCCGAATTCGGCCAGCACGTCATCCACCGTGCGCGAGGCCAGCGCGGCGTAGATAGCGACGAGGTTGGCGGCTTCGGCGCGGCCTTCAAGGCCGGCAGCCTCGGTGGGCAGCGGGGCGGCGTCGGTGGTGGCCTTCTTGATCTTCTTACTGATCGTGTCGGCGTCGTCCATCATGTAGATGGTCGACATGTCGGAGGCGTCGGACTTCGACATTTTCTTCGTGCCGTCGCGCAGGCTCATGACGCGCATGGCGGGGCCGGTCGAGAGCGTCTCGGTCAGCGGAAAATAGTCTTCCTCAAAGCCCGCGGCTTTGATCTGCTTCTTGAAATCGTGGTTGAATTTCTTGGCGATGTCGCGCGTCAGTTCGAGGTGCTGGCGCTGGTCCTCGCCCACCGGCACGCCGGTCGACTTGTAGAGCAGGATATCGGCGGCCATCAGCGAGGGATAGGCGAAGAGCCCGAGCGAAACGTTCTCGGAATTCTCGCCGGCCTTGTCCTTGAACTGGGTCATGCGACCCATCCAGCCCATGCGCGCGACGCAGTTGAAGATCCATGCCAGCTCGGCGTGCTCGACCACCTGGGACTGGTTGAAGATCATCGAGCGCTTCGGATCGACACCGGCCGCGATGTATGCGGCGGCGATCTCGTAGGTCCAGCGGCGCAGGTCCTCGGGCTCCTGCCACACCGTGATCGCGTGCATGTCGACGACGCAGTAGATCGTCTCGTGGGTGTCCTGCAGCGGCACGAAGCGGCGGATGGCGCCGAGATAGTTGCCGAGATGCAGATCGCCGGACGGCTTGATGCCGGAGAAGACGCGCGGGGTGAAGGCCATGAGGAAATCCGGGTTGGAAATCGGACGTTGGCTCTAGCGCCTCGGCGGGCAGGACCGCAAGGGGTCAGCCAAAATCAGCCGCGGCGGCGGAAGCGGCGGACGAGGGCCGCGAGCGACTGGACGCCGGTGATGTGGAGGAGCGCGAAGTAAAGGCCCGCGCCGAGGACGCAGAGCGCGGCGAGGGCCAGCGCCTGGGCGGGGAAGAAATAGCCGGGATCGAAGACCGGGCCGAGCAGCAGCACCGCGCCATAGAGCGCCCCGCCCATCACGGCGGTGAGGAGCGCGATCGTCGCCTGCTGCTTCCATTCGGCCGGCGCGAGGGTGAAGTGGCCGCGGCGGGCGAGGAAGACGGCGAGAAGGATGACGTTGGCCCAGGCGGCGATCGAGGTCGCGAGTGCGATGCCGACGTGCTTCAGCGTGCCGAACAGGGCCAGCGACAGTGCGATGTTGATGACCAGCGAAATGGCGGCGAACCAGGTCGGGGTTTTCGTGTCCTTGCGCGAAAAGAACCCCGGCTGCAGCACGCGGATGAGGACGAAGGCCGGGATGCCGACCGCGAAGGCGATGAGCGCCTGCGAGACGTTGACGCTGTCGCCGGGACCGAAGGCGCCGCGCTCGAAGAGGACGCGGACCACCGGCAAAGCGAGGGCGATCAGCGCGCAGGCGGCGGGCATGGAGAGCACCATCGAGAGGAACAGGCTCTGGCTCTGGCTTTGCCGCGCCTCGGCCTCGCGGCCCGCGCCGATGTGGCGGCTGAGTTCGGGCAGGAGCACGGTGCCGATGGCGATGCCGATGATGCCGAGCGGCAGCTGGTAGAGCCGGTCGGCATTGTAGATGATCGACATCACTTCGCTGGCGCCCGAGGCGATGATGGTGCCGACGAAAATGTTGATCTGCGTGATGCCGCCCGCGATGATCGCCGGGACCGCGAGCACCCAGAAGCGGCGCACTTCGGGATCGAAGCGCGGCAGGCGGAGGCGCGGCAGGAAGCCGGCGCGGCGGATGGCCCAGTAGACCAGCGCCAGTTGCGCGATGCCGCCGAGCATGGTCGCCACCGCCACCCAGAACGCGGTGTCCGGTGCATCGAGCACGAGGATGGCGAGCGGGATCAGCGCGCTGATGTTGACGAGGTTCAGCACGATCGGCGCGAAGGCCGCGGCAAAGAACCGGCCAACGCTGTTGAGGATCGCCGCATAGGCCGCCATCAGCGACATGCAGGCGAGATAGGGAAACATGATCCGCGTCAGGAACACCGTGAGATCGAACTTTTCCGGGTCGGACACGAAGCCCGGCACGAACAGGACCATGATCTGCGGCGTGAAGATCTCGACGAGGATGGTGACGACGAGGATCGCCGCGACGAGCCAGCTCATGATGCGGCTCGCCAACTCCTTCGCGCCGTCGTCGCCCTCGGTTTCGAGGGCGGTGGCGAACATCGGCACGAAGGCGGTGTTGAAGGCGCCCTCGGCGAACAGCCGGCGGAACAGGTTGGGGAAGCGGAAGGCGGCGTTGAAGGCGTCGGACACCGGCGAAATGCCGAGCACTGCCGCCATCAGCGCATCGCGGATGAAGCCGAAGATGCGTGAGACGAGGGTGAGGCCGCCGACCGAGAGGAAGTTGCGGTAGAGGCTCATGGCAGTGCCAAGCCTGCGTGGTTCGACAGGCTCACCACGAAGGCTACTGCGGCAGATGTGGCTTCAGGGGCTACAGGGGCCATGAGGGCAGCAGAAGCACCCGAGGTGTTTGTGAGGACTTCGTGGTGAGCCTGTCGAACCACGGGGGCCGGGGACACCGGTCGCGCCGCCCGGCTGTAGCTGAGGCTACCCATTCGCCACCTTGGGCACCGGGGTGGAATCGGGGCGGTCGAAGACGCCCAGAAGCGCGTCGCGGATCTTCTTCTGGCGGGGTTTGCTGTCGATCTTATGGCCCATGAGGTCGGTGACGTAGAACACGTCCACGGCCTTTTCGCCGTAGGTGCCGATATGGGCCGAGCCGATGGTGAGGTTGAGATCGGCGATCTCGCGCGTCAGCTGGTGCAACAGGCCCATGCGGTCGAGCCCGAGCACCTCGATGACGGTGAACTTTTCGCTGAGCGAGTTCGACACCTGCACGTCGGCCGGCAGGCTGAAGGGCTTCAGCCGGCGGTTGTGGCGGCTTTCCTTGCCGAGATCGATGAGGATCTGGCGCTTGCCCTGCAGCAACCCCTTCACCGTGTCGATGATGCGGGTGGCGCGGACCTTTTCGTCCTCGTCGGAGGTGAAGGAGCGGCGCAGCCGGAAGGTGTCGAGGGCGTGGCCGTCGCGGGTCGAGAAGATCTGCGCGCCGATGATCGAGGCGTCGCACATGGTGCAGGCGCCGGCGATGAGCGAGAGCAGCCGCGGGTGATCGGGCGTGTAGAACGACACTTCGGTGATCGACTCGAAGGCCTTGATGCGGATGCTGCCGGCGAACGGATTGCCGGCCGCATCGGCGGCGCGGACCATGCGGGCATGCTCGAGCTGCAGCTCGGTTTCGGCACGCAGCCAGTAGTGATCGTAGTGGCGCTCGAGATAGGTGTTGAGCTCGGCCTCGGGCCAGCTCGAAAGCTGGCGGCGGAGTTCGGTGCGAGCGACCTCGACGCGATCGCGCTGGGTAACCTGCGAGTGGCCGCCCGACAGCAGCGGCTCGGTGGCGTAGTAGAGGGCGCGGAGCAGCGAGCCCTTCCAGCCGGTCCACACGCCGGGGCCCACCGCGCGGATATCGCAGGCGGTCAGGATCATCAGCATGGCAAGGCGCTGCGGCGACTGCACCAGCTCGGCGAAGGACTTTGCCGTCTCGGGGTCCTGGATATCGCGGCTCTGCGCCACTTCGCTCATCACCAGGTGGTGTTCGACCAGCCAGGCGACGGTTTCGGTTTCGGCGGCGGAGAGGCGCAGCCGGTGGCAGAGGCGGCGGGCGACGCGCGCGCCGGCGATCGAGTGATCCTCGGGCCGGCCCTTGGCGATGTCGTGCAGGAACAGCGCGACGTAGAGCAGGCGGATGTCGTTGAGATGGGGCAGCAGTTCGTGGGTGAGCGGCAGCTCCTGCTTCAGCCCCCCGCTCTCGATTTCGGCCATGACGCCGACGGCGCGGATCAGGTGCTCGTCCACCGTGTAGTGGTGGTACATGTTGAACTGCATGTGCGCGACGATCTTGCCGAAATCCGGCACGAAGCGGCCGAGCACGCCGGACTCGTTCATGGCGCGGAGAATCCGCTCCACCGACTTGGGCGAGGTCAGCAGTTCAAGGAAGTATGCGTTGGCCTTCTCGTCGTTGCGCACTTCAGGGCCGATGAGGCTGAGCGAGCGCGTGATCTGCTTGATGGCGTCGGGATGGAACAGAAGGTCCATCTGCCCGGCGAGCACGAAGCAGCGGATGAGGTTGACCGGGTCTTTTTCAAACACATCGGGACGGGCGATGTTGAGGCGGCCGGAATCGACCACGAAATCGGTCTCGCCCTTGATCGCCACCTTGCCTCGGCGGAACGGGGAGAGGACCAGCCCCATCATATCGAGGGGCTTGGCGTGGTTGAATTCGAGCGAGGTGCAGAAGATGCGGGTGAGATCGCCCACGTCCTTGGCGACAAGGAAATAGCGCTTCATCAGCCGCTCGACGCCGAGCATGCCGGCGCGATCGTGATAGCCCATGCGCTCGGCGAGATCGGGCTGCACCTCGAAGGTCAGCTTCTCGTCGGCGCGGCCGGTGATGAAGTGAAGGTTGCAGCGGACCGCCCAGAGGAAATCCTCGGCGCGCTGGAACAGCCGGTATTCGGAGGCCGAGAGCACGCCCTTGCCGACCAACTCGGCGCCGGTCTTGACGCGGTAGAAGTACTTGCCGATCCAGAACAGCGTGTTGAGATCGCGCAGCCCGCCCTTGCCGTCCTTGACGTTGGGCTCGACCACGTAGCGGGTGTTGCCCATCTGCCGGTGGCGTTCCTCGCGCTCGGCCATCTTGGCGGCGATGAATTCCGGCCCGGTGCGGGGCATGATCTCGGTTTCAAACCGCTTCACCAGCTGGCCGAACAGCGCCGTATCGCCGGTGAGATAGCGCGCTTCGAGGGTGGCGGTGCGCACCGTCATGTCGGCGCGCGCCATGCGCATGCAGTCATCGACAGAGCGAACGGCGTGGCCGACCTTCTGGCCGAGGTCCCACAGCATGTAGAGAATGTATTCGGTGATCTGCTCGCCCCAGGGCGTCTGCTTGTAGGGCAGGATGAA
>Ga0073904_10002666_pt1 | contig 13485 bp, 8 predicted proteins | sample KloWWTrecipitate_FD_66668 | JGI IMG/M metagenome (GOLD analysis project Ga0073904, IMG submission 66668) | Active sludge microbial communities from Klosterneuburg, Austria, studying microevolution and ecology of nitrifiers - Klosterneuburg... | ecosystem: Engineered > WWTP > Aerobic digester >...
CAGACCGCAAGCCCTTCCTGGGCGGATCTGGTACTGGCGCCGGCCTCCGCGAACGCCGACCCCGGCGCGGACGCCGACCGGGATCCGCCGGCCGCCGCCGTGGCCCTGCCGCCCGACGAGCTCGTCTTCTGCGATGTGGAAACAGCGGTCGCCGCGATCCGCGCCGGCCGGATGGTCATCGTCACCGATGATGAGAACCGTGAGAACGAGGGCGACCTGGTGATGGCCGCCGTCCACGCCGACGTCGCGGCCGTCAACTTCATGACCCAGGAGGGACGGGGCCTGGTCTGCGTGCCCTTGCTGCCCGCGCGCCTGGCGGCGTTGGACCTGCCGCTGATGGTCCAGGACAACACGGCGCCCTTCGCCACCGCGTTCACCATCCCGGTGGATGCCCGTGGCCTGACGACCACCGGCATTTCCGCGCCGGATCGCGCCGCGACCATCGCCGCCCTGGTGGATCCCAACAGCCGCCCGGCCGACTTCGTGCGCCCGGGCCACATCTTCCCCCTGGCCGCCCGGCCCGGCGGGGTGCTGGAGCGCCCGGGCCATACGGAGGCGGCCGTCGACCTGGCGCGCCTGGCGGGCCTGCCGCCGGCCGGCGTGATCTGCGAGATCCTCGCCGCGGACGGCAGCATGGCCCGCGGCGCCACCCTGGCCGCCTTCGCTCGTCGCCACGGCCTGCCGGTCCTGTCCATCGCGACCCTCAGCGCCGCGCTCCGCGGGGCGGGGGGGACAGAGCCTTTGCCGGCCCCGGTGGCCGATCCACAACTGCATCTGGCCGCGGAGGCCGACCTGCCCACGGACCATGGCCTTTTCCGGGCCTTGGCCTTCACCGAGGCCGGAGCAGCAGCCACGCACCTGGCCCTGCGCCTGGGGCTGGACGACGGCGTAACCAGGACCGACGGGTTCGCGCCACTGGTCCGCATCCATTCCGAATGCCTCACCGGCGATGTCTTCCACTCGCGGCGCTGTGACTGCGGCGCGCAGCTGGACGACGCCCTGGCCATGATCGCGGCCGAGCGTGAGGGCCTGCTGCTGTACCTGCGGCAGGAAGGCCGTGGCATCGGCCTGGCCAACAAGATCCGCGCCTACGGCCTCCAAGACGACGGATTGGACACTGTCGACGCCAACACGGTGCTGGGCTTGCCCGCCGATGGCCGCGACTATTCGGTAGCCGCAGCGCTCCTGAAACAGCTGGGCCTGCGGGCGGTGCGGCTGATCACCAACAACCCGGCCAAGGTCCGCGGCCTGGCCGCCCACGGCATCGTCGTCGTGGCGCAGGTCCCGCGCCGACCGGCCTTGACGCCGGAGAACCAGCGCTATCTCGAGACCAAGCGCGATCGCATGGGACATGTCCTGGACCTGTCCCCATCATCCGACGCCCCCCGTCCCTGAGGCCCGAACGAGCCCTGGGCCTGCGACAGAGGAGACTTTCGACATGGTGCACGAAGGCAGCCTGCACGGCGATGGTCTGACGATCGGCATCGTCGTGGCCCGTTGGAACAGTCTGATCACCCGCGAGCTGCTGGCGGGAGCGTCCGATACCTTGCGCCGTCACGGCGTGGCCGAGGGGGCCATCGACATCGTGTGGGTGCCGGGGGCCTTCGAGATCCCGCTGGCCGCCCGCTGGATGGCCGAGACCGGACGCTATGCGGCCATCGTGGCTCTGGGCGCGGTGATTCGCGGCGGCACACCGCATTTCGATCACGTGGCCAACGCGGCCCTGGGCGGCATCGCGGCGGTCGCCCAGAGCACGGGCGTGCCGGTCACTGCCGGCATCCTGACCACGGACAGCAGCGAGCAGGCTCTGGAACGCGCCGGCATCAAGGCTGGGAACAAGGGCGCGGAGGCGGCGCAGGCGGCCATCGAGATGGCCACCCTGGCGCGCAGCCTGCGCGGACAGGCCCGCTGACGGCTTCCCGCTGCGCGAGAGGCAGGCGCGGATCCCGCCGCCCGGCGGCTCATTCCACCCACACCGCCAACTGGTCGATCTCGCTCAGGTAATCATGCCCGCTCGTCCCCACCTCGATGCGGATCAGGTGGGTGGGTACGGGGCAGCCCCGATCGGCGAAGCCCTGCGGATTGCCCAGCTCCAGGAGGTTGCCGCTCTGGAAGGCATGCCATTCGCCCGGCGTCACCAGCACGCCCTTCTTGGGCGCCTGGGCGCCTGGAGGGGCCGGAACGGCATAGAAGCCGACCATCCACTCGCAACCATCCTGGTTCTGCGCTGCGCGGTCGACACTCCGCAGGCGGAGGATGAGCGGGTACTCGCTGTCCAGCTCGCCGCCGCCCGGCAAGGACTGCTCCAGCACCCGAAGCACGGCGCTGATGCCGATGAACTGGGCGCGGCGCACATCGAGATCGCCGTCTGCGGCAGTCGGGTCCGCCATCTCGCCGGAGGGTGGATCCAGGCGCAGACGCTGCTGGAAGAAGAGGTCCGCCGAACTGCCGGCCGCCGCACGGCGCTCGAAGCGGATGACGCTGCGCCGATCGCTGCCGGACGGCCCCTCGGACGTGGTGCGATAGGCCCGTCCGACATCGACCGGCCGGTCCGGCAGGCGCTGGCCGAAAGCCCAGGTGTCAGGTCGCAGGTCGTTGTCGAAGCCGTCGTTGCGCACCACGTTCTGGGGGCCGGTCTGCGGCGCGTCCGGCGCCGCTCCGCGCCTGATCAGGCTCCGTTCCTGGGGGCCCAGCAACACCTTCCCGACCGCGTTCGTCACGGTGACCACGCCCCGCTGGCCCATGACCCGGAATGCGCCCTCGGCCATGAAGTCCAGCCTGGCGCGTGAATCCGGCGCCAGATCGAGCTCGCCCAAGGCGATGCCGGCCGGATCCTGGGCCCGGATGCGGACCTTGCGAAGGCCCCAGGCGCTGCTGACCGTGAGGCCGCCCGCAAAGGGCTGCGTGGCCCGCGCTGTGAGGTCCAGCTCGGGCATCCCGCGGCCGAGCACGAAACGCGGGCGGCGCAAGCGCTCCAGCAGCAGCTGGGTCTGTGGCTGCAAGCTGATCACCGTGCCCGGTTGATCGTCACCGCCATCGCCGTCGGCGATGCTGATGAAGGCCTCGCTGGCGGCGTCGGCGCTGAGGACCGCCCATCCTTCCGCGAGCTTCCGCTCGCCGTCGCCCGGCAGGAGCACGCCCTCCTCAACGCCGTGGCTGACCTGCAGGGCGCCGCGCACAGCCTCCACCTGGACCGCCGGCACCTTCGTGGCGCTGCGCAGATAGCGCAGGACCGCGAAAGGCCCGCCGATCACCAGCAACAGGAAGACGCCGAAAGACGCCAGGAGCACCGTCCAGGCGACACCTTGGCTGTTGCGGGCGAGAGGGGGCATGGGGATGGATGCCGGGCGGCGCAGGCAACCCCCGCCGGCCCGGCTTGCGGGCTGTCAGTCGCGGCTGCGCCCGGAGAGCCGCGTGACCCAGTAGAGCAGCTGCAGCACGGCACCGGCGGCCGCGGCCACGTAGGTCAGGGCTGCGGCGTCCAGCACGGCGTCCACCGCCCGGGCCTCGCCCGGGGAGACGAGACCGGCCGCGGCCAGATTCTTCTTGGCCCGTCGGCTGGCGTCGAACTCCACCGGCAAGGTGATGAGGGTGAAGGCCACCATGGCGCCGAAGAGCAGCACGCCCGCCCAGGCCACCGGGTACCAGTTGAGCGCCAGGCCGATGATGATGACCCAGACCCCCAAGCCCGATCCCAGGTTGGCGACGGGCACCAGGGACGCCCGCAGGTTCAGCAGGGCGTTGCCGGTCTTGTCCTGCTCGGCGTGGCCCAGCTCGTGCGCCACCACGGCCATGGCCGCCACGGAGTTGCCGAGCGAAGCCTCAGAGAGACGCATGGTCTTGTCACGCGGGTCATAGTGGTCGGTGAGAAAGCCCGGCGTCTGCTCGATCCGGACGCCCTCCAGACCCTGATGCTGCATGAGGAGGCGCGCCGTCTGTTGGCCGCTCAGGCCCCGCTCGCTGAGCACCTGGCTGTAGCGGCGGAACGTGGACTCCACCCGCCAGCGCGCAAAGAGGGTCAGGACCAAGGTCGGCAGCATGACCCAGAGCATGTAGCCAGGGTTGACCATGAACATCGTCAACAACTCCTTACCGCGATGGGGCGGCGACATCCGGCGGACCTTCCGCCGCATGAGGCCAAGGATAGCGCGCCGCGCGCGGTCAGGCCATCAGCGTTGTGACAGAACGCCGAGGCCGCCGCAATCCCCGCCGGCGGTCGACAGGACCTCAATCCGCGCCGGCGATCGGGGCGCCGAGGCCGGCGGTCAGGGCCTCGAGCGCCGCCGCATCGCTGCCGGCGTAGATGACCAGCATCTTGCCGCGGCGGTAGACATGGGGCGGTGCCGGCCACTTGACGGCGATCCGCTCCCCGGGATCTTGCGGATCGGCCATCGTCATGCCGTCGCGGCTGATGCCGGCGGCGGCCTTGATGGCTTCCGCCTCGGAGGCATAGCCGTACAGCTCCACCCGCTCCGCGCTGTCTTCCACGGCATAGATGCGGGCCATGCCGGGCAGGTAATGGGTGGGCAGCTCCGAATCCAGGATCAGGGTCAGACCCGCGGCCTTCAGGCTCTCCTCCAGGCCAGCCGCATCGACGATGGTCGTTGTTTCCGCCGCCGCGGCGGCGTCGACGGGGGCGGGCGTCAGGTCCAGGGGCAAGGGGGGCTGCGGCGCGGGGCGGCAGGCGCCCGGCAGCAGGCCGATCAGGAACAATGTGGTCACAGCGGGTCGCGTCAGCGTCATGCCGATCCTCCTCAGGGTCGGGCCATTCTACCCCATCCGGCTGCGGGCGCTAGTACGGCCCGGCTTCAGACCTCGACCGCCGCGCCGGCGTCGCGCGGCCCCTCCGGCAGGCTGAACCGGAACACCGCCCCGCCCCCGGGGTTCGCCTCCATCCAGATGCGGCCCCCATGGGCCTCGACGATGCCCTTGCTCACGGCCAGGCCCAGCCCCGTGCCGGACACCTGACGGGCCTGGCCCTCCTGACCGCGGAAGAAGGGTTCGAAGATTTGCTCGGCCAGCTCGGGCGGTATGCCGGGGTCGCGATCGGCCACCCCGATCTCCACCGCCGCCGCCGCGGTCCGTTCGTTCGTCCGCCGCAAGGTCAGGGCGATCTCCCCCCCTTCCGGCCAGTACTTGACGGCGTTGGCGATGAGGTTGCCCAGCACCTGCGCGATGCGATCGCGATCGATGCTCAGGTGGCAGGACGCCACATGAACCCCCAAGGTGATGCGGTGGTGATCGCTCAGGGTGCCCAGGTCATCGACCGTCTCCCGCAGGAAGGCGACCAGGTCCACCGCTTCCCGACGCAGCACGAAGTTGGCGCTTCCCAGGCGGGCCAGGTCGGTGATCTCGTCCACGAGGCGGGCCATCAGGCGCGCCTTGTCCAACACCAGCTCGCCCCAACGCGCCCGTGAGGCCGGCGGCGCATCCAGGCGATCATGCAACAGGCGGGCGTAGCCCAGCACGCTGGTAAGGGGGGTGCGCAGTTCGTGGCTGACCACCTCCACCACGGCTCGCAGGCGATCGCGTGCCTCCAGGGCACGAGCGTTCTGGGCCCGCAGCTCTGCTTCCAACCGTGCGCGCTCGGTGATGTCCAGCACCAGGATGACGATGCCCACCACCCCGCGTGACGGGTCACCCAGGGGAATGAAGGACAGTCCCAGCGACTGCTCATGCCCTTGGGGATCGGCGCCGCGGACCAGGCTCAGGTGCCCCGGCGTACCCCTGAGCGCGGCCTCCATCGCGTCGCGCGCCCGCGGGCGGCCCAGGACCGGCAGGACGGCCATGGCCGCCCGACCCACCAGGGCCTCGACCGGTTGCCCCAGCAGCCGCGCCAGGGCGGTGTTGGCGCTGGTCACCCGCTGCCTGGCGTTCACCGTCAGCATGCCCAGCGGGGCGTCCTCGGAGACGACCATCTGCTCCAGGGCCGCGGGTGGCGGCTGAGCGGCCAGCCGGGCCTGTTCGATGAGGAGCGCGGCGGCGTCGGCTAGCGTGGCCACCCTCACCCGCTCCCGGGGTCCGAAGGCATCGGCGTGGCGGGAGGTCAACTCGACCACCCCCCAGACCACCGTGCCCGCCCGGAGCGGCTGGCCCAGGAAGCTGCGGACCGGATCGGGCCCCTCCCAGTCCTGACGCCGACGGAGCGCGCGCGGGTCCAGGGTGGCGTCGACGCTCAGCACGGATCGGGAGGTCGCCAGCACCTGGCCCACCAGCCCCTCGCCCGACGCGACCCGGTGGCCCAGGGCGCTGGGGGGCAGTCCTGAACCACCGACCAGGGCGAGGTCGCCGTGGTCCACGTCCAAGAGGTAGAGGGCGCCGGCCTCCGCCCCCGCGGCGGCGGCGAGACCGTCCATCAGGCCGTCGAGGGTGGTCTGGAGGTCGCGCCGGGGGGCGGCGGGGACTGGGGGCGCGGCGCTGGGCGACCGTTGCATGACGGCGATTGTATTCCGGTTTATAATGTCCGCAAAGCGTACACGGCTGAGCCACGGGTCACGTCATGCCATCTCAGGTCCTCATCGTCGACGACGACAGCGCCATCCGCGAGCTGCTCCGGGAGTTCCTGGCGGAGGAGGGGCTGGCAACCAGCGAGGCCGCTTCGGCGGCCGAAGCCCGCCAGGCCCTTGAAACATCGGATCCCGACGTCATCCTGCTGGACATGTGGCTGCCCGACGGCGACGGGCTGGATGTGCTGGACAGCTTGCGCGGCCGCCCGGAGATCCCGGTGATCGTCATCACCGCCGACTCCAGCTCATCCCGGACGATCCGGGCCATGCAGGCCGGCGCCTTCGACTACCTGGTGAAGCCGCTGGAACCCGAAGCCGTTCGCGCCGCGCTGCGGCGGGCCCTGGACCAACGGCGCATGGCCCGCGACCTGCGCGCCACCGTCCTTCCCGACGGCCGCGAGCGTATCGTCGGCAGCGGCACCGCCATGCAGGCGGTGTACAAGCTCATCGGCCGGATCGCCGACGCCCAGGCTTCGGTGCTCATCACCGGCGAGACGGGCACCGGCAAGGAGCTGGTGGCCGAGACCCTGCACCAGAATTCCAGCCGCCGCGCCGGGCCGCTCATCCGGGTCAATTGCGCGGCCCTGCCGGAATCGCTGCTGGAGAGCGAGCTCTTCGGGCATGAGAAGGGCTCCTTCACCGGGGCGATCGGTCTGCGCAAGGGGCGTTTCGAGCTGGCGCACGGGGGCACGATCTTCCTGGACGAGGTGGGCGAACTCAGCCCCAGCACCCAGAAGAAGCTGCTGCGTGTGCTGCAATTCGGAGAGTTCGAGCGGGTGGGCGGGGCGGTCACCTTGCGCAGCGACGCCCGCGTCGTGGCCGCCACCAACCGCGATCTGGAAGCGGAGGTGCAGAAAGGCCATTTCCGCGAAGACCTCTACTACCGCCTCAACGTCCTCCGGATAGCCCTGCCGCCGCTCCGGGAGCGACGGGACGACTTCCCGGCGTTGATCGCCCATTTTCTGGATCGCTACCGACCAGCCCCGGGCGCGCCGCCGGCCAAGATCAGCGGGCCGGCCATGCGCCAGCTCATCGCCGGCGACTGGCCGGGCAATGTCCGGCAGTTGGAGAACAGCATCCAGCAAGCCGTGGTCCTCTCCGGCGGGCGGGTGATCACCCCCGAGCATCTGCGTCAGATGCCGCTGAGCGTCACGCCGGAGAAGAACCACCTGGATCTGGCCGCCTTGGTGCGCGAGTCCGTGCCCCTGAAGTCCGTGTTGGCCAAGGTCGAACGCGAAATGATCGTCGAGGCCCTGCGCCAGGCCGCGGGCAACCGCAGCGAGGCCGCCCGGATGCTGCATATCTATCGGCGTCTCCTGTACGAGAAGATCGAGGAGTACGGCCTCGGCACCGGAACCAAGGAACGGGACTAGGCCATGTACCTGGGAATGAGCGGGCGGCAGCGGCAGGAGATGCGCATCTCTCCCAGCCTGATCCAATACACCCATATCCTGCAGCTATCGGGGTTGGAGCTACGGGACCTCATCATGCAGGAATTGGAGGACAATCCTGCCCTGCGGCTGGAGGAGCGCGGCATCTGCCCAGCCTGCGGCGACCCCCTCCGGCCCGACGGCGTCTGTTACCGCTGCCGGCGGGGCGAGCGCCTGGATGCCGCCGACGCCCGCGCGCTCGTGGAGACCATCGACCCCGACGAAGCCTACGACGCCATCATGGCCATTCCCCATCAGGCCAGCCTGGAGGAGCACCTGCTCTTCGAACTGGGGGCGGTGCTGGCGGAAGAGGATCTGCTGATCGCCGAGTTCCTGGTGGGCGAGCTGAACGATCGCGGCTTCCTGGAAACACCCCTGGACCTGGTCGCCGAGACCCTGTCGGTGCCCTTGAGCCGGGTGGAGGCCGTGCTGGTCGCCTTGCAGCACGTGGGCCCGCTGGGGATGGGCGCCCGCTCCGTCCGCGAATGCCTGGCCATTCAGCTGACGCGGTTGGAGGAGGAACTGGGGCCTCTGCCGCTGGTGCGCGCCCTTGTCGGAGACCGTCTGGAAGACCTGGCCGCCGGGCGCTACGCCCAGCTGGCCGGCCAGCTGGGCGTAGCGCAGCCCGAGATCCTGGGCGCCCGCGACCTGATCCGCGCCCATCTGCGCCCCTATCCCATCGCCGAGGACGTGGACCTGGCCATCTGGGAGCGCGGTACCAGCACCGGGGCCGCCGCCCCCGATGTCATCATCCGCGCCGCGGAGGACGGCGAGTCGTTTCTGGTGGAGGTGCTGGAGTCCCGGCGCTTCCAGCTCTCGGTCAACCCGCTCTATGACGACCTGGCGTCCCGTCTGCAGGAGCAAGCCAAGACCCCGCCGGGGCTGTCGGCCCAAGACCGCCAACACGTTCAGGAGCAGGTGAAGCGCGCGCAGAACTTCCTGGGCTTCGTCCAGGAACGGCGCAATACCCTCGAGCGGGTCACGGTCTTCATAGCCGCCCAGCAGGCCGACTTCCTGCGTCTGGGCCCCAGCGGCCTGCATCCGTTGACCCGAGCCGAGGTGGCCGAGGCCCTGAGCCTGCATGAATCGACCATCAGCCGCGCCACCAAGGACAAGTTCGTGATGCTGCCCAACCGGCGGGTCGTCCCTTTCAGCACCTTCTTCCACGCCGCGCTTTCGGCCCAGGACGCGCTGCGCACCTTGGTCGAAGCCGAGCCGCACCCTTACACCGACATCGAGCTGGCCGATCTGCTGCGGGACAAGGGGCATCCCATCTCCCGCCGCACCGTGGCCAAGTACCGGCAATTGATGGGCATCCTGCCGTCGAACCTACGCTAGCGGCGGATGGCCATGGGACATCTGTCGGTCGAACTCAGCGGGGGGGTCCGCTGCGCCTTGGACGGCCGCCGCCTGCCGCCGCCGCCGCGGCGCGACATCGTCCGCCTGCTGGTGTACCTGGCGCTCCAAGCGCCGGCGACCGTCGCCCGCTCGGCGCTGGCGGCGGACCTCTGGCCTCACCTGCCCCCGCTGCGCGCCCGCTCCAACCTGCGCCTGATCCTCCACAGCCTGCAGCGCCATCTGGCCACCGTCGGGGGGGACGTCGCCTGTCTCAGCGTCTCGCCCGAAGGGATCGGCTGGGATCCCACGCTGCGGGTCACGGTCGATCTGCGGCAGACTTTGGATCTGGCCGAATCCCAAACCCAGACGACCGCCGACGCGCTCCCTGTCCCCGAAGGCGCCTTGCCCGATTGGTCCGACCCCTGGTTCGACGGCTGGCGTCGCCGCTTCGATGATGCCCGCGGCCGGCTGCTGACGCAGCAGGGCGCGGCCTGGGAGGCAGCCGGCCAGCCGGCTGAAGCGCGGCAGGCCGCCCTGCGGCTCCTGGCGCTGCGACCGGCCGATGAGGCGGCCCACATGCGCCTGGTGCGCCTGTTGGCGGCCGCGGGCGATCTGGCCGGCGCGCGGCTGCAGTTCGAACGCTGCTGCGAGCTGCTCGAGGACGAACTGGGCCAGCGGCCGTCAGCGGCGTCCCTGTCCGTGGCCCGCCGGCTGTTCGGCCGGCGGCCCATCGACCACGGGGCTCCGGCGGCGGCGCCCGAGGCCGGGTGGCGAGCCGTGGCCATGCCCTTCATCGACCAGGGCGGGCGGATGGCGCGGATCACCGATCTCAGCCGCGACCATCGGCTGCTGGTCGTGACGGGTCCGGCGGGCGGCGGCAAGAGCCGCCTGCTGCAGGGCTTTCACGCGACCCTGGGGTCAGCGCCCCCGTGGGTGGACCTCGACGGCTGCACGCGCGACGCCATGGTCGCCGATCGCATCGATCAGGCGCTCGCGGAACCGGTGGCTACTGGCCCTGAGCAGCTCTTGCTCATCGACCACGCCGAGGCGGCCCTGCGCCTGGGCGTGGGTGCCCTGCTGCGGGATCGCCTGCGCGCGAACCCCGCCCTGCGGCTGCTGGTCGCCAGCCGGGTGCCGCTGCTGATCGGCGGCGAGCGCCTGTGGCGCGTGCCGCCGCTGCTGCTTCAGGCGGCCGCCACCGCGGGCCGGGTCGGCTTGCCCGCGGAGGATCCGGAGGGCATCGGCTTCCTGACCGCGGCGATGGATCGGAGCGATCCGGTCGCCCAGGAACAACGGAGCGCCTTGGGCGATCTGGTCGCGGCGTTGGAAGGCCGGCCGCTCGCCTTGCTCGCGGCGGCCGCGCTGCTGCGACCAGCGGCCGACCTGGCCGCGCAGGCGCGGGGCCTGGCCGCCCAGACCGACCTGCTGCTGGACGTCCCCCTGGTCGGGGCCCGTCACGCCACCCTCGCCGCCGCAATGGCCGCGGATGTCCTCTGGCTGGAGCCGGCGGCATTGGCCTTGTTGCCCGCCCTGGCCGGCCTTCCGGGCGCTTTCGGTCCAGCGGAGGCCTGGGCCTGCGGGACAGCAGCGGACGAGGACAGCATCTTGGATCTCTTCGGGCAGCTGGCGCGTGGCGGGCTGCTGGCGCCACTCCCGTCCGCCCCGGGAGCGCTTCGTTTCCGACTCGATCCGCTCGCGCGCGCCTATTGGTCACGCCCCACCGCCTGATGCCGCTCCCGGGACGGCCGCGCGACCGCTCCCAGCGCGTCAGGCGCCGACAGGTGTAGAATCGGCGCAATGGTTGTCGTCCCCCGCCGTTCGGAAGCCCGGTCCCCGCGATCGCCGGCGCGTCGAGCGGGACAGGACGCCCGGCGTCTGGTCGCGGTCCTCGCGCTGGTCCTGGTCGCCGGCGGCCCACCGACGGCGCTGCGGGCGCAGGCTCCCGAACACCGCGTCTTCCTCCCCTTGCTGTCCCCTCCGCTGCGCCGGGCGGATCGTCCGCTGTTCAGCCGGACGCGCGGGTTGCAGGAGCGGCCCTTCGCCTTGAGCCTGCGGGCTCCCGACGGCCTCGTCATCCGCTACAGCCTCGACGGCCGCGCCCCCGCGCCGGACCTTGGCCTGATCTACACGGCCCCCATCCCCGTCAGCCACAGCCTGGTGGTGCGCGCCCTGGCCTACGGGCCGGAGGGCGACCTGGCTCCCTCCGCCGTGGAGACCCACAGCTACGTCTTTCCCGAGTCGGTGTTCCGGCAGCCGGCCGATCCCCCCGGCCTGCCCGGCGACTGGGGCGTCGGGGTCGAGATGCCGGAGTTGGGGCCGGTGGCCGCGGATTACGGCATGGACCCGCGGGTGATCGACGACCCACGCTACGCGCCGCGGCTGACGAAGGCGCTGCGCGACCTTCCGTCGCTGATGTTGACCCTGGACCCCGAGGACCTGTTCGGCCCCGAGCGCGGCATCTACCGCCATGCCACCGAGGAGGGGCCTGACTGGGAACGGCCGGTATCGGTGGAGCTGATCCGCGCGGATGGCCGCGACGGCTTCCAGGTGGATGCCGGGCTGCGCATGGCGGGGGTGGCCAGCCGGCATCACCAGTTCACCCGCAAGCACAGCTTCAGCCTGCGCTTCCGCTCGCGCTATGGCAGCCCCCGCCTGGACTACCCGCTCTTCCCGGATTCGCCGGTGGCCCGCTTTGACACCCTGCGCCTGCGCGCCGGCTTCAACGACAGCTTCGCCTTCGTGCCCTGGCGCGGGCAGTACCTGCGCGACGCCTGGGGGCGGAGCAGCCAGCGCGACATGGGCGGGCTGGCGCCGCGGGGCCGCTTCACCCATCTCTTTCTGAACGGCCTGTACTGGGGACTCTACGAAGCGACCGAGGAGCCCACGGCCGCCTTCTCCGCCGATCACCTGGGCGGGCGCGAAGCCGATTATGACGTGGTCAAATCAGCCGAGCGCGGCGAGGAAGGCGTGGAGGACGGCAACCGCCTGGCCTACGAGCGCCTGATCGCGATGACGGACCTGGCGGATCCAGTGCATTACCGCCAGGTGGCCGATCTTCTGGACATCGACGCCTTCGCCGACTACATGCTGCTCAACATCTACTCGCTGAACCTGGACTGGCAGACCAATTGGCGCGCGGCCCGCAGTCGGGTCACCGGCTTCGGCTTCCGCTTCTTCAGCTGGGACACGGAGATCAGCCTGAACCTCCTGCAACCGGGCCACCGGCTCTACGAACCGGCCTACGCGGACGATGTCTCGGTCACCATGGGGGTCGACGGCTTGCATGACCGGTTGATGCGCAGCCCGGAATACCGCCAGACCTTCGCCGATCGCGCGCGGCGCCATCTCTTCGATGCCGGCGCCCTGACCGATGGGGCCGCGGCCGCGCGCTACCGCCGCCTGGCGGCCCAGATCGAGGATCCGATGGTCCTGGAATCCGCCCGCTGGGGGGACAGCCCACCCGGTGGACTGGCGCGGCGGGACGGCGGAATGCTGTGGGATGCCTACTTCGCCGCCAAAGGCCCCGGTGCGCCGCAGACCCAGGGCCAGGAATGGACCGCCGAGCGCGACCGTCTGCTGCGCGACTTCTTCCCCCGGCGGGCGAACCGGGTGCTGTGGCAGCTCTGCGACCGGGTGCTCTACCCGCCCCTGGTGGCACCGGTCTTCGAGCCGGGCGGGGGCCCGCTGGTCGCGGCCACCCGGGTGCTCATGTTCCCGGATGCGGGCGGCTGCCCGGGCGCCGACCGGCGCGGGATCCTCTACTACACGACGGACGGCAGCGACCCGCGCCTGCCGGGCAGCGGCCATCCCGACATCCCCTGGTCGGGGCAGATCGCCCATACGGCGCAGGCCTACCAGCATCCGGTCGCGCTCGACGGCTACACCGTCCTGAAGGCCCGCGCCGCCCTGCTGCACCAGGGCAACCTGATCTGGAGCGCCTTGAGCGAAGCCAGCTATGGCAGCCCGCGCCTGGCCTTCGACGAGCTGCATTACCAGCCGCCCGGCGAAGGCCAGGATCTGGAGTTCGTCGAGATCGTCAACCTGGAGCGGCAGCCGGTGGACCTGAGCGGCGCGGCCACGGGCGGCATCACCTACACCTTCCCGGCCGGTGCCCTGCTGGCACCGGCCGCGCGGGCCGTCCTGATCCGCGATCCGGACGCCTTCACCCTGCGTCATCCCACGGTGCCCGTCGCCGGGGTCTATTCCGGACG
>Ga0073904_10002667_pt1 | contig 13484 bp, 10 predicted proteins | sample KloWWTrecipitate_FD_66668 | JGI IMG/M metagenome (GOLD analysis project Ga0073904, IMG submission 66668) | Active sludge microbial communities from Klosterneuburg, Austria, studying microevolution and ecology of nitrifiers - Klosterneuburg... | ecosystem: Engineered > WWTP > Aerobic digester >...
ATATCACGCAGGCCGAGGCGGATGCAGCCTTCCAGCAGGAACTGGCGCTGCGCAAGTCGGTTGCGGAGCGCTTCGATGTGCTCACCGCGCCCCATTTTGCGCTCTATGTCCTCGACCAATTGAAGCGGGAATACAACACCGTCGATGACCCATTCTACATCTGGCGCAAGGGCTTGACGGTCTACACGACGCTCGATGTCGAACTGCAAAAATACGCCGAACAGGTGGCGCGCGAACAGGTGCAGATTCTCAAAGAGCAAGGCAAGAACGCCAGCAATGCGGGCGTCGTCGCCATCAAGAACGATACCGGCGAAATTCTGGCGATGGTCGGCTCGCTCGATTACAACAACAACGAAATCGACGGCCAGGTCAACATTGCGACCGCCGAGCGCCAACCTGGCTCCAGCTTTAAGCCCTACGTTTATCTGACCGCGCTGCAGGAAGGGATGACGCCGGCGACGATGATCCTCGATGTCGCCCAAGCCTTCCCACAGGCCGACGGCGCCTACTATCGACCGGAAAACTACGACCGCCAATATCACGGCCCGGTGTCGCTGCGCAACGCACTTGCACGCTCCTATAACATCCCGGCGATCAAAGTGATGGAGCAGGTCGGCGTGGCCGATGCCCTTCGCACCGCGCATCGCATGGGCATCAACGGCCTGAATCGTGGCTTGAATTTCTACGGCCTCAGCCTGGTGCTCGGCGGCGGCGAGGTGTCACTGCTCGACCACACCTATGCCTACTCCGTCTTTGCCAACAGCGGCAATATGGTCGGCGAGCCGGCGCCTGCGAATGAGTTGCAGAGCGGCTACCGGACGCTCAATCCAGTCTCGACCTTACAGGTGCGCGACAGTGACGGCAACACGCTCAAGAAATATGAGCAGCCCGCCGCAGAACGCGTGTTCGGCGCTGAGGTGGCGTATTTGATGCAGGACATCATGAGTGACGACGTAGCGCGCGCACCCGCCTTTGGCGCCAACACCGCGCTCACGCTGCCTGACCGCAAGGTGGCAGCCAAGACCGGCACGACCAACGCTTTCAAAGACAACTGGACCATGGGTTACACCCCGCAGTTGACGGTCGGCGTGTGGGTCGGCAACACCGACAACGAATCGATGGAAAACGTCACCGGACTGTCGGGCGCGGCGCCGATCTGGAACGCGGTGATGCGCAAATATCATGAGAATCAGCCGGCGCTCTGGTACGACCCGCCGCCCGGCCTTACCCAACGCGTGGTTTGCCAGCCGAGCGGGCTGCTGCCCACCGACCAATGTCAGGAACAGCGCGCCGAGATTTTCGTCGCCGGCACCGAGCCGACGCTCTCCGACAATGTCTGGCAGGCGTTCGAGCTCGACCGCGAAACAGGCCTCCTGGCCGGCCCGGCGACGCCGCCCGAACGCATCGAAAACCGCGTCTATGAAATTCTGCCGCAAGAGGCAGCCGACTGGGTGAGAGACAGCGGCGTCCCACAGCCGCCGACGGAGACAGCTTCGTTGCGCCTTGAAGATTTCGACCCGGACAGCGCCATCATCTCACCGACGCTGGGCAGCACTATCGCCGGGCAGATCGAATTCATCGGCAACGCGCGCGGCGGCCCCTATCGTCTGGAAATCGGGCAAGGGCTGGAGCCGGCGGAGTGGACGCAGATCGGGCCGGAGCACGGCGAAGAGGTGCAAAACGGCGTGCTCGAACGGCTCGATACTTTCCCGCTGGCCGAAGGTCTCTATACCGTGCGGCTGACGGTCAACCGCGGCGACGGGCCGAAGCAGGCTGCCATTCCGGTGACAATCGACAACACACCGCCCACCGTCGTCGTTACAGAGCCAAAGGCCGACCAGCTCTTTGTCATGGAAAATGACGAGCAGATCAACGTCAACGTGCTTGCCAACGACAACCTGGCGCTTGAGCGCGTGGAGTTTGTCATCGATGGGCGCACCTTTGCGACAAGCACCGTGGCCCCGTATAACGAGCGCTGGGACATCGAGATGCGCGATCTGAATTCAGCCGCGGGCGGACAGCCGTGGCCGGCTTTCAAGTCCGACGACCCGGAAGTGCAGCCCGGCACAGTCGCCACCTTCCCAGACGGCTTCCAGGCAATCGTCACCAACGGCGGCGTCTACTTCGAGGGGCATACGGTCAAAGTGATCGGTTATGACGCGGCCGGCAATCGCGCCGAAAGCCCAGAGGTGCGCGTCTATGTCAGACACGAAAAGAAATAACGAGCAGCCCATGCAGCCGACAATGCTGGTAATGGACAGCAATTTCACGAATCACGTTTTTCTGACCAAGTTACCAACCTGGCAGTTAGCGGCATCCATGTCTGGCGTCGAGGTGCGTTGACATGGTCTTTGCGGCAAAATTGGCGCCGTCACGCTGGGAAGGCGTGATCGCGGCCATGTGGCTACTGTTGCTCGACCTGTTGGTGGTCGTGTGGGCGTTACGACGTCCGATCGATCTGCTGCAATTTCTGTTATTTTTGATCTTGGTGATCAGCGCCCCGCTGTTGGTTCACCTTGTTTACCGCACTTGGGCGGCCTTCACCCTGGAATACTGGGTCGACCGCAACGCGATCACGCTGCGCTGGGCGCATCTGCATCAAGTCATTCCCACCCAAAGTGTGCACGAAATAGTCCAGGGCGCTGATCTGCCGGTGGCGTCAGCGAGCTTGTTGCGCTGGCCCCTGCCCTTTCTCGACATCGCCGCGGCCCCGACGGCGCAATCGGTCAATTTATGCGCGACGCGGCCCCCTTCTGCCTGTGTAGTGCTGAGAACCGACACAGGCCTGTACGCACTGTCGCCCGCGGATACAGAGGGCTTTGTCGAGGCGTTGCAGGCGCGCTATCGGTTGGGAGCGACGCAAACGGTGGCGCCGAGGCGCGTCCAGCAGACCTGGTTGGCTGGCGCCCTGGGCAACGATCGCCGCGGCGTCTGGCTGCTGCTGACAGGACTGGCCGGCGTGTTAGTGCTGTTTGCAGTGCTGACGATCAGCTTCTCCAATTTGCCCGAAGTTTTAGCGGTTCGCTACAATAGTCAGGGATTGCCGGAGGAAATCGGCGAGAAGACGACGCTCTTTCGTCTGCTGGTGATTGGGTTGCTGGCGTGGGGCGTCAATGCCGTCGGGGGTCTCTGGCTTGTGCATCAGCGCCAGCGCATCGGCGCCCATATGCTGTGGGGAGGAGCCATCGTCGTCCAAGGATTTCTCCTGTTGGCGCTGGTAAGTTTGATCACGTGATGGGATTATCCGAGGACTTTGCTGTGAGCAATTTGAATCAGGCGCCGTTTCTAAGCATTGTGATTCCAGCCTACAATGAAGAGCACCGCCTGCCCCCTTCGCTGGAAAAAATTGTCACCTATCTGCGCGAACAGCAGTATGCCAGCGAGATTCTGGTCGTCGAGAATGGCTCCAGCGATGCGACGACCGCAGTCGTGCAAGCATTTATCGATCGGCAACTGGCGGCTGACGGAAAGGTTCGGCTGCTGTTGCTACACAGTGAGCCAGGCAAAGGCGCGGCCGTCAAAAGTGGCATGTTGGCCGCACAGGGTGAATATCGCTTTATCTGCGACGCCGACCTGGCAATGCCGATCGAGGAGATCGCTAAATTTCTCCCTCCTACTCAACCAGGCGGCTCGTTTGACATCGCGATCGCCAGCCGCGAGTTGCCGGGTGCGGTGCGCTATGGCGAGCCGGTTTACCGACATATCATGGGGCGCGTCTTCAATTGGTTGGTGCGGCTGCTGGCGGTGCCGGGCATTCAGGACACCCAGTGCGGCTTTAAGATGTTTACAAAGGAAGCCGCGCAAACGCTCTTTCCGCTGCAACGGATCGATGGTTGGGGCTTCGACGTCGAGGTGCTGTACATCGCGCGTCGGCGCGGAATGCGGTTGACCGAAGCGCCGATCAACTGGTACTATCAGCGCGACAGCCGCGTGCGTCCCTTCCACGATACGGTGAATATGGTGCGCGAATTGCTCAAAATCCGGCGCAACGGCAACCATGGTTTTTACGACCTGCCGTCCCCCCTTCCCACTGCCGACGAATTGCCCGCGGTCTGAATCAACACATAAATTTTGCAGTTTCAGTAGTTCACGATTTTGCCTCACACAGAGACGCAAAGACACAAAGTTGAAGATGGCGCTCTTTGTGTTCTTTGTGACTTTGTGTGAGTTTCGTGAAGTACTGAGTTTAGGAAGAGAACGTCATAGGTGAAGGTGGGCGAGTGGTCACTTGGCATGAGGAGCGCCATGTGTAGGTCGGGCTACTAGCCCGGCATGTTGCGTCAACGAGCCGTGTCACACTGTTAGCGTGACCTACACGAGATGGCGCAATCAAAACAGCTATCCACTAGCGCGGCTCCTCGGCAAGCGCCATCGTTACATCCAGCGTGCGCCCGTCGCGAATGATGGAAACGGTAACCACATCGCCGACGCGGTAATGATTTTCCAGCAAGGTTTCCAATTCGGCAATCGAAGCGATCGTCTGCCCGTCAACGGCAACCAATAGATCGCCGCCAGTATAGACGCGTTCGCGGCCAATGATGTCTTCATGTTGCGCGCCGAGGATGCCAGCCGTTGCCAACGGCGACCCGTCATAAATCTGCACCAGGAGCAGCCCATCCTGCGCAGGCAGTTTCAACACTTCGGCCAGCCCCGGTGTGATGATGTAGGCGTAGCGAATCCCCAGCCAGGGATGCCGGTAGCGCCCCAGCGCAAGCAAATCGGGAAGGATGCGCTTTAGCGTGTCGACCGGCACAGCAAAGCCAACGCCGGCGCTGGTGCCCGTGGGGCTGAAAATGGCGGAGGTGATGCCGATGACCCGGCCGCTGCTGTCGAGCAGTGGCCCGCCCGAATTGCCTTTGTTAATGGCAGCGTCAGTCTGAATAATGCCAGGGATCGTGCGGTTGTCGGGGCCTTCGATGGTGCGGTCGAGCGCGCTGATCACCCCGGTCGTCAGCGTGCGGCCAAACTGGCCAAAGGGGTTGCCGATCGCAATCGCCCATTGACCGACGCGCAGATCGTTGGAAGCGCCAAGCGTGACTGGTTGGAGTTCTTCAGGCGCCAATTCAACCTTGAGGACAGCGACATCGTTGCGCGGATCGACGCCGATGACCGTCGCCGGCACGACAAGCTGATCGCCAAAGGCCACTTCAATCGTTTCGGCGTCCTCGATTACGTGATAGTTTGTGAGGATGTGACCCGCTTGGTCAAGGACAAACCCAGAGCCGGCGCCTTCTTCCGGCGCCACATTGAAGAAGAAGTCACGACGCAGCACGCGCGTGGTAATGCTAACCACTGAAGGGGAGACGCTTTCGTACACATTGACGACGCGTCGCTCAAAGAAATCCAGCCCGGCGGCGTCGATCAAGGCGGTTGGGTCGCTTAGCTGCGCCGCTGACATCGTCGGCGTGGGGATGCCAGGGAGTAGGGTCGGAGTCGCCGGCGCCGCCAGCGACTCTGGCGTCAGACGCAAGGGAAGCTGGAAGGTGCAGCCCCCGGCGCATAAACTTACGTAGAAGACGATGATCCCGACAGCAGCCCGGCGCCGGCGAACAGGCTGCCGGGTTGTCATACGTCTCAGTACGGCGTTCACAACGATTTGGCGGCCTCGTCGAGCGTAGCCAGACCCTCTTTAAGCGCGTAAAGGGCAGCCTGGGTGCGGTTGGCCAGGTGTAGCTTGCTCAAAATGTTGCTGACATGGGTGCGCACAGTGCGTTCACTGATGATAAGGGTGTCGGCAATCTCCTGGTTGGAATAGCCGCGCGCCACGTAAACCAGCACTTCCACCTCGCGTTCGGTCAACGGCTCGTCAGTCTGGGGCAGGTTGCTGGCGGGCCGGTTTAATTCGCGAATCAACTTGCGCGCAATCGCCGGGTGCAGTGACGACTCACCGTTGTAAACATCGCGAATCGCCTGGATCAATTCTTGGGTCGAGGAGTCCTTGAGTAAATAGCCGAGCGCACCCGCTTTGATGGCGGCAAAGACCTTGTCGTCGTCCGAAAAACTGGTAAGCACCAAAATACGCGCTTCCGGATTTTCATGTTTAATGTCCTGAATCGCCTCGATGCCATTCTTGCGCGGCATCACCAAGTCTAACAAGAGAACATCGGGATTCAGCGAGCGCGTTTTGAGCACTGCCTCGACGCCGTCTGAAGCTTCGCCGACGACGATAATGTCCTCCTCTGTTTCTAGCAGCGCACGCAGACCACCCCGCACAACGTGGTGATCGTCTGCGATTAAGACACGGATTCCTTGATCATTGCTCATAGTTGCACCTTCCTGGGTTGCAAGCCGAACCTATGCAGAAGCATGATCGGCCCAGTTTGAAATCGACATTAAAACGCGCACACAGACACCCTTTTGCGGTGCAGATTCAATGAATAACTTTGCGTGCATCAGACGTGCGCGTTCATACATAGTGGTCATGCCTTCACCGCTCATACATTTCGCATCTTCGGCGTCGAACCCGATCCCGTTGTCGCAAATTTCGAGATGGACGTCCTGGTCGTGCACTCCCAGATAAACTCTGACGTCAGAGGCTGACGCATGTTTGAGTGCATTGTTGAGCGCTTCCTGGCAGATGCGATACAGCCCATCTTCCACAAAAGCCGGGAAGGAAATGTCGCCATCCACTTCAAGGCGCGCGGTCATGCCGGTGCGCTTTTCCACCGATTCCAGCCGCTGACGCAGCGCGCCGATCAATCCCACCTGTTCAAGCACCGCGGGCTGCAGTTCGTAGAGCAGCAAACGTAATTCTTTCAATGCCGATTGCGCGGTTTCGTTCAGTTGCTGCAAATAGTCCTGCACGCGCGCGATCTGCCCCAACGAGGCAAGCCGCCGTCCCGCTTCGGCAAAGAGCGTGATGCTGTAAATCGACTGCATGGCCGCATCGTGCATCTCCCGCGCCAACCGCTCGCGTTGTTGCAGCGCAGAAGCGGTCCTTGCCTTTTGTTGGAGCCGGTCGGCGCCGTGCGCGATGATTACCTGATCCGCCAGCCATAAAGCATCCTGGTGCGCGGTCGGTGATAATTCCGTCGTCGCCAGCGCGACAACCACTACGCCATGAACTTCACCGTCCACCAGCAACGGCACAACCAGCGTGGGGGCAATCTCATGCTGCGAAGCGAGCGTCGCTTCTGCAACAAAGATCGGAGCTTGTTGTTCGTGCAGCTCGGTCAACAAGGCCGGGACAAGAATCGACTCTAGTGAATATTCAGCTTCCGTCCCTGCGGTATAGAGGATTTCCAATTGTTCCAGGCTACTCATGACCGACGTGAAGCCAGGCGCCCACATGACGGTCATCCCGATCGCACCCAACAGACGCTGCGCCTGCTCGTACACATAATCAAGCATTTCATCGAGTGGGCGATTAGAAATGCTCATCAACAACAAGTTGCGGAGCCCATTGGCGGCTTCCCGACTGCGATCAACTTCGTGTCGTCCAGCCATGACGCTGCGCTCAAGTTGCGTGGTGTAAGCAATGAGCTGGTCAGAAGGAAGCGTATGCGCCAGCGCGGTGGCGGTCAACACATATTGCACTTCGTTCGTCAGGCCGTGACCTATCGAGCAAGATAACAACAGGCGGCGCTCGTCCGGCGCCTCGACCGCAACTGTGGCAGCGGCGTCATCCGCGTAAATCGTCCCGAAAGGTAGTTGGCTGACGGCGCGCCCGAACCAAGTTTCTTTGAACCCAGTTATCGGCCGTCCGACAACCTGTTCAGAGGTGCGTTCAAACAAGATGCAGAAAGCAGCGTTGACCATCGTACAAACCAGGTCACCGTCCGTGATGGCGACGGCAGTAACACTGTCTGCACTCACCTGGTGTTCGACCTCTCGACGTTCCAACGTCTGCCCGACCATGGCAATTCCAAACGCAAACCGATGGCTTTCAATAATGAAATTGATTGTACTACAATTTCGTCAGAAACCAAGCGCCAATGAGACTGACTCAAGCGCGCGCCAGAATGAGTGCTTGCGACCTCTCAAGCAGCATTTCGTGGTGGATGCCATTGCATCGATAATCCGGCGCGCTGTGTGAAAGCTGTGGATAAATTGTGGGGTAGACGCTGGCAAAGCTGGCTTTTGCATGGGGTTTCCTTTGGCAAGTTATCCTGCCTTGTCCACACAATAGTGGCAAATCAGATTCGACCCACCCTCTCTAGGCGCGCATAAAATAGCTTATGGAACTTATGCGAAGAATTGCACAATCTATCCCCAGCAGATCGGTTGAATGCCAAGCGCCCTGTTGCACAAGCCCTGGCAGAACCTGCTCAAAAACTCCCTGCATCTTGTGCCCGTGCAGTGTCTACAGCGTGTTTGGTCTAAAGTTATCCACGCTTCTACTACTACGAATTTAATCAATTAGATCAAGGGCGACGTAATCCAGAAACATCCGGCGCCAGACGGGGCAAGGTGGATAGCGATGCTTCTTCCGTATCAGAATCGATTTCCTCAGCAAGCATTGTCAACTCGGCGACATAGAGAAACGGCGTCGGGTCGCTGAAGCCTCCCCAGCCATCAAAACGGTTATAGGGATGAATACGAATGGCAAAGTGGAGATGCGTTGGGAAGGCTCGCCGCAAGACATCAGCGTGGGCAATCGCCTGGCTGCGTTCCACAACTTGCCCAGTTTCCACCAGGATTTCGCCGACCTGAGCGTAGAGGGATTCGCCCCAGCGGTGTTCGATTTTCACAGAGCGTCCCAGACCGTGCGGCTCGTTGCTGATCTCGACGACGCGGCCACGGTCGGTGGCGCGGATAAGTGCGCCCGGCGCTGTCAGCATGTCGAGGCCAGGGTGCCCTTTAAGCCGGATGCCGTTGTAGGTGAACTGTGCATGATGAGCTGCATTGTCACCCCACCCTTGCAACATCTGCGCTGCATCCCCTTCCAGCGGCAGCGACAAGTGGATGCCCTCAGGCTCATATTGAGCAGCAAATTGGATATAGCGATGGGCGCGAGCGGTCATAACATTTCGTTGTTTACTGTAGAGAAGAATTAGACAGGCGATTGCCAGTTGCATATACTCAGTTCTTGGCGATTTTGCAAACGCCAAGTTGAGTGGAATACACGTTGATCGGAGTATACGGCCTGGGTGCGCCGTAAACCAAACGCCCGCTGGTTGGAAGTGTGCAGCGTCAGAGGCGTGGTCGTCTGCGCTGTCACAAAGAGGGAGATCGTATGCCAATTTACGAATTTGTCTGTCACGATTGTGGTCACGAGTTTGAAAAAATTCAGTCGTTTTCCGACAGCAGCACTCCAGTCTGTCCGCATTGCCAGGGCATTCATGTGCGCCGGCGCATCAGCCAGCCCGCGATTCACTTCAAGGGGAGCGGCTGGTACATCACCGACAGCAAGAATACGTCCAAAGCGTCGGCGAATGGCAAAAAGGAAGATGGCGCCGAAGGTAAAGGTGACGACAAGGGCGACAGCAAAAGTGACAGCAAAAGTGACAGCAAAAGTGACGGTAAGAGTGACGGCAAGCAGGAAAGCACCCTGGCTTCGAAGGAAAGCGCGGCGCCCACTCCTGCTGCCAAAAAAGCGGAGTAAGACGACGATGCCTGGGCTGTCCGGGCATCAGCAGGGGTGGCGCTCACCTTGATGTTGGGTGAGCGTTTTTGCTTCTGTTAGAAGTGCGTTAAAGTGTCTTCGCTGCAAACTCCGCATTCGTGTACAATACTCCTGATACTATCATTTTACTGAGAAAACGGTGTCACCCTCGTGGATGCACCGCAGTACGGCAATCAGTGACTACACACGCATGGAGGAAACGTGATGACTGTTCCCAAGCGATTTGATGTCCTGCGCTTCATGGGCGCAATGTTCAAGGTATTTGCCTGGATCACCTTGATCTTGACGATTTTGACGGCGATCGGCGTCGTTCTCCTGCCGCAGATTGCGGGTCTAAGCGAGGCGTTAGGCCCCTACGCCGGCTTTGCCGCGGCAGCGGGCGCCAGCGCTATCATCACTGGATTGCTGGTTTTGCTGGGCGGGCTGCTGAATTTCGTGATGCTCTATGCATTGGGCGAGATTATATTGCTGCAAATTGCCGTGGAAGAAAACACGCGCCTGACCGCTGCGTTGCTCCTGAAAATGCATCAGGATAGCCAGCCCGAAGCGCAGCCGGTCGCCGCGTATCCGCCGCCCGGCGCCTTTGCCAACGAGCCTGCACCCTATCGCTGATCGTCCGTCTTGTACGTCTATTTTTACATCTATGCCCTTTGTTTGGCTGTAAACCAAGCCCGGTGTCGATCTATGCCTGAACCTGCTGATTTTCTGTTCGTCCACGCCCATCTCTTCACGATGGAGGGAGACGGCGTCGGCTATATAGAGGATGGCGCCGTAGCCGTGCGCAGCGGGCGCATCATCGATGTCGGCCCCTCGACCGCCCTGTCTACGCGCTTTGTCGCCACCGAAGTCATCGATGCTTCCCATCATGCCTTGCTGCCCGGTTTGATCGACGCCCACATGCACACGCCCTGGGCCGTTGTGCGCGGCGTGGCGCAGGACGTCGCTCATTGGATGCAGAAAGGACTGGCGCCTTACGCCCGGCATCTGCATCGCGAGGCGGCCCTGGCCGGCGCCTGGCTGAATGTGCTGGAGGCGCTGAAGGCAGGAACCACCACCCTGGGCGACTACGCGCATCCTATCGAAGGTTGGGCGGACGTCTTCGCCGCGGTGGGCGTGCGCGCGGTGCTGACCGCGACTATCAACGCGCTGCCGCCTGGTCAAATGGCAAACTGGGGAATCGGCGAACTTTACCCGCTCGACGATGTGGTCGGTGAACAAAGTATCCGGCAAGCGGTCGATTTTGCCGCGGAATGGCACGGCGCCGAGGATGGCCGCATCACCGTGATGTACGGGCCACAGGGCGCCGATATGTTGACGCTGGATCAGTTGCGCCACGTCAAGCGGCTGGCCGCGGCCGAGGGCTTGATGTTGCACATGCATGTAGCGCAGGGTGATCGCGAGATCGACCAGATGCTCAAGCGCTACGGCAAACGCACGCCCGCGTTTCTGGAGCAGATCGGCTATCTCGACGACCAGTTGCTCGCCGTGCATCTGACCGAAGCCACCGAGGACGAGACCGCCCAAATTGCCTACAGCGGCGCGAGCATGGTGCTCTGTTCGGGCAGCATCGGTATTATCGACGGCATCGTGCCGCCGGCTGTGGCGTTCCGCAGCGCTGGCGGGCTGGTGGCGTTAGGGTCGGATCAGGCCGCCGGCAACAATTGCAACAACATCTTCAACGAGATGAAACTCACTGCGATCTTCAACAAAATTAAATATCGCGACCCAACGGTGTTGCCGGCGTGGCAAGTGCTGCGCATGGCGACCATCGAAGGCGCGCAAGCCATCGGAATGGGCGACGAAATTGGCTCAATCCGCCGCGGCAAAAAGGCTGACCTGATCCTGGTTGACCTGCACGCGCTCAACTTGATGCCGGTGCTGACCGCGCCGATCCGCAACATTGTGCCCAACCTGGTCTACGCGGCCACCGGCCACGAGGTCGATCTGGTGATGGTGGATGGGCGCATCCTGGTGCGCGAGGGCCGCGTGCTGGCGGTGGATGAAGCCGCGGTGCGGGAAGAGGTGCAGCAGCGCGCACAAGAGGTGGCGGACGCGGTCAAGCGCGACCCGGTTCATCTCGATATGGCGCTGCTGCAGGCAATGGAGGAGGGCAACCTATAACGGACTATTCCTCTCCCAGCAGAGAGTTCAAAAGCATGGCGATGGCGCTGATAATGATGCTTGCCAGCAGCGCCCACCAGAAGGTGTCGATGTGAAAGGAATTCGGAAAGATCCACGAGGTGACGTACAGGATGAAGGTATTGATCACCAACGTGAAAAGTCCGAGTGTCAGCACGACGAGCGGACAAGTCAGCAGCATCAAAATAGGTTTGAGCACTGCCATCAAGAAGCCAAGCACGGCTGACATGAGAAACAGCGTAAGCAGATCCCCGCTAAAGTTTAACCCCGGCAACAGCCAGGTGGTGATCCCTACCGCGATCGCAAGTACAACCCACCGAATCAATAGCGACTTTACCATTCTAAAACTCCTTTGCAATGTCATTGAAAGATTAAAAAGAGAATTTGTTTTGCGCGCTTGGCTGCCTTGCGCCAGAACTGAGAGTTGCTGAACGTCTCCATCCTGCCAGGTGCAGCCTCTAGACGCAGATTACACCACAATGGTACGCCATATCCACAAATTGCGCATCTCGTCCACCACGCTTGACCAACCGGGCGCTACGACCACGGTGGCGTCGTACTGAAATATAATGGCTGGGCCGTCAAAACGGTGGCCTGGTTGCAATAAAGTGCGCTGGTAGCAAGGCGTTGCGGTGGGGCGCACGGCGTCGAACCATACCCGCTTTGTACACGTGATCGCGTCGGTGACGTGCACGGAGGGCTGAGGCGTCTGACTGGGGAGCGTCGGCTTGGCGCCAGGTGAGGAAGCGCGCAGCCGCACCGTCACCGCTTCAACGCGCGCTTCGAGCATGGCATAGCCGTAGCGTTGCGCGTGGGCAGCGTGAAATGCTGCTGCCGCCTGGGCGACCGCCATGCCCTCCACCGGCAGTGCGAGCGGCACGGTCAACTCGTAGCTTTGTCCCTGATAGCGCATGTCGATCTCTGCGGCCCGCACAATTTCCGTCACCTCCTCACGTTGCAGCACCGCCGTTACTTTTTCATCCAGCGCGGCGATGGCCGCGCTCAGCGCTGCTGGCGCGTGCGCCAATGCATCGGCGTCTGCCAGCAGCGCTTGGGATGCCTCGCTCGTCACATCGGCCATGAGCATCCCATAGGCGCTCAAGACGCCGGGATTTGGCGGGCAGAGGATGCGCGTGACGCCCAGGCTCTCGGCCAGGTCGCAGGCGTGGAGCGGGCCGGCGCCGCCAAAGGGCAGCAGTACAAAGGCGCGCGGGTCGTAGCCGCGCTCGACGGAGACGCGACGCAGCGCACGTTCCATCGTGGCGTTGGCAACGCGCACTACGCCTAACGCCGCTGCTTCAGTGCTGAGTTGAAGCGCGGCGCCCAAACGTTGCAAGGCGCGCCGCGCCGCGGCTTCGTCCAAAGTCACCTGCCCCTTTCCGCCCAGAAACCCCGCCGCATCGAGCCGCCCCAGCACGAGGTTAGCGTCGGTGACGGTCGGCAGGCCGCCGCCGCGGCCGTAGCAGGCAGGGCCAGGCAGTGCGCCGGCGCTGTGAGGCCCAACTTGGAGTGCGCCGCCCGCATCCACAAAGGCAAGGCTGCCCCCGCCCGCGCCGACGGTGTGAATGTCGATCACGGGCAGCCGCAGGGGCAGATCGGTGATCGTGCTTTCGGCGGTCGTGGGGATGCGTCCCGGACAAAGCGCCACGTCGGTGCTGGTCCCACCCATGTCAAAGGTAATGAGATTGACGGGGTTGTCTTTGGGCAGAGAGAAAGGGAGGAGAGAGATATCCGTGCTCATTGCTTGCGTGGCGACGGCAAAGGCGCCGACAACGCCGCC
>Ga0073904_10002669_pt1 | contig 13478 bp, 16 predicted proteins | sample KloWWTrecipitate_FD_66668 | JGI IMG/M metagenome (GOLD analysis project Ga0073904, IMG submission 66668) | Active sludge microbial communities from Klosterneuburg, Austria, studying microevolution and ecology of nitrifiers - Klosterneuburg... | ecosystem: Engineered > WWTP > Aerobic digester >...
AGAGCCTACGGACTACGCGATGAGGACTATCTGCGACTCAAAGTGCTGACCTGCATGCTGCCGGAGCTGTGAAATCGGGTGAAATTACCCACACGACTTCACGAAGAGCCACAAGAATAGAAGTGGCTGGGCTCACGATCGTCTCAAGCGGACCGGCTACTCCATCAGCCCAAAGCGTGGCTTCTGGGAATTGACGAAAGCCGGTAGTGATTTCGCGAAGAGTGCGCCAGTCGCCCTGCCGGCTGACGAGATTGAACGGATCGCGATGGGTTCGATTGACGTGAAGCTCAAAGTGAGCGTGGGCGTCTTCGCTTCAAAATCTCTTGCGACACCCAACGAAGCCCAATCAACGCTGAGTCCCGACGACCGATTGGACGCCGCTACCGCCGAGATCCGAGCGACGGTTTCGGGCGAGGTGCTGGAGCTTCTTCGATCAGTAACACCGACGTTCTTCGAGCATGTAGTCCTCGACGTTTTGCATAGCTTGGGCTACGGAGCAAATCGCGCAGCATTACAGCGCGTAGGTGGCTCAGGTGATGGGGGAATCGACGGAATTATCTCGCTGGATAAACTGGGGCTTGAGAAGGTCTACATCCAAGCCAAACGATGGCAGAACGTCGTTGGTCGCCCGGAGATTCAGGCGTTCTTCGGTGCTCTTGCAGGTCAGCGTGCCAATAAGGGCGTGTTTATTACAACGTCGGCGTTCAGTCCGCAGGCTATCCAGTACGCGACATCAGTTGAGAAAATCGTCCTGGTAGACGGACTTAAGCTGGCTGAGCTAATGCTCGATCACGGCGTTGGCGTGAGCGTGCGACACATCCAGATACCCAAGATCGACAGCGACTACTTCGAAGAGGGCGGAGTGTAAATTTGATTGCAGAAAAGTAGCCGCGATACACTCGCATCCCGGCTGTGGATCTCGTCCAACAAAGGGGTCAGAGAACATTTCCGTTTAAAACGGAAGAGAAAAGGGGACGGAGGGAATTAAGTGGTCTTGATTCTCTCCGTCCCCTTTTCCGCTACTGGCTCTCACACAGCGCCGAGCTTCTTGCGTCGAACCATGGCAGCAAGTGCTGGATCAGCGGGCCGATCAGCAGCATGTAGGCGATCGTGCCGATGCCCAGTGTGCCGCCCAGCAGGAAGCCGCTCACCAGTACGCTGCCTTCGATCAGCGTGCGCACCAATCGCACCGAGCGGCCGGTGCGGCGCACCAGTCCAGTCATCAAGCCATCGCGAGGACCCGGACCGAGGTGTGCGCCCAAGTAGGCTGCCGTCGCAGCGGCATTGAGCAAGATGCCACCGATCATGAGGCTCACGCGCGTGGCGATATTGGCGTCAAACAGATGGTCGCCTATCAGTCCATTGACGGTGTCGAACACCAGCCCGATCACGATGGCATTGCATACCGTGCCGAAACCGGGCTTTTGCCTGATCGGGATCCACAGCAGCAGGACCACCACGCTGACCGCGATCGTGACCCGACCCATTTGCCAGTCGCCCTGCAACGCAATGCCCTGGTGCAGGACATCCCACGGCATCAGCCCGAGATCGGACTGAAGCATCATCACCATCGAGATCCCGTAGGCCGTCAGTCCGAGAAAAAGCTTGAGCAGGCGAATCAGCATGGCCGCGCATTGTAGTGGAGAGCTGCAGCGCAGCGTTCTGCCTCAAATTCTCGAGACCCCGCTTCTTCCGCTTGGGATTGAAGCGTGTCGTGGTGTCAGTCGGACACAAATCCCGATCGAGTCGGTGACTCGACTTCGGCGGCAGATGTCCTCTCGCCGTTTCGTCGGCGACCACGCACTGGCCGACTGGTCATGCTCCCCGCGTTGTGCAACGTTGATGCCGACACGGCTAACCCGGGAATTCTCGATGACCCCACGCATGATCCTTCGCGCTCTCCTTGCCGCAGGCGCACTGCTCACCGGATCCGCCATGGCGCAGGCCCCGGTGTTGTCCGAGGAGGGCGCAAAGCAGGCGGCCAGCAATTACCAGCGATATTGCGCGCTTTGCCATGGCAAGGATCGCGAGGGGCACGTGAATGATCACGCCCCGTCGTTGCGCTCGCAGTCGTTGCTGGAATCGGATCCCGGCACCATCGGCGAGGCGATCGGGTACGGTCGCCCGGGCACGCCGATGGGCGGCTACCTCAACGATGTCGGCGGCCCGTTGAAGCGCCGTGACATCATCGACCTGACGCTTTGGTTGGCGGACACCGCCAAGGTGAAACCGCTGGGCGACGAACACCATGGTTTCGACCGCGTGGCCGGCAACGCCGCCGAAGGCGCGAAGGTGTACCAGCAGCAATGCGTCACCTGCCACGGCGCCAAGGGCGAGGGCGGTACGGGAACCGCATTGGCCAATCCGGCGATGCTGGCGCTGACCAGCGATGGCTTCCTGCGCCATGCCATCGTCAATGGTCGGCAGGGCACGCCGATGCCTGCGTTCGCCGGCACCCTGTCGCCCGCCGACATCGACAACGTGACCGCCTTCCTGCGCAGTCGCTCCACCGGCTGGAAGGCCGACACGCGTGAGCTGCGCAAGCCGCCGCCGCTGGGCAAGTACGTGATCAACCCGAACGGCAAGGCCCCGGTGTTCGGCGAGTTGAAGGAAGGCCGCTACCTCAGCGCGGCGGTGCTCGACCGCGAACTGAAAGCCAAGCGCCGGATGATCCTGCTGGACACGCGGGTGACCTCGATGTGGCAGATGGCGCACATCGAAGGTTCGGTGCCGGCGCCGTACTACGCGAATCGCGAGGAAGTGGTGGCCAACCTGCCGCGCGACGGCACCTGGATCGTCGCGTATTGCGAGTGCCCGCGTGCCGCCGCGGACTCGGTGGTGAAGTGGCTGCGCGAGGAGGGCAAGTTCGCCAATACCGCGGTGTTGTACGAAGGCATCCAGGGCTGGGTGAGCCTGGGCTATCCGGTGGTAGCGGGCGACGCGAGCAAGCCGGTGCCATGAGGTCGGCAGACATGGTGTCAGGGACAATCCATGACCTCGGTGCATTGAGGCCCGTGCGCAGTTGTCAGCCGTCGGTTACGCGCGCCTGACGTCGGGCAGGGGACTGGTTACTCGCTGGCATGTCAGCGCCGCCGAGTGTGACCACTTCCGTGCCTACGACGCGCTTCGCGCCGCCGAGCACACCTGGCTACTCAACGACATGCGCCTGAGCAAGCAGACACCGCCGCAAGGCGTGGACGTCATCGTGGGTCGACACAGCATTAACGTGGACGGCTCGTACCACAGCATCGCCGGTCAGTTGCCGCATGGCGCAGAATGAACCTTCGAAAGAGCAAACGGACATGCCATGGATGCTGAAGCACTGATCAAGGCCGCCTTGTGCGACGCCGGCTACGGGCCCGACGCCATCGGCTCGGCACTGCCGCGGATCATGCGCATCCTGGAGGCGGAGGACGTCCGCATCGAGATGGGCCGCGTCCTGTCCCGCAAGGAACGCGAGTTCGTGCGCCTGCAACTGGAGCTGGGATTCGACGTGTCGGAGATCGTGGCCGGCCTGAAGGCCTGACCGAACGGCGACGCTTGCAAACGTCCGTGAGGTCGGCGCAGGGAACATCCCCACGTGCGGCCGCAATGTCGCTGCCTCGCTTTTTTGGTAGAAAGGCCGCTGCCCGCCTGCGTGGAATGCCGATGCGACGTCTGCTGGGTTCGCTGTTGCTGTTGTTCGCAGGTGCTGCATTCTCGCAGCCGCAGGACGTCACTGTGCCGACGGGTCTGCAGGGCGATGGCGTCGACCGCGCGATGCCGGGGTTCGCACGCGATGTGATCGCGGTGTATCGCGACGACGACCGCGCGCGCCACCTCGACACCCTGTTCCGGCTGCAGCTCGCGGCGCGACAGGATGCGCAGGCACTCGCCAGCATCGAAACACTGCGTAGCTTGCGCAACGATCCGGCCACGCAGCCGCCGGTGTTCCTTCAGTACGAGATCCTGGCGCGTGCGAAGTTGCTGCAGGCCTCGCAAGGCCTGACGTTCGCACAGGCGTGGCGGCGTGCGTTCGCCGAACGCTTCGGCGCGCTCGACGACAAGCTGGCGTTGCGCGCCGAATTTCCGTTCGGCGGCAGCCTGCCGCGCTGGCGCAGCAGCCTGGATGACGCGCTGGGCAAAGCCGATGGCAAGAAGCGCCTGCCGTTGGCGGAGGCCATCGCCCTGGTGCGCGCCTGGCAGGTGCATGACGCCTATGCCTCGTTCCTGCCGTTGTTCGATGCCGCCTTGCAGGAGGACGATGCGCGCCGCTACGCCATCGATCGCAGCGTGCTGGTGCGCACGCCCGATGGCGCGGGGATTTCGACGCTGGTCGTGCGTCCGGCGAAGGCACCGCCACTGCCGGCGTTGCTGTCGTTCACCATTTACGCCAACGACGACTGGGCCTGGGGCGATGCCAAGGCCATGGCTGCGCATGGCTATGCCGGGGTGGTGAGCTACACGCGTGGCAAGGGGCGCAGCCCCGATGCCATCGTTCCGTTCGAGCACGATGGGGCGGACGCCTCGGCGGTGATCGGCTGGATCGCTGCACAGCCATGGAACGACGGCCGCGTCGGCATGTACGGTGGTAGCTACAACGGCTTCGTCCAATGGGCCGCGTTGAAGCAGCGGCCGAAAGCGTTGAAGGCGATCGCAACCTCGGCCACGGTCTCGCCTGGCATCGACGTGCCGATGGAAGGCGGCATCTTCCTCAACTTCATGTACCCGTGGCCGGCCTACACCACCAGCAATCGCACCTTGAACGAGTCGGACTACAGCGATGCAGCTCGCTGGGCGAAGCTTGATCGCGACTGGTATGACAGCGGCCGCGCATACCGCGAGCTGCCAGCCATCGACGGACGCGGCAATCCGGTGTTCGCGAAATGGTTGCAGCATCCGGACTACGACGCTTACTGGCAGGCGATGATCCCGCAGGGCGAGGCATACGCACGCATCGATATCCCGGTACTGGCGACGACCGGCTATTTCGATGGCGGGCAGATCGGTGCGCTGCATTATTTCCGCCAGCACCTGCGCCAGCGCCCGGATGCCGACCATACGCTGCTCATCGGGCCCTACGAACACTTCACCATGCAGACGGGCGTGCCACCGGTGGTGCAGGGCTACACGGTCGATGCGTCCGCGCGGGTCGACCTGCAGGGCTTGCGGCTGGCCTGGTTCGACCATGTACTGAAGGGTGCGCCGAAACCGCAGCAACTGGCCGACCGGGTGAACTGGCAGGTGATGGGCGCCGACACCTGGAGGCATGTGCATACGCTGGAGGCGATGGCCACGCGCACGCAGCGGTTGCATCTGGTGCCGGGCGCAGCATCAGGCGCGAATGCGTTGTCCGCTCAGGCGCAACCAAAAGCGAGCACCGTGCAGCGCGTCGACTTCACCGACCGCACGGATGCCGACTGGAAGCCGTCACCGACTGTGGTCAGCAAGACGCTGGATCCGCACCTCGGACTGGCCTTCACCGGAGAACCGCTGGAGCGCGACACGGAATTGGCAGGTCCGTTCTCCGGCGTGCTGGAGTTCACCGTCAACAAGCGCGACGTCGACCTGGCCATCAGCGTGTTCGAACTGAGCGGCAAGGGCGAATACGTCGAGCTAGCGTACTGGCGGCAGCGTGCGAGCTACAACTCGGATCTTCGCCAGCGCCGGCTGCTGCAGCCCGGCGTCGTGCAACGGCTTGAAGTGAAGGACACGCGGCTGCTGGGTCGCAAGCTCGCTGCGGGCAGCCGCATCGTGGTGACGCTGGGCGTGGTCAAGCAGCCTGATATGCAACTAAATCTCGGTAGCGGCAAGCAACCGGCTGATGAAACCATCGCTGATGCCGGCGCGCCGCTGGAGATCCATTGGCACGGCAGTAGTTACCTGGACCTGCCTTTCCGCGATTGACGCGATCCGGCGACGCCGCTTTCAGTCGCTGTCCACCGCACGTCTGTTCGCGACCCACGCAAACACCGCCGCGGTGAAGAACATGAGCAGGCTGTAGACCGCGGCGGGGATCGACATCGTCGCGTTCTCCAGCACGTTGAGTGCGATGAAGATCGCCAGCGTGCCGTTGTGGATGCCGATCTCCATCGCGATCGCGATCGCCTGTTTGCGTGGCAGCCGCAGTGCGCGCGGCGCGGCGTAGCCGGTGGCCATGCTGGCCAGGTTGAACAGCAGGCAGACGATGCCGATGCTGGCCAGGAACTGCAGCAGCGTGCGCCATTCCTTCGCTACCGCGGCCACGATCAGCAGCATCAGCACCAGCACCGAGAGCAGCCGGATCGGCTTCTCCATGCGGCTTGCGAAGTTCGGCGCGCGTGCGCGTATGAGCATGCCGAACGCGACCGGCAGCAGGATGATCACCGCGACTTCGATGATCTTCTGCACCGGCGGCGGCACGTACTGACCGCTGCCGAGGAAGAATTCCAGCGACAGGTTGATGATCAGCGGCAGCGTCAGCAGGCAGAGCACGCTGTTGACTGCGGTCAGGGTGATGTTGAGGGCGACGTCGCCACGCGCGAGGTGGCTGTAGATGTTCGCGGTCGCGCCGCCCGGCGAGGCTGCCAGCAGCATCAACCCGACGGCGAGTTCGGGCGGCAGCTTGAACAGCAGCGCCAGGCCGAGTGCGAGCCATGGCAGCACCGCAGTCTGCAGGAACAGCCCGGTCAGCACCGCGCGCGGATAGCGGGCGACGCGGCGGAAGTCGGCGAGTGTCAGTCCTAGCCCAAGCCCAAGCATGATCACGCCAAGGGCGAGCGGCAACAGCAGGCTGGTCAACATCGAAGACTGCATCGGCGAACCCCTCGCGTGGCATGCAATGGCCTGCGGCCCCGGCGCAGGATCGCGTGACTGCCCGGCGCACCGCAAGTGCGCGCTCGTCGGCGCGGACGTAGCGGCCGATAATGACCGTTGCCCGTTCGCCACATCGATGCCATGACCCAGATCGCCATCCTCACGCCGGATCCTTCCGACGCCTCTCACACCACGCTGTGGCCGAAGGTGCTTGCGCGCCTGCAGTGGGCGCTCGATCAGGCGGGCATCACCATGGTGCCGACGCCGTGGACCGCGCATGTCGATGATGCAAGCGGCCTGCGCGACTTCGCGCGGGTACTGCCGTTGCTCGCGTGGGGCTACCACTTCGACCACTACCGTTGGCTGCGCGCCTGCGCGACGTGGCAACTCGAGAACATCGCGCTGGCCAATCCCGCAGGTGTGCTGGCATGGAATTCGGACAAACGTTATTTGTCGGAACTCGCTGCACGCGGCGTGGCGATCCCGGCTACGGCTTTTACTGATCGATTGCAGCAGGATGTGGTCGAACGGATGTTCGATGAGACCGGCGTGGATGAACTCATCATCAAGCCGGCGATCTCCGGCGGTGCATGGAAGACCGTGCGCGTGCGCTGCGGCGATGCGATCGAGCCGGTCGACGGCACCACGATGCTGGTGCAGCCCTACCTGCCGACCATCGAGCGCGAGGGTGAGACCTCGCTGCTGTATTTCGGCGGTCGCCTGAGCCACGTGGTCAACAAGCGCCCGGTCGCGGGCGAGTTCCGCGTGCAGGAGGAATTCGGCGGGGTGTATCGCCAGCTCGACGACCCACCCGCCGGTGCAGTGGCGCTGGCCGAACAGGTGCTGGCCGCGATCGACGCACCGTTGCTGTACGCGCGCATCGACGTGATCCCCGATGCCGACGGCCGCTGGTTGCTGATGGAAGCCGAATTGATCGAACCCGATTTCTACCTGGGCAGCGACCCGGCGCAAGGTGCCGGCTTCGTGCGCGCATTGCGCGATGCCCTCGACGACGGAGTGACCGCATGAAAACCCTGCGTATCGATTTCGTGTCCGACGTGGTCTGCCCGTGGTGCGCGATCGGCCTGGCCTCGCTGGAGCAGGCGCTGCAGCGTACCGATGGAGAGGTCGCCGCCAACATCCATTTCCAGCCGTTCGAGCTCAACCCGCAGCTGCCGGCGGAAGGCGAGGGCATCGGCGAGCACCTGCAGCGCAAGTACGGGATGTCCGAAGTGCAACTCGCCGAGAACCAGGAGCGCATCCGCGCGCGTGGCGCGGCGCTCGGTGTGGTGTTCGACTTCAACGGGCGCAGCCGGATCTTCAATACCTTCGATGCACATCGGCTGCTGCACTGGGCCGGCATCGAAGGCGGGCAGCGCGCGCTCAAGCATGCGCTGCTGCGTGCCTACTTCAGCGAAGGCCGCAACGTGTCCGACCATGCCACGCTGGTCGCGATTGCAGAAGGTGCCGGGCTGGACGCGTCGCGCGCGCAGGCGATCCTCGACACCGACGAATATGCCGGGGACGTGCGTGCAGCCGGGCAATTCTTCATCCGCAACGGCATCAGTGGCGTGCCGGCGGTGATCATCGAACAGAAGCACCTGATCTCCGGCGGGCAGCCGGTCGAGGTGTTCGAGCGTGCGTTGCGGGAGATCGCGACGGGCCTCTGACACCGCTCGAAGTTCCATGTTTCGGAACCGGGCGAGCTGCTGTGGGGTATGCGTTTTTCCCGATGTTCCATGCCGTTTTCGCAGGATCTCGTTCAGTGTGCAGTGCAGCAAGACACAGGAGGACATACCCGGTATCTAGGACATGCCACTGCGTCATGTCCCTGCGACAAAACGGCGCATTGCGAGGTGGCACGGAGGGCGAAAGCGCTTCGTCATTCGATCACGCCCTTTGGGGAGGGTAAGCATGTTGGCGTTCCTGATCGCTGCGACACTGCAGGTTTCCGCGGGCTCGGGTACCGAGTTTCCCGTCACCTTCACCCAGGACGATGCGCAGTGGCCGGTCATCGTGACCGCCAATGGCGTGGTCTCCACTGGCAAGAATGCGCTGGAGTTGCGCCTGCGCGGCTTCGAGATCGCCGACCAGCCGGCGAACCCGAGCACGATCCCCTACATCAGTTACCGCGTCTGCCTGGCACACAAGGCCGCCGAGACGCCATGGGAAACCGCGGGCTGCTCGGAGATGGTGAAGATCCGCGGGATGCCGGAGCCCGGCAGGGCGTTGTCGCTACCCAACCAGAAGCTCACCATCCCGGCCGCCGGCACGTCCTCACTCGAGGGCTACTGGCTGGTGATCGAGATGGTGTCGCGCCCGATCCAGGGGCAGACGTACAGCGTGACGTCGCATTCGCAGCGATCGCTGTTCGGTGCGATCGGCAGCATGTAGTCACACGTCGTGCCGGCAGCGCGGGCGCGGTCAGCGCGGGACCACCAACGGGATCCTGTGCCCTTGGTCTGTCAGCAGACAGGCATTGGTGATCGCGCCATCCACGAAATCGGCATGGATCCCGGCAGTGCCCTTGCTGCCGGTCACGTGGACGTTGAAGTTCAGGTCCACCCGGCCATCGGTCACGTCCAGGCCATAGCCGAAGAACGGCAGGCGGATCGAGGACACCTTGCCCACTTTCGCGGCGACCACGGGGTGCCGCTGGATCAGCGTTTCCAGCCGCGTGAACGAACTGGTCTGCTGCACGAACCACCATGCGACGATGGCGAATGCGCCCAGCAGGGCGATCGCATACACCCATCTACGAATCCAGGTCGGCATCGGTGGTTTGCCCTCGGGTGAATGCCGCTTGCGAGGGTAACGGAAACGCTGCCATCGGCACGGGAATCGTCGAGAAGCATCGACGATGTGCGCCTGAACTCGCGGCGGAATCAGCAGCGCGCTGACGCGGCTTCGTCGCGTCCCAGCAGCACCGCGGCGATGCCCATCGCCACCAGCATGCCGGCGAACTGCGCCAGCACGAAGCCGGCCACGTCATCCGGGCGGATGCCGGCGAAGGTTTGCGTCAGCGCACGCGCCACGGCCACCGCGGGATTGGCGAACGAGGTGCTGGCGGTGAACCAGTAGGCAGCGAAGATGTAGCCGGCGACCAGCGCCGGGATCGCGTTCGGGCGATGTCGTGATCCCAGCAATATCGTGAGCAGCAGGCCGCAGGTGGCGACGCCTTCGCTCAGCCATTGCGCGCCGCCGCTGCGCATGCGCGTACCGGGTTGCCACAACGCCTGCTCGAACATCGCATGCGCGAGCAGCACGCCGGCGATCGCGGCCAGCACTTGCACCACGATGTAGGCCGCCGCATGCGTGCTGGTCATCTCGCCGCGCAGGCGCATCGCCAGGGTGACCGCCGGGTTGAAGTGCGCACCGGAGATCGGCCCCAGGGTCACGATCAACACGTACAGCATGCCCGCCGTCGCTCCGGCATTCGCCAGCAAGGCGATGCCGTCGTTGCCGCCGGACAGGGCCACGCCCATGATCCCGGAGCCGACCACGGTGGCGAGCAGCAACAGCGTGCCGAGTGCCTCGGCGAGCAGGCGGCGATGCAGCGGCATCACTGGGCGGCCAATGCGCGCACTTCGTTCTGCAGCGACAGCGTGTCGAGCTTGTCCATCGGCAGCGACAGGAACAGGCGCAGGCGCTGGGTGATGGCCTGCGCAGTTTTGGCGAAGGCGAGGCGCTTGGCCTCGTCATCGCCGTCGACATGCGAAGGATCCGGGAAGCCCCAATGCGCGGTCATCGGCGTGCCGGGCCAGTACGGGCAGGCTTCGCCCGCGGCGCTGTCGCAGACGGTGATCACGAAATCCATTTTCGGTGCATCTTCCGCGGCGAATACGTCCCAGCTTTTGCTGGACATGCCATTGGTCTCGCAACCGAGTGATTGCAGCGTTTCGATGGCCAGCGGGTTCACCCGCCCCATCGGTTGGCTGCCCGCGCTGTAGCCCTTGAAGCGGCCATGCGAGAGGTGGTTGACCAGCCCTTCGGCGAGGATACTGCGCGCGCTGTTGCCGGTGCAGAGGAACAGGATGTTGTAGGGCGGCGTGTTCATGGCGTTGGCGTCTTTCTGGCTGGGTTGCAGGCAGTTGCCGGCCCGCAGTCCACGGCGCCGGTGCAACAGTTTTCGGTGAGGTAGGCCAGCAGGGTGTTCATCTGCGGATAGTTGGCGCGCACGCGGATGACGCGACCTTCGCGTTCGTCGTCGACCAGCCCGGCGGCACGCAGCACGTTGAGGTGCGCGCTCAGGGTAGCGGGCGGCAGGTCGAGGCACTCGCGCAGTTCACCGACCGACAGGCCATCGGGCCCGGCCTGCACCAGTTGGCGGAACGCGGCCAGCCTGGACTCGTGGCCAAGCGCGCGGAGGGCGGAAAGGGCGGCGTCGGTGTTCATGATTCCATATTTCCAGAAATATGGAAGTGATGCAACCCGGCTCAGGCCTAGATCGATCGCCTGCTAGTTCGCGCGCGCACCGGTGAAGCGCAGGCCCACGCCGGGTTCGGTGGCGATCCAGCGCGGCGCCGCCGCGTCGTCGCCGAGTTTCTGGCGTAGCTTGCCGACCAGCACACGCAGGTAATGGGTGTCGTGTTCGTGGTGCTTGCCCCACAACTCCCGCAGCATCTGTGGCTGGGTCACCACTCGCCCCGCGTGCTGCACGAGCATGGCAAGCAGTGCGTATTCCTTGCGCTCCAGTGCGACCGGCTCGCCGCGCAGGTGCACTTCGCGCATCGCAAGGTCGATGTGCAGCACGCCATCGTCGAAGACCGGCGCTGCATCGCCGGCGGCGGCGCGTGGACGCAGCAGTGCGCGCACGCGCGCCATCAGTTCCTGCACGCCGAACGGCTTGGTGACGTAGTCGTTCGCACCGGCATCGAGCGCGCGCACTTTCTCGTGTTCGTCGGCGCGCACGGTGAGCAGGATGACCGGCACCTGCGACCATTCGCGAAGTCGCGCCAATACTTCGTGGCCGTCGATCCCCGGCAGGCCGAGGTCGAGGATCACCAGGTCGGCGCCATGCGTCGCCATCGCCTGCAGGCCGGCTTCGCCGTGTTCCGCGGTCTCGACCCGGTAACCCTGCGCGCGCAGGCTGATGTCGAGGAACTTGCGGATCTGCGGCTCGTCGTCGACCACCAGCGGCCGTGTGATCGCGTCAAGCTTGCGTAAAACCTCACGCGCTCCATGTCTCCGCGAATATCGCGCGGACGACATCGAGGTGCCCCCGGTTACAGCATGTTGACCCGGAACTTGCGGCCCTTGATCTTGCCGGCGCGCAACTGCGCCAGCGCGTGCTTCGCCTGCGCGCGGGCGATGGCGACGTAGCTGCGGGTGGCGAATACGTCGATCTTGCCGATCGCGTCCTTCGGCAATCCTGCATCACCGGTCAGCGCGCCGACGATGTCGCCGGGGCGCAGCTTGTCGGTGCGGCCGGCGTCGATGCGCAGGGTGATCATCGCGGCCTGCGGCACCTCGCGTGGCTGGCCATCGAGCGGGGCGATGCGCTCGTAGCGAATCGGATTTCCCTGGCGTTCCTCGATCAGCACGGCGCGCCCGCGTTCCTGCGACGCGACCAGGCTCAGCGCCAAGCCATCGCGGCCGGCGCGGCCGGTTCGGCCGACGCGATGCAGATAGGTGTCGGCATCGGTGGGCAGTTCGTAGTTCACCACCGCGCCGATGTCGTCGATGTCGAGTCCGCGCGCGGCGACGTCGCTGGCGACCAGCACGCTGCAACTGCGGTTGGCGAAGCGCACCAGCACTTCGTCGCGATCACGCTGTTCCATGTCGCCGTGCAGGGCGAGCGCGGCGAAGCCGTAATGCGCCAGCGAGCCGACCACTTCCTCGGTATCGCGGCGCATGTTGCAGAACACCACCGTGGATTCGGGCTTGAATTGCAGCAGCAACGCGGCCAGCTGCGGCGCGCGGCGGGCGGCATCGGCCTCGAAGAAATGCGCGCGGATCAAAGCCGGTTGCGCGCCGCCGTCCACGCTGACTTCCAGCGGCTCGCGCAGCATCGCCTTCGCCAGCGTGCGGATGCTGTCCGGGAACGTCGCCGAGAACAGCAGCGTCTGCCGATCCTTGGGCGTGCGCTTGACCAGCGCGCGGATCGGTTCGTCGAAGCCCATGTCGAGCATGCGGTCGGCTTCGTCCAGCACCAGCGTGCGCACCTTGCGGATGTCGAGCGCTTCCTTCTGCACCAGTTCCAGCACCCGTCCCGGCGTGCCGACCACCACATGCGGCGCATGCGCGAGTGACGCCAGCTGCGGACTCAGTGGAATGCCGCCGCACAGCACCGACAGCTTGAGGTTGGCGATGCCGGTGGCGAGCTTGCGCAACTGCTTGCCGACCTGGTCGGCGAGTTCGCGGGTGGGGCAGAGCACCAGCGCCTGCGTGCGCACCGCGGTGGCATCGATGCCCTGCAGCAGGCCCAGCCCGAACGCCGCGGTCTTGCCGCTGCCGGTCGGTGCCTGCGCGATCAAGTCGCGGCCCTCGAGCACGGCGGGCAGCGCCTGCGCCTGGATCGGAGTCAGGGTGGTGTAGTCGAGGGCATCCAGTCCGGCTTGCAGGGACGGGGCGAGCGCCAGGTCGGCGAAGGTGCTGGGCGTGGTCATCGCCCATGATCGCAGGTGTTGGTCATTGGCCGAAGCGAGATGACGATGACGCACGCATGACGCCGCGCATGCTGGGATGTGGGTTGGCGTGGGTGG
>Ga0073904_10002674_pt1 | contig 13470 bp, 16 predicted proteins | sample KloWWTrecipitate_FD_66668 | JGI IMG/M metagenome (GOLD analysis project Ga0073904, IMG submission 66668) | Active sludge microbial communities from Klosterneuburg, Austria, studying microevolution and ecology of nitrifiers - Klosterneuburg... | ecosystem: Engineered > WWTP > Aerobic digester >...
TGGGTGATCAAGAGTGGCGCAGAGACCCCCGGCCCCCTCGACATCCTTCTTGAGCTCAGGCTCTACCGCGCGGGCGATCGCGCTTCGCGCGTTGCATCGGATGGCAATATCGCCCGTTTGATGAGTCGGTCGATCTGGTCGGGGCGGAAGCCGCTCCAGTGGTCCTCGTCGGAGACGACCACGACGGGCGCTTCGGTGTATCCGAGATCCTCAACCACGTAGTCACGCGCTGCGGTGTTCTCGCGGATGTCCACCTCGGTGAAAGGGACGCCCTTCTGCGTCAGCACTTTCTTCGTCATCGTGCAACGGATGCACGCCGGGCCGGTGGTGTAGACCACAATCCCCTGCTCGCTCATCTGCTCATCCCCTTCCCTGATCAACCGTTTTTCTTTGCCTTCCGGCAGACAGAGATAAGACGGAGCCGAAGCGCGTAGTGCTCGAAATGTCGGGCGAAATAAGCCCAGCGGGCGCGTCCGACATTTTGAGAACGGAGTCGCGGGAGGCGACGTATTCTCGACAGCCGGAAAGGTCAAAGGAACAGGTCTTCTGCTGCGCCGTGTGAACGGCTCCTCTGCGCGGCATAGCCGCGATGTTGTTGCCTGTCATGGCTCTACCTGATGGGAAGCTCAGTGCCGTCGATGGGGGGCCGGCGGCACTCCCCTGCTCCCCCGCAGAGCTCCATGCCGTAGAGGGCGTAGAACGCTTCGGGATTCACGAAGTTCGCGTAGATGCCGGGCGCTCCTTCTGCCTGGGAGAGAACGAGTGAGTCGAGCTGTGGGTTGGTGTTGCCAGCGACGTTGATTCGAAGATCGAGGTGGCAACCACCGGACGGACCAGAGTTGCCCGTGACGCCGATGGGCTGGCCTGCGGTGACCTCGTCGCCCACGGAAACGACGACGTCTTCGGGCCACATGTGCAGGTAGCTGATGTCGTAGCCGTCCGGGTGCTTGATCGTGACTTGGAACGTGCCCGTGAACGTGACGCGACCCTCCTGAATTGCGTAGATCGGGTCGTTGCAGTTGTTCGGCCAGTGCTGCATGTCGGTGGCGGCGTGCCAGCTTGATGCACCGGAAATGTTGATCTCGCGTGGCCCGTAGTCCGACGTGACGTTGTATCCGTCAGCGAGGGGGTAGACGAGCTCACCGCTCGCGCAGGTTCCCACGGCGCCTGAGAGGGCTGTGACGATCTGCTCGGCGGCGGTGTTGTACTTCTCGTAGTGCCACGGATCGGCGTTCACCTGAACCTTGTGGATCGCGAGAGTGGGTTCCATCGTGGCCCAGCCTTCGACGCCGATCAGACGCTCGTAGAAGAGTCCCGCAGCGGTGGTGGGGTCCATGCGCTCTTGCGGGGTGCCCCAGCTGTCCTGCTGTTGAAAGAGTCCGATGGATGTCGTCGGGCTTCCGTCAGGGTTGCGAACGCCGTTCGTCTCCCAGTCGCCGTAGTCGATGTTGACGAGGCTCGACTCCCCCATTGCTGTCATGACGCCGAGCACCTGTGCGTCGCGGTCGAGACCCATGTCGATGGCCGCGTTCATGATGAGTGCGGCGTTCATGAGCTGGTCGTCGCCATAACCGGCGACGGGCTCGGTTGGCATTGCGTCGAGGTTGACTCGCGTGCCTGTGCCTGCCCCGCACGCGGCGGCGGGCGAAAGCACGAAAAGAATGATGCCGAGCAAGATGCCGACGACCAGTAGTGGTGCGCCGATGATCAGGATCAGGCCGGCGCTGCCCTTCTTCGTGTCGTCCGACATATCACTGCCCCGCGGGTCGGATGCGCTCGGCGAGCCACGGCTCGTTGGGGCTGCCGCGGACAAGAGTGACGACATACAGCCCAGCGTCTGTCGGCACTTCTACGAGAGTGGCGACCTCGGTCGATGCCGGGAGAACGGTGGCAGGCCCGGTCACCGCCGTGACGGGGATATTCGAGGGCAGCGTTCCTTCGTATGCCACAGCACCCTTCTGGCTTAGCAATGGGAGCAGTTCGCCCCACCATTGCGATTCGGGCAGGGTGGGGCGCGCGAAGGCGGTCACGGCGGTCGTTGCGGCCGTGGAGGCATCCGCCTGGCTGTCTGCTCCTGCCTCCGGAATGGGGACGGAGGGGTGATCATCCTCATCCCCCTCCGCGTGAGCGTGGTCGTCGGTCGGCGACGTGCTCGGGGAGATCGCACCCGATTCGATGGCGCTTCCGGTCGGTGCCGGCGCGGCACCCGGTGAGGGCGTGCAGCCGGTGAGGGCTAGAGAGGCGGCGACGACGAGCGAGCCAAGTGACAGCGTCGAGAGTCGTCGTGCATTGGTCGCGTCTGCGTACATAAGACGAGGTTACACGCTGGTGTGCGTGAATAGACAGTAGGAGAGCGCGGGGTCTCTATCCCTGCATCGGTCGTCCTGCGGGGAGTGGTCCCACTCCCCCGGTGAACGGCCTGCCGCCGTTATACAAGGCTTCTCGACGGGACACTTCAGCGTCGATCGCTTTGGCGACGAGCTGCGAAAAGCTCTCGTCTCCCTCGGCGTTTCGAGTGTGGATGAAGGCTGCTCGGGCGCGTTCCTGGAGCGGCATGTCGACATAGGAAGTGATCGAAGGCCGGCGACCGGAGGACTTAGGCGATTCCGTCCGAGACCGCGGTGCGGACTTTCGCTTCGCCTCGGCTGCAGGTGGCACGGCCGGCGTGGCGGGGGCGGCTTGCTGTTCGGGTGTCTCGGTCGCCCGCTCTGACTTCAGGAGCCGCGAGACGGCGCGCTGAGGACGGCGCTCGAGACCTTCGATGGTGCGTGGTGTGGGGTCGGTCATGCGCTCATCTCCTGCTTCTCTGCGGCGACGAAGCGAGCGACCACTTCCTGCGTGATCGCTTGAAGATCGTCCGCTACGGACCCGGCCGTGCGTGGGCCGGCATCGGCGGCGTCTGCCTCTCCCCTGCGAATCTCTACCCATGTCGGGCCGTTCCGAACCGCCTCGTCAAGCTCGGCGACAAGGACGCCGCGCTCTCGTGTTGCTTGCGCCGTGGCCTCTGAGTGCCTGACTGTCGCATTGAGGGTCACATCGTCTCTGCCAAACATTTCCGAGATGTGCATGCGCGCCTCGCGGATGATTCGGCGTGATCCCGTGCCGACGTCGACCAGCACTACTCCGAGAAGATCGAGGTCGGGGTTGACCGACAAAACGGCGTCGAGGCGGCGCGCGACGGCGGTCAGCCCTTTTCGGCTCGACTTGTCGCTCTTCACAGGCACGAGGGCCCATCGCGCGGCGGCGACGGCATTTGTCTGCAGCAGCTCGTCGCCAGGAGGGCAGTCGAGCAGAACGGCGTCGTACTCGGGTGCCAGCTTCTCGAGGGCCCGGGCGAGCGCCAGCTTGCTCCGGTCGGGATCTTTCCCCTGCATCGCGGCGAGGCCGGCTGCGGCGGTGTCGAGGTGCTCGCCGCCGACGAGAATGTCGAGATTGGGGCGAATGCCACGGATCGCCACCGGGTCGGTGCCGAGCATGAGAGCCGCCGCCAGGCTCTTCCCCTCGTCATTTCGGGGGTCTTCGCTGTACCCAAAGTCTTCGGCGAGGTTCCCCTGCGGGTCGAGATCGACGACGAGGACCCGGAAGTTGCTCGCCGCGAGCATGCCTGCGATGTTCGCGACAAGGGTCGTCTTGAGCACGCCACCTTTGCCGTTGATCACGGCAATCACTCGCTCGAGGGCGGGTCGATCGATGTCAGTCACGGTTTCCTCCTTGCTCAGTATTACCAGCATTACGGGTAATACCCGCGTTACTGGCGTTGCGTGTCTAACTTGCATTACAAGCATTACACATAATACCGTTATTGCACGCATTACTTGCAATAACGGTAATGCCTGTATTTTCAATCGGTCGTTCGGACGATTGCGGCTCCGCTTCACGAAGGCCGGCGTCCGGCCCTCGTACGCTGTCGCCCATGCAGCTGATCCCGGTTCCGGATGCCTCGGGCAGTCCGACGATGTGGATCAACGCTGATCATCTCGTCAGCGTTATGCCCGTCACGCGCACGGGAGAGCGTGCGGTCGTACTCGAGGTCGAGCTGAAGATCGACGGGATGCCCCTGTTGCGGATCAATCTCGGGGAGCACGATGACCGAGCAGCAGCAGACGTGGCCTTCGCCTCGTTCCTCGTGACGCTTCAGTCATCACCGACGCCCTAGGCGACCCTGAGTCGTCGGCGCGTCGGGATAGCGGCAGGGTTGATGGGTCGTGCGCTGACGGGGGAGTCGTCCGTGAGGATTGCTCGGGCGCGCCGATAATCGGCGCGCCCGTCTTCACGACGAGGGTGTGCGCCAAATACGTTCGTCTCGGTGATAGGCACGAGAAGTACCTGGCCGGGTCGTGGCCGTCGTCGGGCATCAGATCGACGTGGTGCGTGCATCCACGTCTGTTCCGCCTGCCACCATGCCCATAGTTCGCGCTCGAGCTCGTAACGCTTCGCTCGGTCATGAAGCCTGCCGTTGACGGACAGACGCTCGGCTGCGGCGTCGCGCCCGTCGACGGTGGGTCGGCTCCAGCCAGTACCTCTGACCACAGCCAGGCCGTTGTCCCTTAGCCGCTCGAGACTTGGCAGCAACTCCTTGGTGTCTATTCCCAGTTGCGAAGCGATTGCAGAGGCCGGCAGGGGAGTGGTCGTGAGGGAGGCGTACACGTTTCCAGCGTGGTGGCCGATTCCCGGGCGGAGGGTGAATACATCGTGCGTTGCGTTTTCGAGGCGCGTGCTCAGAAGCGTGAGGAGAGCGGTTCGCTTTGCGGCCCCGGCCCCAGGGGGGCGCGGGTCCGCTTGTGACCGACTGTCTTCCATGCCCCTGTGGATATCCGGTCGAGGGGCGATCGACCATTGCGCGCCGTGCGGGCCCTCGGCTGCGCGGTGCTGCACAATCCATCCCTCGGCGGCGAGGCGCAGAAGGGCTGTGCGGGCTGTTTCACGGCCGACCCCGGCAAGTAGTGCGAGGCGACGCGTATCGGCCTCAACGGTCGTGGAGAGGGCTCTGAGGCCGAGAAGGCACAGCGCATCCAGGACTCGACGGTCGGCAGGCCCACCGTGGCGAATCCAACGTCCTCCTGTGGCGCGGGCGCGGTCCTGAATGGCCTGCACATGGTCGGCGGTCGCCCCAGCTCGGGGGTCGAACGTCGGATCGTCGCCGCTTCGCCCGGCGCGACTGGCGACATGCTGCACGGCCTTCACCCATTGGCGGGCGAGCACGGCGTGCGGTGAGGAGGGCCCGCGGAGGGGGCGTGCGGTGCGAGAGGCACGATCGCGGAGAGTTCTCACGTGCTCGAGGCCGGGCATGTTGTCCACGAGGCCGGCTACCTCGTCGTAGTGCCAATGCGCGGCCGCGGCGCCGATGAGGACGCGCCAGAGCACGGAAGACGCGTCGCCGAGCGCTGCGGGCTCGGATGCGGCGCTCGCACTGAACACAGGTAGAGGGCGTTTCTGGCCGGGAATGTAGACCCGCCCGTGAGCATCGGTGTGAATCGAGCCGACCGTCCGTTCTTGACGATCGTGGGCGGTTCCTAGAAGGGCGCTCAGCTTGCCGATGAGGGTGTCTATGGCTTTGGCCGTGGTCGTCGGTGCCAGAAGCACGCTGTCCGAGCCACTGAGGACGGCGGAGCCGCCTCCGAAGCGGTGGGGTGCTCCTGGAGGACGGAGACACCCGGTGCTCGCATTGGTGAGCGGTGAGATGTCGAGGGAGCGGAACGAATGGCGGGCGATATGCGCGAGTTCCTTGATGGTGGTGGCGCTCACGGGCTCGCTAAGAGCGATCCACACGTGACGCCCGTCCGTTGGGCCCGACTGGCAGACCATGTGTTCGATACCCAGCTCGCTGAGTATCGCGCCGAGGCGGGAGGCATCATCCGCGGCGACTTCGGCAGCGCCGGCTGTCTTGGCGTCGAGGTCAAAGCCGATAAGCCGATAGTTCCCGTCCGGGTCGGCGAGATTCACGGCCCACGGAGCAGCGGGCCGTGAATGCGCGATGCTTCGCCAGCCCGTGTAGAGGTTCTGGGGGGTGCCATAGGCGTCGACGGCGGCCACGCGGACCGTCTTCCGAGGACTGATCGAGCGTGTGAGCTCCCAGGAAGCGTCGGCAGACACGCCGACGCCAAGGGGAGTGCATTGAGAGCTTGAGGGCGCTATCCTGGTCTCACTTCCTACGGAAGCCAAAAGGGAACCCTCCGGTTCCTCCGGCTTCTTGAAACCAGTCCGTCTGGTCGGCAAACTTTTTCGGACTGGAAGGTGATTGCTTGAGTAGCCCCGTCTTCGACGGGGCTACTGGCTTTTAGGCGGTGCGTTTCTGAGGCGCGACCCCCTCTACGTCGAACATGGCGATGGGCTCGACCGGGACGGGGAGAACCCAGCCCTCGGGAACGCCGTCGCTGCCTGGCTTGGTCGCTCGAACCATCGCCTCGACAATCGCCCACGTGGGCACGTCAAACTGCAGCGCCCAGTCATCGATGCTCTGCTTCACGTCCGGGGCGAGCCGGTAGTAGGAGCCCTCGGTTGGCGTGCCTCTGCGGCGTCGTACCCGGGTGGTCATGCGCACACCATATTCGATAGCGATATCGCTATCGGGGATCTTCGCGGTGTGTCCGAACAAAGTCTGTGTGCGCATCACGGAAGAGGCTACACACATCACTGCGCGAATAGACAGTAGGCAAAAAGCGTGAGAACTGTTGTCGGTTCGCTACCCTGGGAGCGTGGGTAGACGATCTCTCGGCGAGGCTAGCGCCTGGTCAATGGCGCTGGTACGGGCGGTGACCTCGCTCCGGGATGCCAGCGGCCTGACCAACCAGGAGCTGGTCGACCGCGCAGAGATGAGCGCAAGCTACTACTACGCACGGTTGCGAGGCGATGCGCCGTTCGACACAAACGACATTGAGCGGTTAGCAGCTGCGCTGGGTACGCACCCGCACGAAATATCGCGCGTGGCCGCGTCATACGGCGCGGAGGGCGAGGACATCGAACCTCGCGTAGACACCGATCCTGTTGAGCTTGCGCGGCGCCTGGTGGCTCTCACTGAGGCACCGCTGGGCGATGGGTCCGGGTTCGATCAGGATGCGCTGCTCGCGGACCTGGCGTCGCGCGGCGTTGTCGTCGACGAGGGGGAGTGGGCTGAGCTGCTCTCTGGGCAGGGTCCGTCGTCGGTGCGCGCTCGGGTACTTGAGGGGATCTCCGACCACGCGAGCATTCCCGTTGCGTACCTCCTCGAACTAAGCGACACCGAGGCACTTGAGGCTTCCGAAGCGCAGTTCGATTTCAGACTGGCACTGCGCGAGTCGGGGGCCGATTCCGTATCCGCCCGCGCGGTGGGGGATGTTTCGCCTGCAGCGTTGCGCGCGATCGCGCACTCTCTTCGATCGATCCAAGCTCGGTAGATGTCCCCCATCTGGGGGACATTGCCCCAAAGTAGCGGTGACGTACCCTTGAGGGGCGGTTACTTCACTGGGGTTGGGACCGAGGGCGGAGCAATGACATACGTTCCTTCGAGAAGTCGAGACGAGCTGCGGCGTAGCGCCCACGCAAAGCTGCTCGAGCTCTCGCTGCCCGACCATGCCGGCCTCCCGGAAATCGTGTCGCATGTCGCGACCGTCACGGGCAAGAAGATCGATGTCGAGCCGATCGGGGACAAGGACTGGGAAACCATCACCGGCCTCGTCCTTCAGACGGACGACTCGGCGACGGTGCTGGTACGCCGCTCCGATCCGCGGTGGTATCAGTTCCACACCGTGCTCCACGAGCTGAGTCACGTCGTCTACGGCCACACAGGGTGTGGGACTCTGCCTGTCGTGCATCCCGGCCACCAGCACGTGCGCGCAGGGCAGACGGTGCTGGCGCGCGGCGTAGCGTCACCTGACTTCGACCGCCTTCTGGACTACTCGGATCGCGCGGCCGTGATGGAGGCCGAAGCGGAACGTCTTTCTCAACTGCTATCGAAGGTCGTCTTGCGTCCGCGCCACGAGCGCGACGAAGCGGTGTTCGGTTGAACTGGGTTCAGGTCTTCTCGCTTCTAGCCTTCGTTGTGCTGGTGATCATCACCCTGCTCCGCATGCCCTCGGTCATCACCGAACCTTCGAGCCGACTCGCGTGGCTCGCGACTCTCTCTGGGTGCGCCGCATTCGCGACCGTAGGGGTGGTGATTCCGCTCGAGCTCCTTGACGGCTGGCTCGGTGCCACCAACGTGGTGAATTTGCTCCAGAACCTCTTCGCCACGACCGCGTTCTGGTTCCTCATGCAAGCCTCACGAACGCTTGACGGATCGAAGTTCGATCGGCGGTCGTTGTGGGAGTTGCCCGCGATGCTGGTGGCCTTCAGCATTCCCTTTGCGCTAATCCCAGACCGCGGGCCTACCTCGGACGACTTCATCAAGGAGCACGCGGACAAGGTGGCGCTCTGGGCATATGCCTCGATCTACATGGCTTGCGTCGTCTTCATCATGATGCGCCTGCTCATCGGCATCCGCGGCCGCTCGCCTCGGCAGTACGTTCTGATTCGTATCGGCGCGTGGGGGATCGCCGCGGCTTCCGTGCTCGAGATCGTCTATCTGACGCTTCGTGTCGCGGATGCCCAGCCTCGTTCGCTCGTGGAGCTCGTGGGCCACGGCTTCGTTCTGCCGTTCTACGGCGGAGTGATCCTGGCAGCTATCGGCCTCGCAGCGTTTGCATTCGTGAGTAGAACCAGGACGTCGGTCCTGGTCGCGCTGCGGGTGCTGCTGATGCGCGCGAACGCCGGGCGTGGGCTGGATATGGAGGCAGTGTCGGCGGCAGGCGATGACCCGTACGACACGTACCGTCTCGCGGTGAGACTCACCGACATCGCGAACAGCGAACCACTGAACTGGCGGGAACGCACCATTCTCCGCGCCGCTACGCGAATGCTCGATCGGCAGATGAGTGCCCCTAGCGTGGTACGCATGTCCGGTCGACCTGAAGTGATGAAGCCATGACAACGGTTGTGATTGTCGGAGCCGTCGTGCTGCTCCTCGGCGTGGGATTCATGCTATTTCTTCGGATGCTTGGTCGGCGCGTGGTGGCCGTGTCACGGCCTAGAAAGCCGGTCGAGGTACGAGCAGCCGCAGACGGCATCGTTCTGCCTCGTAGCGTGCTCACAGAAGCGCCAGGGGCATACGGGCTCTGGTTCGGAGAGGACTTCTCCGAACACGCAACGGTCGGCGACGTGGTGACGAGTGGAGAATCCACGGTCACCCGAGTGGTGAGCGCGACAACTACCCCTCTGCCGGCGGCAGCGTTTCCGGCGCACTGGACGGGACACACGTTGCGCGGACCCGAAGGCCTCGATCGTCCTTGGAACGACGTCGACGTGCCGCTGGCGGGCGGCGGTGTCGCTCCGGCCTGGTTCTTCCCAGCCGAGGCGGCAGACGCTCCGTGGGCAGTTCACGTTCAGGGAATCCGAACGTCTCGGCTCGTGACTCTCCGAGCTGTCGAGGCGGCTCAGCGGGCCGGCTTCGCCTCTCTCGTCATCACCTACCGAGGTGCGGGTGACGGCGCTCCCGCGTCAGCGTCGAGGCTGGGACTGGATGAGTGGACGGATCTGCGCGATGCGGTCGCCTACGCGCGATCGCACGGTGCGTCAGGCGTGGTGGTGATCGCATGGTCGATGGGTGCCGGATTGGCGCTCGAGCTCGCGCAGCGTGATCCATCGTCGGTAGACCGGCTTATCTTGATCTGCCCTGCCACGGACTGGCGCGCGATCATTCGGCACGGTGCGAAGCAGGCGCATCTCCCGGCGTTCGTCGGCTCGGCCGCGATCTGGCTACTTGGCGCGCCTGTGGTGAGCCGAATCGTCGGGCTGACTCGCCCAATCGACTTCGACGCGCTCGACTGGACCCGAGCTGGCGCAGTCACGGTGCCGACGCTCGTCGTGCACTCACCCGGGGATGCTGAGATTCCCTTCGCCCTCTCGCAGCGGTTCGCTGCGGCGCATGTCGGGGTCGTCTCGCTTGTTCAGACGAAGACTGCTCCGCATGGGTGGGAGCCGAACGTTGACCCGGCCGGCTTCGCGGCCGCGATCGATAGTTGGCTTATCCGCGCAGAGAATTGAGTTTGTGCGCGTTTAGATAGACACTTGTTCCCGTGTGCGGGAATAGGCAGAGTATCGGTGAAGCCGAACTTCTGCCTGGCCTGGGGGCCAGCGTTGCACACATCGGTCTCCCGACACCAGCACGAGTCGCGCGTGGGGGAGCGCGGTCAGATGCGAACAGTGGGCTCGTCGCCACCCACGAGCCAGTCGTGGGTGGCGGCGAAGATCGCGTCGAGGCGCGGCCTATCGAGGGTGTACTTCACCGGGGCGCCGCGCCGAGAACCGCGCGCAGCGTTAAGCGGCACCTCGACGTGGATAACACCGGCGTCCTCGAGCTCGCCAAGCTGGCGGCGAATGCTCGTCGCCGCGTACGTGGACAGTGCGTCAGCGATCTCGCGCCAGTAGGCGCCGCCGCGCTCCGCAGGGAGCGTAGCCAGGAACCTGACCAACTCAAGTCCCACCTGGCTACCGAGAATCCGCGTGGCCACAAGAACCTCATTCGTGATCGCTGGCGATCGCGACTCGATGTGAGGGCTGGGCATCCGTCCATGATGCCGTACCGGGCTTCATTCGGATCATCCGCCGCGCCTCATAACTCCGTTGTCGCGTTTGTAGACACCAGATTAGCACTCATAACACCGTATTTGGTGTTATCGTTGGCGCAGGCGACGCCCGCTGGTGTCGCCGCTACTCAGACCTCATTTCGGCATCCGGCCGCGATGACCCCAAAAAAAGGAACAGGAGGAAGCAATGTCTCTTCTGCTTGCTGCTACAACCGACATCCTCACCACGGCGGCTGCGCTCGTACCCGCCTCGGTGCCGGACCCCGGCACCGGAACGATGCCGCCCGGCTTCGAGGCGTTCACCACCGTCATGGGGTGGGCGAAGTGGATCGGTCTCGGCGTCGCTGTGGTCGGCCTGATCATCCTCGGCGTGACGATGACCGTCTCCTCGCGGCGCGGAGAGGGTGGCGAAATCGGTGGATGGCTCGGCCGGCTGCTGATCGGCGTCATCATCGTGTCAGCGGCGTTCACGATCGTCGGTTTCTTGATGGGCGCCTAGACGCACATCTCCGAGGAAGGGAAAGAAGACATGAGCAGTCAGAACGACAGGAACCCTGCGGCGCGACGGGGGTTCATCTTCGGGGCGGTGATCGTCGGCGTCCTCGTCGTGATTGCTCTCGTGCTGGTCGTGTCTTCGCTGATCGGGGGTGGCGGTAACGCGACACCCACCGCCACCCCCGAACCTTCCGGCTCTACTTCATCGCCCCCGGCTGTCGAAGGTGATGCCAGCACGTGCGGACTCGATGACATTGCCGACACCGACACCCTGACCACAGCGCCCGTCGCCGAGTGGGTCATCGTCGGAACGATGGCTGCACCTTCCGCCGATGAAGTCGGTCCGGGGGAGACGGATGCTGACGGCATCCGTTACTGCTATGCGCGAACCTCTGAGGGCGCGCTGTTCGCCGCGGCGAACATCTGGGCGATGGGAACTGACTCGCGCCTCGGACCGCTCATTACCGAGCGCCTTGTGGTACCCGGCGCCGGGCGTGACGCTGCCCTGGCCAGTCCGGGAGCGGGCGGCAACTCCGGTGGACTCGCCGCACAGATCGCGGGGTTCAAGATCCTCGCGTACGACGGAAAGAACGCCACCGTCGACCTCGCCTTCCGACTCAACACCGGCAACCTCGTGAGCGTCCCGCAGGCGCTTCAGTGGTCAGACGGTGATTGGAAGGTCCTTCTGAACGACGAGGGACAGTCGTCCCTCCAGCCGAGCGGGCTTCAGTCCCTTGGCGGCTACATACCTTGGGCGGGACTCGGATGATCGCAGCAGCAGCAGCAGACCCCGGTTGTGAGTGGTGGGACCTCGCCTGCGTCGTTGGTGACGGTGTTTCCACCGTCATCTCGCAGGGTGCGAACGATGCCCTCCAGGAGTTCGTGAACAACATCCTGGAGGGGTACGGGAAGGCGATCGTCGCCCTGGGGACACTCTGGGTCAATGTCCCCTCACCCGTGACCGTGACGGATGCGGGCGGGGGCGTAGTGGGTGGCGGCGCGCCGCCGAACTCCGGGGCATTCGAGACGATCCTGAGCTACGTCACGTGGGTGTCGGCCGGTATCGCCGTCATGTCTCTGATCGTGGCCGGCGTGATGATGGCTTCGCGTCGTCGTCGTGGTGACGGCGAGGCGCACATGGGCCGCGTCGGCTGGATTCTCATGGCGGTCATTCTGCTGTCTGCTGCATCCGCGCTGGTCGCGGGCTTCTTCCCAACCGTCACCCGAGGCAACGGAGCCTCGTCGGTGGTCGGCTTCCTGCAGAACCAGCTCTGGTGGTACGCGGGAGGGCTGGCGATCCTGTCGATCATCGTGGCCGCGGCTCGGATGGCGTGGCAGCAGAGAGGCGAGCCCCTTCGGGAGTTGGCCGGTGCGCTGCTCACGCTGATCGCGGTTGCAGGGGCGGGGCTGACGGTCATCGTTCTGGCGACCGCGGCCGCGGATGCGTTCTCGGTCTGGATCCTCAGCAATTCGACCGACTGCGACGTCACGAATGGCGAGAGCAACTGCTTCGGCACCAACATCTTCGCCATGATCACGCTCTCGGCGACGTCGCCGATCGGTCTGATCGGAGTGTTCCTTCTCGGTCTGCTCGCGCTTCTCATGTCGTACGTCCAGATCGTGCTGATGGTCGTGCGTGGTGGAATGCTCGTCGTGCTCGCGGGCATCCTCCCCATCACTGCGTCGTTCACGAACACGGAGATGGGCCGCATGTGGTTCAAGCGGGCTCTCGGGTGGACGATCGCCTTCATTCTGTACAAGCCCGCGGCGGCAATTGTTTACGCCGCCGCGTTCCGAATGGTCGGCACGGATCTGTTCAAGACGGACGGCACTGGTCTGCTCCAGATCCTCACCGGCCTGGCACTGATGCTCATTGCTCTGATTGCACTCCCCGCGCTGATTCGATTCGTCGCTCCCGCCGTCGCGGCGGTTGCTGGCGGCGCGGGCGGTGCCGCCCTCGCGATGGGCGCGATGGGCGCGGCCGGTGCTGCCGACGTCGCGACCGGTGCTGTACGCGCCTCGGCCTCGCGTGGTGGCGGCGGTGGCGGTGGCGGGTACACCGAAGCCACTGGTTCCAGCGGCGGCGGTGGCGGTAGTCGGCGTCCTCCGACTCCTTCCCCGGCAGGTGCCGCCGCGGGCGGTGGAGCCGCCGCGGGTGGTGGAGCCGCCGCGGGTGGTGCTGCGGCTGGTGGTGGTGCTGCGGCCGCGGGTGCGGGCAGTGGAGCCGCCGCGGGTGCTGCGGGTGGCCCCGTGGGCATGGCCGTTGGTGCAGTCGCCGGGAAGGTCGCCGACGGCGCGAAGCAGGCCGCGGCCGCGGCCAAGTCGGTCGCGAATGACGCAACAGGGAGCGAATAATGGCCACGTCTTCGAGCAATCT
>Ga0073904_10002678_pt1 | contig 13455 bp, 16 predicted proteins | sample KloWWTrecipitate_FD_66668 | JGI IMG/M metagenome (GOLD analysis project Ga0073904, IMG submission 66668) | Active sludge microbial communities from Klosterneuburg, Austria, studying microevolution and ecology of nitrifiers - Klosterneuburg... | ecosystem: Engineered > WWTP > Aerobic digester >...
AGGACGTGCGGGCGTCACCGGATGGTTCGCTCTTCTACGTCGCCGACATGATGGCCGACGGCGTTCATGTGGTCGATGGCGCGAGCTTGACGCAGGTGGGTTTCATTCCCACCGGAGTGGGCGCGCACGGGTTGTATCCCAGCCGGGACGGGAAGCTGCTCTACGTGGCCAACCGTGGCAGCAACAGCGTGCTGGGCAAGCGCCGGGGCCAGGGCAGCGTGTCGGTCGTCGACTTCGCGAGCCAGAAGGTGCTTCGGACCTGGCCGGTGCCGGGCGGAGGCAGCCCGGACATGGGCAATGTCAGCGCGGACGGCAGACACCTCTGGCTCTCGGGCCGATTCGACAACGTCGTCTACCGCTTCGACACGGACAACGGTACGGTCGACGTCATCAAGGTGGGCCAGGAACCTCACGGCCTGACTGTCTGGCCGCAACCCGGCCGCTACTCGCTCGGCCACACCGGCAACCTGCGCTGAAGGCTCAGCGCTGCGCCTGTGCGGGCTTCAGCAGGCTGCGTACCCGCCTGCGTGGTGCGGTCGACACCACGGCCTGCTCGACGGGTGCAGGGTCGTTGACATCGTCGTAGCGCGGTGGCCAGCCTTTCAGCGTGGCTTGACGCAGCAGGGAAACGGCGCCGGTGGCGGTGTAGCTGCGCTCCATGACGCGCGTGACCAGACCGCGTCCCACGCGCTCGCTGATCACCAGTGTCGAGCACCGCGTGCCGTACTGCCGTTCGGTGGCGCGGATGAATACCGATGACAACTGCCTCTCGAGCTCCAGCGGAACGCCGGTCGAGGGCAGGTCGGTGTCGTCTGCGATCTGGCGATCCGCGAGTGCGGAAAACAGCGCACTCGACAGCGCATCGACTGAAGCGGCCACCGAGATGGCCTGGCGCAGGCGGGCCTTCAGCGCGATGGTCTTGGGCCAGGCCGTGTCCAGCGACGCATTCGAGACACCATAGACGCCACGCTCCAGCCGCTTCGGATGGGCGCCGAGGTTCGAGGCCCAGAAGCACTCTCCGCGCTTGAAATCGGCGGCGATCAGGTTGAATCCGTTGTAGCCCGACAGCGCGGTGCGCATCCAGAACCGGTCGGTCGGTTCACGTCCCGACAGCCACTGCGGAACGATCACACCGCGGGACGGCGCGGTGGAGTCCATGCGGGCAGGATCGCGCACATTGGTGACCATCGCCAGGCGGCCCTCGGCAGTCAGGCCGAGCCACGTGCCGCCTGCGGTCAGGTCGCGTCCTGCCAGGATTGCCGGGCCGCCGGCATCGTGTTCCCACCAGCCCAGCCGTGTGGCAGGGCGCGCAAAGAACTCATCACGGTTGGCGGCAACCACCAGCGGGAAGCGCCGGCTTTGATCAATGGCCAGCGCTATCAGGCACATGCATCGAACACTTCGATGTGCCTGGCCCCGTCCAGCAGATCGCGCCAGGGCAAGGCCCGCTGCTCGATGGTCGATGTCATGAGTTCGCTCACCCCGTCGAGGTGGGCGTCCTGGAGCATCGCGTAGGTTTCCATCCAGGTGTGCTGCCCGCCGGACGAATCCGGGCGCCTGAGCAGACGGGCCTGCAGGCCCGGGAACTCGCAGCGCAGTTGAGCCTGCATGGCCGTCACGGCCGTTCGCACCGCATCGGCGCGGGTCGCATCGGCCCGGAAATAGACATACAACTCACGGGGCATGAGGCGTCGATCAGGCAGCTTCGGCGACTGGAACCTCGTAGGGAAGAGGGCGCGGGGTCAGCAATGCACCATCGACCGCTCCCAGATGCAGGCTGCCGCAGGCCAGGGCGGCGAGCTTGACTTCGACCAGTGCCCGATACGAACGGGCGTCGACGGACTGGACAGCACCGGCGACCATGCCTGCCGGTTGTTCCGGATCGGCGCTGTGAAACACCTCCTGGCCAGCAGCGATGGGCTCGTCGCAGGAGAAGAGGAACGTCCTGCGCTTGGCGGTGCCTCGGTATTGCGAGCGTGCCACCACCTCCTGGCCCGGGTAGCAGCCCTTCTGGAAATTGACTGCACCGATCAGTTCGAAGTTCAGCATCTGCGGGACGAACTGGTCGACGGTGGCCGCCTCGATCGTCACGATGCCACTGTCGATCTCGAGTTGCTGCCAGGCCCGCAACGCGACCGGGTCCGCAGCCAATGCCGACGCTGCCGAAGTCACCCGCCAGGCCCGCGCCAGGCCATCGACATCAGGCAGCCGTATCCAGGCGCCCTGCGCATCGTCGCGCTTGCCCCATGCCGGCAAGCCCTCGGTCCCACCGGCGGCCCGGTCTCCGGTGAGCCCCTGCAACGATATTTCGTCTGTTGCATCGGTGAGCTTGCATTGAGCGCGCATCACGAACATGGACAGCCGCTTCAGGGTCGCGGCCAGCACGCTCGTGTGACACGCCAGCAGCACCTCGTCATCGGACGTCTTCCACAAGACAAAGCTCGCCAGCAGGCGACCCTTGGCCGAACAGTAGCCGGCGATGCGCGCCTGCGAGCGCCCGAGTTGCAGCACGTCCTGCGTCAGCTGGCCATGGAGGAACTTGGCGGCATCGGCACCGTGAGCGCGTATCACGCCCCAGTGGGTCAGCGGCACGGCGAGGGAACGGTTCAGGGGCTCGGTCATGCGCCGATTATCATTTGCACGATGTTGCCCCGCTGCCTTCGGTGTCATGCAAGCGTTGGCGTCAAACCGGGCGCTGTGCAGCCGCGGGACCTCGCTTGAGGCGCTGGTTCGTCGGGCTGCTGGTGGCCCTGTGCCTGTTCGCGGGCCTGTCCGCGGCTGCACTTCATGCATGGCTGGACAGACCGCTGACACTGGCCACCGACACCGTCGAGGTGTCCATCGAGCCGGGCACCTCGCCCCGCAGCATCGCCGATGCCTGGGTGAGGGCCGGCGTGCAGGCGCCCCCGTGGCTGCTGTATGAATGGTTCCGGTGGTCTGGCGACGCACGCCGCATCCGCGCCGGCAGCTACGAGATCACTCGCGCTGCCACACCGAGAAACCTGCTGAACATGATGGTGCGCGGAGACGAGACGATGGCGTTCGTTCGCCTGGGCGAGGGATGGACACTGCGACAGTTCCGTGCCGAGCTGGCCCGCGCCGATGCCCTCAGGCCGGTCACTGCCGCGATGACCGAGGCCGAATTGATGTCAGCACTGGACGACGCCGCCACGCCGGCCGAGGGGCGTTTCTACCCGGACACCTATTCGTACAGCAAGGGCAGCACCGATCTCTCGGTTCTGCGCCGCGCGCATCAAGCCATGCGTCAGCGGCTGGCGGCCGCCTGGGCCGAGCGCTCGCCCGACACACCACTGCAATCGCCCGACCAGGCGCTGGCGCTGGCATCCATCATCGAGAAGGAAACCGGGCAGCCAGCCGACCGCGGCAAGGTGGCGGCGGTTTTCGTCAACCGCCTGCGCATCGGGATGCCGCTGCAGACCGATCCGACCGTCATCTACGGACTCGGTGCATCGTTCGACGGCAACCTGCGCAAGCGCGACCTGCAGAACGACACGCCCTACAACACCTACCTCCGCAACGGTCTGCCGCCCACGCCGATCTCGATGCCGAGTCGCGCTTCACTGCTGGCGGCGGTTCGACCGGAACCGATCCGGGCCCTCTACTTCGTGGCGCGAGGCGATGGCTCCAGCGAATTCAGCAACGACCTCGCCGCCCATAATCGGGCCGTCAACAAGTACCAGCGGGGCCGTTGACGACGACCGGAGCAGGGTCGGATGCCACGCAATGAGACCCATGAGAGCAGAGGGCGCTGTGCGCGGTCGCTTCATCACATTCGAAGGCATCGACGGTGCCGGCAAGAGCACCCACATCGGGCCGGTGGCGGCGAAGTTGCGCGCCTCTGGTCACACCGTCGTCGTGACGCGCGAGCCCGGCGGCACGCCGCTCGCCGAGCGCCTGCGGGAATTGCTGCTGAGCGCACCGATGGATGCCCTCACCGAAGCCCTGCTGGTGTTCGCCGCTCGACGTGACCACGTGCAGCAGGTGATCGAGCCGGCACTGGCGCGCGGCGACATGGTTCTCTGCGACCGATTCACCGACGCGACCTTCGCCTATCAAGGCGCCGGCCGCGACTTCGACAGCGCGGTGCTTGAAAGACTCGAATCCTGGGTTCATGGCGACTTGCAGCCGGATCTCACGTTCTGGTTCGATGTCAGTGCCGAGAAGGCCGCCGAGCGCCTTGCGGCAGCGCGAGCCCCGGACCGTTTCGAACAGCTGGACACCGCGTTCTTTCGAAGGGTGCGCGAGGGATATCGCGTCCGCGCCGACGCATTTGGAGAGCGTTTCGTGCGCATCGATGGGTCAGCCGATCGCGATGCGGTGGGCTGCCAGGTGATGTCCGTCCTGGCGGAGCGTGACTGGTGAGCGGGCAGGCCGCAACCACTGCGCCGCTGCCCTGGCTGGCCGCGCCACTGCGACTGGCGCTGCAGACCCAGCGCGCTCATGCCTTGCTGGTGCACGGACCGCAGGGTGTCGGGCAGTTCGAGATGGCCCTGACGCTGGCGAATGCCTGGCTGTGCGAAAGCGTTTCGAGCGACATCGCAACGAGACCCTGCGGACATTGCGCGAGTTGCCTTCTGGTGCGGGCCCGCTCGCACCCCGATCTGCTGGTTCTGGTGCCTGAAGCGCTGCGCGAGGAACTGGGCTGGAACGCCGACGAGGCGAGCGAGGAGGGTGGTTCTGGCAGGGGAGAGGCCTCCGGCAAACGCAAGCCCAGCAAGGACATTCGGGTCGAAGAGGTTCGACGCATCGTCACCTTCGCGCAGACCACGGCGGCTCGATCACTGGGGAAGGTCGTCGTCGTCTACCCAGCCGAAAGAATGAACGGCGTGTCTGCCAACGCGCTGCTGAAGACGCTCGAGGAGCCGCCCGGCAACCTTCGGTTCGTCCTGGCAGGTTCATCGGTCGATGCGCTCCTGCCGACCATACGCAGCCGTTGCCAGGCCGTGCGCCTCGGGATTCCCGAGACGTCGGTGGCGGCGGCCTGGCTGCAGGCGCAGGGCATCACCCAGCCCGAGGTCCTGCTCGCTGCCGCGGGCGGGCAACCGGAAGAGGCCTTGAGATGGTTCCGCGAGGGTCTCGATGCACGAGCCTGGCTCGCCTTGCCCGAGCAATTGGCTCGCGGAGACGCCGCGGGTTTGCCGGCGTGGCCTTTGCCGCGCGTTGTCGACATGCTGTTCAAGGTCTGCCATGACGCCATGCGCTCGGCGGTCGGCGCAGCACCGCGCTATTTCCCTGCGGCCTCGATGGGGCAGAAAGTCTGCAGCGCCGCCCTGACACGCTGGTACCGGGAGCTGTGCCGCATTGCGCGTCATGCCGAACATCCGTGGCAGGCTGCGCTGACCATTGAAATGCTCGTGATGCAGGCACAGACCGCGCTGTCCGTGCCGAAGTCCGCGGGCGGCCGGTCGCCGCCTTGGATAAACTGACGACATGACCGATCCTGTCTCGCGCCCGCCTTCCACCGCTGCCAACCCCGTGCTGGCGGGTAGCCGTCCGAGCGTGATCCAGCTGGTGTTCCGTGAAAAGGGGGCGCTCTACGCCGCCTACATCCCGGTGCTCACCGATGGAGGCCTGTTTGTGCCGACCACGCGGGAGTACCGGCTCGGCGAGGACATCTATCTGCTGCTTTCTTTGCCAGAAGACAACCAGCGCTACCCGGTGGCCGGCAAGGTCGCGTGGATCACGCCCGCCAATGCATCGGGCGGCAGAACCCAGGGCGTTGGTGTTCGATTCCCGGCGGACGAGAAGACCCGCGTGCTGCGCACCCGTATCGAAGAGTTGCTTGGCACCGCTATTTCGTCGCCCAAGCCCACGCAGACGATCTGAGTCTGGCTGCGGCCCTGCTGCCGCTGCACAAGATGTACGTCGACTCCCATTGCCATCTCAGTTTTCCGGACCTGCGGGCTCGTCTGACCGACATCCGCGCCGAGATGCAGTCCGCCCAGGTGGATCGGGCGCTTTGCATTTGCACGACGCTGGAAGAATTTGATGAAGTGCATGCGCTGGCCATGGCTTACGACAACTTCTGGGCCAGCGTTGGCGTGCATCCGGACAACGAGGGCGTGCGCGAGCCGTCGGTCGATGATCTGGTTGCGCTCGCTTCGCGGCCCCGCGTGGTCGCGCTCGGTGAAACCGGGCTTGACTACTTCCGACTGAACGGCCGTTCGGTCGACGAGATGGAGTGGCAGCGCGAGCGATTTCGCGTGCACATCCGGGCCGCCCATCAGACCGGCCTGCCGCTGGTGATCCACACCCGCAGTTCGTCCGCCGACACGCTGGAAGTGCTGACCACGGAGGGCGGGCATCGGCTCAGCGGTGTGTTCCATTGCTTCACCGAAACCATGGACGTCGCGCGCGCCGCGCTGGACCTGGGCTTCTACATATCGTTCTCGGGGATCATCACGTTCAAGAACGCCGAGGACCTGCGGGCGGTGGCTCGTTTTGTCCCGCTCGACCGATGCCTGATCGAAACCGACAGTCCTTACCTGGCTCCGGCGCCCTTTCGAGGCAAGACCAACACGCCTGCCCTGGTTCCCTGGGTCGCGAAGCAGATAGCCGAACTCAAGGGTGTGCCCGTGGAGGAAATCGCCCGGGAAACCAGCGCCAACTTCGAGCATCTGTTCGGTCTCACCGCCGGCTGCCCCGATGAAAAATCGTAGAAAATACTTTCAAATAGGCTTCTATCTAGTTGTTTTAAATGGATTCGGTGCAGTCAAAGCTGGTTCGTACGAGGATTTCTTCACCGCAATCAGGCGAGACCACCGCAACAACATCGAAGAACTCCTGAAGCGTGGCTTCGACCCGAACACGGTCGATGAACAAGGGCAGCCTGGCCTGATCCTGGCGCTCAAGCTCGAGTCGTTCAAGGTGTCCGAGGCTCTGATAGACAGCCCGATGCTGAAACTGGAAGCAACCAACCCGGCGGGTGAAACAGCCCTGATGCTGGCCAGCCTGCGAGGGCAGCCTGAGCTGGTCGAGCGCCTGCTGAAGCGGGGCGCCAACGTCAATCGACCGGGCTGGTCTGCGCTGCACTACGCTGCCACGGCACCCGATGAATTGACTTTGCAGAAGCTGCTCGAGCGGGGGGCTGCGGTCGATGCGCGCTCACCCAACGGCACCACGCCGCTGATGATGGCCGCGCAGTACGGCACGTCTGAAAGCGTTGAGTTGCTCCTTGCCCGGGGAGCGGATGTGAACCTGCGCAGCGATCTCGATCACAGCGCCGCCGATTTCGCTCGGCGCGTCGGGCGGGACCGGACCGCGGATGGGTTGACCCGCCGAATGCGCAAGCCGCCCGCGCCGTGACGAGCGGATGGTCGATAGCCTGACAGCCTTGTCATCCTGTTTCTGACGCTTCATATGGTTACAAGACGACTGCCGGACTGTGCTTGCGATCCTAGAGTTGATCCATCAACTTTCAGGGAGATTCCAGATGCATACCCGCCCATCGATTGCCAATCCGTTTTCCATGATGATCAATCCGGAGGCTGTGCTGCAGGCGTTGCAGCGGTCTGATTCACTGGCTGGTTTGCAGGCACAGGTGTTCCGGCCGCTCGACAAGCCGCTGCTCGGCAGCAAGATGCCCGAAGATGTGGTCGCGTACGACCGCCGCATCGACCAGGGTCGCAGGAACTGAGTTCGTGCGTGTTCTCGCTGTCAGACGTGAGGCGGCTTGCCCACGTTCAACAGCGGTAACACTACTTACAATATTGATGACTATGTATATTATGTAAACTAAGTGACGGGTGGACGAGTGTGCGGAAACAAGCTCCCACCGCCACACCGTGGAATGGACTTCCCCGCCAGCCATCACTTGTCGGAGCCGGCGGCTGAAGGTCTCAGCCTGGCTTGCTGCGAAAAGAACGCTGAGAACTCTGTCAGCAGACGCTGAATCGCGCGTTGTCCCGCCGCGGCACCCCCAGAAGCATCTTCGCTCAATGAAGCCTCGCGCTCGTCGAACTCGCGGGAAGCGATCACGGCGCGCGTCGATGCGTCCAGCAGCGTCGCTCGCACGGTCAGGCGAACGATGCTCGGGTACACGTTGAAATCCTGCTGCAGACGGATCAGTTCGGACTCGAGGCGCAGGGTGCCGAGGGCCGCCGATGGAGCGAGCATCACCGCACCGAATGCACCGCCAGATTGCAGCGAACGCACAAGCATCGGCGCAAGGAGCCGTGCGGGCGTCTCTACCCATTCCGAGAACGCGTAAGCCTCGAGTTCCTGCGGTCGACGCGTGTAGATCATTCGCTTGCTGTCGAACCCGGGGGCCGCGCGTGGCATATCGACCAGCAGCACCGGAGCGCCGTCCGCAGTTGACACCGCAGTCGCGGCGGACGAGCCATCGTCGAGGGTGAAACTCGTCGGAGATCGTGAGGGCTTGGGCAACAAGCTGCCTGCGCAGCCGCCCAGCAGCATCGGGCTGGCCATCAACAACGTTCGACGCTTCATGGCGAGGCAACTTCTCCGGGGCCCGGGCTCGGATGCGGCCGACCGAGCAACAAGCTGTTGGGGGTGTGGGCTGTCTGCTCGGCCAGGTGGCGAAGCGACATCGAAAGCTGACTCAGTTCGGACATCAGACGCGCCATCTCGGGCAGCGTGTCGGAACCCAGACGCTGAACTCCACTGGCAGCGGCTTCGGCTGCGACACCAGCCTTCACGCTGGCCGCCGCGGCCACGTCCGCCATGCGCTCGACCGCCTGCGCGCCGCTGGCGATGCGCTCCAGGGATGGCCCGAGCTGTTCGCCGGCCCGCGCCGTCAGATGCGCCGTCTTCGCAGCATCGGCGATGCCGGCACGCAGCGCACCCTGCTGCGACGCCAGCGCGTGCGCCAGGGTGGCGGTGTCCGCCAGCGTCGCTTTCAGCGCAGCCCGGTTGTCCGCTTCGAAGATGGCGTTGAGGTTGTTGGACACGCGGTCGACATTGCCCAGAACGCTGGTGAGCACGTTCTCCAGTCGTGCCCCGAGCGAGAGCTTGAACGGAATCGTCGGTGGCAACTCGTCGGCGCCAGCCACCAGCGCCGATGAACCCGCGCTGCCACCACTGAGCTCGACGTAGGCGATGCCTGTCAGGCCCTGGGTCTTCAGAACCGCCAGACTGTCCTGCTTGATCGGCGTGCCTCGGTTGATGACGAACCTGAGCCGCACCTGGCGCGAGTTGAGCGGGTCGATCTCGATGCGGCTCACCTTGCCCACATCCACGCCGAGATACTTGACCGGTGCATCGACGTTCAGTCCTGCCACCGACTCCTGGATGAACGCCTGGTAGCTATCCACCGCCTGCTTGCCGCCCAGCCCGGCAGCCAGCCAGAGCACCGCGGCCACCAGCGCGGCGCCCAGCAGCAGGACGAACGCGCCCACCAGCGAATAGTTGACCTTGTCGTCCATGCTCGCGAGCCCTATGCGCTGGCGCGGCCGCGCCTGTCGGTGAAATAGGAGCTGACCAGGGGATGCTCGATCTGCGACAACTCCTGCATCGTCCCCAGCGCCAGCACACGGCCCTCCCCCAGCACCGCCACGCGGTCGCACACCTGCCAGAGCAGGTCCAGGTCGTGCGAGACGATCACGGTGGTCGAGCCGTAAAGCGCATGCGTGCTCCGGATCAGTTCGTCGACCCCGTCCGCGCTGGCGGGATCCAGCCCCGAAGTCGGCTCATCCAGGAACAGCAGTTCCGGGTCCAGCGCGATCGCGCGGGCGAGCGCTGCACGCTTGAGCATGCCCCCGCTCAACTCGCCGGGCAGTTTCAGACCGGTTTCAGGCGGAAGTCCGGTGAGGGCGAGCTTCCATTCGGCGATCTCGTCGATCAGGGCGTCGTCCAGATGACTGAACTCGCGCAGGGGCAGCCCCACGTTGCGGCGCACCGTGATCGAACCGAACAGCCCGCCGCGCTGGAACATCACGCCCCAGCGCTGGCGCAGCGCCTGGGTCTGCGCAGCGTCCAGCGTGGCGACATCGCGGCCGAACAACCTGACCGAGCCCGAACTCGGGCGCTGCAGCATGATCATCTCGCGCAGCAGCACCGACTTGCCGGATCCGCTGCCGCCGGCCAACCCCAGGATCTCGCCGCGCCGCACGCTGAGGTCGAGCCCTTCGTGAACCTGGTGGCTCCCGAAGCGGGTGCTGATGGACTGCATTTCGATCACCGGAACTTGCGCGTCGTCCACGCTAGAGCCCCAGCACGTTGAAGGCAACGGAGAACAGCGCGTCGGCCACGATGACCAGGAATATCGACTGCACCACGCTCAGCGTGGTCTGCCTGCCGACACTGTCCGAGCTGCCGCGCGTGCGAAATCCCTGAAAGCAGCCGACCGTCGCCACGATCACGGAAAAGATCAGTGCCTTGCCGACGCCGACGAGCAGATCCGAGCCGTTCATCACCTCGCCGAAGCGACTGGCGAATTCGCCGAATCCGATGCCCAGTTGCGAGCGCGCCATCACCATGCCGCCGAAGACACCGGTCATGTCGGCGAACACGGTCAGCAGCGGCAAGGCCACGGCCAGCGCGACGATCCTTGGCAGCACCAGGCGTTGCAGCGGGTCGATGCCGATGGTGCGCATGGCGTCGATTTCCTCGGTGACAACCATCGTCGCGATCTGCGCTGCATAGGCCGAGCCCGAGCGGCCTGCAATGATGATGGCGGCGATCAGCGGCGCGAACTCGCGCAGCATCGCGTAGCCGACCAGTTCGACCACGAAGATGTTGGCACCGTAATGCCTGAGTTGATCGGCTCCCTGATAGGCCACCACCACGCCGAGCAGGAACGACATCAGGCCCACGATGACCAGCGCGTCGAACCCGCCGATCTCGATTTCACGCAGCACCGCGCGCCAGTGGAAGCGCTTCGGCTGCGTGATGGCGGAAGCGGCAGCCACTGCAGCCTGGCCGATGAATTCCAGGAATGCCAGGGTCTGCTGCCAGGCCTCGACCGCCCGAAGTCCCACGCCCTGCAGCAGACTCGGGCGCTGCGCCTGCGGCACCGGCTGGGCTGAACCGGCGAGCACCTGCTGCATCAGGCTTCGCGCCCGTTCCGGCCACGCGCGCAACGACGGCGTCGCTCCACCCGTTCGCAGCCAGTTCTGCAGCACCCAGGCACCCGCGCTGTCGATGGCGAGCAGCTGCGATCCGTCCAGCACAGCCCGGGCCGTTGGTGCGGCAGCGCCCTGCCCCACGCGTCCCAGGTCGTGGACGGTCCACGCCCCGCCCAGCAGCCACTCGCCAACAGGGCCTGGGGTCAGCGTGGCTGGGGTATCGGGTCGGACGTCTGGCGTAGGTGCGGGAGGACACATGAAGGGGCTGGCAGGGTTCCTGTCGCTGAGGCCGGGCCATGGCGCGGTGCAGTGCTCAATGTAGGAACCGCCCCGTGGCCGCTCCGATAGTCCGAGACCGGGATTCGCTGTAGGCCGACGCCCCATGCGGTCGCCGCGGGCGTGACATGGCCCCGGGAACCCGCCCGAGCCGATGACACGAAGCCTGTGCGCTGGCGCACAGACCGGCAGTCGCTGAAGCAGCAGTCTTGCGTCTCCTCAAGCGAGACGCGTCATGACCATCACGACACACAGTGCACGCATCACCGGCCCCATCCCCTACCTGTCCAGCAGCGGCGCCGAAGACCACATCCCCATCGGTCCGTGCCTCGTTGAACAGGTGAACGACCGCTCGATCGACATCATCTGGGGCGATCAAGGTCACCACTCTGCCGCGTTGCCCGTGGAGGTCATCGAGGCGGCGCAGGACTGCGGAAATCTCCTGCTTCTCGACTGATTTCGGCGCGCGATTCCACCAGACGGATCGAGTCCCCGGACCGATCCCGGACAGCCCCACTTTCAAGGAATTTCCATGATGAGTTCGACATCGAAGGCCTATCTCGTCGGGGGCGGCATCGGATCCCTGGCCGCCGCCGCATTCCTCGTGCGCGATGGTGGAATGCCAGGGTCGAACATCTCGATCCTGGAGGCTGGCCCGATCATGGGGGGCAGTCTGGACGGCTCCGGTGACGCCGAACGCGGCTACTCGATGCGCGGCGGTCGCATGCTCACGACGGACAACTACGAGTGCACCTGGGAGTTGTTCAAGTCGATCCCGTCGCTCGCCAAGCCCGGCCTGACCGTGTTCGAGGAGACGCTGGCGTTCAACGAAGTGCATGTCTCGCATGCACGGGCCCGGCTGGTCGACGCGCGCCGGGCCAAGGTGCCCGTGGCTTCGATGGGCTTCTCGATGCACGACCGGCTGGAGCTGCTGAAGCTGAGCAGTGCTGATGAATCCACCCTCGGCACCACCCGCATCACCGACCACCTGTCCCCGGCGTTCTTCGAAACCGAGTTCTGGTTCATGTGGGCCACGACCTTCGCATTCCAACCCTGGCACAGCGCGGTCGAGTTCCGACGCTATCTGCACCGGTTCATGCTCGAGTTCTCGCGCATCGAGACGTTGGCCGGCGTGAAACGCACGGTACTGAACCAGTACGACTCGCTGGTGGTTCCGCTGCAGCGCTGGCTCGAATCGCAGGGCGTGCGCCTGATCACCGACTGCACGGTGACCGACCTTGATCACCACACCGTCGACGGCCGGTTCGCGGTCACCGGCCTGCATTGCACGCTGAAGGGCCGCAGCGAAACGATGCTTCTGGAAGACGGCGACCTGGTCTTCGTGCAGAACGGATCGATGACCGATGCCTCCAGTCTGGGTTCGATGAGCGAGGCACCAGCCAAGCGAACCCGCGCGCCCAACGGCGCCTGGACGCTGTGGGAGAAGCTGGCCGACGGCAGGCCCTCGTTCGGCAGACCCGCTGTCTTCAACAGCTGCGTGGCGCAGTCGAACTGGGCGTCGTTCACCGTCACGCTGAAGGACACGGCGTTCTTCGATCAGATGCAGCGCTTCAGCGGCAATGAAGCGGGCACCGGCGGACTCGTCACGTTCAAGGACTCGAACTGGCTGATGTCGATCGTTCTGGCACACCAGCCGCACTTCGCGAACCAGCCGGCAGGCGTGCAGGTCTTCTGGGGCTACGGCCTGTTTCCAGATCGAGTGGGCAACTTCGTTGCCAAGCCGATGGCCGACTGCAGCGGTGCAGAGATCCTCCAGGAACTGTGCGGCCACCTGCGCTTCGACCTCGACGTCATGGCCTCGGCCAACTGCATCCCGTGTCGCATGCCTTACATCACCAGCATGTTCATGCCGCGCGCCACGGGCGACCGACCGCCGCCGGTGCCCCCGGGCACGCGCAACTTCGCCTTCATCAGCCAGTTCGTGGAGGTGCCGCTGGACACGGTGTTTACCGTGGAGTTCTCGGTGCGTGCCGCCCAGATCGCGGTGTACGAATTGCTGGGCCTCGACAGGAAGGTTCCGCCCGTCACCCCTCACGACCATTCGTTCCACGCGCGGTTCGAAGCCCTGCTCAAGGCCATCAAGTAACCCAGCCACGCAACCGCCGACGCCACC
>Ga0073904_10002679_pt1 | contig 13454 bp, 11 predicted proteins | sample KloWWTrecipitate_FD_66668 | JGI IMG/M metagenome (GOLD analysis project Ga0073904, IMG submission 66668) | Active sludge microbial communities from Klosterneuburg, Austria, studying microevolution and ecology of nitrifiers - Klosterneuburg... | ecosystem: Engineered > WWTP > Aerobic digester >...
CTCACAATGGCCCAGGCGCTGGTACGGCATCTGGCCGCGCTGCGCATCGAAATGCCGGGGGGCGAACTGCAGCCGTATTGCGCCGGCATGTTCGCCATATTCGGGCACGGCAATGTCGCCGGCCTGGGCGAGGCACTATGGGCTGAACGCGCCCGCCTGCCCACCTGGCGCGCCCACAACGAGCAGGCCATGGCGCATGCGGCCATTGCTTATGCCAAGGCGGGATTTCGCCAGCGCATGATGGCGGTCACCACCTCGATCGGCCCTGGCGCCACCAACCTGCTGACCGCTGCCGCCCTGGCCCATGTGAACCGCTTGCCGCTGCTGATGCTGCCCGGCGACACGTTTGCATCCCGCGTGCCCGACCCGGTGCTGCAGCAACTCGAAGATTCCGGCCAGGGTGATGTCAGTGTCAACGACGCGTTCCGGCCGCTGACACGTTACTTCGACCGCATCAGCCGGCCCGAGCAGATCCTGAACGCCTTGCCGCATGCGATTGCCGTGATGCTCGACCCGCTCAGTTGCGGTCCGGTATGCCTGGCCTTGCCGCAGGATGTGCAGGCCCAGGCCTTCGACTGTCCGACAGCTTTTCTGCAACCGGCACCATTGCGTATCCGCCGCCCGGGCGTCGATGCGCACGAATTGAATGCTGCCATCGATCTGATCCGCAATTGCGCCAGGCCACTGCTGATCGCCGGTGGCGGTGTCCTGTACAGCCAGGCCTGGGAGGCGCTGGCCAGATTTGCCGACCAGCACGGCATTCCAGTTGCGGAAACCCAGGCTGGCAAGGGAAGCCTGCGCTGGGACCACCCGCTGAACCTGGGTGCCATCGGTGTCACCGGTGCCCCATCGGCCAACGCCATGGTGCAAGAGGCCGATCTGGTGATTGCCGTGGGCACACGGCTGCAGGATTTCACGACCGGCTCCAACCGCTTGTTCGCCGGCAAACGCGTGCTGGGCATCAATATCTCGGCACTGGACGCGCGCAAGTGTGATGGCACCACACTGGTGGCCGATGCCGCGGTCGCGCTGGCTGCGCTGGATGCGGCTCTGCGCGACTGGAAGACCGACAGCCAATGGAACACCGCTGCCACGCAACGTGCCGCCGCATGGCTGCACCGGGTCGACCAGCTGACCCGTGCCGAGGTTTTGCCGGCCGGCGTCCTGCCGTATGACGCCGACGTGATCGGCGCGGTGCGCGACTCGACCGCCGACAGCGCCGCGACCGACGTGGTGGTCTGCGCCGCCGGCACCTTGCCGGCCGAACTGCACAAGTTGTGGCGCAGCAGCGTGCCGGGCAACTACCACGTGGAGTACGGCTACTCGTGCATGGGTTACGAGATTGCAGGCGGTCTGGGCGTCAAGATGGCGCGTCCACAGCAGGAGGTGATCGTCATGGTGGGCGATGGCTCCTACCTGATGATGAACTCGGAAATCGCCACCTCGGTGATGCTCGGGCTCAAGCTGCTTGTCGTGGTGCTGGACAACCGCGGCTTCGGTTGCATCCAGCGCCTGCAGACCGCCAGTGGCGGCGCAGCCTTCAACAACATGCTGCAGGACTGCGCAGTACCCGACAGCACCGCGGTGCAGATCGATTTTGCGCAACATGCCCGCAGCCTGGGCGCCGACGCGATGCTGGCCAGCAACCTGGATGAATTCAGGATGGCGATGGTGGCTGCACGCGCAGCCCGCAAGACCCAGGTCATCGTGATCAACACCACCCATACCCGCACCACCGACGATGGCGGTTGCTGGTGGGATGTGGCCATACCCGAGGTGTCGCAACGTGCGCAAGTGGTGGCTGCGCGCCAGGTCTACGACACGGCAAGAAAGGACAAGTCCTCATGACATGGAATGTGCGGATCGGCATCAACCCGATCAGCTGGATGAACGACGACCTGCCCGAGCTCGGCGGAGAAACACCGCTGGAGACTGCGTTGTCCGAAGGACGGCAGATCGGATATGCCGGCTTCGAGCTGGGCAACAAGTTTCCAAAAACCGGCGCTGCCCTCAAAGCCAAGCTGGCCGAATACGGACTGGCCTGCGTGTCGGGCTGGTACAGCGGCTTTCTGGCCGAAGATACGCTCGAAGCCGAGATCGCGCGCTGCCGGGATCACATGGCCAAGTTGCAATTCAATGACGCCAAGGTCGTCGTGTATGGCGAATGCGCCGGCACGATTCAAGGCCAGATCGACACGCCGCTGGCGCACCGTCCCCGCTTCCTCGAGCCAGCACAGTGGCAGGCGTATGGCGCGCGGCTCAACAGCTTCGGCGCCCATTTGAAAAGCACCTATGGCCTCACGCTGGCCTATCACCATCACATGGGCGCGTATGTCGAATCGCCACAGGACATCGACCAGCTGATGGCAGTGACCGATCCGCACAGCGTCGGGCTGTTGTTCGACACCGGCCACGCCTGGTTCGGCGGTGCCGGCGACCCGGTGGCCTTGCTGCGCAAGCACATGGCCCGTGTCGTCCACGTGCATTGCAAGGACGTACGTGCAGCCGTGGTGGCACAGGCGCGCAATGACGGCTGGAGTTTTCTGACCGGCGTGTTGTACGGCACCTTCACCGTGCCTGGGGATGGCGCGATCGACTTCGACGCGGTGCTGGAGGCCTTGCACGGTGCCGGTTATCAGGGCTGGCTGGTGGTGGAGGCCGAGCAGGATCCGGCGGTTGCACCCAGCTACGCCTACGCCAGCAAGGGATATGCGACGCTGCGCGGCATCGTCGAGCGGCTGGACAGACTCCCGGCAAAGGGGGCCTGAGATGGTCAGCAGACTGCAGGTCAAGGCATCGCGTACCGGTCGCGACATCGTCGATGTCACCCCGCAAAGCGCAAACTGGGAACATGTCGGCTTCCGGGCCATCCGACTTGCCGCCGGCGACGCCGAGATCGTGAGCACCGGCGCGCGCGAGTTGTGTCTGGTGGTTCTGTGCGGCAGTGTCGACGTGCGTATCGGCGATCAGATCTGGCCCGCGCTGGGCACCCGCGACAGCGTATTCGACGAAGTGGCGCCGGCAGCGGTCTATGTGCCGCCGGGACACCAGGTCAGTATTCGCGCCGTGCGCGACAGCGAGGTGGCCTTGTGCAGTGCGCCCGGCGATGCATTGCCGCGCGCGGTGCGTGTGCTCGACTCGGCGCAAATGAAACGCAGCGTGCGCGGCAAAGGCAGCAACACCCGGCATATCTGCGACATCCTGCCGCACGACGACCCAACGGCTGCGCACCTGCTGGTGGTGGAGGTGCTGACGCCGGCCGGACACTCGTCGAGTTACCCGCCGCACAAACACGACGCGGAGACTCCGCCGCTGGAAACCAAGCTCGAAGAAACCTACTATCACCGGCTCAATCCGCCCCAGGGTTTTGCGTTCCAGCGGGTGTATACCGACGATCGTTCCATCGATGAAGCCTGCGCGGTCGAAGACCACGACGTGGTGATGGTGCCGCGTGGTTACCATCCTGTCGTCGCACCGCATGGTTACGACCTGTATTACCTCAACGTGATGGCTGGCCCGAACCGCCTGTGGGTGTTCCGCAATGACCCGGCCCATGAATGGATGCTGAAATGACAGATTTGATGACCGCGATCGACGAGATCGTGCGCGCTGCTGGAAGCCGGATGCGCGCAGCCTTCACCGCCACCGACAAACCCACCTATTCGCTCAAGGGCCGGCAGGATTACCTGACCGCCACCGACGGGGCGACCGAGTTGTTCGTGCGCGAGCAGATCGAAGCGCGCTTTCCCGGCGACAGGGTGCTGGGCGAAGAAGGCGGTGGATCCGTCGACGGAACCCGGCTGTGGATCGTCGACCCGATCGACGGAACAGCCAATTTTGCACGCCAGATCCCGCACTACTGCATCTCGCTGGGACTGATGGTCGATGGCCGGCTTGAGGCCGGTGCAATCTACGAACCGAACCAGGACGAGCTGTTCATCGCCCAGCGCGGCAAAGGCGCCTGGCTCAATGGCCAGCGCATGCAGGTCAGTGGCATCTCGGAAATCACCGCCAGCACGGTGGAGGTTGGCTGGTCAACCCGCATTCCGGTGCAGACCTATCTGGACATGGTCGGCACGGCGGCCAAGGCCGGCTGCTCAGTCCGGCGCGCCGGCTCCGGCGCGCTCGGCCTGGCCTATGTGGCCGCGGGCCGCATCGAAGCGTACGCCGAATCCCATATCAACGCATGGGACGTTGCAGGCGGCCTGCTGTTGATCACCGAAGCGGGCGGTCGCGTCAACGACTTCTGGGTTCCAGGGGGCATCGAGAACGGCAATCCGGTGCTGGCCAGCAATGCGGCGCTGGCCGACCAGATGCAGGCGATGTTCGCAACGCCGCTGCTCTGAGCCGGCCTGCCCTGCGGCGCGCGCAAGCCGCGCCGGAGCCTGCGCTCACGATGCCGCTGGCTTGAGCGCCGTGACTTCAATCTCGATCTTCATCCGCGGGTCGGCCAGTCCGGCCGAAATCATCATCGCGGCGGGCCGGATGCTGCCGAAATACCGGCGCAGCACCGGCCAGCACTGCGGGAAGTCGCCCCCATCGGGCAACACATAGGTCACACGCACGACATCTTGCAGCCTTGATCCGGCCTGCAGCAGCGCCGCCTCGATGTTCTTCAGGCATTGTTCGGTCTGCGCCTGCAGATCGTCCGAAATCGCCATGGTGGCGTAGTCGAACCCGGTCGTGCCGGAGACGAAAACCCAGTCACCCTGCACGACGGCACGGCTATAGCCGATGTCCTCTTCGAAGCGGGAGCCGGAACTGATCAGGGTACGGGTCATGATGGTGGTGGTTGCAAGTGCAGGTGCACGTATTCTGGCGCCATTGAATCAGCCGTGTCATGCGCGTAACGCGCGCATGCGGCGCAGCAGGTCCAGCACCAGCCCTGCGAAGGCCGCCGTCCAGGCGAGCAGCGCGATATACAGAAAACCAGGCGGCAGGAAGCTCAGGAAATGGAATCCCATGGCCTCGATCATCCGGTCGGTGCTCACCGCATACATGCCGAGCGGAAATACCGCGCCCCAATACAAGGGGTCATACTGCATCGGAAAGCGCTTGTACACATGGCGCCAGAGGGCGAGCACCACCAGCATCGGGATCCACCAGGTACCGGTGGCCCAGTAAAACACCGTGAATCCCTTGATGAAGGGCAGCAGCGACGCCAGAAACGGCGCATCGGACACATTGAGAATGAGCAGTGAGCCGGCCAGTGTCGAGATCGCCATGGCCCCCATGTTGATCCAGTACGGTGGCGTCAGATCACCCGGCGCCAGCCGGAAAAATGTGTAGCGGTAAAAGATCAGCGACATCATCCAGATGTACAACATGCCGCCCCATAACCACATCGACAGCGCCAGAAAGTTCAACTCCAGCCTGCCCGGCTGCCCGAAATGGGGCGCCAGCAGCGCGCTGAGTGCCGCGATCGACTGTGTTGCCACGACGGCGAGCAACCAGGCGCCGTTGATGCCCTGGTCCAGGGTCGGCTTGTGTTCCTTGATGGTGAAACCCGCAAAGATGGTGTATGTCAGCGCCACCCACAAGACGACCGCAACCACCCAGAGCAGCGTGGCGGCCCGGTAGTCGGCCGTAAGCAGCACGCACTGGCTGCCGAGAACGCCGGTTGCGGCCACCATGGTGAAGTAGCCGGGACCACGCAGGTGATCGACCATGTCGCTGAAGAACCGCCGTGGGAAACGGGTTGCACGCGCCACGGCCAGCACCCACAACACGGCGTAGAAGACGATGTTGAGCAGAAACAGCGCCTGCGCCACTGGCGCCAGTCCCATCAGATGCGCTGCGAGCGACACGATGCCGGTGGCCATGACAAGGCCGAAATAGGCAGGTGACATGCCGGCCAGATCGGCATCCAGGCGCGCACCTGGCGAGTCCTGCGGGACCATCGATGCCTTGGGGTTCTGGAGGCGGCCGCTCATGGTGCCAGCGCAGGGATCAGTTTACCGAATCAAGCAGCCCTTCAGTCCCGCAACAGCACGACGTCGCCTACCCCGAAGCCCAACGCAACAGGACTTCCGGCGGCAATCGGATTGTCGGTATCGGATGAGGTGATGAACAGTTCGCCCAACGCGCTGTGCACCATGTATTCCATCTGTTCGCCAACGTAGGTGGCCTTTTGCACCGTGGCCTCCAGCGTGTTGGGGCTGCCCGCGGCTTGCAGCGAAACCCGGTTCGGTCGCACCGCCACGTGGCGCTGGGCAGCGGTGCTGTCACAGGCATTGGTCTGCAGGTTCAGGCTGCCGAGTTTGATCATGGCCGGCTTGTCGCCTGCGCCAGCCGATACCACCTCGCACGGCAATACATTGGCCTCGCCGATGAAGTCCGCGACGAATCGGGTTTGCGGCAGGTCATGCAATTCACGCGGCGTCCCAGTCTGCGCGATGACGGCATTGTTCATGACGACAATCGTGTCGGACACGGCCAGCGCCTCCTCCTGGTCATGGGTCACGTAGACCACCGTCAGCCCCAGTGCCTGCTGCAGGTCGCGGATTTCCTGGCGCACGTACCGGCGCAGTTTCGCGTCGAGGTTGGACAGGGGTTCGTCGAACAGCAGCACCCGCGGTTCGAGCACGATGGCGCGCGCCACCGCCACACGTTGCTGCTGGCCGCCCGAGAGCTCGTTCGGGTAACGCGCAGCGAATTTGTCCAGCCCCAGCTGCTTGAGTACGTCGTTTGCCTTGGCAACGATCGCGTCCCTGGCCAAGCCCGACATCTTCAGTCCGTAACTGACGTTTTCCATCACTGTCATGTGCGGAAACAGCGCATACGACTGGAACACCATGGACACGTCGCGGGCGGTGGCCGGCAGCTTGGTGACATCGTCTTCGCCAATCAGGATACGCCCGCTGGTGGCCATCTCCAGCCCGGCGATCATGCGCAGCGTGGTGGTCTTGCCGCAGCCCGATGGACCCAGCAGCGTCACCAGCTTGCCGGCCGGAAAATCGAGCGAGACCTGGTCCACCGCGGCAACGGTACTGGTGCCATAACGTTTGGTCACCTTGTCGAAAACGACCCGGGCCGGACCTTTGCGCTGGCTGTTGCTGAGCGGGGAATTCATGCGCCTCCTGCGATCATCGATGTTTGCTGTTGGCCGTCTCGCCGGCCCAGTTTGCGCTGTCCCACCAGCCACTGGAAGATACCAATGGCGATCAGCATGACCACGATCAGCACCGTGGAATAAGCAATGGCGACACCATACTCGTTGTTCTCGACCCGTCCGATGATGTAGCTGGTGGCCATGTCGTGGCGCGCGCTGACCAGGAAGATCACCGCGCTGATGGCCGTCATGCTGCGCACAAAACTGTAGACCAGCGCCGACAGGATCGCCGGACGGATCAACGGCAAGGTGATGAGCCGGAACGTGGTCCAGGAGTTGGCACCCAGCGTCAGCGATGCCTCGTCCAGGCTCTTGTCGATCTGCGACAGCGATGCGATACCCGAGCGCACACCGACCGGCATGTTGCGGAACACGAAGCAGATCACCAAAATGGCCGCTGTGCCGGTGAGCTCGATCGGCGGCACATTGAAGGCGATGATGTAGCTCACGCCGATGACGGTGCCGGGAATGGCAAAACTGAGCATGGTGCCGAACTCGAACGCCTGCTTGCCACGGAAGTTCTGCCGCGTCAGCAGCCAGGCGGTGATCAGGCCGATTGCAGCCGTCAGCGGCGCCGAGATGGTGGCAATCTGAATCGTGGTCCAGAAGCTGTTCCACGCCGTGCCATCCCAGCGCAGACCGAACTCTCCATAGGCAATCTTGAAAGCCTGCACGTAGTGCTTGACCGTCAAGGTATTGTCCAAACCCCACAACTGCACGAAGCTGCCGTAGACGATCATCAGATAGACGACGATAGTGAACAGGCCCCATACCGCAGTCACCACGGTGATCGGCCAGGCGATCCGACGCGGCAGCGGCGGATGCATGCCGCCATCGCCTTTGCCGCTGACCGACGTGTACGAGCGCCGTCCCAGCCAGCGTTGCTGCAGGTAGAACGCACCTATCGTGTACAGCAGCAGGATGATGGCCAGCACCGCGGCCCGCCCCTGATCGTTCTGCGAACCCACGACCGAGAAAAACACCTCGGTCGACAACACGTTGAAGTTGCCACCCAGCACCAGCGGATTGCCGAAGTCGGCCATGCTCTCGATGAATCCGAGCAGGAACGCGTTGGCCAGCCCCGGCCGCATCAGTGGCCAGGTCACGGTCTTGAAGGTCTCCCAGCGGCTCGCGCGCAAGGTCTGCGCGGCTTCTTCCAGCGACGGGCTGATCGCCTCGACCACACCGATCAGCACCAGGAACGCAATCGGCGTGAACGACAGCAGCTGCGCGATCAACACACCGGTGAAGCCATAGACCCAGCGCGTGGGCTCCACGCCAAACTGGGTGGCGATGAATTGCGTCACGTTGCCCGACAGGCCGAACAACAGGATGATGGCCAGACCGATCACGAACGGCGGCGTGATGATGGGCAGCAGCGAAAGCGATTTGAACGCCGAGCGAAAACGCACCCCGGTACGCGTAAGCACCAGCGCGAACGCCAGCCCGAGCAGGGTTGACAACACGCCCACGCTGATGGCCAGCATCAGCGAGTTCCACGCCACGCCGCAGGTGGTGCGGGAGTAGAAACACGCAATCCGCCAGATCTTGGCGTCGGTCAGCCGGTCGAAGAACGGCGCCAGCGCCCAGCCGCCCTCGGCGTCGCGGAACGGTATGGCCAGCATCTGCAGCACCGGAAAACCGATGAACAGCAGCGTCAATGCGATCACCAGGCCCAGCGATCCGGCGACGAAGGCATCACCCCCGACCAGACCCCGCAAGGCCAGTCCCCGCGTCAGCAGAAACAGGAATCCGCCGCCGGCGACCACGGCGCCATAACCCATGCCGAACTGGCGCTGATCGGTCTCGCCCATCAGCTGGGCCAGCCAGGCCAGGTTCCAGCCGCGCATCCCGAAAACAAAGCCCTGTGCCAGCATGTAACCGATACCGGCAATGCCGACAAAGGTCAGCAACCGGGCCTGCACCGGCTGCGGAAAACGACGCAAGCCGGCCAGCAAGGCCACCAGACCCAGGATGCCGACCGGCATCAGCCACAGGTTACGACCCTGCAACCACAGAAACAATGCCGGTGCGGAGTCGCCGGACATCGGATAGGCGCCGAGCCAGCTGGTGCTCCAGAAGCCGTCCTGGATCGTATACCAGGGCAAAACCGCAATGCCGAGCATCACACACAGTGCGATGCCGGCGGCCTGGCGATCCAGGCGTGTCGTCTGCACGGGAGCGCGCGTTTACAAACGGACCGGGTGACCTGGCATCAACGCGGCAGCGAGCCGATCTCGTCGTCCCACTTCTTGAGCAGGCGCTTGCGTTCGGCAGAGGAACCGTATTTGACGAAGTTGTAGTCGATCAGCTTGATCTTCTTCAGGTCTGGCGCCTTGGGCGAGGTGGTGGCCGCCTTGTTCGAGGGCACCTGGAACGACTTGACCAGCTGCGCCTTGGACTGAAACTCCGGATCGAGCGCGAAATCATAGAACTTCTTGGCATTTTCCAGATTGCGGGCACCCTTGATGATGCTCATCGAGCCGATCTCATAACCGGTGCCCTCGCAGGGAATCACCGTCTTGATCGGAAAGCCGGCCTCGGCCACCGCCACCGCATCGTGGGCAAACACGATACCGATGACGGTCTCACCGGCGCTGGCAGCCTTGATCGGTGCGGAGCCTGACTTGGTGTACTGGTTCACGTTGGCGTTCAGGGCCTTGAGGTACTTGAATGCCTCGTCTTCGCCGAACATCTGCACCAGGGTGGCCAGCAGCGTATAGGCGGTGCCCGACGCATTCGGGTTGGCCACCTGGATCTTGCCCTTGTAGACCGGCTTGATCAGATCCTTCCAGCACTTGGGCTCGGGCAGGCCCTGCTTCTTGAGCAGGTCGGTGTTGTATCCGTACCCAAGTGCCCCGGAATAAATACCAACGGTACGCACCTTGGATGCCACCGCCTGGCTGTTGGCCCAGTCGTGCAACTCGTTGCGCCGCGGCGACGCATAGGCCTCGGTCAAGCCCTCTTCGGCCGCCTGCAGGTGCGGGTCGCCAGTGCCACCCCACCAGATATCGCCCTTCGGGTTGGACGACTCGGCCTTGACCTGTGCATAGGTCTCGCCCGAACTCTTGCGTGTCATATCGACCTGGATACCGGTCTTCTTCTCGAATTCGGTCTTGGCCTGCTGGCACCAGGCGGCGTCGGAGCTGCAATACAGCGTCAGACGGCCCTGGGCCAAGGCGGGCGCCGCAGAAGCGCCGAGCAAAACAGTCAAAAGACCGGAAACGACGGTAATGCGCATGGCATGTCTCCAAAATTGCAATTCGAACCAGCCAGGGAAGCATTTTCCCCGGCCATCTGACGCCTACCATAATGTCAGGCGCGCATCCGGTCAATCCACGTAAACACGCAGAGCCCGGTTAGAAAATAGGCATCAAACGGGAACGAGCAGGTCCCTGGAGACCGCAATCAACTGCTCCAGCTTGACCTTTGCCGCGCCCGATTCAATGGCAATGCGTGCCTTGGCGATTCCGGCATCGATGGAGTCGGTCACATTGGCCGCATACAAGGCAGCACCGGCGTTGAGGATCACGATGTCGCGCGGCGCGCCGAGCTGGTTGTCCAGCACGCCGAGCAGCATCGCCCTGGACTCCTCGGCGGTATCGACCTTGAGCGCACGGTTGCTTGCCATCACCATGCCGAAGTCCTCGGGATGAATCTCGTATTCGGTGATTTCGCCATTGCGCAATTCGCCCACCATGGTGGCCGCACCCAGGCTCACCTCGTCCATGCCATCGCGGCCATACACCACGACCGCGTGTTCGGCGCCCAGGCGCTGCAACGCGCGCACCTGGATGCCGACCAGATCGGGGTGGAACACCCCCATCAGGATATTGGGCGCGCCGGCCGGATTGGTCAAGGGGCCGAGCAGGTTGAAGATGGTCCGCACGCCCAGTTCCTTGCGCACCGGCGCCACGTTCTTCATCGCCGGGTGGTGATTGGGCGCAAACATGAATCCGACACCCACGGTTTCAATACATTTCGCGATTGCCTCGGGCGAGAGTTGAATGTTCACACCCAGCGCCTCCATCACATCGGCACTGCCGCTCTTGCTGCTGACGCTGCGCCCGCCATGTTTGCTGACCTTGGCACCTGCCGCCGCCGCGACAAACATCGAACAGGTGGAGATGTTGAAGGTATGCGAGCCGTCGCCGCCGGTGCCCACGATGTCCACCAGGTGGGTGCTGTCCTGGACATGGACCTTGGTCGAGAATTCGCGCATCACCTGCGCTGCGGCGGTGATCTCGCCGATGGTTTCCTTCTTGACACGAAGGCCGGTGATCAGTGCGGCCATCATCACCGGCGACATCTCGCCGCTCATGATCTGGCGCACGACATGCAGCATCTCGTCATGGAAAATCTCGCGGTGCTCGATGGTGCGCACCAGCGCCTCCTGCGGGCTGATCTTGATCGGATGGGGCATGGTCATGTCTCCTTAGGTCGAGGTTGCAAGTTGTTCAGCCGTCGCCAGACGGACGCCGAAGCCGAGAAAAAGTACGCCAGCCACCCGGTCCAGCCAGGCCAGTGAGGTGCGCAAGCCTTGCAGGCGGCCCGCGAGCCAGGCCGCACCCAGACCCCAGGCCAGATTCACCGGCAAGGCATTGATATTGAAGATCAGACCCAGCAACAGAAAGGTTGCGGTCTTGTGGGCCGCATCATGGGCGATGAACTGTGGCACGAACGCCAGGAAGAACAGCGCGACCTTGGGATTGAGCGCGTTGGTCCAGAAACCCCGGGCGAAAACCGGCCAGAACCGCACCGTTTCGGCGCCAGGCGAAGGCGCCGCACCCTGCAGCTCTGCCAAGGCCTTGCCGCCACTGGCGGGTGCGAACAAAAGCCGCAGGCCGATGTAGATCAGGTAGGCAGCACCCAGCCATTTGAGCACCGTGAAAGTGAGCGCCGAGGCGGCGATCAAGGCACCCAGACCGACGGCCGCCGCGATGATATGCACGCAACACCCGGCGCCGATACCCAGCGCCGCGGCCACGCCGCCGCGCCGACCGCCCCGCACGCCATTGCTGACGATGTACAACACGTCCGGACCCGGTGTCAGGTTCAGCAGCAGTCCGGCCATGATGAACAGCCCGAGTTGGTCGATACCGGCAAACATGTGGCGAAGCTCGAATCTGCTGGTGCGAACGGGTGGCGCGGATCAGCGCGCGAAGAAGTCGCGCGCCGTCGCAATCGCATGCTCGATACCGGCTGCGTCGATATCCAGATGGGTCACGAAACGCATCCGATAGAGGCCCGAGGCCCGCACGCCATGGCTTTGCAGATATGGCAGGAATTCGCCGGCACGTGCCCGGGCATCCCCCACCAGGTCGACAAACACGATATTCGTATCGGGCTGCGCGACCTCGATGCCATCGATCGCCCGCAAGCCTTCGGCCAGGCGTCGCGCCAGCGCGTGGTCTTGCGCCAAACGCGCCACATGCTGGTCGAGCGCGTAACTGCCCGCTGCCGCCAGCAGACCCACCTGGCGCATGCCCCCACCGGCCATCTTGCGCACCCGCGTCGCGCGCTGCACCAGCGCGCGGCTGCCGCACAACACCGATCCCGCCGGCGCGCCCAGCCCCTTGCTCAGGCAGACCGACACGCTGTCAAAACACTGCGCGATCCGCCTGGCCTCGGACATCGCATCAGAACCGGTCAACGCGGCCTGCGCAACAGCTGCATTGAACAGCCGCGCACCATCGAGATGGCGTGCCAGCCCTTTGGACACGGCCAGCGCACTGGCCTGCTCCAGATAAGCAAACGGCAGCAACTTGCCCCCCCAGGTGTTCTCCAGCGCCAGCATGCGGGTCACGGCGTAATGGTTGTCGTCGGGCTTGATCGCGGCTTCAATGTCTGCCAGCGCCAGCGTGCCGTCGCTCTGGTTGTTCAGCGGTTGTGGCTGCACACTGCCGAACACCGCCGCGCCACCGCCCTCCCAACGGTAGGCGTGTGCCATCTGACCCACGATATATTCATCACCGCGCTGGCAATGCGCCAGGATGGCACACAGATTGCTCTGCGTGCCGGTGGCGACGAACAGTGCCGCCTCGAAGCCCAGCAGCGCCGCCAGCTTGTCCTGCAAGGCATTGACGCTGGGGTCCTCGCCATAGACATCGTCGCCCAGTGGGGCCTCCATCATCGCGGCGCGCATGCCCGCCGTAGGCTGGGTCACGGTGTCACTGCGCAAGTCAACGGTCATCATGGTGCTTCTCCGTCGGTCGGACTGCCGCAGCATGGCAGCCGGGGATTGGTTTTCGCGGGCCGGCAATCTGCGCGGTCACAGCAGGAAGTTCTTCAGCATCGCATGACCGTGTTCGGTCAGGATCGATTCCGGATGGAACTGTACGCC
>Ga0073904_10002681_pt1 | contig 13445 bp, 10 predicted proteins | sample KloWWTrecipitate_FD_66668 | JGI IMG/M metagenome (GOLD analysis project Ga0073904, IMG submission 66668) | Active sludge microbial communities from Klosterneuburg, Austria, studying microevolution and ecology of nitrifiers - Klosterneuburg... | ecosystem: Engineered > WWTP > Aerobic digester >...
GGCCTGAATGACGCCCAGGTCGCCGTGTACGGCTTCGGCGGGGTGCAGAAAGAAGGCCGGCGTGCCGGTGCTGGCCAGCGTGGCGGCGATCTTGCGGCAGATGATGCCGCTCTTGCCCATCCCGGTGAGGATGACCCGCCCCCGACAGTTGCGGATGAGCTCGACAGCCTGCGAGAAGCGGCCGTCGAGCCGGTCCACCAGCGCCAGGATGGCGGCCGCCTCGGTCTGCAGGACGCGGCGGGCCAGGGTGACATCAGCCACGGCGCACGATTCTATCAATCGCCACGAGCCGGCGGAGGAGGGGCTCGACCAGGTCGAGGGCGAGCGCGTTGGCCGCGTCGCTCTTCGCCCGGGACGGCTCCTCGTGGACCTCCATGAACACGCCGTCCACGCCGGCGCCCACACCCGCCTGCGCCAGCGGCTCGATGTACTCCGCCAGGCCCGAGGTGACGCCGTCGCCGGCGCCGGGCAGTTGCAGGCTGTGCGTCACGTCGAACACGACCGGGAAGCCGAGGGCGCGCAGCATCGGGAGGCCGCGCATGTCGACCACGAGGTTGTGGTACCCGAACGTCGTGCCGCGCTCGGTCAGGAGGACATCGGTGCCGCCGGCCTCGGTGAGCTTGCCGACGACGTGGCGCATGTCGTCGGGCGCCAGGAACTGGCCCTTCTTGACGTTGACCGTCCGACCTGTCTGGGCCGCCGCCACCAGCAGGTCCGTCTGCCGGCACAGGAAGGCCGGAATCTGCAGGACGTCGGCCACCTCTGCGACCGGCGCGGCCTGGGCCGCCTCGTGGATGTCGGTGAGGATGGGCAGGCCCGTCCGGGCCTTGACCGCCTCGAGTACCTGCAACCCCTCAGTCAGGCCGGGCCCGCGGTACGACGTGATGGAGGTCCGGTTCGCCTTGTCGAACGAGGCCTTGAACACCACCGGGCACCCCGTGCGCCGGCCGATGGCCGCGATCTCCACGGCGAGGTCGACAGCATGGTCGCGGCTCTCGATGACGCAGGGGCCCAGGATGAACGCGAGCGGCTCTGCCGGCCCAAACCGTACTGCCCCCGCCGGCACGGTGCGCACCGTGGGCGAATCACCCATGCGTCGCCACGGGCGAGGCCCCTTTTTCGGCGGCGAACTGCTGGCGGAGTGCGGCCTCGACGAAGCTCACGAACAGGGGATGCGGCTTCAGTGGACGCGACTGGAACTCGGGGTGGAACTGGACGGCGATGAACCACGGATGGCTCGGCAACTCCGCGATCTCGACGAACTTGCCGTCCGGCGACCGTCCCGAAATGCGCATGCCGCACTCGGCCAGTGCCGGCTCGTACAGGCAGTTGAACTCGAAGCGGTGGCGGTGGCGCTCGTGGATGAGGGGCTGCCCGTAGATGCGGCGCGCGAGCGACCCGTCAGCCAGTTCGCAGTCGTAGCGCCCCAGTCGCATCGTCCCGCCCAGTTCGTCGACGCCGAGCAGGTCGCGCAGCTTGTAGATCACTTTGTGGGGCGCCGACTCGTCCACCTCGGTCGAGTCCGCGCCGTCGAGCCCGCACACGTTGCGGGCGAATTCGACCGTCGCCCACTGGAACCCGTAGCAGATACCGAAGTAGGGGATGCCGCGGGTGCGCGCGTACTCGGCCGCCTTCATCATGCCGCGCGTGCCGCGCGAGCCGAAGCCGCCGGGCACGAGCACGGCATGCGCGCCGTCGAGCAGGCGCGCCCCGCCGTCCTGCTCGAGCGCCTCGGACTCGACCCACTGGATGTTGATGCGGGTCCGATTGGCGAAGCCGCCATGATGGAGCGCTTCGTTCAGCGACTTGTACGAGTCCTCGTAGCCGGTGTACTTGCCGACCACGTGGATGGTGATCTCGTGGTCGGGATGCTTGATGCGGTCCACCAGATCTTCCCACGCCTCGAGGTGCGCCTCGCCATCGGGCAGGCCCAGCAGTTCGAGAAGCACGCGATCGAGGCCTTCCTCGCGCAGGACCAGGGGCACTTCGTAGATGGTCGAGACGTCCCGGGCCGTGATGACGGCTTCCTCGGGGACGTCGCAGAACAATCCAATCTTCTGCTTGAGGTCGCGTGGCAGGGGACGATCCGTCCGGCACAACAGTATGTCCGGCTGGATGCCGATGGAGCGCAGGTCGCGCACGCTGTGCTGTGTCGGCTTGGTTTTCAGCTCGCCGGCGGTCCCGATGTACGGTACGAGCGTCAGGTGGACGTAAACGGTGTGCTCGCGGCCGACGTCCCGCCGGAACTGACGGATGGCTTCGAGAAAGGGCAGGCTTTCGATGTCGCCCACCGTGCCGCCGATCTCGACGAGCACGACGTCCACGTCGTGGCCCACCGCCCGGATGCAGTCCTTGATCTCGTTGGTGATGTGCGGGATCACCTGGACGGTGCGCCCCAGGTAGTCGCCCCGACGCTCCTTCTGCAGCACCGACAGGTAGATCTTGCCGGTGGTCCAGTTGCTGTGGCGCGTCGTCGTCATGGTGGTGAAGCGCTCGTAGTGGCCCAGGTCGAGATCCGTTTCGGCACCGTCGTCGGTGACGTAGACCTCGCCGTGCTGGTACGGGCTCATCGTCCCGGGGTCGACGTTGATGTAGGGGTCGAACTTCTGCAACGTGACCTTGTAGCCATGGCCTTCGAGCAGTGCGCCGATGGAGGCGGCCGCCAAGCCCTTGCCGAGCGACGAGACGACACCGCCGGTGACGAAGATGTACTTGGTGGGGCGAACCGGTTGTTCCATGGTGGGCTCTCAGGTCCTCGCGGCAGCCAGCAGCCGCTGCCGCACGCGCGCAAGATCGTCCGGGGTGTCGACGCCGATGGAGTCGTGCTCCGTGTCGACGACGTGAATGCCGATGCCGTGGACGAGCGCGCGCAGCTGCTCGAGGGATTCCACGCGCTCGACGTCGGCTGGCGCCAGCGCAGCCAGCCGGAGCAGGATGTCGCGGCGGTACGCGTACAGGCCTACGTGAACCCGCGCGAGTGCCGGTGGCTCGTGTGGCGTCAGCCGGGAAAACGGAATGGGCGCCCGTGAAAAATACAGCGCGCCACCGTTGACGGCACGAACGACCTTGACCACGTTGGGGCTCAGGTACTCCTCGGCGGAGCGCACCGGTCGGCACGCCGTGCCGATGGCAATCGACGGGTTGTCGAGCAGCGGCCGCACGACCGCATCGATGACCGCCGGGTCGATCAGCGGCTCGTCGCCCTGCACGTTGACAACCAGGCCGCACGTCAGTTGCGCGGCCACCTCGGCGAGACGGTCGGTGCCCGTCTGGTGATCCGCCCGCGTCATGCAGGCCAGGCCGCCAAAGCCTTCCACCGCCCGCACGATGCGCTCGTCGTCTGTCGCGACGAGCACGGCATCCACCGTCCGTGCCTCGGAGGCCCGGCGGTAGACGTGTTCGATCATCGGACGGCCGGCGATGTCGGCAAGGGCTTTGGCGGGGAGGCGGGTCGACTGGTATCGCGCGGGAATGATCGCGACCACCGAGGAATCAGTCAGTTTGAAGGGCAGACTGACCGGCACAGCGAAGTCTACCATGACTGGCCGGGGCCTTCAGTTCCGCGCCCATCGTCCCGATAGGCAGATAGAATGGCCGGTATGCACCCGCGGACGGTGGCCCTGGTCGTCGCGCTCAGCCTGGCGACGGGGTGGGCGCTCGGCGGTCGCTATGCCGGTCAGGCGCCCGGCGCGGGAACCGGAGTGCCCTCGCGCGGTCCCCGCCCGCTCGGCGTCGAGACCCCGCGCGCGACGACGCCGCTCACCGAGCAACTGCGGCGCAAACTCGACCGTCAGCCCGTCGCACCGCAACCCTCCCGCAACCCCTTCGTGTTCGGTGGGCGTCCCGCCGCGCCCGGCGCGCGCGCGGCTCGCGGCGGGGTGGCTGTCGCGCCCGAGCCGGCCGTTCCCGTCGACGCGGCGCCCACCCGGCCCGCGCTGCCCGTGTTCACGCTCGCCGGGATTGCGGCGTCGAAGACCACCGGGGGTGGAGGCGTCGAGTACACCGCCATCCTGAGCGGCACGTACGGGCTCGTCTTCGCGCACGCGGGCGACACCCTGCCCGGCGGCTTCGCGGTCGTCGACGTGCGGGAGACGATGGTGACGCTCAGGGACGGATTGGGGGAAGCGCGCACGTTGCACCTGCCCTGAGTGGGGCAGATGTGCGCGCCGGGGGCCTCAGACCCGGACCACCCAGGCGTCGTTGACGGCGGCCATGGCGCGGATCTCGTTCAGCAGCCCGTCGATGACACCGGCCGAATCGTCCACGTTCACGACGCCAGCGGCGCCGCCCTCACTGCGTCCCAGCGCGAAGTTGGCGATGTTCACCCCGCGCGCGCCCAGGATGGTGCCGACCTCGCCAATGACGCCGGGCTGATCGTGATTGCTGATGAGCAGGAGCGTGCCGCCGAGCGGGGCGTCGACCGGCACGCCATTGAGCAGGACGAGCCGGGGACTGCGGTCGGCCACCGTGCCCTCCACCCAGCGCTCGCCCCGGTCGGTCAGCAGCTTCACCGACAGCAGGCTCCGGAAGTTGCGGGTGCGCGTGCTCGTCGACTCGATGATGTCGATGCCGCGCGCGGCAGCCGTGGCCCGCGCATTCACGGCCGTGACCGGGTCGGAGAGAATGGCGCGGAACAAACCGACGAGCACGGCGCTTACGATCAGGGGATGCGGTCCGGCCAGCTCGCCGTAGTAGCGGACGCTCATTGTCTCGATGCGGGCCTCTCCCATCTGGCCCAGCAGGCACCCCAGCTGTTCGCCGAGGGCCATGTAGGGCTGCAGGCGCTGGAACTCGCCCGAAGGGACGGTTGGGAAGTTCACGGCGTTACGGATGATGCCCGCCTTGAGGAAATCGCGCAGCGCCGAGGCGGTCTCGACGCCCACCAGTTCCTGGCCCTCGCGCGTCGACGCGGCGATGTGAGGGCTCGCCACCACCTGCGGCAGCATCTCCAGCGTGTGGTCCCGGGTCGGCTCCTGCTCGAAGACATCGAGCGCCGCGCCTCCGACCTGGCCGCTCTGGATGGCGGCGGCCAGCGCGACCTCGTCGATCAGGTCGCCGCGCGCGGTGTTCAGGATGCGAATCCCTTTCTTGCAGCGCGCCAGCCGGTCGGCATTGAAGGTGTGTCTGGTCTGCGCCGTCGAGGGCATATGGAGGGAGAGATAGTCGGCCCGCACGCACAGCTCGTCGAGCGTGACGAGCTGGATGCCGAGGTCGGCGGCCACCTGGGCGGCGATGAACGGGTCGTGCGCCAGAACGGTCATCTCGAAGGCCCGCGCGCGGCGCGCCACCTCCTGGCCGATCCGGCCGAGCCCGGCCAGGCCGAGCACCTTGCCGCGCACTTCCTCGCCCATGAAGCTCTTCTTGTCCCAGACGCCCTTCTTCATCGAGGCATCGGCGGCCGGCAGCTTGCGGGCGAGGGCGAGAATCTGGGCCATGGCCAGTTCCGCGACACTCGTGCTGTTGGCACCCGGCGCGTTCATGACGACGACGCCGCGCGCACTGGCCGCGTCGACGTCGACGTTGTCCACGCCAGTGCCCGCGCGGGCAATCGCCCGCAGCTTCGGCGCCGCGGCGATGATGTCGGAGGTCACCTTCGTCGCACTCCGCACCACCAGGGCGTCGGCGTCGGCGAGGTCGGCCTTGAGCTGTTCGGGCGTGCGGCCCGAGGTGGCGTCGATGTGCCAGCCTTCGGCACGGAGCAGTTCGACAGCGGACTTGGGGAGGTCGTCAGCGATGACTATGCGCACGATGAGGGCATCTCCGGAGGAGTATGAGCTCGCTATAATGACAGATTCAGAGAGGAACCGGAAGGTGCGACCAGCGCGTGGATGCATCACCCATAGTGCAATTCGCGGATTCCTTCCAGATTGTCCGCCATTACGCGGTGTTCACACGGTGTTTTCCACAAGGTTTTCCACAGCAGTTGTGGATAGCGCCTGCAGACGGCAGGCAGACTGACCTAAAGGACGTTTTCGTCAGGAGACAGGCATGAATCGCAAGGTCACGGTGGTGGGCGGAGCGGGGAACGTGGGCGCGACAGTGGCGCGCGCGGTGGCGCAGAAGGAACTGGCGGACGTGGTGGTGGTGGACATCGCCGACACCAAGGCGGCCGGCGTGGCGCTCGACATCTTCCAGTCGTGTGCGATCGAGGGGTCGGCGGCCCGCGTGATGGGTGTGGGCACGAAGGACTTCTCCGAGAGCGCGAACTCGGATGTCGTGGTCATCACCTCGGGCATGCCCCGAAAGCCGGGCATGAGCCGCGACGACCTGCTGAACGTGAACTACAAGATCATGCAGGAGGTCACCTCCGAAGTCGTCAAGCACTCGCCCAACTGCATCATCGTCCCCGTTGCCAACCCGCTCGACGCGATGTCCCAGGCCGTGTACCGGATCAGCGGGTTCCCGCGCGAGCGCGTGCTCGGCATGGCCGGGGTGCTCGACTCGGCGCGCATGCGCACGTTCATCGCCATGGAACTCAACGTCTCGGTCTCCAATGTCTCGGCCTTCGTCTTGGGCGGGCACGGCGACACGATGGTGCCGCTGCCGCGGCTGTCGACCGTGGCGGGTATTCCCATTACCGAGCTCCTGCCGGCCGACCGCATCAAGGCCATCTGCGATCGCACGGCCAACGGCGGCGCCGAGATCACCAAGCTGGTGGGCACCAGCGCCTGGTACGCGCCCGGGGCGTCGGCCGCCGACATGGTGGAGGCCATCCTCAAGGATCAGAAGCGCATCATGCCGTGCTCGGTGTTCCTCGAGGGGGAGTACGGCATCTCGGGCCTGTTCGTCGGCGTGCCGGTCAAGATCGGCGCGCGGGGCATGGAACAGATCATCGAGGTGAAGCTGACCTCCGACGAGTCGGCTGCCCTTCAGAAGTCGGCCGGCGCGGTGAAGGAACTGGTCGACGTGATCAAGGTATAGGACGGCCCGGTGATCGGGGACCGTTCAGCCCCCGATCACCGCCTTCAGGTACTCGCGGTTCATCCGCGCGATGCTGGCGATGGAGATGCCCTTGGGGCACACGGCTTCGCATTCGCCCTCGTTCGAGCAGTTTCCGAACCCTTCCGCGTCCATCTGCGCTACCATCCGCAGCGCCCGCCGCTGCCGCTCGGGCTGTCCCTGGGGCAGCAGGGCGAGGTGGGTCATCTTGGCCGACGTGAAGAGGTGCGCCGCGGCATTTTTGCAGACGGCCACGCATGCGCCGCAGCCGATGCACTGCGCGTTGTCCATGGCGAGGTCGGCGACGTCCTTGGCAATCGGGACGCTGTTGCCGTCGGGTGCGCCGCCCACGTTCATCGACACGTAGCCGCCCGCCGCGATCACCCGGTCGAACGCACTCCGATCGATGACGAGATCCTTGAGCACGGGAAAGGCCCGGGCCCGGAACGGCTCGACCGTGATGGTGTCGCCGTTCCGAAAGCGCCGCATGTGCACCTGACACGTCGCGGCGCCCGAATCGGGCCCGTGGGGCAGGCCGTCGATCACCAGGCCGCAGCTGCCGCAGATACCTTCACGGCAGTCCGAATCGAAGGCAATCGGGTCTAGGCCGCGCCGGATGAGGTCTTCGTTGACCACGTCGAGCATCTCGAGGAACGACATGTCGGGATGCACGTTCTCGGCCGCATAGGTTTCGAATCGGCCGGTGGCCGAAGCGTGTGCCTGGCGCCAGACTTTCAGGGTCACTGTCATCGCCATGATCGTTCCTCGTCGGAGCCCTACTTGTAGCTGCGCTGGGAGGGATGCGCCTCCTCGAACACCAGCGCCTCCTTATGCAGCGCCGGCCGCTCGCCCACGCCCTGAAACTCCCATGCCGCCACGTAGGCGAACTCGTCGTCCTTGCGGAGCGCCTCGCCGTCGGGTGTCTGGAATTCCTCGCGGAAGTGTGCGCCGCACGACTCATGCCGCTCGAGAGCGTCGAGTGCCATCAACTCGGCGAACTCCATGTAGTCGGCCACGCGGCCCGCATAGTCGAGCGCGGGGTTCAGGTTGGTCGGTTCGCCCGGGACCGAGACGTCGTGCCAGAACTCCTCCCGCAGTTGCCGGATCCGCGTCATGGCCTCCTGCAGGCCCTGCTCGGTGCGGGCCATGCCCACGTGGTCCCAGCACTCGGCGCCGATGGCGTGGTGGAACTCGCGAACCGTCCGCGTACCCTTGACGGCCAGCACCCGGTCGATACGGCTCTGCGACGCCGCGCGCGCCTCCTTGAAGGCGTCGTGCCCGACGCCTACGTCGGCCAGCGACGTCCCGCCCAGGTAGTTGGCCACGGTGTAGGGCGCGACGAAGTAGCCGTCGGCCAGCCCCTGCATCAGCGCGCTGGCGCCCAGCCGGTTGGCGCCGTGGTCCGAGAAGTTCGCCTCACCCAGCACGAAGAGACCGGGAAGGGTCGACATGAGGTTGTAGTCCACCCACAACCCGCCCATCGTGTAGTGCACGGCGGGGTAGATGCGCATCGGCACCTGGTAGGGATCCTCGTCCGTGATGCGCTTGTACATGTCGAAGAGGTTGCCGTACCGGTCCCGGATGGTCTCGGCGCCCAGCCGCTTGATGGCGTCGGCGAAGTCGAGGAACACCGACAGCCCGGTTTCGCCGACGCCGCGGCCTTGGTCGCACACGGCCTTCGCGGCCCGGGATGCCACGTCGCGCGGCACCAGATTGCCGAAACTCGGGTAGCGTCGTTCGAGGTAGTAGTCGCGTTCGCTGTGGGGAATCTGGACGGGAGGCCGCGGGTCGTGCTTGTTCTTCGGCACCCAGACGCGGCCGTCGTTGCGCAGGCTTTCCGACATCAGCGTGAGCTTCGACTGCTGATCGCCGCTCACCGGGATGCACGTCGGGTGGATCTGGGTGAAGCAGGGGTTGGCGAAGAACGCGCCCCGCTTGTGTGCCCTCCAGGCGGCCGTGACGTTCGAGTTCACGGCATTGGTGGACAGGTAGAACACCGGGCCGTAGCCGCCCGTGCAGAGCAGCACGGCGTGTCCCTCGTGCGACTCGAGTTCTCCGGTCACCAGGTTGCGGCAGACGATGCCCCGGGTCTGGCCGTTGACGAGCACCAGGTCCAGCATCTCGCGGCGCGGGAAGAGCAACACCGTCCCGGCATCCACCTGACGCATCATCGACTGGTAGGCCCCCAGCAGCAGTTGCTGGCCGGTCTGTCCCCGCGCGTAGAACGTGCGCGACACCTGCGCGCCGCCGAACGACCGGTTGTCGAGCAGGCCGCCGTATTCGCGGGCGAAGGGCACGCCCTGCGCGACGCACTGGTCGATGATGTGCACCGACAGCTCGGCCAGGCGGTAGACGTTGGCCTCGCGGGACCGGTAGTCGCCACCCTTGATGGTGTCGTAGAAGAGGCGATAGACGCTGTCGCCGTCGTTCTGGTAGTTCTTCGCCGCGTTGATGCCGCCCTGCGCGGCGATGCTGTGCGCGCGGCGGGGGCTGTCGTGAATGCCGAACACCTTGACGCGGAAGCCGAGTTCGCCGAGCGACGCCGCGGCCGAGGCCCCGGCTAGGCCGGTGCCCACGATGAGCACCTCGTGTTTGCGTCGGTTGGCCGGGTTGACCAGCTTGTTTTCGAAGCGGCGGCGATCCCACTTGCCGGTAATCGGGCCGCCGGGAATCCTGGCATCGAGCGTCATAGCGCGCTCCGCGAGAGGACGAACGTGTAGATCGGGATGATGAAGAAGCCGCCAGCGATGGCCACCGACAGTACGCGGCCGAGCAGGAGCAGGCGCGGCGTCCACTGCGGGTGGTCCAGGCCGAGCGACTGCGCGGCGCTCGACAGCCCGTGCCACAGATGGAAGAAGATGACGCCCATCGCCAGCAGGTAGAAGATGACGTAGCCGGGCGCGCTGAACACCTCGAGCTGAAGGCGGTAAAGATCCCGGATGCCCTCGGCGGTCTGGTAGAAAGCGCCGAACTTGAACGTGACCAGATGGGACACGACGAACAGGGCCGTGATCGCTCCCGTGACGATCATCGTCGTCGAGGCGAGGGACTTGCGGCTGCGGGGGCGGGGAGCCTTGGTCTTTGCCCAGCGGCGCACGGCGTAGGAGATCGGCCGTGCGGCCCGGTTGGCCAGCACGCCCGCCACCGTCTTGACGATGTGCAGCAGGAATACCGCGATGAGGCCCGCCTCGGCCACATAGACCAGCGGGTTGCTGATCAACGCGTGCGAGTAGTGGTTGAACGCGTCAGGCCCCGCCAGGAACAGGAGGTTGCCGGCCAAGTGCCCGACGAGAAATACGAACAGCGCCAGGCCGGTGAGCGCGATGAGGAGTTTGGAGCCGACGGATGATGCAGAAGCCTGCAGAAGTTGCATGAGGAATGCCCAGCCAGAGATCTTACGCTATTCGTCGCTCTCGTGATTGGTGACGTGCTGGATGGCCGTGCTCGAGACTCGAGCACGCCCCGCTGAATCGGGGGCTGCGGTCCCGCCGCTCGTGAGCGGTGGAGTGGGCGCGGTGAGGAATGCGGGCCGGGGGAGCCCGGGTCGCCCCTCCGAGGAGGAGGAGGGGCGACCCGAGGCCGGCAACCGGGAGAGGCTCAGCGCGCCGAATGCGCCAGGCGGATGGTTGGCCCGGCAACGGCTGCGCCGCCGCGACGGCGGTGCTTGTCTTCGTACATCCGGCGATCGGCGGCCTCGAGCAGCGACTCGAACGTCAGGCCGTCCTCTCCGCTCATGGCGATGCCCACGCTGATGCCGAGCGGGATGGTGGTGCCGCCGGGTGAGGTGACGTGCTGCCGGGCCACGGCCCGCTGCAGTTCGCTGGCGCGACGCTCGGCCTCGTCTCGATCCTGACAGGAGAGCGCCACCACGAACTCGTCGCCGCCGTACCGGGCGCAGAAGTCGGTGGCACGAACGTGGCGCCGCAACGCGCCAGCGAGCGTCTGCAGGGCCAGGTCGCCCACCTGGTGGCCGTGCACGTCGTTGACGGCCTTGAAGTGATCCAGGTCGATCATGATGATGGCGCTCGGCACCGCCTGGTCGGCCCGCGCGGCCAGGCGCTGGTCCACGTGTCCGACGAGCGCGCGGGAGTTCGGCAGATCCGTGAGCGAGTCGGTGAGCGAGGCGGCGCGCATTCCTTCGAACTGAATCGAGTTGGCGAGCACCGAGGCCGCCTGGCCGCCCAGCCGCTCGAGCAGGCTGAGGTGTGCCTCGGTGTACGGCTGATCGTCGATGTGATAGGCGGTGAGGATGCCGATGAGCTGGACCCCGTCCATCAGCGGGAAGGCCAGGGCGGAGTGGAACAACTGGCCCACCGCCGTCGCGCCGCCGGCCTCGAAATCGGAGGCCGCGCGCGCGTTGATGGCCGCGGTCTGGTGGCGGGCCGCCCAGCCGGTCACCCCTTCGCCCATGGCGATCTGCAGGCCCTCGAGCGTGTCGGCCGACAGCCCTGACGCATAACGGCAGCGCAACTGGTTGCGGCGGGCATCGGGCAGGTACAACGCCCAGCACGAGGCCGGCACCAGGCGGTTGAGCTTCGACGTGAGCAGGCCCATGGTGTCGTCCACGCTGAGCCGGGTGCCCAGCGTCTGGGCGATGTCGTAGAGGGCCCGCACTTCCTGGGTGGCCTGCGAGATGCTCTGATACACCGTGGCCGCCGCCTCGAGCGGACTGCCGTCGGTGGAGAAGCCGGTCGCCGGCGCCCCGGCCCGCGTGGCCGCGAGATCGGGCCGCACCGACTCGTACCGCGCTTCCTGTTCCAAGTCTCCGACCTGTAACAGTACCTGGATGAACAGATCCACCAGGCGGGGATCCAGCGCCTTGCCGGCCTCGCGCGTGAGGGTGTCGAGCGCTTCGTCCTGCGCCATCGCCCGATGGTAGGGGCGGTGCGCGGTCAGCGCATCGAAGTAGTCGACGACCGCCAGCACGCGGGCGCCGAGCGGAATCTCCTCGGCGGCGAGACCGTCCGGGTAGCCCTTGCCGTCCCAGCGCTCGTGATGGCTCTGAATGAAGGGGGCGACCGGGTAGGGGAAGGGCACGGCCTTGAGGATGTTGGCACCCACCGTCGGGTGGAGACGGATGTAGTCGAACTCGGCCGGGGTCAGGCGGCCCGGCTTCGTGAGAATGTGCTCGGGGACCGCCAGCTTGCCGATGTCGTGCAGCAGCGCGGCTACCTTGAGGCCTTCGATCTCGTGCGCCGACATGCCCGATGCCTCGCCCAGGGCCGCCGCCCGGGCTTCGACGCGGCGGATGTGGTTTTCGGCGGCGCCGGACTCCGGATCGATCGTCTGGTCGCGCGCATCAATCGCGCGGGCCAGCGCCTCGACCGTGGCCAGGTGCAGCGTCGAGATGGTCCGCGCGTGCTCCTGGTGCTCGGACACGCGGCCGAGATAGACGCGATAACTGTGGAAGGTGAGGCCGAGCAGCACCGCGGCGAAGAGCACCAGCCACACCTCCTGTGTGGCCATCACCGACGCGGCAAACGTGGCGGCACCCGCCGCCACAAAGCACGCCGGCCCCGCCCAAAGGAAGTCCTCCCGCCACGTGGCGCTGATGGGTCGGCCACGCGACAGGCCGACCGCCGTAGCGACCAGCCAGCTGTTGCACAGGAAGAAGGTGGCCGCCGCACCCGCCGCGGGCTTGCTGAGCGACGACAGGCTGGCGTGCAGGTCGAAGCCGCCGAGCTGGTTGGCCACCAGGCCAGCCGCCTGCACCGTGATGATCAGGCTCGCGCTGCTGAAGAACGTCTGCTTGGGGGAGAAGCGGTCCCGCCGGCCGACGGCCGACTGGGTCGCCGCGCTCGCCCCGGCCACCAGCATCGCCTGGTGCGGTCCCAGGACCACCAGACTGAGGAAGTCGGTGAAGTACGACATCGACAGCGTGGCCTGCCCGCTCGACAGGGGCAGGTGAATCTTCATCACCGCCGCCATCATCGACCCCAGGAGCAGGCAGACGAAGAGCACCGGGTGCGTGAACTGCATCTTCGGCACGCCGAACGCCAGCAGCGCGATGCCCGCGAGCACGACGGCACCGACATAGGCGTTGAGTAGTTGTGGCCGGGGCGTTCCGCTGCGGAAGCGGGCCCGGACCGGAGCGGTCGACATTCGGCAACGCTTTGTGCACGACCGATGCCAGGATTGTACGCGCCCATAAGTAACTGTAGGTAAAGCGCTTACATTACGGTCCGCCAGCGCCAGAAGGCCGAATGTGTGCCAATAACGTGCAGTCCCACGTGCCGTGGTGTGCGAACCCGCTGAGTCCAGAAGACTTAGCGGCAAATGCGTCGGAACAGCACAGTGGTCGTTTTCGTTACACCCGCTGTGATCGCTGGCGGCGGCGTGCTATGCTTTTGCGCCGTTTCTTCCGTTCGGTCAATCCCCACATGAAGATTCACGAGTATCAAGCCAAGGCGATCCTCGGCCGGCATGGTGTGCCGGTCCCGCGCGGAGAAGTTGCCTTTTCTGCCCAGGAAGTCTCCGAAATCGCCCGCCGTCTCGGCGGTGGACCC
>Ga0073904_10002682_pt1 | contig 13436 bp, 19 predicted proteins | sample KloWWTrecipitate_FD_66668 | JGI IMG/M metagenome (GOLD analysis project Ga0073904, IMG submission 66668) | Active sludge microbial communities from Klosterneuburg, Austria, studying microevolution and ecology of nitrifiers - Klosterneuburg... | ecosystem: Engineered > WWTP > Aerobic digester >...
CCGTCCCATTCCTGCTACTTGATCCCCGCGCGCCCGCGTGGTAGGGTAGTGGTCTTGTTACGGTCGAGCAGCCCCTAGGGACTGGCAGTAATGGCAAAAGCGAACGACCTAGCTTCGCCCTCAAGTCGACACGGGTTGGAAAGGGTGCAGCGGCATACCCCTAGCAGTCGATGGAAAGACCGCCGAGGCGCCCGGTAAGGTGGCATGTTCATCTACGCCGGGCGTCTCCGTATTTAAAGTTTCCTTTCGGCGGGGCGCCGTGAATGGTTAAACATCGAGGCCGCGAAACCTCCCAGAATGTGGAGGACGTGCGTTCCCCCTTCGGGTCCCTCTCCGTCGACCCCGGATATTGGGAAGAGGACCGAAATTCCGACTTCCTGAATCAAAGCCTGCTCGCGCCGTATCTGACGGCGCCGCCTCAGCAATTCAACAAGACCCAGACGCTCACGCTCGAAGAACTCCTGCGTCTGCTCGCGCTGGATCAGGCGAAAGCGCCCGCAACCGGGCTGACGCGCAACGTCGGAATCTTGCAGCCGAATATATGAATACCCGCCCTACTGGTGGGTCCTCTTTCGGCGTGGTAGGATACCGGTTCCGGAACCCTGCAGGAAAGACAAATGGCCAAGATTCTCGCTTCGGCGAAACCGACCTGACTTTGACCGATCCCGCCGAAGCGACGCTGCTCGAATCGAAGGCGATCGTGGATATCACCGGCGAAGAAGACACCGACACCATCTACCGCCTCGCGAACTTCGACGAAATGTTCGGCTATGCCGGGGCACCGATTCGCGCGCCGGAAAACCTGCCGGCGATCTTCGAAACGCTGGCGCTGCTCGCGGAAGCCGAAGGTGGCGGGGACTAACACCCCCTACCAATTGTGTCGGCCCATGCTCCGTGGTAGGATAAGACCCCTACCACGGAGCAACGTTATGAAAGATATGCTGTCCAACCTGCGCGCCTTCCTGATGAACCATACCGACGATCTGGAGTTCCTTATCACCGACGCGGACCTGAGCGAAGTATCGAAGGAGGACGCGGCGTCGATCGACTCAATCATCAAGCACGAAGCGTCACTCGCCGGGGCATCCGGGTTCACCGTGAGCCACGCATCGGGGTCGATCACCATCGTGAAGCACCCGAAGATGACGCCACGCGACGGGGATTCGTCGCGGAACATGTATAAGGACGGGGAACCGGACGCCCGCCTTTCGGAGGAACCGGTCCCGAATAACCCATTCCGGCCTCGTTACCGCAAACTGGCGGACGTCGAACTCGAACTGCACGACGCCGTGAAGCTGCACGCGATGGAACTGCTCGAGACGTTTCGTCAGATACCGAACGTGCGACAGGCGGCGGGGCAGGAAAACTCCGGCGAGGTCCACGCGAGTCTGAAACTCGCGCAGCGCCATCTCGAGGATGCCGTGTACCGAGCGGTGAAGGCGCTAACCACCTGATGGAAAACAACGCGACATCGCCGCGTCCTGTCGATACTACCATCGGGGAAGATTTCTACTATTTCTACCTCCTGCCGAAAGAAGTGCGGCAAGCGATGGTGGAGTGCGCCTACGACTATAACTCGAAAGAGGCGTTCAACATCTACACGGCGCTGTTACACGACTATTTCATGGCGCCCCGACAGGCGATCGACGAAATGAAGCGCCAGTTTCGGATCAACGACACGGTGATGATTCGCGAAGAAATGGCGAAGAAGCTCGCTTCCTAGCGTTCCGCATTCTTCTTGACCGGCCAGCGCCCCCGTGCTAGCGTGTGGGGGCGCGAACGTATTGTTCGCTGGGACAGGAGAAACCCCATGAACGCCAAAAACCCTTCCACCGGTTCCCCCGCGACCCCAAAAGGCGGCGCGAATACTTCGACGAACGAGCAGCCCGCTTCGGGGCAGCCGATTCCGCCCGACAAGACGCCCGCGCCGACCGAGGCGGAACTCGACGCGCTCGACAAGAAAGAGCTCGAAGCCGCGACGAAAGAACTGGAGACGACGAAGGGCCAGCTTAAGGATTCGTCCGCCAAGCTGGTGGGTATGACGGCGGAACTCGACAAGCTCAAGACGCATGTCGAGAGCCTCGAAGCCAAGAATAAGGCGCTCGAAGTTGAACTGTCGGCAGCGCGCGACGGCAAGATGAACGACAGCGGCGCCGCGATGACGGCCGATGATTCCGTCGACGTTCGCCCGATCGTTTCGCTGGTTCGGGCTCTCCCCGAAACCACTCCGGACGGCGCTGTTTTCGGCGGGTATGGCGGGCACGTCATCACCTACGGTACTCTGCGCGCCGTCGCGGCGATTCTTGTGCGTTCGGGGGTCTAATGGAGGGTTTCCCTTCCGATCTGGTTCCTCTCAGCACGGCTCCGTGGGATCAACGTCCCACGGAGTTGCCGCTTGATGTCGAAGAAGTGCGCACCGCACTATGGCTTAATCGCGGAAATATCAGCAAAGCCGCCGAGGTACTGAAAGTACATTCGATGCGCCTCCGTCGCTTTGTCGATAACAATGAATACCTCAAGGAGCAACTAAACGAGGCTCGCGAGGTACTCAAAGACGTCGCTGAAACGAACGTCTACGACGCGCTTACCGACGAACAGGACAAGGGGCGCCGCGACAGTATGTCGAGGTTCGTCCTACAGACCATCGGAAAGGATCGGGGCTACGGCGCCGGAGGAACGGGCGTCGCCGTGAATATGCAGGGCAAGCGCGGGCGCATTTCGATTACTTGGGATGACGGCTCCCCGGTCGCGGGCGAGCCCGGCGACGATGCGAAGGATGTGACACCGCGCGAGGCAGCGGAATGAACGCGACCGCTACAAAAGTTACGCAGGTCGTCATTCCGTATCGCCCCCGCGATCATTTTAAGTCGTTCCACGGGTCGTCGAAGCGCTGGCGCTTTGTAGTCGCCCATCGCCGCGCCGGGAAATCGGTTGCGGAGATTAACGAACTCATCAAGCGTGCGCTCCAGAACGATCGTGTCTACCCGCCGCCGCGATACGCCTATATTGGTCCGACCTTCGCGCAGACCAAGGACCTCATCTGGGGGTACTTGAAGCACTATACGAATGTGCTCGTCCCCGAGGGGTGCACTTACAGCGAATCGGAACTGTCCTGTACTCTCCCCAACGGGGCGATGATAAACCTCTACGGGGGGTCGAGCGCCTACGAGCGTATGCGCGGGCTGTATTTCGACGGGGCGGTGGCCGACGAGTTCGCACTACTGAACCCCACTATGTTCTCGACCGTGGTGCGCCCGTGCCTCGCGGACTATAGGGGCTTCTTCATCGCGTCCGGAACGTCCAACGGCGACGATCACTTCCACGCGCTCAAGATCAAGGCTGAACTCGACGACGAATGGGACGTGTTCGTGATCCCGGTCACGGAGACGGACGCGCTCCACCCCGACGAACTCAAGGACATGACGAAGGACATGTCCCCCGAGGAATACGCCCGCGAGATGCTGTGTAGCTTCGCGGCGCCGGTCGAGGGCGCTTATTACGGCGATATCATGAATACCCTCGAGGAACTCGGGCAGATCGCCAGTGTTCCCCATGACCCCGCCGCGCAGGTCTGGACGGAGTGGGACCTTGGTATCGACGACGAAATGGCCGTCGTGTTTAAGCAGCAGGTCGGGCGCGAAATCCACGCCATTGACTATCTGGAAGAGTCGGGCAAGGGGCTCGATTGGGTCGCCAACCAGATCAACCACCGAAAGAAATACGGGTGGGTGTTCAAGGGACACATTCTCCCGCACGACATCAAGGCGCGCGAACTAAGCACAGGCAAGAGCCGTTATGAGACGCTTTCGTCGCTGCTCGACGAACCGATCGTCATCGCGCCAATGATGCCGGTTGAGGATGGGATAAATGCGGTGCGAACCACGTTGCCGATGACGTGGATCGACAAGGTGAAGTGCGCGAAGATGATCCTCGCGCTGCGCAACTACCACAAAAATCCGAGGACGGGGAAGCCCGTCCACAATTGGGCGTCCCACGGATCGGACGCCAACAGAACCGGGGCTACGGGGATGCATCTTCTGATGGGTGTCACCGGGTCGTCTAATATCATTCCGATGGGCGGACCGCTCCGCAGGCGGATCAGGGGTATCAGATAATGGAACGTATCTTCAATACCGGCGCGCCGGGGCCTCTCGCTGGCATCGATCCCGTCACCGACGAGCCGCTGGACGGGTACGACTACACCGTCAAGGCTCTCATCTACGACGCGGTGTCGTACGAGGAAAGTGATCTCGCCCCGGCGCGCGAGACGGCGCAGCGTTATTATTACGGGCTCGAGCCGTCGCTCGACGGGAAGCCTGAGGAGCCCCTTTTCGGCGACCCCCCGGTTGCGAATGATGCTGACGCGAACCGCTCGGCGGTCGTATCCACCGATGTCAAGGACACGGTGCTTTCGATCCTTCCGTCGCTGATGCGCATCTTCGGGGGTACGGAGCACGCCCTCGAATACCTGCCGACGAGCACCGATAGCGACGCGATGGCGACGCAAGCCACGGACTACGTTCGCAACCTCCTTTGGTCCAAGAACGATGGTTTCAATCTGTTCTATGGAACGTTCAAGGATGCGCTCACTGTTCGCGTCGGCATCGTGACGTGGTGGACCGACAACAACAAAGAAATCACCGAAAAAACGTTCGCCAAACTAACCCGCGATCAGTTGGGGCAGTTGTTCGCTGAGGCGGAGGACCTCGAGCCGGAGATCGTCAACCACGGCCCGGTTTCCGTCATCGACGGCGAGGAAATGATCACGGATGTGACAGTTCGGTACACCAAGGCGGTGCCTCGGACGGTCGTCAATGGTGTTCCTCCCGAGGAATTTCGTATTTCTCGAAATGCTAAGTCGGTGAAGGACGCCGATCTGGTCGGCCACGAGTGCTTCGTGCGCGTTTCCGAACTCGTCGAAGACGGCTTCGACTTCGACTTTATCCGCAGCAAGGCCGGGCAGTATTCGGGGTATTCCGAAGAAAAATTCCTCCGCAACCCCGGCTACGACGACGCGGTGTCGCTCCACGATTACGTTCGATACGGGTCGTTCTATATCCGCGCCGATCGTGACGGCGACGGTATCAATGAGCTTCGTCACATCGTCACCGTTGGCGAGGACTACGAGGTTGTTCGCGATGAGGTCGCGGACCGGGCGCGCTTCGCTGTGTTCACCCCCGACCCAACCCCGCACGTGCTCGTCGGGGACAGCGCCGCTGATATGGTGATGGACATTCAGCGGATCAACACGCAGCTTTTGCGCGCCGGTTTGGATTCGCTCTCACAGTCCATCTTCCCCCGCATTGCTTACAACATCCTCGCGGTGGATACCGACGATATCCTGAACGATGATGTCGGTGCCCCGATCCGGGTTCGCGGCAACCCCGGCGAGAACATGCTACCGATCGCCAGCCCGGCTGTCGGGCAGACGGCTTTCGATGCCAAGATGCAAATGGACGCGATCCGTCAGCAGAGGACAGGCATTAGCGAGGCGTCGAAGGGGCTCGACCCTCGCGCCCTCCAGTCGACCAATATTGTCGGCGTCGAGGCGGTGTTGACCGGCGCGCAGGAGCGTATTGAACTCATCGCGCTCGTGTTCGCGCACGGGGGGATGAAGCAGCTGTACGAAGGGCTGCTGCAGGAAATCGTCGACAATGCCCCGAACCGCAACGAAATCATCAAGCTGCGCGGCGATTGGGTTTCGATGAACCCGTCGCTGTTCGACGCATCGATGGCGGTGGAAGTCAACCCCGCCCTCGGAAAGGGGTCTGATCAGGCTCGCCTTTCGGCGTTGATGGGCATCCAGCAGATGCAGATGACTGTCGTCGAGAAATTTGGTATGGGCAACGGTGTCGTCGGGCCGCAGGAGCTTCGCAACACCATCGTCGACATCATGCACTTGAACAACATCCGCAATGACACACGGTATTTCCGCCAGTTGACGCCGGAAATGGTGCAGGCCATCGAAAGTGCGCCGCAGGAGCCGACGCCGGAAATGGTAGTCGCCAAGTCTACTATCGAGGAAGTTCGTTCCAAGACGGCTATCGCTCTCGGCAAGCAGAAGCAGGAGGCCGAGAAGCTCCAGCAACAGGCTGAGGAAAAGGCCGCTGATCGCGACCTCAAGCGCGACCAGACCGAAATCGACGCATTCGTCCGGCTCACCGAGATCGCCTCCAATGGTATTCTCGAACAAGCCGCTGCCGAGGCTGCCGTCGAGGCGAGTGTAACCCCGAGGAACGTCGATGATTAAAAAACTCTCCGACTTCGAGTGGGACGAACTTTCGACGGACGCCGCCGCGCTTGCACAAAACAAGGCATTCGACTACGTTGTCGAACAGTTGGAGGCGCGGTATTTCGAACAGCTGAAACGGACGAACATAGGGGACTTGACCGTTCCGGCGCTACATGCTAGGCTGCACGTGCTGGAAGACCTCAAGCAGGAATTTCGGGCGCTGACAACGGACATTAAGTTCAAGAGAGCAAAACAATGAGTGGTATCGATAAAGCCGCTGAGGCATTCGATACGGACATGGGGAACGCCCCAATCCGTTCTGAGGAAGGCCCCGCGTCGATGGGGATGGACGAAGTATTTCCCGCCCGGCAGAAGGAAACCGACGTCGTTGCTGGTGGGGACGACCTCGATCCGCCATTTGGAAACAACCCCGGCGACCCTCCGGCTCGCAAGGACGAGCCGCGCGAACTGTCCGAAGATGAAATCCTCTACGGTGAGGAAAAGGACCCCGCCGATCCCGCCGATGGCGAGGAAGGGGACGAGGAAGAGCCCCGCGACGAGGATGAGGACGACGAGCTTCTGGACCTCTCCGAAATCGGCGACAAGATGGTTAAGATCACCATCGACGGCAAGGAAAAGGTTGTTCCGCTCACCGAGGCGACGCAGGGTTATATCCGCGTCCAGACCTTCCATCAGCGGATGAATGAGGTCGAAGAAGCGCGCGGCGTACTGCGCGAGGAAGCGACCAATCTGCTCGAGGATAAGCGCCGCGTCGTGACGCAGTTGGATGAACTCATCCAGCAGAGCGAAGCGCTCCTGCCCAAGGAGCCGGATTGGGACGACCTGTTCGCCAAGGACCCGGCGAAGGCTCGCAATCTGCAGAAGCAATACCAGGATTTCACCGGTAAGATCGGGGAATTTAAGCAGGCTCGCGCCAGAGCGCAGAATGAGATGCGCGCGCAGGTTGAATCCGACACCGTGAAATTCGCTGCTGAGGAGCGGCGCAAGTTTGAGGATGCAAATCCTCACTGGAAATCCGACCCGGAGAAGAAAAAGAAGGATATTTCTTCGATGGTTCGCACGGCCCGTACGCACAAGTTTACGGATGCCGAAATCGCCCAAGTACTCGATTCCCGGATGCTTGGGATTCTGCTCAAGGCCTCGAAATACGACCGCATGATGGCGGCTCGCCCGAGGTCTATTCCACGAGGGAAACCCCCTGTCAAGCCCGGAACGGGACGCACTCGCACGGTTCCAAAAGGCGTCGATAGGTCGCAACAGATGCTCGCTCGCACCGGCTCCGTGGAGCATGCGGCGGATGTCTTCACCAATATGATCCGAAAGGGATAACCGTGCCTAAGGTCACAAACGCTCTGACTACCTACGGCGTGACCGCCAACCGGGAAGACCTGTCGAATGCGATCTACAATATCGACCCGTTCGACACGCCGATTATGTCGGCTTCCCGGCGCCGCAACGCCAAGAACCGCCAGTTCGACTGGCAGACCGAAAACCTCCCCACCGTGGACGGCAGCAATGCGCAGGTTGAAGGCTTTGTCCTCGCCAACAGCGCCAGCCAGCCGACCATTCGCCTGTCCAACGTGACGCAGATTTCGAAGCGCGATGCGACCGTCTCCGGTTCGCAGCAGGCTTCGGACGCTGCGGGCAAGGGCAGCGAAATGGGCCACCAGATGGCGCTCAAATCCAAGGTCCTCAAGTCGGACATGGAATACATCGCCTCTGGCCGACAGGCCCGCAACGACGGTGAGGACTCGACGCCGACTGCTCGCACCACGGAAGCCATCGCGCACTTCATCGCGCGCGGCAAGGACCGGAACAACGTGGCCGGTGCCGCCGTCTACGGGTACACGGCCACCGGCCTCCCGGCAGTCTCCACCGACGCCTTCTCGGCTGTCGGCGGGGGCGATCAGGTCGCGATGACCGAGAAGCTTCTCGGTGATGCGATGCAGGGGGCCTACACCAACGGCGCCTCCCCGAACCTGATGGTGGTTCCCCCCGCGATCAAGCGGACGGTTTCCACTTTCGCTGGTCGGTCGATGTCGCAGGTGCTCGTCGGCAAGACGGAAGTCGTCGCTACGGTGGACATCATCGCCACGGATTTTGGCCGCATCAAGGTCATCCCGTCGCGCTGGATGCCGACCGATACGTCGCTCATCCTCGATCCGGACTACCTCGCCTTCGCGTTCTTCCGGAATTTCCGGCAGTACCCGATGGCCCGGACCGGCGATGCGGAAACCCGCATGATCCTCGCGGAATGGGGTGTCGAGGTTCGCAACCCCATGGCTCACGTCCTGTTCAACGGCGTGAAGCAGGGCGCGGTGATCGGGTCCCCTTAGTGATAAACCCCTAGGGGTTGCGTAGTCGCGCGGGGCGGTTGTCTTGCCCCGCGCGTTTACTTAAGGAGGGGCAATTGGCGTTCATCGAACTTACCCCCCGTGGCGAGCGATTCACTCGCGGGCACGAGGGCACCGTATACCACATCTACGACGATGGCGTCAAAGGTGCCAAGATGTGGAAGCCCAATTCGCGCGTCGTCGGGCGCCTCACCGCTGGTATCGGCCACTTGCTCAACAGCGCCGAGATCAAGCAATGGGCCGGAAAGAAGATTCCCGAATCCGTTGTCGCCCGGTGGTTCGACGAGGACACCGACGAGGCGGAAAAGGCCGTGTACAATCTCGTCAAGGTGGCACTAAAGCCCAACCAGCGCGACGTTCTGATCGACTTCGTGTTCAATGTCGGCGTCGGTAATTTCCAGACTTCGACACTACTCAAGCGCGTCAACGCCGCCCGGTACGACGAGGTTCCCGAGCAGCTGCTTCGCTGGACGAAGGCTACCATCAACGGCAAGAAGGTCGACCTCCCCGGTCTGATCAAGCGCGCAAACGATCGCGTTGCCTACTGGAACTCCCCGAATTTTGAGGCGGTGCCTTTCGACGGCACGGACAACGCGACCAATATCGCAGAACCGACACCGAAAGAAACCTCCCCATTCGAATGGGCGTCGCTCGCGACCGGCGCCCTCGCGGGGCTTTCTGGATTCTCCGGGGCGACCGGCTTCCTCGGCGTTGCTTTCGGCGCTGCGCTCCTTGTCGCCGTTGGCGTCGGGGCGTTCATCGTCATCCGCCGCAACCTGAGCCCGAAGTGATATGGACTGCGGCTTCGATATAAGCTGCTATGTCGTCGCGGCGCTGGCGCCCGTCATCTTTTGGATCAAGGTCGCATTTTGGAGCGTTGCGGGTGTTCTGGCGGCTGCGCTGCTCCTGTGGGCCTACCGTAAGGCCGGGTGGTGGGGCGTCGGAATAGTGCTATCGATGGGTGTCGGGGGTGCCGTGGCCCGGCTTTTCAACAACCCGAAGCCTAAGGACCCTCGTTTCGATAGCCCGCCGCCCGACACGTCAAAACCGTTGTTTCCTGAGTTGGATGACATGTTGAAGGATATCTTCAACCGGAACAGGAAGAAATGACGAATCCGCCGGACCGCATCGACGAATTGCTACGAGCCGTGGGGCGGCTCGAGGCAGAACAAGAAAGCGCCCGCGATAGTCGCAAGATAATTCGCGAGCAACTCACTGAGTTCAGTGGTTCGGTGAAGGAGATGTCCGAGGCGTTACAACGCACCGCCTTTGCACTCCAAGTGACGACCGATATCGCCGTGCAGACTCGCGACAGCTTTTCTGAGTTCAAGAACAAGTTCGATGCGGACGTGCAACCGGCTATCGATCGGTTGGTTACATTCAAAGAGGATTCCGAACCGATCATCGAAAGTATGCGCAAGGTCCGACAGTTGTTGCTCATATTGATCGCGGTGATTGGGTTTTCCGGCGTCAGCACCATCGGCGTCGCCGCTTTCGCCAACGACTACGCGAAAGTCATCGTTCGCGAGTGGCTCGAATTGGAAGTGCCGGGCATTCCGCCCATCAATTGACGGAGGCCACGGCCACGTGGTAGTGTAGCATGGAATACAAGGTGATGTACCGCAACTCGGATGGTGTCAAGCGCACCATGGTCGAGGACACCGATAAGCCGGGCGTCGTCAAAGTATTCACCGAGGTCGAGCTTGACGAAATTCTGAAAGGTGTCGAGCGAGATCGGGAAGCGCAGGTGAAAACCATCGACGGGGGGGTCCCCGCCAATAGACACCTAGCCCGCATTCCGATGACCGTCTATGAGCAGTCGCTCTTAGAGCAATGGGACGACGCCGACTGGAAGAAGTGGCTAAACGATCCCCAGAATGCCGCATTTCGGATATGGCCGGGACGAGTTTAGTTGAACCTCAACGATTTCCTCAGCACCCTCAGGACTTATACGAAGTTCACTGATCCGGACGTTCAGTCGGACGCGACGCTTATCGGCTATGTTCGGATGGCCGAGGAGCGCCTTTCGGCGGACCTGCGCATCGGGGACATGATCCGGATCGACACCGCGTAACTCACCGACTCGCGCGTCTCCATGCCGCCCACTTTTCGCAGCATGGATTTTATGCGAATCCTCGGCGGCAATACGATGGACTACAAGACGCGTGAGGAGTTCTATGCCGATCCGCGTCATCAGCAGTCCACCAAATACTTCACCACGTCTGGTATGTTCTTGATCGTCGGCGGATCGGTGTCGCCAACGGCGCCGTTGTCGGTGGAGATGCATTATTTTGGCGACGTGGAGACGCTGACTGAAAGTAACGAGTCGTGGGTGTCGCGCCGATACCCGCGCCTGCTCATGTTCGCCACAATGGAAGTGGCATCGCTCGGGGTGGTTAACCCCGAAGCTGCTACGGATTGGGGTGCCCGCGCCAAATCGCTGATCGATCGGATGAACGCCGACTATCAGATATCGATCGCGCAGGGTTCTCGTCTGCAACCCAAACGAAGGACATTCGGATAATGCCTCTTGCTCCGTCTGGCGAAACGGTCGCCCTCACCGCGCTTCTTACCGGGCGCTATATCTCGCTCCATACCGGGTCGCCTGTTTCGGGGGGCGGTAACGAAGTGGCAGGCGGGGATTATGCCCGACAGGCGGCGGGCACGTTCACGCAGTCGGGTTCGAACCCAACCACGGCGGTTAACGACAATTCCGTGGCGTTCCCCGTCGCGACGGGAAATTGGGGCAACATCACGCATTTCGGGGTGTGGTCGGCGGCGGTCGGTGGCGATCTGATCGCTTATAACACTGTGGCGGTGGCGAAAACTATTGACACTGGCGACATCGCCCGCTGGCCCGCTGGTTCCCTCGAGGTTACGGCAGACTGATGGTCGCGAACTACGGCACCAAGGAATACGGCACCAACGCTTACTCCAGCGCGAATATTGACTTTGCTGCTGCGGTGGCTGCTGTATTCACTGTTGCCGGAGGCTTCAACGTATCGAAGCAACAGGACTTTGCTGCTGCGGTGGCTGCTGTATTCACTGTTGCCGGAGGCTTCAACGTATCGAAGCAACAGGACTTTGCTGGCGTTGTAGTGGCGAATTTCGATGTGAGCGGTTACTTTAATTACGCAGCAGCATTAGTCGGCACTCCGGTCGACGCCATTTTTACCGTCGCCGGTATCATGGGGCGCGAAGTCGTGATCTTCGGAACCCCCGTAGCGGCTTCTTTCGGCGTGTCGGGGCACTTTACCGCCGAAAGAGGATTGGCCGGAGAAATCCATTTCCGCCCCGAGTGGAACGGAGCATTCAACATCGAGGCGGTTCTAGCTTCTGCCATTGACTTAACGTTCGATGTGAAGGGTCGCTTGTACGGCCCCAATACGCTGCCAGATAACGACGACAACTGGTCCGGCGTAGTTGTGCCCGAAGGGCTGTGGGTCGTCTCCCCAACTCCGGACGGGAATTGGTCTAATGGCTGATACTGTAACCACGAACTACAACCTCACCAAGCCGGAAGTCGGGGCGTCGACCAACACGTGGGGCGACAAGCTTAACGCGGACCTCGACACCATCGACGCTATCCTTGCGTGGGTCGATTCTGATACAGTACAAAATTTGGCGATGGCGTTTACCGTCAACGCCAATGCACTTACCGGCGCGGTGAAACGATCTGTTACCGGCGATAATCCGTCTACCGCTTACCCTGTGGTCGTTGCGATGCGGTCGAACTCGGCGGGCAACGGCGAGATCAATGTTCGTTCGATCACGGGGGCGCTCTCCCTCGTGGTTCCGTCTGGCGCGAGCCTTGGCCACGTCAATGCGACGGCGGGCAACCTGTACTGGTATCTGATCGACAACGCGGGGACGCTCGAACTCGCCGTGTCGGCAAAGGATTTCGGCAAGAGTGGCATCGTGACGACTGCCGCCATCGCGGGCGGAAACGACGCGGCAAAGATGTATTCCGCCGCTGCTCGTACGAACGTCGCTTTTCGGCGTGTGGCGAAAACCATCGATACACAGGCCGTTGCCGGAACGTGGGTAACGGCTCCGTCGAGCGCCGAAATCTTGCCGAACGACAGCCTTACGTTGGGTGACGCTGCATACAAAAACACCGGCACGACAACCGGGACAGTCGCGGCGGGTGATGATGCACGGCTGCGCGATATTGCGTCTGCTGCAAATTGGCGCACCGGGACCGATACGGACAAGACTCTCGGCGTCAAAGAGACGTGGGACAGCGCGGTATATGTGAATTTGGGCGCGGCGCTCACCGGCAACCTGACGCTCGACCTGGCGACCTTCATCTATGGGTACGGCACAGCGACCGGCAACATCACCTTCAATGCGGTCTCGAACGCGAAGAACCAGAGCGGGCTCATCGAGATCACGGCCAGTGGCGGGGACAGAACGGTGGGCTTCAACACGAGCGTGTTTTGCACACCGGACAACGAAGCGATCGACGCAATCCCCAGCGGCAAGAAAGTCACGTTCAGCTACGGCCGCACGCAGAGCGGCAAAATCATGCTAGTGCGCCTTGGGGAGGTTACGTGATGGGCGTGTTGCCTGGAGTCGGGGGCCCGGTTGGCGGCGCGAAGAAGGTGATCCCGATCCAGGCGAGCTTCCTGACGTCATTCAGTGCTGGTTCCAGTGCGGGGGAGACCAACTACACTTCCCCGAGCATCAATTTCGGTGCCGACGCCCCCAACCGCAAGCTGCTGGTCGGGGTGTTCCGGCAGGGCAGCGTGAACGTGAATTCGATGACGCTCGCCGGCAATGCCATGACGCTGCTCTACGCCCCGCCCAGCAGCCTCGTCGGCTTCCAC
>Ga0073904_10002683_pt1 | contig 13433 bp, 9 predicted proteins | sample KloWWTrecipitate_FD_66668 | JGI IMG/M metagenome (GOLD analysis project Ga0073904, IMG submission 66668) | Active sludge microbial communities from Klosterneuburg, Austria, studying microevolution and ecology of nitrifiers - Klosterneuburg... | ecosystem: Engineered > WWTP > Aerobic digester >...
GTGCGGTTGATTGGCCCGACCGGGGCAGACACGGTGCGCAGCGCCATTGCGACGCTGGATGTCGACGCGGCGGCGATCGTTGGCGAGATGTCGCCCGATGATCGCAAGGGGGTGGCGACGGCTGCGATTGCCTTTGCCGCGCTGACCCCCGAATTTCTGCTGCGATAGGAGCGAACGGATGGCAAAAGATCCGATCCTTGTGGTGCTGTTCCTGCGTGGTGGCGCAGATGGGCTGAACCTTGTGTGTCCAAGTTCGGACGAAAACCTGATTGCGGCACGGCCCGAGGATTTGCGGGTGGCGCGCAAGGGCGACAGGGCGGGCCGGGTGATCCGGCAGGACATCGCGGATGTCGATTTCCGGTTTCACGCAGCGGCGGCGGCTTTGGCCGATCTTTATGACGCGGGGGATTTGTCGTTGATCCACGCCTCGGGGTTGCCTGATGCGACGCGCAGCCATTTTGATGCCGAAGCCCGGATCGAGCGCGGGTTGTTTGGGGCAGAACTTGCCCCCGGTGATCCGGGGGGCTGGATCGGGCGCTGGCTGGCGGCGGCGAAGCCGGGCGGGGCGATGCCGGCGCTGGCGGTGGGGACGTCATCGCCCGGCAGTTTGCGTGGTGCCAGGACGGCTGTGGCGGGGGCCCTTGAAGACCTGATGGTTGGCGCGGGAAACTGGCTGGCCCCGGCGCTGCGGCAGCGGTTGGCGGCGGGCTTTGGCAACCATGGGGTTTTGACGGCCCCGATGGCAGAGCTTTTGGGCCTGTCCGAGATCATCGGCACCAGAATCTGGTCCGAGGCCGAGCAAGAGGTGATGGCCTATGTTCCTGACACCGATTATCCCGATACGGCACTTTCCGCGCCGTTGATGACGGTGGCGCGGGCGATCAAGCTTGATCTGGGCACGCGGGTGGCGACGGTGGATGTGCCGGGTTGGGATACCCATGTCGGGCAGGCGGGGCAGTTTGCCGGGCTGACCGACGGGCTTTCCAACAGCCTGATGGCGTTCTGGCGCGATCTGGGGGCGTTGCAACAGGATGTGTCGGTGGTTGTGATGAGCGAGTTTGGCCGGCGTTTGCGATCAAACACTGGGGGTGGCACCGATCATGGCCGGGGCAATGTGATGATGGTGCTGGGGCCGCAGGCGCGCGGCGGACGGATGCTGGGCCGTTGGCCGGGGCTGGCGAATGATGCGCTGGACGAAGGTGCTGATCTGGCGGTGACGACAGATTACCGCGCGGTTCTGACCGAAATGCTAAACGGCCATATGGGGCTTGCCGATCCGGCGCAGGTGTTTCCGGGCTTTTCGGCTGCCCCTGTCGGGCTTTGGGGCTGAAAAGGGCCGCCGGGGCGGCCCTTTGGCCAGGTTACTCCGCGATGTGCAACTTTGTCGGCTGGCGCGGCGCATCGCGGGGGCCAAGTGCGGCCTCGATCCCGGCGACGCGGTTGGTCAGCAGCAGGATGTCGGATTTTCGCGCCGCCAGTTCGTCGGTCATCGTGGTGGCATCAAGCGGGATCGTTTCAACCTCTTTCTTGCCGATAAAGCGGCCAAAGAACCGGCCAAGCAGGCGCGAGAGGTCGTCCATGATCAGGTAGAACGAGGGCACGACAACAAGGCTGAGCACCGTCGAGACGATGATGCCGCCGATCACTGCCGTTGCCATGGGCGCACGGAACGACCCGCCCTCGCCAACCCCCAGCGCCGAAGGCAACATGCCCGCCGACATCGCGATAGAGGTCATCACGATGGGGCGCGCACGTTTGTGGCCGGCCTCGACCACGGCCTGAAACCGGTCAAAGCCGCGGGCGCGCATTTCGATGGCGAAATCGATCAGCAGGATCGCGTTCTTTGTCACGATGCCCATCAGCATCAGAATGCCGATCAGCACCGGCATCGATACCGCCGACCCTGTCAGGATCAGCGCCGCCGCAACGCCGCCGATGGCCAGCGGCAATGAAAACAGGATGGTAAAAGGCTGGATAACGGAACTGAACAGCAAGATCAGCACCGTCAGCACCAGCATCAGGCCCATGATCATGGCGTTGCCGAAACTCGCCATCAACTCTGACTGAATTTCCGCATCGCCGGATTCGGCAATGCGCACGCTGGCAGGCAGGTCCACACCATCGGCGATTTCCTTGAACCGGGCCGAGGCGGTGCCCAAGGCCACGCCAACGGGAAGGTTTGCGCCAATGGTGGCGCGGCGTTCGCGGTTCAGGCGGTCTACAAGGCTTGGCCCTTCGGCGATTGCAATGTCGGCGACGGCGTTCAGCGGCACGCTTGCGCCGCTGGCGGTGGTGATTTTCAGCGCGGCAATCCGTGACAGATCTTCGCGGGCGGCATCATTCAGCCGCACCCGGACCGGGATCAGACGGTTGTCGATAGAAAGCTTGGCCAAGGCGGCATCGGCATCGCCCAAGGTGGCGACCCGCACCACTTCGGCAATCTGACGGGTGGTGATGCCAAGGCGCGCGGCCTCTTGCTTGCGTGGGGTGATCTGCAATTCGGGACGGGGCAGGGCCCCTTCCGAGGCGACTTCGGCCAAGGCCGGATCGCCGCGCAGGGCGGCCTCCAGCCGGGCCACGGCGATGTTCAGATCGTCTTCGTTGTCAGACAGGATCGAAAAGGACAGATCGCGCTCGCCCCGGTCGTTCAGCTTGAACGCCCGCATATCCGGGATGCCTGCAAGGTGGTTGAAAATCTCGGCCTCAATCTCGCGTTGGGGGCGCATGCGGCCTTTGGCCTCGATCTGCGGCACGACCATGCCAAGCACCGGAATGCTGCGACCAATGTCGGTGATACGGCGAAGCAGCGAATGATCCAGCTTGTCCAGAACCACTGTCACAGAGGCGCGCCGCACATCGCGGTCGCCGGTCGGGGAAGACCCGCCCAGAACAAAGATATTGGCGACGCCATCGACGGTGCTGATTTCGCGCACCATGGCCTGCGTGGTGGTATCGGTTTCTTCCAGCGTGGAACCGGGGGGCAATTCAACGCTGATCGCGATGCGGCTGACATCTTCGGGCGGAATGAAACTGCCGGGGATTTGCAGCATGAAAAACACCGAAACCACCAGAACCCCGATCGCCCCGACCAGTGTGACATAGCGCAGCCGCGTGGTCTGGCGCACAAGGCCAAGATAGCTGCGCATGATAGGGCCATCGGTTTGGGTATCGTCGTGGGCGTCTTTGTCACGCATCAGATAGGCGGTCATCATCGGCGTGATCAGCCGCGCCACCAGCAGCGAGAACAGCACCGAAATGGCGACCGTCAGGCCGAACTGGCGGAAATACTGCCCCGGAATCCCGGGCATGAACGACACCGGCACAAAGACCGCAACGATGGTAAAAGTGGTCGCAATCACCGCAAGGCCGATTTCATCCGCCGCCTCGATCGAGGCGCGGTAGGGCGATTTTCCCATGCGGATATGCCGGGCGATATTCTCGATCTCGACAATCGCATCATCGACAAGGATGCCCGTCGCCAGCGTGATCGCAAGGAACGACACAAGGTTAAGCGAGAAGCCCAAAAGGTCCATCACCCAGAAGGTCGGCACCGCCGAAAGTGGCAGAGCGACCGCCGCAATCAGGGTCGCGCGCCAGTTCTTCAGGAAGGCAAGCACCACCAGAACCGCAAGAATCGCCCCTTCGACAAGGGTGCTTAGGGCGGCTTCATAGTTGCCATAGGTGTAGTAGACCGTGTCATCCACCAGCGTGATCGCGACATCGGGATTCTTGGCGCGCAGCGTGTCGAGTGTGGCGTTGACCGTTTCGGCAACGCTGACCTCGCTTGCGCCTTTGGCCCGGAAGACGGCAAAGGTCACAACGCGTTCGCCGTCAAACCGCGAGAATGATCGCAGTTCCTCATAGGTATCCACCACCTCGCCCAGGTCGCCCAGCTTGACATGGCGGCCAGAGGGCAGGGCGATGGTGGTGTCAGCCAGCCGTGCCACGGTTTCGGCATCGCCAAGGGTTCGGATCGCCTGTTCGCCGCTGCCAAGGCTGGACCGGCCTGCGCCAAGATCGGCGTTGGTGGCCCGCAGCTGGGCGTTCACGGCGCTGGCGGTGATGCCATAGCTATCAAGCTTTACCGGATCAAGCTGCACCCGGATTTCACGATCCGCGCCGCCGTAACGGTCGATCCGCCCAATGCCGGGGCGGCCCTGAAGCGCGCGGGTGATGCTGTCATCGACGAACCACGAAAGCTCTTCGATGGTCATGTTGGGGGCCGAGACGGCGAAGGTCATGATTGCCTGACCTTCGACATCGACGCGGCTGACAATCGGGCTTTCAATATCGCCCGGCAGGTTGCCACGGATCTGGTCGATGGCGTCCTTGACGTCTTGCACCGCCTTTTCGGTCGGCACTTCCATGCGGAACTCGACGGCTGTGGTGGATACCCCGTCCGTGACGGTGGAGATGATGTTTTTCACCCCGGTGATACCCGCGACGGCATCTTCGATTTCCTTGGTGATCTGGCTTTCCATTTCAGCCGGGGCCGCGCCGGATTGCGCCACGGTGACGGCCACCAAGGGCACGTCAATGGTGGGAAACCGGGTGATCGGCAGGCTGTTGAAGGACTGCCAGCCCAGGATCATCAACATCAGAAAGGCAAGCAGCGGGGCAACGGGATTGCGGATGGCCCAGGCAGAGAAGTTCATGTTTGCCCCCCCTCAGTTGGTTCCGGCATCGGCCGGGACGGGGTTGATATGATCGCCATCGCGCACAAAGGCCGCCGCTTTGGTGACAACGGTGTCGCCTTCGGCAATTCCTGACAGAATCTCGACAAACCCGGCGTCGCGGATACCGGGCTGCACCAGCACGCGTTCCACAAGCCCGTTGCGCACCCGCATCACGGTTGTGCCTTCGGCGCTTGATCCGACGGCAGTCACGGGAACGGCAAGGGTTTCGCGTTCGGCGACCAGAATTTCTGCGTCGATGAACATGCCCGATCGCACCTGATCAGGGGTATCAATGCTGATCCGGGCGCGGCCAAGTCGGGTTGTGGTGTCGATGGCGGGTTCTACCAGATGCAGGGTGCCGGTCAGTGGCGCGGTTGATCCGACGGCCAGCATGCTGGCCGATTGCCCCGGTGCAAGCCGCAGCAGATCGCGCTCGGCCACATCGGCGCGCAGTTCCAGCGCACCATCGCGGATGATCACGAACATCGGCTTTCCCGCCGCGCTGGCGACACTGCCGACAAGGGCGTTGCGCGACACAACCTCGCCCGCGACAGGGGCTGTGACCTGCGTGCGGGTCAGTTGCAGCTCGACATTGGCGAGTTGCGCCTGCACCAGCGTCAGTTGCGCCTGCGCCGCCGCAAGCGACTGGGTGGCGACATCAACGCGGGCCTTTGCGGAAATGGCGGTGGCCTGCGCCTGTTCGGCGGCGGCCTGCGTGGCAGAGCCTTGCGCCTTGAGGGTGGCCGTGCGGTCACTGACGCGCTGCGCCTCATCCGCGCTGGCACGGGCCTCGATCATCTGCGCTTCAGCTTGGGCGATGGTTGCACGGGCTGCGGCAAGCGAGGCTGCGAATTGGGTTTTCTGCAATTCCAGCGTCGAGGACGACAGGCGCGCCAGCACTTGCCCGGCCTCGACCCTGTCACCAACGTCGGCGGCAAGGGTTTCGATGGGCTGACCTTCGATCAGGGGCTGCACCTGCACCTCTTCAAGCGGACCAACCAGACCCGAGGCCAGAACCCGGTCGCGTAGCAGCTTCTTTGCAACGGTTGAAACGCTGATCGCGGGCAGCTTTGCTTCGGTCTGCGCCGCCGGAACGGCAGTTTCGGCAGTGGCCGGGGTGATGGGCGCAAGGATCAGGGCAGGGCCTGCAGCAATGGCAAGGAAAAGTGTTAAAATACGCATGGTTCAGCCCTCGGTCTTGAAAGACATAACTTCATCCAGTGTCTGGTTGATCATCCGCAACACCAAAGCGGTCGGGTTGCCATCTGGCGTGAACCCGGCGCGGATGGTGCTGGCCTTGATCAGCATGACAATCAGGGTGGCATGGTCGGTGAAAGTCTGTGCCGCCCGGTCTTGCGGCAGGCCGGTCGCTTGGGCGAAGACCGAAACCAGTTGGCCGATCACGCTGATTTCCATCCGGCAAACCACGTCGCCAATTTCTGGTTTGCGCAGGGCCGTCGCGGTGATTTCGGCCCATAAAGAGCCGTGGCCCTTGCACAAATCTTCGTTCACGCGCTGCGCGATTGCAGAGCGCAAAATCTGCATCGGATCGGGCGCACTCAGGATCGCGCTGAAATCCTTTTCCATTTCTGCGATATCCTGGGCGATGATTGCTTCGACCATCGCGGATTTCGACGGAAAATAGCGATAGAAGTTGCCAACGCTCATCCCCGCCGCGCGGGCAAGATCTTGCATCGATGCGCCGTCAAACCCCTTTTGCGCAAAGGCATTGCGGACGCCGATCAGAATTTCCTGACTGCGAAGTTCGGGTGTTGGCACGGCGTTCTGCATATCAAATCCGGTGCGACAAGGCGATGAATGAACGTTCATTCATTTCGCAAATCTCGTAACGCTGCAAGTGAAATGTATGTAAGGCGGGCTTACATAAGGGCAAGACTAAAAGCTGTTCTGGTCCACCATTGGCTGATCAAGACCTTGCAGCAGGGGGGCGTCGCGGTTTTCGATGGCGGTCATGACGGCGCGGGCCACAAAATCACCGGCGCGGCCCACATCTTCGCGCACCACGATAATGTCCTTGCGAAACCGCCGCAGAATCGGAATCGCCTCTTTCGCGGCAACATCGAAATCCTGGCCAAGGGTCAGACCCGCCATTTCCCCCGCCGCCACCGCACACATCGCCGCAGTGGTAGAACCTGCAACAAGGCCATCGGGATGGTCGTGCGTCGATAGCAAGGCCGTCACGACAGCCTCGACCTTGGCACTGGGGTCATCGCTGTTCACGCCTTCGATCAGTTGGGCCTTGATCCCCAAAACTGCGGCCTCCGCCAGAAAGCCGGTGACCATATGCTGGCCATAGCTTTGGTTGGGCGGTGGGGCCAGCAAGGCAAGATTGCGCCGCCCCCGCACCGCCAAGGCCCGCACCATCAGCCGGCAAAAGGCGTCATTGTCAAAGTCATAGTAGGGGTGATCGATGCCCATATCGCTGCGGCCATGGGTGGCAAAGGGCATGCCGTGTTCGGCCATGAAGGCGACGCGTGGATCGTTGGGCTGTATCTGGTTGATGATCACCCCATCCGCCGACCCGGTTTCCCAGATATAGCGGATCGGGTTCATCGGGTCTTCGTCCGGGAAATAGGGAAAGACGATCATGTGAAACGGCGTGCCGCGCAAGGCGGTCGCAACCGAATAGATCAGGCGCGAGGTGTGGTTCATCACATCTGCCTCGGCGCTCATCACCAGGGCGATCACGTTGGTACGCCCGGTGCGCAACCGGACCCCGGCGCGATTCGGGCGATAGCCGATCTGGTGGGCCACGTCGCGCACCCGCGCCTTGGTATCCTCGCCAATGTCAGCGGCATCTTTCAGCGCGCGGGACACTGATGCAACCGACAAACCGGTCAGGCTTGCGATTGTTTTCAGGGTCGGTCGCTCACTGGAAAAGCTATCTGTTACTGACACGTTAGCCTCCTTCGGGCACTGGACATTAGCAGTATTTGAAGCCTGCGGAAATGGGATTTCAGCCATTTCAGCTGGGGATACTTTTTTGTTGATAGCGCAAACTTTAACGATATAGTGAACAACTATAACGATTACGTAAAGGGAGGAATCAATGAAATACACCAAACTGGCGGCGGCATTCTTTGCCGCGACCGCGCTTACGACCCATGCCAATGCGACCGAACTTGAGGTTACGCACTGGTGGACATCCGGGGGCGAAGCCGCCGCTGTGGCCGAGCTTGCAAAGGCGTTTGACGCCTCGGGCGACAAGTGGGTGGATGGTGCGATCGCAGGCTCCGGTGGCACCGCGCGCCCGATCATCATCAGCCGTATCCTTGGCGGTGATCCGATGGGCGCAACCCAGTTGAACCACGGCCTTCAGGCGCAAGAACTGATCGAGGCAGGCCTTCTGCTCGACCTGACCCCGATTGCCGAAGCCGAAGGTTGGAAAGACATCATCAAGCCGATCAGCCTGCTGGACGCCTGCACCTTTGAAGGCAAAGTCTACTGCGCCCCGGTGAATATCCATTCGTGGCAGTGGATGTGGCTTTCGAACAAGGCCTTTGCCGATGCTGGCGTGCCGGTTCCGAAAAACTGGGATGAATTCGCCGCCGCCGCCCCTGCGCTTGAGGCCGCAGGGAAAATTCCGTTGGCGATGGGGCAACAGCCCTGGCAGTCGTCGGGTGCGTTTGGCGTGATGGCGATTGCAATCGGCGGTCAGGACTTGTGGACCAAGATCAACGTCGAGAAAGACGAAGCTGCCGCCGCGGGCCCGGAAATGCTGAAAGTGTTCGAGGCTGCGGTTGCTGCGCGCGCCATGGCTGCGAAATCTGACGTGCAAGATTGGAATCAGGCGACCAACCTTGTGATCACTGGCGCTGCTGGCGGCCAGATCATGGGTGACTGGGCGCAGGGTGAATTCCAGGTTGCCGGACAGGTTGCCGGCACTGATTACACCTGCCTTCCCGGCCTTGGTGCGAACAAGATCATCTCGACCGGCGGCGATGCGTTCTACTTCCCCGTGCTGAAAGATGCCGACAAGACCGAGGCACAAAAGCGTCTGGCGTCCTTGCTGGTTTCGAAAGAGGTGCAAGTTGCCTTCAACCTGAAAAAAGGCTCGTTGCCGATCCGGGGTGACGTGGATCTGGCTGCTGCAAACGATTGCATGAAGCAGGGGCTGGAAATCCTGGCGGCGGGCGGCATCATGCCGTCGGGCGACGAGGTGCTGACCCCGGATACCACCGGTCAGATCGAAGACCTGATGGTCGAGTTCTGGAACAGCGACACGATGACCGCCGCCGACGCGCAAGCGAAATACGCGGCCATCATCGGCGCTGCCGAGTAACAGGCAGCAGGCAAGACCCCGGTTCCCTGCCGGGGTCTTTGCCACCTTTGGCTTGCCAGAAAAAGGATCCTCCCGATGACGACCGCCCGGCGGAAGCCGCAGCTTTTGCGCAACCTGAATGCCAAGATCGCCTCTATTCCGATGGTCGCCACGGTTCTGGTGATCTTTGTCGGCTGTACGATCTGGACGGTTGTGCATTCCTTTACCAATTCCAAGCTGCTGCCCAAGCTGAACTGGGTTGGCCTGGATCAGTATGAACGGCTTTGGTCCACCAAACGCTGGGTGGTTTCCATCGAGAACCTTGCCGTCTATGGCATCTTGTCGATGATCTTTTCGTTGGTGATCGGCTTTACGCTGGCTGCCTTGCTGGACCGCAAGATCAGGTTTGAAAATGCTTTTCGCTCGATCTTTCTGTATCCCTTTGCGCTGTCGTTCATTGTGACAGGTCTGGTCTGGCAATGGATTTTGAACCCCGAATACGGGGTGCAAAAGATCGTGCGCGCCATGGGGTTTGAAAGCTTTACTTTCGATCCGCTGTATAACGAGCAATACGTTCTTTACGGGCTTCTGATCGCCGGATTGTGGCAGGGCACAGGGCTGGTGATGTGCCTGATGCTGGCCGGTATTCGCGGCATCGACGAAGATATCTGGAAAGCCAGCCGGGTAGAGGGGATTCCGGTCTGGAAGACCTATCTGGTGATCGTCATTCCGATGATGCGTCCGGTTTTCGTGACCGCAATCGTGATTATCGGGGCCGGGATCGTGAAGGTTTACGATCTTGTGGTGGCCCAGACATCAGGCGGACCCGGCATCGCCAGCCAGATGCCCGCGCTTTACGTCATGGACAAGATGTTCAAGGACCAGAACCTTGCCCAAGGGTTTGCCGCATCCACGATGATGTTGGTCACGGTCGCTATCATCCTGATCCCATGGGCTTATATCGAATTCGGAGGCAAAAAGCGTGGCTGACATTTCCGCCTCTGGCCCGCGCGGGGCAAAGCCGCGCAAGACCATCACGCCGGGCAATATCATGCTTTACGGCACGCTGATCGTGCTGGCGATGTATTACGCGCTTCCGCTTTATGTGATGATCGTGACCTCGCTGAAAGGCATGCCCGAAATCCGCATGGGCAACGTGTTTTCCCCCCCGATGGAGATCACGTTCGAACCTTGGGTAAAGGCGTGGTCCACTGCCTGCACCGGGATCAACTGCGATGGCTTGTCGCGCGGGTTCTGGAATTCGGTGCAGATCCTGATCCCCTCGGTGGCGCTCTCGATCGCGATTGCCAGTGTGAATGGCTATGCGCTTGCGAACTGGAAATTCAAAGGGTCGGAGCTGTTTTTTGCGGTGCTGATGATCGGGGCCTTTATCCCCTATCAGGTCATGCTTTACCCCATCGTGCTGGTGCTGAAAAACATCGGTGATTTCCTTGGGTTTCAGCTTTACGGCACGCTGGGCGGGTTGGTCATCGTTCACACGATCTTTGGCATGCCGATCCTGACGCTGCTGTTCCGCAACTATTTCGCGTCCTTGCCCGAGGAATTGTTCAAGGCGGCGCGGGTGGATGGGGCAGGGTTCTGGCGGATATTCTTCCAGATCATGGTCCCGATGAGCCTGCCGATTTTCGTGGTGGCGATGATCCTGCAAGTCACCGGTATCTGGAACGATTTCCTGTTTGGCGTGATCTACACCAAGCCTGAAATTTACCCGATGACTGTGCAGCTGAATAACATCGTCAACTCGGTTCAGGGCGTCAAGGAATACAACGTCAATATGGCCGCCACCTTGCTGACCGGTGCCGTTCCCCTGTTCATCTACTTTGTCTCCGGCAAACTGTTCGTTCGCGGCATCGCCGCCGGCGCCGTGAAAGGCTGATCCCCATGACCGTATCTGTCAAAGACCTGACCCTGCGTTTCGGCGCTGTGACCGTTCTCGACAAGCTGAATGTCGAGATTGCTGAAGGTGAGTTTCTGGTGCTTTTGGGCGCTTCGGGCTGTGGCAAGTCCACACTGCTCAACTGCATCGCAGGCCTGTTGGATATCACCGACGGCCAGATTTTCATCAATGGCCGCAATGTGACCTGGGAAGAACCGTCGCAGCGCGGCATCGGCATGGTGTTCCAATCCTACGCGCTTTACCCGCAAATGACGGTCGAGGGAAACTTGTCTTTCGGCCTGAAAAATGCCGGGGTGCCGAAAGAGGAAATCGCCAAACGCGTGGCGCGGGCGTCGGAAATCCTGCAAATCGGGCCTTTGCTGCATCGCAAACCTGCGGCTTTGTCGGGCGGGCAACGGCAGCGCGTCGCGATTGGCCGGGCCCTCGTGCGGGATGTGGACGTGTTCCTGTTCGACGAACCCTTGTCGAACCTAGATGCCAAACTGCGCGCCGATCTGCGGGTGGAAATCAAGCGGCTGCATCAGCGGTTGAAGAACACCATGATCTACGTCACCCATGACCAGATCGAGGCGCTGACCCTTGCCGACCGTATCGCGGTGATGAAAGGCGGGATGGTTCAGCAACTCGCCAGCCCGGATGAGATTTATAACCGCCCGGTGAACAAATACGTCGCGGGGTTTATCGGCAGCCCGGAAATCAACTTCTTTGACGGGTTGCTGGAAGGCAGCGCTTTCCACACCAATGACCTGACCTTTGACGCCGCGCGCTATCCTTTCGCCAAAAAGGCAAGTGGCCCCGCGTGGTTTGGTATCCGCCCTGAACAGGTGGTGACGGGGGATGCCGCCGCCAATGCGCCGGTGCAGATGGATGTGATTGTGGAAATTGTTGAACCGATGGGCGCGGATACCTTGGTCTGGACCAAGGTCGCGGGGCAAGATTTCCGCTTGCGGATGGAAGGTCAGGCCCGGGTGCACCACGGTGATCGGCTGCGGATCGGGTTCGACCCTGCCCGCGCCTCGATGTTTGACAAAAGCACGGAAGAAAGGCTTTAACCCATGCTGCTCGATCTGGCGGGGGATTGGCAACTGTCGGATGACAGTGGCCGGATCATGGCCCCGATGGCTTTGCCCGGTGATGGGATTTCGGCGCTGCACAAGGCGGGGCTGATCCCGGACCCGTATTTTGGCCGTAACGAATACGGTCTGCGCTGGATTTCGGAAACCGATTGGGTTGTCAGCCGCAGCTTTACCACGCCGCGCACCGACCTGAAGCTGGTGGTGGGCATGCTGGATACCGTGGCCGAGGTTTCGGTGAACGGGCAATCAATGTTGCACACCGACACCATGTTCCGGCAGCACCAAGTTGATCTGTCGTCGGTGCTGAGGGTTGGGGTGAATGAAATCTCGATCCGGTTTTCCTCGCCCGCGCGGATTGCGGCGGAACGGCAGGCGTCGATGCCGTTCTATATTCCCTATGCCTCGGGCAATTGCCCTATCCCGCACGGAAACATGCTGCGCAAACCCGCCTGCGATTTCGGCTGGGATTGGAACATCGCCCTTGCCCCGTTCGGTGTTTATGGCGAGATCGGGTTGGAGTTGGTGGATAAGCCGGCGCTGACCGATATTGTCATCCGCCAAAGCCATGATGCGGGGAATGTGACGCTGCACATCACTGCGCGGGGTGTCGGGGTTGCTGATGGTGCGGTCAGCATCGCCATTGCGGGGGCAACGGCACAGGGGCAGATCGTCCAAGGCAAGGCCGATGCAAGCATCACGCTGCAAAATCCGGCACTTTGGTGGCCAGCGGGTGTTGGCGCACAAACCCTGCATGATCTGGTTGTGACAGCGGGCGATGTGACCGCAACGCGCCGCATTGGCCTGCGCGCGCTTGATCTGATTACCGAAAAAGATGCCGTCGGCACCGGATTCAAGTTCCGCGTCAATGGCCATGACATCTTTGCCAAGGGCGCGAACTGGATCCCGGCGGATGCGCTGGCCTCCAACATCACGCCCGCCGTCTGCCGCGATCTGCTGCAATCGGCGGTCGATGCCAATATGAACATGATCCGTGTCTGGGGCGGCGGGCGCTATGAACCCGACTGGTTCTATGACTTGTGTGATGAACTGGGCCTGATGGTCTGGCAGGATTTCATGTTCGCCTGCAACCTTTACCCCTCGACCGCCGATTTCCTGACCGAAGTCGCGCGAGAGGTGGCAGAACAGGTTGCGCGGCTGGACCATCACGCCTGCATCGCGCTGTGGTGTGGCGACAACGAATTGATCGGCGCGCTGACATGGTTCCCTGAAAGCCGCGAAAACCGGGACCGTTATCTGGTGTCCTATGACCGCCTGAACCGCACCATTGAAACTGCGTTGAAAGAAACCGCGCCCGCCGCGAACTGGTGGCCCTCCAGCCCATCCCCCGGCCCGATGAGCTTTGGTGACGCCTGGCATGATGACGCCAATGGCGACATGCATTTCTGGAGCGTTTGGCACGAAGGCCGTGATTTCGACCATTACCGCGATGTGAAGCCGCGGTTTTGTTCCGAATTCGGCTT
>Ga0073904_10002685_pt1 | contig 13424 bp, 12 predicted proteins | sample KloWWTrecipitate_FD_66668 | JGI IMG/M metagenome (GOLD analysis project Ga0073904, IMG submission 66668) | Active sludge microbial communities from Klosterneuburg, Austria, studying microevolution and ecology of nitrifiers - Klosterneuburg... | ecosystem: Engineered > WWTP > Aerobic digester >...
AGCGATCTCGAGCAGAGCCAGCCCTGAGAGGCGTCAGCACCTACGAGAACAGACAAGCGTATGAGTCCCATCCGGGGAAACACGCCACAACCCGACACGCAGGCACGGTACTTCCTCAGCCGAGGACTTCGTTCCGACACCGGCCGGCCGACCGGGCGTTGTCCCCCACGCGATGAGTAAGGGGTGGGCATCTGCCCTTCGAGGGCGGTCCCCCTTCAAGCGGTGCTCAAACTGTGTGGATGAACGGGCCCGCCGGGACGATGACGTTCGGAATGTGGTCCAGCTCGGGACAGCATCTCGCAGCGGCGGCTCAGTATTCAAGTGGGACGACGATTCAGTCATATCTCGCGGTTCGCAGCGTCCGTGCCGGGGAGGGCCAGCGTCGTCGGAGATTTTCAGCCAGCCGCCGCCGTCAGATATGCCGAAGCGGCGTCGACTATCTGTCGTGCAGTCGCGCGATAAGCGGCAAAGATTGCGACGTTGTCTGTCATCGAAACGTCTGTGCCCGCAAGCAAGACAGTTTGATAACGACTCAGGTATTCAGTCTCTTGACGGCAATCCCAGTCCGCTAGTGCTGTCTGCACCTCTGGTGTTCCTGGCCGTGGAGGGGCCCAAGGAGTCTCGTCCAGCGCCGCTCGGGTGGGGTAGGGGAACCCGCGCCGGGCCATGCATATCGACCACTCAGCGTCGAGCGCGATCATCGCCGGATCAGCCGAGGCGCGAATGTTGATAGCAGCGCGTGCGTTCTCCACGGCCGCAAGTATCTCTAACCACTGCCCGGCGAGGTCCTGGCCGAGCGCGCGCTCTTCGGACTCGAATCGACAACCAGTTGGACTAGGTCCTTCATCGCCGGCCAGCGCCTCCGCGTACCCAGGAATGGACTCTGCACGCTGCATCGTGACCACCTCGGCCACCGAAGGGATGGTGCGACCATCGATTGCGAGATATCGGTTGTCGAAGCCGAACCTTTGCACCTCCTCTCTACCCAGGGTAAGGAAGTTCGGTGCGTAGGTTTTGGATGCTGTAAACGGAAATGGATCGTAGTCAAATCCGCTGTCAGCCATGCAAGTGACCGTGGCTCTTTGAATTGCATCGTGGACGACCGCCCGCTCCGACTCCGATACACCTGCAACCAGATAGAGCAAAGCATTGGCATTGTAAATCTGTCCCGGCCGCCCGCCCATCTCAGGAATCACCTCGTTCTCGGACAACTCAACGAACTCGGGAAGCGTCAGCCCTGGCTCGGCAGGAGGCACCTCGACGTCTGTGGCTGATCTAGGGACATAGCTGGTGAACGTCGATTCAGAAGAGTCGCACGATGACCACATGATTGGCCCAGAGAGGATCAGAATCCACAGACGTCGAAGCGCGATCGTCATGGGCAGGGAAATGAATTCGTCAGGTAGAAGGACGAGGCGGAGTTGGTCACACCGGTCATGGTCCTCCATGTGATCACCGAGTTGTACACATCGGTGAAGATCAGGCTCCCAGTGATGTTTGCCCCGCTGAAGTAGCAAATGTTCCGCGAGCTCGTACTCATTCGATTCCTGCTCTGATCGGCAGTGTTGTCGACGTTAGCCGCAATACAGCTCGGTGCACCTTGGTAGTTGTAGCTGCTCATGTAGGAGAGGTTCCACTCGGTGGAGAGCAGGTCCCAGCCGTAGATTCGGCAACTAGTCGTCGTTGTATTGGACGTTGAGTAGGCCGAGCCGTCGGAGACGCAAGCATCTCCCGCGGTACAAACACCCTGACTCGCCGTCAGTGCTTGCGTTGCCTGCGGAGCCACACCTGGGCCGACCGCGAATCCCATCACGATCAGCATCGAGGCCATAACCCTGTTGCGACGCGTTCTTCGCAGCCGAGGTTGAGATCTTTGCTCGTCGCTGTGTTTCATCGAGACTCTCCTTCGTTAGCGGCCGCCATGAAACAGCCGAGTGCGGTTACTTGCATTCGACGCCGCCATAGGACGACGGATCCCATGACGCTGATGTTTCGGGACTCGCATGGTCAGTGTCGCTCCGCTATCGAATGTTCCTACGAGAGGTTCCACGGTCCTGTGGGTTTGAGACCGAGATGGACGGCTGACTGCTGTCGGTCACCGAGATCTCGCCTGCTGCCCCGTCCCAGTCGCGTTGTGACTTGACGCGTCTTGGGAAGTGCACGTAGATGTGGGCGGTTTCGCATGATGACGCGACCACGTTGGTCGAACCGTGCAGGTGCTCGGGGCGGTTTCGCTCGGGCGAGTGGGTGCCACACAGTTGTTTGACTGCACGCTGACACGCGACCAAGTCGTTCGTACCGTAAATCGCGAGTACCTGGAGAACGAACTGACCCAGTCGGGTGGGCAGTGGTCGAAACTTCGCACGTGAGCCGAGTCAGCCATCCCCGGGCTCGACGGGCCCACGTCAGAGTTCCTCACCCAATTGAGTTGCGCCTACAGCGACAGGCCGATGGACGGGACCTCTCGCTTAGCTTGCGTCTCCGCGCCTAAGGGGTCAAGGGTCTGATCGACCGCACCTCTGCTGAGTGTGTACGCGTTTCGTTCGAGTGCTCTGGGTAGGCGGCCGAGGCCGTCGGCGATGTCGAAGGTGGCTTGGTGTTGGGCGAGTCGACCGGCGGCGGCATCCCATTGCCGCGCTGCCGCTCCTGGAGCGGGTCGACCGCCGATGATGTTGACGATCGCGTCCGGGGGTTCAAGGCGTGTGATCCTCGTTCGGACTCGCAGGTCGTGGTCCAGCCGCTCGTCGATGGCGTTGATCTTCGATTCGAAGTCGGGGCGTCGGCGCAGGTTTGCTTTCGCGTGCGCCTCTTCCTGTCGGAGGCGTTCGAGCTTGCCAACTGCGACGGCTAGTTCGCTGCTGGCGGTCGTGACGGCTGCTGGTAGTCGTTCGATGTCGAGGCGTGCGTCTGCGATTTCGGTGGCGTGCTTGCGTCGGTGCAGCGGGCGGTCGTGGTTCGCCAGAACGCCTTCGGCGACGCGGTACGCAGCGGTCTTGTCGGTGATCGTCTTCTCGGCAGCGGTCTTGGAGCGTTCGGCTTGCTGGCGTTCGCCGGGTAGCCGGTGGAGGGTCTTCTCGGCGTGTTCGAGCGTGGAAGCGATCTCGAACCTCTGCTCGTGCAGCTCGCGGAGTTGTGTGCCATCGAGCAGTCCGGGGCGGTGGGGCTTCTCGTCGCGGAGTTCGGCCCGGCGTGCGTGGGCGGGGAGGTCGATCCAGTCGGTGGCGATGGATTGAGCGAAGACGTCGGCTGCGGTTTGTTCGCCGGTGACGACCATGAATGCTTCGTTCATGGCGGTGCCGCGGGTCATCGCGACGTAGAGGTTGCGGACGTCGGTTGGTTTCTCGTAGAAGCTGGCTCCGCCTTGGACGTTTCGGCCTTGGGCGCCCATAGCGGTTCGCGCATAGGCAAGCTCAACGTGCTCGGCGACGTATGCGGCGGGAAGCCGGACTGCACCGTTCTTGCCGGTCGCGGTGAGTGAGCCGTCGGGGTGGATGTGGTCGACGATCCACACGGCCCGGTTGCGGACCATCTCACCCCTATCGGTGGTGAGCCGCCGGTCGTTCTGACGGGTGGCGATCTCGTCGCCGGCGTGGATGTTGAAGGCGCCGGCGGTGAGGTGGCGGCCGTCAGGGTCGATCTCGCCTGACCTGATTCGGGTTTGTTGGCAGCGTTGGTTGAGGCGTTCGGTTGCTTCGTTGGTCGGCGACATGAGCAGGCCCTTGTTGCCGGCCTGTCGTCGTTCCCACCAGGCGGCGACGCTGGCGCGTTCCATCTGGTTGAGCGTGCCGGAGTGAAGTCGGCCGTGGGCTTCGTAAACCTCGGCCACGGTGACGTCGCCACGGCGTAGGCGCAGGCTGGCGTCGCGTTCCCATTCGTTGTCGAAGCGGTGGACGCGGTCGAGTTCGATCGCGCCGAAGGTGTCGACGAGTAGACCGAACATGCCGCCACGGCCGACGGCGGAGAACTGCAACGGGTCGCCGACCAGCGCGATCCGCCAGCCCTTCAGGTCTGCCAAGTCGGCGAGTTCGGCGAGCTTGGTGGTTGGCAACATGCCGGCTTCGTCGACGATGACAGTGGCGCCGACGGGGAGGTCGTAGCGGTGATCGGGCGGGCGGTTGAGGCGGTGCTCGATGAGCAGCTTGTCGAGCGTGTCAGCGACCAGCCCAGTCTCGTCGGACAGCACTTCGGCCGCGGTCGCCGAGGGAGCGACACCGAACACAGCGCGTCCGTCGGTGCGCAGCTGGGCGACCGCCGGGGCGAGGGCGGTGGTCTTGCCAGTACCGGCAGGGCCGACGACGAGCACGATGTCCGCCGTGCCGGCGACGGCTGCCGCGCCTTGGGCTTGGGTGGGGTTCAGGTCGAGTCCGCTTCGGGTCACGGCGTCGGGTTGGTCGATGCCGTCGTAGGCGAGTCGGCGGTCGACCCAGTCGATGAGGGCTGCTTCTTGGTCAAGGATTGCTTGCGTGGTGAGTGCACGGTCGACGACTGATTCGGAGACTGGTCGGCCGTCCTTGCGTAGCAGGGCGTCAGGTTCGATCGGCTTGGAGACATCGACGCAGTAGCTGTCGACGACATGATCGGTGAGCTTGTTCAACCATTCGACAAGACGGTTCGTCGGTATGACCGTGTCGGTCGGGACGAGCGCGGCCAGTTCGCGCAGCAGCTCGGTTGGCCGCCAACTCGACTGCTTCTCGGAGATCGTCGCCATCGCCGTGTCGATCATCGACATCGTCGTCGCCGGGTCCACAACATCCCGCCCGGCGACCTGATCGATCGCCTGCTCGACGACGGCGGCGGGTTCGAGACCGAGACCACGGGTCTGCGCGGCCCATCCATCGTGGAGGGTCTGGGCGTCTGCGGCGTGGGCCTTTGCTGGCCGGCTGTCGGTGGCGGCTTCGCGTTCCAAACGCCAACGCTCACGGGGTGTCGGCTCACGGCCCATTGTCTCGATGAATCGGTCGAGCTTGTCGTCGATCCGGCGGGCCACAGCCGCTGTGCGGGTCGAGAACTCGGCCAGCAACGCCTCGGGAACATCCGCGATCTCACAGATGCCGTGCTCGGGCTCGTGCCAGCGGACACCGAGGCGGGCTGTGAGCTCTGCCCGCAATGACGCGTGGTACAGCGCGGACAGGGTCTGCTGATCGCGTTTGATGAGACGGGCGTCGAGCGCCAACCAACGACCGTCCGGCGACTTGACCCGATTCGCGATCACCAGATGCGTATGCAACTGCGGATCGAGCGCCCGGCTGGTGTGCTGCCGGAACGCCGCCGCCACGATCCCCTCAGCATCAACGACCGCAACCTCACCACCGATCCGGTAGCGAGTGTGGGCGTGGGCCTCGATCCACCCGGCCAGCTCCCGCACCGCCGTGTCGTGCGAGTCGAGGACAGCGCGCCGCACACCTTCGTCACCCAGGGCCCACAGCACTGAGACGGACTTCGGTGCCGACGCGGTCACGTCGAACCCGCGTACCGACTTGTCGTCGTAGCGGCGGCCAAGATGACGATCGGGTCGACGGGGGTCCATGGCGGCCATCACCGCCAGGAACGCCTCGTCGCCGACTTCGCCGCTGACATCGAGCTGCTGGGCGCCGTCGCCGAGCCAGATGCCACGCGGTTCGCCGGAGTCGAGGTAGTAGTTCGGCAGCTGCTCGACGTAGTACGCCCCGGCCTCGGAGCCTTTCAGGGTGGTCACCCGCACGGTCATTCCCGATCACCCCATCGGGAACACACTCGCGTCGCTGTGCACTCGTCTGTCATTGCAATGTCGTGGGTTCGGGGAGGGTGAAGTTCGGTCATGGTGGTCACGCGGAGAACGGCAGGGCGTCTTGATCGGGCGGCCGGGAAGCGCGACGGGTAGTGCGCTGTGCTGACGGTGTGGGCGTGATCGACGCGACCGCAGACGCGACTGGTGTCTCGTCGGTGAAGATCGGCCACGTGATCGGTCCACCCAGGCGCTGCTCGAGGTGGCAGCGCGGGATACGGATCTGCTTGCCGAAACGATCGGCACACAACCCCTCGGAACCGTTGGTGGCGATGAACTTGCGGGCCTGGCGGTACGCGGACGTGCGCCCGATACGAAGCACGGCGGCCGCTTCCTCGACAGTGAGGAAGTCGGGCGGGTCCGTCCGGTTGCTTTCAGGCTTGTTCGTCATAGCACCCTCACCAACACACGGCTCTCGAAACGCGGTTTCGTGACAACCCCACCCCGTCCATACGGGAAGCGAGACAACGAAACGGGGAATCTTCCTGATGGATACAGAGCACGTTCTGGCCAAAGCGCAGCACCAAAGCCCGAGAAATACGCGCTTGCGCATGGGGCGTACACTCACGACATGGCGCCGGCCACAATGCCCGCTGCCACCTGGGCGCTCGACGAAACAGTCGATGAACAGGTGGCCGAAATCCGCCACTCGTGCTCAGCCCCCAAGGCGCACCAACTGACACCAACCCGTCACCAACCACCGGAGGGCGACACCATGAGCACGCAGGGTTCGATTCGCAGGGACGGTTCCGGCGCATGGTTCTTCGTCATCGACGTCGCCGCACCGGACGGTGGGCGCAAGCAGCTGAAGCGCCGAGGATTCGACACCAAGAGGGCGGCGCAGGCTGCTCTCACCGAACTGCAGGCCGATAAGCAGCGCGGCGTGTTCGTCGCTCCCATGCGTGCGACGCTTGGTCAATTCCTGCTCGATGAGTGGCTGCCGGCTCGACGAGTCGCTCTGCGCCCGTCGACTGCGGCGAGCTACGAGCAACTGATTCGCAACTACGTACTGCCGTCGATCGGCGGCGTACGGCTGCAGGCCGTCGATGGCTCGGCGTTGAACCGGCTCTATGCGGAATTGCTCACGAACGGTCGAACCGCAAGACGTCAGAACACTGGATCCGGATTGTCGGTCAAGACGGTCCGAAACCTCCATGGCGTCCTGGCCCGTGCATTTCGAGATGGGGTCCGGTGGGGGCACCTGCAGCGAAACCCATGCGATGCCGCAGATCCACCCAAGGGCGGAAGTCCCGAGATGAAGGTGTGGTCCGCCGACGAATTGCGCGTGTTCTCGTCATCTGTCGCATCTCATCGCTGGGCCGGCGTCTGGTCGCTCCTGGCCACAACGGGAATGCGTCGTGGCGAGGTGCTCGGTCTGCGATGGTCAGACGTCGATGTCGACGCTGGCACAGTCACGATTCGCTCCACCCGAGTTCGCTTCGGGACGACCATCACAACTTCAACGCCGAAGACAGCCCGCGGCAACCGAACTATCGCGATCGGCCCAGCGACCGCTGCGGCGCTTCGTGCATGGAAGCGCCAACAGAGCGCCGATCGTCTCCTCGCCGGCGCGTTGTGGGCAGACAGCAGCGGGCTCGTCGTGACGAACGTCAACGGCTCGGCGCCGAATCCGGAGGCCTTCTCCAACCTCTTCGTCGACCTCGCCAAACGTGCCGGCCTGAGGCAGATCCGACTCCACGATTTGCGTCACAGCTACGCAACCGCAGCGCTCGCCAGCGGCGTCCCTGTCAAGGTCGTGTCGCAGCGAATCGGCCACGCCGATGTCGGCGTCACCCTGAAGGTCTACGCGCACGTCCTGCCCGGCGACGACGAGGACGCCGCATTGCGAGCCGACTCGCTGCTGGCGACCTGACGTCGGACGCTGGAACCTGCGCAGTCGGCCAACCGGAACACTTCAAGAGCGGCTGACACTAGTAAGCATCGGCACCAACGGCTGCCGCCTCAGCTAGGAGTGCAACATGAAACAAGCAGGCTTGCGAGCAGTTGGACAACGCCGGTTGGGGTTGGCGGCCGTCGGCTTGATTGTCATTGCGTCGCCAATGCTCCCCGTGTCGACTGCGCTGGCGACCAATGTCAACGGATCATGCGAATCTGGCGAGGTCTGTGCTTACCGGGACTCTGGACTCACCAACTCAGTCTTTGACCACTCAGCAGCGGTCTCGCAATACTCGTCCTTCAACTACTTCAACACGAGCGTCTCACCCGCTGGCCGAACCTCATCGATTTGGTCGAGGGGGACAAGCAGTTGGCGGGTTCGTGTGTACGAGAACATCAACGGAACAGGAAAGGTGGCCTGCTATGACCCAGGCGAGAGCTCCTCAAACCTGCCGGACAGCACGAAGGGCACACTGGGCAACGATTCCGCCGATTCGCACTACTGGTCGACCACCGCCTGCACCTGATGCTTCGAATCTGGGTGATCGCGGTCGCAATGACAGTCGCTTCGGGCTGCGGCTCTGACTCAAAGGCCAGTCCCTCGGTTTCCATAGACCTAGCGGACCTGCGGGCCGCATCGTTGACTGACGATGCGGCCCGCACAGTCTTCCTCGCGGAGGATCTGCTGATACGGCGCTGCATGACGGAGCGCGGATTCATCTACCCGGTAGTCGCATACGTGAGCCCACCGCGATCAATGCAGGACTCGCTGAAGCGATGGGGCGCCTATGACGCGGGGATCGCCTCGGTCAACGGATATCACGATCCCGAGTTGACCGCATTCTCAATCGAGTCTGACGCGGAGAAGTCGAAGGAAACCGACGTGCTGGCTGGCATGACGGCATCTGAGCGCGAGGGGTATCTCGTGGCGCTCGTCGGCACCGATTCAAACAAGCCGCCGGTGGCGGTCGCCGTTGAGATTCCTGACGCTGACATCCGTGTCAAAATCGCCAATTCAGTATTGGACGAAAGCTGCACCGGGCTTGCGCAGATTGAGCTGGGAGGGGACCGACTGGTACACCAGGCCCTGCGAGAAGTAATCGGCCGAATCTCGTCGGAGGCCGATGTCGAAGCTGAAGCCTCCTCTGCCTTTCAGACGACTCTCAACAAGTGGCGGGACTGTTTCGTGGCTTCGGGCTTCGACGCGACAGACCCATTGGACGCCCTCGCCAAGTACACCGCACCCGGAAACAACCCCGGTGCAGAAGAAGTCAAGGCGGCTGTCGCTGACGTCACCTGCAAAACAGCTGTCGCCTTTGATGGTGCGTGGGCTAGGGCACTCCAAACGGCGCTCGACGACTCGACCGAGAGCGAAGCTGCCGTCCTGCTCACATGGTCGACTGTAAGGCAGCAACTGATCGAGTCTTCCAAGGTCGTCATCGCACAGATCTGAGCTTGAGCTCAAACAGGGAGCCAAGCAGGAGTGAAAACCATCAAGAGAACTACTAGTGAGATGGCTGGCGGCCAGCGGCCGACACACGTCGATCAGCATCACCACTTGCCGAGTTCGCCCAACTCACACCAAGGACAGTTGCCTGCGGTTCCGATGGAGACTCGGCTGCGCACGCGGCGCGGCTTTGCCAGCCTCGTCGCGTGTGCTGCCATCTGTATGGCCCTTGCGGCGTGTAGTTCTGGGCACCCCAACGAGGCCTCGTCACCCAGCACGGGCAACTCCTCCGCGAACGACTCTGATAAGGCCTCGCTCCTGGCAGAGGCTCTTCCACTTGAGCTCCTACTTATGCCATCGGAGGCCGACTATCCACTTCTCGACGATGCTGTCGACCTTCTAACGAAGGAGTGTCTTGCTGCGCTCGGGTTCAGCTACGAGCCATATCCACCGCGACCACCACGGCGTCTACTTGATCTGCGCTCGCGATACGGATTCCTCACCGTCGAAGATGCTGCGTCGTCCGGATATCGCACAACGGTTCCGATGGGTGATCCAGCCGAGTACATGACTGAGGTCGGCCGAATCGATTCGGAGCGAGAGGCGCAGGGCGAGCCGTACCTGCTCGCGCTATACGGCCCGAACGGCGATGGAGGGTGCAGGGCTGACGCGTCGATGGAGATCTGGGGCGGACCGACCGGACTCATTTCAGTGCCAGGTTTCGAGGACATCGTTCAACTCTCCGTTCAGTCACGCGACGTACTTCTCCACGACGAGAAGGCGTTGACCGCTGACAACGAATGGTCGAGTTGCATGGCTACGCATGGCTACCAGTACGACAGCTGGGTGGATGCACCAGCGAAATTCTTGCTTCCGGGCAGCGAAGTGTCGACACGAGAAATCGAGCAAGCAACGGTCGATGCCCAATGTCGTGACACGAACGATTTCGAGCGACTGCTATTCGACGCTGAAACAGTGATCCAAGACCAGTTGATCGCCGGCTCGCCGCTCGTACAAGGGTTTCGAGAACGAATCCGAGACGCAGTCGAACGGGCCAAAAGCTACAACTCTCCGGACTGACGGGCTCCTCGCATCCCCGGAGGTCGCACCAGTCCGGGATTCCAGCGGTGGCGTATGCCACCAATGGACATCGGTGTCGGCAGTGGCCACGTAGAATCGCAGGCCAAGGAGGTGAAGAGATGTCCGATGTCGAGAAGCCGTCGTGGTGGCGATCCGTAACGCCGCCTTCGAACTGGAAGGCCGCTGGAGGGAAATGGCACGGGCGTGTCACCTTGCCCGAGCATCTCTCATGGTCCGGTCCGAGTTCGACCTTCAATCTCGATGACCCTGCCGAACTGCGCGTCGTGTACGCGACTGTGCTGCGCGAGGGTTCACAGGACGATGTCCGCACGTGGATCCATCAGCCCACGCTGCTTGCCATCTGGGACTCGCTATGGCTGCCATCTGCGGTACACGAGGCGTGGGACGGGTGGATTCGAGAACACCGGGTGCATGTCGCTGTCTGAGTTCCAGCAACGTGTCGCATCACTGGTGTTCTCGCTGGCCGAAGCAGAAGGCTTCGCCCTGGCTGGCGGCGGCGCGCTGATCGCACACGATGTGGTGGATCGCACCACGCGCGACCTCGACTGCTTTGGTCCAAGCCGCGTCGCTGTGGATCGGCTCTGGCCGGCGATCCGTAGTCGCCTCCTCAGCGAAGGGCTCGTAGTCGACGTTCACCAATCGGACCACGGGTTCGCCAAGATGTCGGTGACGGACCCTGCCACGGGAGAGTCCACCCAAGTCGACGTCGGCTTCGATCCAGCCACGCACGCAGCGATCACCATGCCCATCGGCTCAGTGCGGGCTCTGGACGACCTGGCTGGCGACAAGCTCCTCGCCTTGTTCGGTAGAGCCGCACCAAGGGACTTCGTCGACGTGCACGCGCTGCGCGACTACTTCACCCGGCGCACGCTCGAGGCGCTCGCAGCAGCAAAGGATCTCGGCTTCAATCTCGCCGTGTTGCGCGATGCGTTCGGTGTGCTCGACGACCTGCCGCGCAACGCATTCGAGGTGGACGACGCGACCTTCGCCCTTCTCCGAACGGAGTTCCACAACTGGCGCGATGAAATCGGGCCCGACTGATTGGCTCGGCGATGGGCATTGACGCCCTCGATGTCAAGGATCGCGAGAAGCCTCTTGGCGCTCATCTGAGGATCTGTGTGAAAGGCGTGGAGGTACCGCGCCGAGGAGTCGACCCAATTGCGGAGCTCCGACCCAAGATCTCATGGTCACCCACTAGCACTCGGCTGACGCCAGGCCTCAGGACGCAGTCTCGTACGCCTGCCGCGCTTCAGCCTGCAATGCGTCTCGGCGCTGTCGCGCTTCCTCAAGCGCGGTCGACTGCGCGTCAAGCGCTTCTTTCTGATACTCGCCTTCGACCGCGACGATGGTTGCGATGAAGCCGACGTCGTCACGGCACCGCGCGTCAGCCACGGCGGTCTGGCGTTCGGCTTCACCCGGTCGTGGTTCCGGCCATTCCGCGCCGATCGCATCTACAGGTTTTTCAAACGAGAGGCCGGCCCTCGCCATGCAGGCGCTCCACTTGCTGATCATGTCGAGGTAGGCGGGGTCGGTGCCCGTCTTCGTCGCAGCTTCACCCGCAACTTGCTGCAACCACAAGTCGTCTCCTACGTAGGTGACGTAGTTGTTGAATGATCCGTACAGTTGGGCAATCGCCTCAGCAGAACAACCGCCGGGCACCGATTGGCTACCGAACGAGTCGCCTCGGTGGTCCACGAGTGGCACCGTGGTCGTCAGATCCTCCGCACCCTGGAGCGCGATCAGATACCGAGTCCGTTCGGCTGGATCAGAGGGGAACTCGGCCTCGGTGCCCTCCGGCCCGGAACGAGGTTGCTCGACAGTAAACCCGAGCGCCGCGGCTTCCTCCGGAGTACGGAACCGGTACCTGCGATACAGCGAGAACGGCGGGACCTCCTGTGCCAGCCCGACCTCGTAGTCGAAGCCAGCGTCGTTCATGCACGGCTTGATCAGCGCACGAAGCCCACGCCTCATGTCCAAGCTGACACTGGAGTATTCGGCAGTGATCCAGTCGAGTGGCAATGCTTCATTTTTCGGCAACCCGGAGTCAGTCGATTCAGCCGGCCCTGAGACCACGACATTCGAGATGCTCGGCGCGGAGGACGAAGCCTCCTGGCTCCCCACGCACCCTGAAAGAATCGTGGCGGACGTGACGTAGAGCCATCCGAGCATCAGTTGGCGGCTCAGCAACCGACCAACGCCCCCCAGCCGACGCTAGACATCCCGCTCGTGGAGCTGTACGAGCCGCTCGAGAGAATGGTGTACGGCCCGACATTCGAGCCAGGCGTGACGCAGTAGCCAGGACTTTGGTTGGTGTAACCGTGTCCATGGTATGCCCGAGCGGAAGGCCCGCCAGCAGCGAACTTGTTCTGCCAAGACCCGACGCCCTCATCCAACACCCGGTTGACGGTGCCGTTCGAATTGCGAAGGTTGTTGTTGGAAAAGTCGGAGTCACCATCCGACGAACCACCGCTGATCGCCGCCACCGGATAGTTCCCAATGGTCGTCGAGCCCCAGAAACACAAGCGACCCGAGGAACACGAGTTCCACCACGACGCCGCCGACGCCTTCTGGCCACCAACGGACAGGGTGAACATCGTGGCGAGGCAGAGGACGGCGACAAGTCGCGACATCCTTTCGCGTCTCGCCAAACTTCTTCTGGTCTCAAAATTCTGCATCTGCCTGTCCCCTCTCGACGCCCGTTGATGGGCTTCCTTGCGTTGGTAGTCGTCCAGCTCACAGGTCGTCCGGACTAAAGCGGAACGTCCAGCACACCAGGATGTACAAGGGCTGCTTCCCGACCATTCAGTGTCGTCTCATGAGCAGAGTGTTCCTTGATTTCCGCACACAGAACTCCGCTTGCTGCTTCGGCGCTTCATCGGGTTCATCGACGGGACACGAACCTGGACCCACCGCCCACGTCGCCGCACCCGTCGACAAAGTCGGCCCGTTCCCGGCCCCTTAACACCCACCGGGAGAGCGCAAATTGCGGACTCTCCACAATTGCAGCAGTCGGCTGTCAAGTTCCGGTAGCCGTGACCATTCTGTGACCAATCAACGGATTTCTCCGACCGAAACAGCATCTGACCTGGGGGTTATTGGCGGAGGTGGACGGGAATCGAACCCGCCGGACGAGGATCGCTCGTCCCAACCGCTTTGAAGGCGGCGGAGCCCACCAGGTACCCGGACACCTCCGCCAGCGAATCTACTCGCAACGAG
>Ga0073904_10002686_pt1 | contig 13422 bp, 11 predicted proteins | sample KloWWTrecipitate_FD_66668 | JGI IMG/M metagenome (GOLD analysis project Ga0073904, IMG submission 66668) | Active sludge microbial communities from Klosterneuburg, Austria, studying microevolution and ecology of nitrifiers - Klosterneuburg... | ecosystem: Engineered > WWTP > Aerobic digester >...
CTGCCGGCGATGCGGATGACGGTGATCGACATCCGCGACGAACTGATCGCCTTCTACGAACGCCGCGGCTATCGCCGCACCGGCATCCTCAAGCCGTTCCCGTACGGCGACGCGCGTTTCGGCCTGCCGACCCGCGACGACCTGCGCTTCGAAATCCTCGAGAAGGATCTGCGGCATGGCTGATTGGGTGTTCGTCTGCGCCACCTCGCAACTGCTGCCGGGCGAGATGACCACCGCCTGGGACGGCGATACCGCGATCGCGGTATTCAACCACGACGGCATGTACTACGCGCTGGAGGATCGCTGCTCGCACGAGGATTTCGAGCTCTCGTCCGGGGCGTTCGATCCCGCGACCGGCAGCATCGAATGCGTGCTGCATGGTGCTCGTTTCGATGTCCATGACGGCCGCGCCCTGTGCGCGCCGGCCTACGAACCGGTGGCGAAATTCCCGGTCAAGGTCGACGACACCGGCATCTGGACCCGCGACGACCGCGACTGACATGTCACCCAGCAGGGCATGGTGAATTTCGCGTCGATCAATTGCGAATAGTTATCATTCGTGCTTAAATATGCAGCTCGCTGCAGGCAACGGCCTGCGCTCCGCATCATCGATTCCAGGCACAGCCCCATGTCCCCCATCAAGCGCCGCAAGCACGCCGTTTCCCGCCTCAACCCGACCTCCGCGCTGACCGCCGCGCTGTTCACTGGTCTCGCCATGGGCAGTCTGCCGGCGCATGCGCAGTCGACCGGCGGCCCTGCCGTCGACGATGCCGAGCAACAGAAGAAGACCACCACCCTGGACAAGGTGGAAGTCCAGGGCCATCGCGAGCGCCAGTATTCCGGCGAAGTCAGCTCGCCGAAATTCACCCAGCCGCTGGTGGACACCACCCAGACCGTCAACGTGATCGGCGCCGACCTGTTCACCGAGCAGGGCGCGACCACCCTCACCGACGTGCTGCGCAACAGCCCCGGCGTGGGCACCTTCTACGTCGGCGAGAACGGCAATACCGCCACCGGCGACACCATCTACATGCGCGGCTTCGATTCCAGCAGCAGCATCTATGTCGATGGCGTGCGCGACCTCGGCTCGATCTCGCGCGACGTGTTCAACACCCAGCAGGTGGAAGTGACCAAGGGCCCCGCCGGCAGCGACTACGGCCGCAGCGCACCGACCGGATCGATCAACCTGGCCAGCAAGCGCGCCGGGCTGAGCGACGCGAATTCGGCGTCGGTGTCGTACGGCAGCAACGACCAGCGCCGCGCAACCGCCGACTTCAACAAGGCACTGTCCGCGTCCTCCGCGTTCCGCATCAACCTGATGGCGCAGGACAGCGGCGTGCCCGGACGCGACATGGTGACGAACAAGCGCTGGGGCATCGCGCCTTCGTTCGCGTTCGGTCTCGATGGCAACACCCGTATCTACCTCAACCTGCTGCACGTCGCCCAGGACAACGTGCCGGATGGCGGCGTGCCGACCATCGGCCTGCCTGGCTACAGCTCGCCGGATGCTGCACGGCCGTGGATCGCCGACGCACCGAAGGTCGACCGTTCGAATTTCTACGGCACAACCTCCGACAACGACGAGGTGACTGCCGACATGGCCACCCTGATCGTGGAGCACGGCTTCAGCGACACCCTCAAGCTGTCCAATACCACCCGCTGGGGCCGCACCGACCAGAACTACCTGCTGACGGCCTGGCGCGCCACCAGCGCCAACCTGAAGACGCCGAATCCCAACGACATCTCGACGTGGACGGTGACCCGCGACATCCCGACCTTCAAGGACCAGCGCAACACCATCCTGACCAACCAGACCAACCTGCGCGCGAACGTGAACGCGGGCGGCATCGAACACGACATCTCCGCCGGCCTCGAACTCACCCGCGAGGAGCTGGACGCCACCGGCTGGGCCGTGGTGCCGGGCACGTCGTGGCCGGCGGCGAACCTGTATGACCCGAACCCGAACGTCAGCGGCCTGCAGTGGCGTCGCAGCGGGCTGGACCGCGAAGGCCGCACCGACACCGTCGCCGTCTATCTGTTCGACACCCTGAAGTTGAACGAGAAGTGGCAGCTCAATGCCGGCCTGCGCGTGGATCGCTTCGAGACCGATTTCAACGCGATGCTGGCTTGCACCGTCAGCGCCACCCTGAACAATTGCGGCGGCAAACCGGTTGGCACCATCGTGCCGTATACCGGCAACGCGTCCGACACCTTGTTCAACTGGAAGCTCGGCGTGCTGTACAAGCCCACCGCCAACGGCAGCGTGTACGCGAACTACGCGATCTCGCAACAGCCGCCGGGCGGTGGCACGCTCGAGTTGAGCACCAGCGCCAACAGCACCAACAACCCGATCTACGATCCGCAGAAGTCGCGCACTGCCGAACTCGGCACCAAGTGGAACCTGGCCGGCGAGCGCCTGCTGCTGACCGCGGCCGCATACGACACCCGCGTCGACAACGAGGTGGTGCAGGATCCGACCGACCTGAAGTACTACCAGACCGGCAGCAAGCGCGTGCGCGGCGTGGAACTGAGCGCGACCGGTTCGATCACCCAGGCCTGGTCGGTATCGGCGGGCTTCACCAGCATGGATGCGAAGGTGCTCAAGGGCCCGCCGGTCAGCAACGACGGCACCGCGGTGCTGAGTTATACGCCGGACAAGGCCTTCACCGCATGGACCACCTATGTGTTCCCGTTCGGCCTGACCATCGGTGGCGGCGCGCGCTATTCCGGCGAGATGAAGCGCGGCCGCGACGGCGCGATCGGCACCCCGGCGTTCATCGAGGATTACTGGGTCTTCGATGCGGTGGCGAGCTACGCCATCAACGACAACCTGACCCTGCGCCTCAACGCCAACAACCTGTTCGACGAGGACTACGTGGCGGGCATCAACAAGAGCGGCTACCGTTACTCGCCCGGTGCGCCGCGCAACTATCTGCTCACCGCGACCTTCCGGTTCTGAGTCGGCAGGTACCACACCCGCTCGTTCCTCATCGATCCTGACATCATGTTGCTGCACATTCCTGCCGTACTGCCCTGCCGTACTGCCCCCGGCGCAACTCGCAGACATGCGGGCCGCGCTGGCGTCCGCGGACTGGATCGACGGCCGCGCGACGGTCGGCGCGCAAGGCGCGCAGGTCAAGCGCAACCAGCAACTCGCCGACGCGTCGCCGCTGCGCAAGCAACTTGGTGACCTCGTGCTGGCGGCCTTGGTGGCGAACCCGCTGTTCCATGCCGCCACCCTGCCCGCGCAGATCCTGCCGCCGCGCTTCAACCGTTACCAAGGCGGCGGCGAGTACGGCTTCCATGTGGATGGCGCGGTGATGGGCCTGGCAGGCAACGCCGGACAGGCTCCGGCGCAATTGCGCAGCGATGTGTCATGCACCCTGTTCCTCGCCGAACCCGAGGACTACGACGGCGGCGAGCTGATCATCAGCGATACCTATGGCGAGCACGAGGTGAAGCTGCCGGCCGGCGACATGATCGTGTACCCATCGAGCAGCCTGCACCGGGTGACTCCGGTGACGCGCGGCACGCGCCTGGCCAGCTTCTTCTGGGTACAGAGCCTGGTGCGCGATGGTGAACAGCGGCGAATGCTGCTGGAACTCGATGCCTCGATCCAGGCACTGACCACCACGGCAGCCGACCGCGAGGCGGTGTTGCGGCTGACCAATGTCTACCACAACCTCCTGCGACGCTGGGCCGAGACCTGATCCAGGTCAATTGAGACGAAAATCATTTTCATTTGAGATTTGTTCTCATTTAAAATACTCCCTGTTCAGCACCCGATTCCCGGCGTGCCCGCAGGATGCCCTTGCAACACCTGGTCGCCAGCCTGTCCCGCTCGATGCTGCCGCCGCACCGGCGGCTGGCAATGCATGTTGCTGACGGGCGTGCCGGCGACGGTGACGCCGGCCCTGTTCGCACGGGCCGATTCCGGTGCCGGCACACCCATTCCCCACGACGACCCCACATCATGACCATCACCGCCCACGTTCCGGGTGCGCTTCGTCGCGCGCCTCTCGCCCTCGCCATCGCGCTCGCCGCCAGCGTGCTGCTGCCGGCCTTCGCCCAGACCGGCCCTGCCGCCAGCGAAACCAGCGAAACCAGTGATGCCAAGACGCTCGATGCGGTGGTCGTCACCGCTTCCGGCTTCGAACAGAAGCTCACCGCCGCGCCTGCCAGCATCAGCGTGATCAGCCGCGAGGAGCTGGCCAAGCGCCCGTACATGACCCTGATCGACGCAGTCCGCGACCTGGAAGGCGTGGACGTGGGCGAGACCGCCGACAAGACCGGCCAGAAGACCATCAGCATCCGCGGCATGGGTGCCGACTACACGCTGGTCCTGATCGACGGCCGGCGGCAGAACAACCACGGCGACATCTACCCGAATTCGTTCGGCGGCAACCAGTTCAACCACATCCCGCCGCTGGACATGATCGAGCGGATCGAAGTGATCCGCGGGCCGGCATCAACCCTGTACGGCGCGGACGCGCTGGGCGGCGTGATCAACATCATCACCCGCAAGGTGTCGGACCGTTGGCGCGGCTCCGTCACCTTGAGCCGCAACCTGCAGGAAAACAGCGACTTCGGCACCGACAGCAGCCTGGACTTCGCGGTGATGGGACCGCTGGCGAAGGATGTCCTCGGCGTGGGCGCGCGTGGTTCGTGGTATCGGCGCGATTCTTCGACGCCGGAATACGAAACCATCACCGCGCCGGACGGCACCACCTTCGAGCGCTCGCTGGGCTTCGGCGGCGGCGGCAAGACCGTGGACAACACCAACAAGAACGCGGGCATCACCCTGAGCTGGAAACCAAGCCAGTTCCAGAGCATTCAGTTCGACTACGACGTGTCGCGGCAGGTGTACGACAACACGCCCTACCGCAACAACCTGGGCACCGAGACCTATCCGCTGGGCACGGTCGATGGCCTGGCCGGCATCTGGCGCGCGGCACCGCAGGTGGGCTATTCCGCCGACCAGCGCTTCACCCGCGACCAGTGGTCGCTGACCCACGAAGGCCAGTGGGACTTCGGCAACAGCTTCGTCTCGCTGGCCTGGATCGACACCGCCAACCATGGCCGTACCCTGCCGTTCACCGTCGCCGAGCGCCTGCGCCACCGCGACCTTTACTGCAGCAACGCGGCCACCTGCACCACCGGCCCGTACGCGGGCCTGAGCCGCGCGCAGCGCCAGGCGCTGGTTGCCGAAACCTTCCTGCCGCGCCCGAAGCGCACCATGGAAAGCCGCCAGTACACGCTGGACGCCAAGCTGGACATCCCGGTCGAGGGTTGGGCCGGCGAGCACCGCTTCGTGGTCGGCGGCCAGATCGTCGACGGCGAACTGGAGGACGGCGTGTTCGGCATGGAAGCCGGCGGCGAAGGCAACGGCACCGTGCAGGATCACAAGATGTGGTCGCTGTTCGCGGAGGACAACTGGAACCCGATCGCCCCGCTGACGATCACCCTTGGCCTGCGCCATGACGACCACAACCTGTTCGGCGGCCACCTCAGCCCGCGCGCTTATGCGGTGTACGAACTCGCCGGCGGCTGGACGCTGAAGGGCGGCGTCAGCACCGGCTACAAGACGCCGAAGACCACCGACCTCTACGACGGCATCACCGGCTTCGGTGGCCAGGGCACCTCGCCCTTCGTCGGCAATCCCGACCTGCAACCCGAAACCAGCGTGAACAGCGAAGTCGCGCTGTACTGGACCTCGGCCGACGACCGCCACAATTTCAACCTCACCTGGTTCCGCAACGACTTCGAGGACAAGATCGAGAACGGCGAGGCGGTGGCCTCCTGCGACGTCACCCATGGCGTGCGCCCCTGCGTGAACCTGGGCGACTACGCGCTGCTCGGCTACGGCACCTATTCGCAGAAGATCAACATCGGCAAGGCACGGATCAACGGTGCCGAACTCGCCGGCCGCTACCGGATCTCCGATGCCTTCGCCCTGCGCGCCAACTACACCTTCACCGACAGCGAGCAGCTGGGCGGCATCGACAAGGGCCTGCCGCTGATGCAATCCGCCAAACACATGGCCAACGCCACCGTGGACTGGACCGCAACCGATCGCTTCAGCATGCAACTGATCGCCGAAGCGCGTTCCAGGCGCTACCGCGGCAGCCGCGACGCCAACGGCGATCCGCGCTACTACAAGGATTACGAAGTGCTGCATCTGGCCGCGCAATACCGCTTCAGTGACGCGGTGTCGCTGTCGGCGCGGATCAACAACCTGCTCGACCAGGACTTCACCAGCTTCCAGACCGTCTTCACCCAGAACCCGGCCAGCGGCGCGTACACCGCGACCTACCTGGATGACTTCAACAACAAGGACAAGGCTCGGAACCTGTGGTTGAGCCTGAACATCCGCTTCTGATCGAGGTGGCGCGTCCAGCACGGGCGCGTCATTTCAATTGAGAGTGATTCTCATCCATGTTGTAATGGCACGCTGATCTCACCCATCCCCATCGAGTCCGCCGTTGTCGCCACTCCACGCCCAGTCCACCCACCAGCAGCGCCGCGGCTACTGGCTGCGCACCCTGCACCAGTGGCACTGGATCAGTGCCGCGGTGTGCCTGGTCGGGATGCTGCTGTTCTCGGTCACCGGCATCACCCTCAACCACGCGGCGCAGATCGAGGGCACGCCGCAGGTGGTGAACGTCAACGACACCGTCCCGGCCACATTGCTGAAGACATTGCCGGCACGCAGCGAAGGCAAGGCGGCGTTGCCGGTTGGCCTGCGCGGCTGGTTGCGCGACAGGCACGGCATCGTGGCCGGCGATCGTGAAGCGGAGTGGTCGCAGGACGAGCTCTACCTGTCGATGCCGGGCCCCGGCAGCGATGCCTGGCTGAGCATCCAGCGCGCGGATGGCGCGATGGAATACGAACGCACCGATCGCGGCACGCTGGCCTGGCTCAACGACCTGCACAAGGGCCGCAATGCCGGCAGCGCATGGAGCTGGTTCATCGACGTGTTCGCGCTGGCCTGCATCGTGTTCACCGTGACCGGCCTGTTCCTGCTGCAACTGCATGCCCGCCAGCGCCGCGCCACCTGGCCGCTGGTGGCACTGGGCCTGCTGATCCCGATGCTGCTGGCCCTGCTGTTCATCCACTGATATCCACCAAGGCAAACCCCATGCGCGCTTCCGTTTCCGTGCCCGTTTCCATCGCCATCGGCACCCTGCTGGTCGCGCCCGCGGCGCAGGCCGCCGACCTGTCGATCAATGTCGAGATCCCGCGGATCAACACGACCGAATATCATCGTCCGTACGTGGCGATCTGGGTCGAGGATGCCGGCCAGAAGTCGGTCGCCGACCTCGCGGTCTGGTACCAGCAGACCGATGGCAAGGAAGGCCACGGCACCAAGTGGCTGCCCGACCTGCGCCAGTGGTGGCGCAAGAGCGGCCGCAGCCTGAAGGTGCCGGTCGACGGCATCACCTCGCCGACCCGCCCGGTCGGCAAGCACGCGCTCAAGCTGGACGAGAAGCACCCGGCGCTGGCGAAGCTGCCGGCCGGCAAGTACACGCTGGTCGTCGAAGCCGCCCGCGAAGTCGGCGGCCGCGAACTGCTGAAGATCCCCTTCGAGTGGAAGGGCAAGCCATCCAGCGGCAGCGCGCAGGGCAAGACCGAGCTCGGCACGCTCACCCTGTCCGCCAAATCCTGATCCCGTCTCCTCGACATCGTCATCAAAGGAATCCCGCCCATGAAGCGTTCCACCCTTGCGCTTGCCGCCGTCCTGTCGCTGCTGCCGCTGTCCGCGTTCGCGCACAAGGCCTGGCTGCTGCCCTCGCAGACCGTGATCGCCGGCGACAAACCGGTCATCACCGTGGATGCCGCGGTCTCCAACGACCTGTTCTATTTCAACCACGTGCCGCTGCAGACCGCAGGCCTGGTCATCACCGCCCCGGATGGCAGCAAGGTCGAGGCGCAGAACCTCGCCACCGGCAAGTACCGCACGGTGTTCGATGTCGCGGTCGAGCAGCAGGGCACCTACCGGATCGCGGTGGTGAACAGCGGCCTGACTGCCAGCTGGAAGGAGGGCGACCAGCCCAAGCGCTGGCGCGGCACCGCGGCGCGGTTCGCCAGCGAAGTCCCGAAGGACGCCAAGGAGCTGCAGGTGATGCAGGCCGTCGGCCGCATCGAGACCTTCGTCACCCACGGCTCGCCCAACGACACCGCGCTGAAGACCGGCGGCGAAGGCATCGAACTGGTGCCGGTCACCCACCCGAACGACCTGTTCGCCGGCGAGGAAGCCAGCTTCAAGCTGGTGCTGGACGGCAAGCCAGCGGCCGGTCTGGAGATCGAGATCGTGCGCGGCGGCACCCGCTATCGCAATGCCCAGGACGAGATCAAGGTCAAGACCGATGCCGCCGGCATGTTCAAGGTGACCTGGCCGGAAGCCGGCATGTACTGGCTGGAAACCGTCAGCCAGGACGGCAAGACCAGCGTGCCGCAGGCCAGGCAGCGTCGCCTGAGCTACGTGGCCACGTTCGAAGTCCTGCCGCAGTAAGCCGCTTGCCCGCAGACGCCGCCAACGCGTCCATCGCCACGCTCGGCGGCGAGACCATGGGCACCACCTGGAGCGTGCGGCTCAATGCCGCACGCAATGCCGACCTGCACGCACTGCATGCCGGCATCCAGGCGCGACTGGATCGCGTGGTCGCGCAGATGAGCACGTGGGACGCCGACTCCGACATCAGCCGCTACAACCGCGCCGATGCCGGCACATGGCTGCGCATCCCCGAAGAATTCTCCACCGTGCTGGCGTGTGCGTTGCGCATCGCGGACACCAGTGATGGGGCATTCGATCCGACCATCGGTTCGCTGGTCGGGCTGTGGGGCTTCGGTGCCGAGGCCGCACGCGGCGATGCGCCATCAGTGGACGAGCGCGATGCCGCACGCGACACCATCGGTTGGCACCGCATCGCGCTGCGCGATGGCGAACTACTGCAGCCCGGTGGCGTGCGCCTTGACCTGTCGGCGATCGCCAAGGGCTTCGGCGCGGATCTCGTGGTGGCCGGCTTGCGCGAGGCCGGCATCGCCGGCGCGCTGGTCGAAGTCGGCGGCGAATTGCATGGTGTCGGCCGCAAGCCGGATGGCACGCCCTGGCGGGTGCTGGTCGAAGCCGGCCTGGAAGAAATCGATCATTCGCTGGAACCGCGCGTGCTCGTCCTCGACGGTTGCGCGGTGGCGACCTCCGGCGACCGCTGGCACCACTACACCGTGCGCGATGCACACGGCATCGAACACCGCTACACCCACACCATCGATCCACGCAGCGGCGAGCCGGTCGAACATGCGCCGGTGGCGGTGAGCGTGATTGCACGCGATGCGATGCACGCGGATGGCTGGGCCACCGCGCTGAGCGTGCTCGGCGAGGATGCCGGCTTCGCGCTGGCGCAAGGCCAGGGACTGGCGGTGCGCTATCTCGGCCGCGATGGCGATGGTCGCCTGCACGAACGCATGACCGACGCGTTCCGCGCGCATCTGGCGCAATGAGCACGACGCCGCGCTTCGAGCGTTCGAACGTCGGCCAATGGCTGACCGGATTGGCGTTGATGTTGATCGCGTGGTGGCTGTGGCGCTGGCAGGCGCGGCCGTGGCCGAGCGCCACGCCGCTGTTGCAGCCGCGCGTGGCGGCCGGCATCGCGTTGGCCGCCTATGCCGCGTTGTGCGGCTGGATCGCCTGGCGCAGCCGCACACCGCGCATCGTCGCCAGCGTGGACGGCACCTCGCCCTGGCGCGTCATCCATGCCAGCCAGACCGGCTTCGCGCTGGACCTCGCGCAGCGCACCGCGCAGGCCTTGCGCGATGCCGGCGAGACCGCGAGCGTGCACGACATCGACACGATCGAGCTGCGCAGCCTCGCCGGCGCACGCTGCCTGTTCGTGGCCAGCACCACCGGCGAAGGCGATCCGCCCGATCACGCGATGGGTTTCGTCAAGCGGGTGATGGCACAGGCCGCGGTGCTGGACGACACGCGCTACGCGGTGCTGGCACTGGGCGACCGTGCATATGCGCAGTACTGCGCGTTCGGCCGCGAACTGGATGACTGGCTGCACCGGCACGGTGCGCAGCCGCTGTTCGATCGGGTCGAAGTCGACAACGCCGATCCGGCCGCGCTGCGCCACTGGCAGCACCACATCGGTGTGTTGTGCGGACGGACCGACCAGCCCGACTGGACCACGCCGGACTACCAGCGGTGGACGCTGGCCGCACGCCGCCTGCTCAACCCGGGCAGCGCGGGCGGCGAAGCCTGGCACATCGAACTGCAGCCGCCGCCCGGCGTGGCCGCAAGCTGGCAGGCCGGCGACATTGCCGAGATCGGCCCGCGCGATGCCGACGGCAACTTGCTGCCGCACCGCGAATACTCGATCGCTTCGATACCGGCCGACGGCGCACTGCATCTTCTGGTTCGGCTGATGCACCGCGATGACGGCACGCCCGGCATCGGCAGTGGCTGGCTGTGCCGGCATGCCGCGATCGGTGGCGAGATCGACCTGCGCCTGCGCAGCAACCCGAATTTCCATGCACCGCCGGCATCGCAACCGATGATCCTGATCGGCAACGGCACTGGCCTTGCCGGCCTTCGCGCCCACCTCAAGGCACGCGCCGCCGGTGCCACCCGCAACTGGCTGCTGTTCGGCGAACGCAACATCGGCAGCGACAGCTTGCATGGCGACGAACTCGACGCCTGGCTGCGCGACGGCACGCTGGAACGACTGGATCGGGTGTACTCGCGCGACGGCCACGCGCTGCGCTACGTGCAGGATGCCCTGCGCGCGCATGCCGCCGTGCTGCGCGACTGGATCGATGCGGGCGCGGCGATCTACGTCTGCGGCAGCCTGCAGGGCATGGCCCCGGGCGTGCATGCGGCACTGACCGAGGTGCTGGGCGAGACGCGCATGGAGGCACTGGCCGCCGCCGGCCGCTACCGGCGCGACGTGTACTGACCTTGCGTCAGCGCGTGCCGATCCGGATCAGCAGGGCTTCGCCGCCGCCATCCAGCACGTAGCGCGTCCGCCCATGCGATGCCCGCAGGATCGCGGTATCGCCGCAGTTGACCTCGCCCAGGCCGGAATCGTCGGCGAAGCGTGCCTGCCCGGCCAGCAGATGGATCGCCCAGCTCTCGCCGGGCTCGACGAACAGCACCATCGTGCCCACCAGCGGCCGGTGCCAGAGTTGCGCATCGATCGCGTCGCGCTTCCACATCAGGTTGAAGTCGCGGGTTGCACCATCGAGCAATTCGCCGAAGGCGGCACGTTCGCCGGCGAAGCGCAGCGCATCGTGCGGCGGCAGCAGGTCATGCACCTCGCCATCGTCGAAGCGCAGGCGCAGGCCGTTGCCGCTCAGCAGCACCAGTTCGCGCTCGACCCCCGGAAAGGCGGAGAACGGCGCGTCCTGCTCGATCTCGGCGATCGACAGCCGCCACAGCCAGTCGTTGGTGTCGCGTTCCTCGCTGGCATGGACCTTGAGGATTTCCGAGGTCCAGCCGGCTCCGTTCTTCCAGCGCATGCGCGTGTAGCCGCTGGCGCGCAACACGCAGGACGACTGCGGCGATGAGGGATTCATCGCCGCAGTGTAGCGCCGTGCAGCATCCCGATCAGCGTCGGGCCACGGCCTTCGGCAGCGGCCTGGCCGCCGTCGTGGCCACGGTCTTGGCGGCCGGGCGCGCAGCACCGATGGCGATGCGATCGCGGTTCTTCTCGACCGTCTTCAGGCCGATGCCCTTGACCATCGCCAGCTGCTCGGCGCTCTTGAACGCGCCGTTGGCCTTGCGGTAATCGACGATGGCCTGGGCCTTGGCCGGGCCGACATTGACCAGCACGCGGTCGATGGTGGCGGCATCGGCGGTATTGATGTTGACGGTCTCGCCGGCGATGGCGGCACCGGCCAGCGCCAGCGACAGGACCAGCGAGGACAGCAGGGTGCTCAGTGACTTCATGACAGGCTCCTTCGGGTGGGTTTCGATCCGCGACCGCGGGCTGCGATCCGGTGTGTGCAGATTGACGGGATGCCCGTCCAGCCAATATCGGCCAGCACCCCATGCCCGGCCCCGGCTTCGCCCCGACCGCCGGTCGGAAAACACCTACCGTGGCCGGGCGGTAGAATTGCGTCCTACGAATTCAGGCAAGGCCGTACCGCGATGGATGCCAGCAAAGTCAAAGCCTTCGTCGATGCCAAGTGGGACAGCGAAATCGTTCCCCAGCTCGTCGAATACATCCGCATCCCCAACAAGTCGCCGATGTTCGATGCCGACTGGGTGCAGAACGGCCACATGGATCGCGCGGTCGCGCTGATGGAAACCTGGGCACGCGCCCAGGCCATTCCGGGCATGCAGCTGGAGGTGGTTCGCCTGCCGGGCCGCACTCCGTTGATCTTCATCGACATCCCGGCCGCGCACGGCGGCCGCAACGACGATTGCGTGCTGCTCTACGGCCACCTCGACAAGCAGCCGGAAATGACTGGTTGGGACGACGACAAGGGCCCGTGGATCCCGGTGCTGGAAGGCGACCGCCTGTACGGCCGCGGCGGTGCCGACGACGGCTACGCGATCTTCGGCTCGCTGACCGCGATCATGGCGCTGCAGGCGCAGGACGCGGCACATGCGCGCTGCGTGGTGCTGATCGAGGCCTGCGAGGAATCCGGTAGCAATGACCTGCCCGCCTATGTCGACCACCTCGCCGAGCGCATCGGCAAGCCCTCGCTGGTGGTCTGCCTCGACTCCGGTTGCGGCAACTACGAGCAGTTGTGGTGCACCACCTCGCTGCGCGGCCTGGCCGGCGGCAACCTCACCGTGAAGGTGCTGGAGGAAGGCGTGCACTCGGGCGATGCGTCCGGCATCGTGCCGTCCAGCTTCCGCGTGATCCGCCAGCTGCTGTCGCGGCTGGAAGACGAAACCAGCGGTCGGGTGCTGGTCGATGGCCTGCATGTCGAGATTCCCGCCGAACGCAAGGCGCAGGCGGCGAAGGTGGCCGAGGTGCTGGGCAGCGAGGTCTTCGACAAGTTCCCGTTCCTGCCCGGCATGACACCGATGGCCGACGACCTCACCGAACTGGTGCTCAACCGCACCTGGCGGCCGGCACTGTCGATCACCGGTGTCGACGGGATTCCGCCGCTGGCCTCGGCCGGCAACGTGCTGCGCCCGTACACCGCGCTCAAGCTCAGCCTGCGCCTGCCGCCCACCCTGGATGGCAAGCGCGGCGGCGAACTGCTGCAGGACATCCTGCTGAAGGATCCGCCGAACGGTGCGCAGGTCAGCCTGCATCTGGAAAAGGCCAGCACCGGCTGGAATGCGCCGGCACTGGCACCATGGCTGGAACAGGCGATCGATGCCGCCAGCCACGACTTCTTCGGCAAGCCGGCGATGTACATGGGCGAAGGCGGCACCATCCCGTTCATGGGCATGCTCGGCGAGAA
>Ga0073904_10002687_pt1 | contig 13419 bp, 13 predicted proteins | sample KloWWTrecipitate_FD_66668 | JGI IMG/M metagenome (GOLD analysis project Ga0073904, IMG submission 66668) | Active sludge microbial communities from Klosterneuburg, Austria, studying microevolution and ecology of nitrifiers - Klosterneuburg... | ecosystem: Engineered > WWTP > Aerobic digester >...
AACTACCGCTACATGGACGAAGAGCTGTGGTACCTGCTCGACAACGCCGATGCGGAAGCCATCGTCTTCCACTCGTCTCTGGGCGACCGCGTCGAGCGTGTTCGCTCGCGGCTGCCGAAGCTGAAGCTGCTCATCGAGGTCGACGACGGTGGTGCCGGCCAGGTGCCCGTTGCACGCCGCTACGAGGAGGCGATGGCCGCTACTTCACCGATGGCGCGCATCACCCGCAGCGAAGATGACATCTACATGCTGTACACCGGCGGCACCACCGGCATGCCCAAGGGCGTGATGTACGACATGGGTGGCATCACTCGCGCGTTCGCCGCACTTGGTTTTCCCCTGCTCGGCCTGACGGCACCCGGCGATGCCACCGAGTGTGCGCCGATGGTGAAGGGTGTCATCGACGCCGGCGGTGGCCTCATCTCCATGCCGTGCGCGCCGCTGATGCACGGCACTGGCATGTGGTTGGGAGCAATGATTCCGCAACTGGGCGGTGCAACCATCGTCACGCTGCAGAGCCGCTCGCTCGACGCTGACGAGGTGTTGAGCACCGCTGTCACCCACCACGTCACCAACCTGATCATCGTCGGCGACGCATTCTCCAAGCCCATCATCCGAGCCCTCGATACGGCGCAAGCAGCTGGTACGCCCTACGACCTGTCGACGCTGAAGATGATCATCTCGTCGGGCGTGATGTGGACCGCTGAGGTCAAAGAGATGCTGCTTGACCGCATCGAGCACGTGATGCTGATCGACGCCATCGGCTCGTCGGAGGGCTCGATGGGCAACAGCGTTTCGATGAAGGGTTTGCCGCCCGCTACCGCCCGCTTCACTCAGAACCCCACGACCAGAGTGTTCATGGACGACGGCAGCGAGGTCACGCCCGGCAGTGAGGAAGTCGGCATGGTCGCGGCTGCCGGCCTCGTTCCCATCGGGTACTTCAAGGACGAGGAGAAGTCGGCACGCACGTTCCGCACCATCAACGGCGTGCGCTACTCGTTCCCCGGCGACATGGCCATGGTGGCCGCCGACGGCTCGCTGATCCTGCTCGGTCGCGGCAGCCAGGTCATCAACTCGGGCGGCGAGAAGATCTTCCCCGAGGAAGTCGAAGAGTCCGTCAAGCGTGTCGACGGAGTCCTCGATTGCCTGGTCGTTGGTATCACGGATGAGAAGTTCGGCCAGTCCGTCACTGCGGTCGCCTCACTCGCGGAGGGAGCGACCGTCACGGAGGCTGACGTCATCGCCGGCGTGAAGGGCGACCTCGCCGGGTACAAGGCGCCCAGGCGAGTCGTGTTCGTGACCCAGGTGCCGCGCGCCCCCAACGGCAAGGCCGACTACACCACCACCAAGCAGTTGGCCAACGACGCCCTCGGCCTCTACCCCCACCCCCCACCCCGTTTTACGTAAAAGTTCCAGACTCACAGCCGCAGGTCACAGCCCGACAGTGTTTACGTAAAACGGGGTGGTCAGGGGGTTTGGAGTTTTTGTTTGAAGTACTCTAGGACTCGCTGCACGCTGGGCTCGTCGCGTTGTTCGGTGAGCACCGAGTGGTCCTTCTTGTCGTCGCTGGGGAGCTCGACGGCGATGAATGCGTCGCCCAGCATCGTGCGCAGCGTCTCGAAGCGAGTACCCACCAGCGGATCACCGGTGTAGCGCAACCCCAGTACCTGGCAGCCTTCGGCGGCGCGGCGGGCCACCGTGAGTGCGTCGTCGGGCGACAGGTTGAGATCCGCAGATCGCACCGCCTTCTTCTTGCCGATGCCAACAGCGAACGGCATGGAGGGCTGGCTGAGCACCGGCGCGATCATGATGTCGTCGACCATCATGCCCAACGCGAAGCCACCGCTGAAACACATTCCCAACGCACCCACACCGGGGCCACCAAGTTCGTTGTGCAGGTTGCGGGCGAGTGCACGCAGGAACGCGATGATCGGCGAGGTCTGGTTGAGTGCCATGTTGCTGAACTCGCGAGACACACACACCTTCGCCATCGACTGCACGACGTACGCGTTGGAAACCTCGCGGCCGGCCTCGCCGACGAGCAGCGGCATGACCACGGTGAAGCCGGCGTCGACCAGTTCGTTGGCGAACTGCGTGACCTTGGGCGTGATACCAGGAATCTCGTGCACGAGCACGATGCCCGGCCCGCTACCGCGCCGGTACACGTCGCGTTCGAATCCGGCAGATGCGAATGTCGACTTCACCCAACCGTCGAGGACGGAGTCATTGCTGGATGAACTCACGGCAGGTTCCTCATCGCATCCAGTGCGCGCACAGCCAGGCCTTCGGTGCCGAGCTTGAAGGTCTCGAACTCGACACCCTCCTGGGCGCCCATCGCGCCGTGCAAGTAGCGGGCGTACACGCCTTCGCTGATGACCGCCAGGCGCCAGCAACTGAACGCCACGTAGTACCCGATGCCACTGAGGTCGCGGCCGGTACGCAGTGCGTAGCGCTGCAGCAGGTCCTCGTAGGTGAGAAAGCCGCCGGCGGGCGTCGGGTCATTGGCGCGCGAGGTGGTGACGTCGCCGTTGAACCAGTACACGCCCAGGTAGCCAACGTCGGCGAGCGGGTCGCCCAGTGTGCACAGCTCCCAATCGAGCACGGCGGCGATACGCCCCGTGGTGAGGTTCGTGAGGCAGTTGCCGAAACGGTAGTCGCCATGGGCGATGGACACGCCGTGCTGTTCGGGCAGACGCTCACCCAGCAGCCGTGCCACCTCGTCGATGGCGGGCAACTCACGCGTCTTGGATTGCGCCCACTGTGTGCTCCATCGCTTCACCTGGCGGGCGACGTACCCCTCGCGCTTGGCCAGGTCGCCGAGGCCGATCTCGTCGACGTCGACAGCATGCAGGTCGGCCAGAACGTCGATCAGGTGCTCGCTCGCACCGACACGCAGCGCTGGGCTCATGTCCGCAGCGCGCTCGGGGCTGTCCATCACCGTGCCCTCCACGTACCCCATCACATAGAAGGGGGCGCCGTTGACGGCCTCGTCGGTGCACAACCCGAGCGCCGGCGGCACCGGCACATTGGTCTGGCCGACCGCGGCGATGATGCGGTACTCGCGCGCCATGTCGTGCGCCGTGGCCAACACATGACCCAACGGTGGACGACGCAACACGAACTGCGTGCCGTCGCTACCAGCCACCTTGAAGGTGAGGTTCGAGCGACCACCCGCGATGAGGTCGAAGGTGAACGGTGCTACTGCACCCGGAATGTTGGCTACCAGCCACTGACTGACCGGTTCGATGTCGATGCCCTGCACGAGGGGCAACCGTAGTGCCCCGAAGCACCGCGACGCTGGCCGGGAGACCGTCAGCCAGGGCGGGCGACGCCGACGACCTTGTTCCAGTGCACAGTCGCGACGGTGACAGTGGTGCCGGTGTTGGGGGCATGAATCATCTGGCCACCACCGATGTAGAGACCGACGTGCCCGATTGGCGAGTAGTAGAAGATCAGATCGCCGGGCTGCGCCTCGGACTGCGAGACGTGCGGGAAGCTGCCGTACTGCGCCCCGCTCTGGTGCGGCATGCCGACACCCGCACGGCCCCATGCCCACTTGGTGAGACCGCTGCAGTCGAACGAGACGCCCGGTGTTTCGCCGGCAAACCCATAGGGGGTACCGATTGCCGACCACGCCGCCGACACCGCGATGCCTGCCTTGCCCGACACGGGCGGTGCGTTGTCGACCGGCACCTCGCCGCTGCCGGTGGAGCCGCCGTCACCGGCAGTACCGCCGCCGTTGCCGTTGTTGCCGTTGTTGCCGTTGTTGCCGGCGCCGCCGGTGTCGCCGCCACCACCTCGCGGAGCTGCAACCGTCACGCCCCGCGATGTCGTGGCCTTTCTGGCCGATGCCTTCGCGACGGCAGCAGCGGCACGCGCATCTTCGGCTGCCTGCAGCGCGTCGCCGAGGGCGGCCTTGGCGGTTGCCTGCTTCGTGACGTAGGACTGCTCCAGCGCGTCGTAGTCCACCTGCTTCTGCGCAAGCGTCGCGATGAGCGATGTCTGCTCATCACGTTTGCGCTGCAGGGTGGCACGCTCGACGGCCAGGTTGTCGACCAGTGACTGCAACCCGTCGATGTTGCCTCGACCGCTGTCGATGGCGATGGCGCCGAGCGCTGCCCGCTGCGCAGCCGCGCTGTACGTGGCTGCATCGGAGAAGATGGGGCTGAGGGTGAGCGAGTCGCCGCCGGTGAAACGGTCGACCGCGATCTGCTGCAGCACGAGCTGAACATCGCCCACCTCGGCGGTCAGTTCGTCGATACGAGCCTGCGAGCCTGCGATCTCGACCACGAGAGCGTCCTGGCGGTCGAGGGCTGCGGCGTAGTCCTCATCGATCTGGCCCATCTGATCGCGCAGCGTGTCGAGGTCGTCGAGCACTTGGTCGACCTGTTGCTGCGCATCGCTGACACCGTCGGCGATGGCGGTGGAGCCGATCGCCAGCGTGCCGGCGAGCAGTCCGACAACCATGGCCGAGGCGCCCAAGAACGAGCGGAACGAGGGGCGAGACGTCATGACGTGCGACAGGCTAGCGATGTTACGAATGCATTGCGAACCGACTGGGCGGATCCCTGCGGCTGGTCGCCGGGCAGGTGTCACACCTGCCGGAGACTCATTCCCATTCGATGGTTCCCGGCGGCTTGGAGGTGACGTCGTAGACCACTCGGTTGACACCCGCGACCTCGTTGATGATACGACTCGACATCGTCTCGAGCAGGTCGTAGGGCAGTCGGGCCCAGTCCGCGGTCATCGCATCGTCGCTGGTCACAGCCCTGATGATGATGGGGTTCGCATACGTGCGCTCGTCACCCATCACCCCGACGGAGTGCACGTCCGCTGCCAGCACGGCGAAGCTCTGCCACAGCTCTCGTTCCAGGCCCGCTCGGAAGATCTCCTCGCGCACGATGGCGTCGGCATGTTGCAGGGTGGTGACGCGTTCGGGTGTCACCTCACCCAGGATGCGCACCCCCAGGCCGGGGCCGGGGAACGGCTGGCGCAACACGATTTCGTCGGGCAGACCCAGTTCCTTTCCCAGCTTGCGAACCTCGTCCTTGAACAGGTCGCGCAACGGCTCGACCAGCTTCAGCGTCATGTCCTCGGGCAGGCCGCCGACGTTGTGGTGGCTCTTGATCACCGAGGCCGTGCCGTCGGCGCCGCCGCTTTCGATGACGTCGGGGTAGAGCGTTCCCTGCACCAGATACTCCGCATCACTGAGCCCACCGGTGTGCTCCTCGAAGATCCGCACGAACAGCTCGCCGATGATCTTACGCTTCGCCTCCGGCTCGACGACGCCGGCCAACTTCTCGAAATAGCGCGGCCCGGCAGTGACATGAATCAGTTCGATGCCCATGTTGCGCTTGAACGTCTCGACCACCTGGTCGCTCTCGTTCAACCGCATCAGCCCCGTGTCGACGTAGATGCACACCAGCTGATGGCCTATGGCGCGGTGCACGAGGGCCGCCGCGACCGCCGAATCGACACCGCCGCTGAGCGCACAGATGACCTTGCCGCTACCCACCTGGGCGCGTACGGCGGCGACCTGCTCGTCGATGATCGACCCCATCGTCCAGTTGGGTTCGCAGCCCGCCAGGTCGTGCAAGAAACGCTGCAACACGGCCATGCCGTGGAGCGTGTGCACCACCTCCGGGTGCCACTGGACGCCCCAGATCTTGCGCGCCGTCGATTCCATTGCTGCCACTGGAGCGTCAGGGGAAGTCGCAGTCGCCACGAACCCTTCGGGCACCACGGTGACCGCGTCGAAGTGGCTCATCCACACGTCTTGCTCGGCGGGCAGACCGTCGAGCAACGTGCCCGCACCATCACCGATCAGCGTTGCCTTGGCTCGGCCGTACTCGCCACGCAGCCCGCGACCCACGGTGCCGCCGAGCTGCTGTGCGATCAGTTGCACGCCGTAGCAGATGCCCAGGATGGGAATGCCGAGGTCGTAGATGGCGGGGTCGAGCGAGGGAGCACCCTCGACGTGCACGCTCTTGGGGCCACCGGACAAGATGATGGCCGATGGGTGCTTCGCCGCCACCTCGGCCGCCGTGATGCGATGCGGCACGATCTCCGAATAGACGTTGAGCTCTCGCACCCGGCGCGCAATGAGCTGCGCGTACTGCGCACCGAAATCGACCACCAGAACCGTCTGCGTGCGTTGCACCATTTCAGCGATGGTAGGGGTTCGAGACCTACCGCGCCCACATCCACCGATCGCGTTCACGTGACGTTCGCGGCTGGCGGTGCGAAACCGCGCGACCGCTGCGACGATGGGGGCATGACTCGGTCGTCTCGCTCGTTCGCAGTGTTGGCTTTCGTCCTGTTCGGCGCCGCCGGCGTATTCGCCGCCGGCTGCAGCGGGCAGAACCCCTACCAGGCGTCAGCGACGGCCAACAGCGCGTCCATCGACAACGCCGGGGCACCGGCGAGCGGTTCCGAGGACAACGTGTTCCTGCCCGAGGATGCCAACGTCAGCTCGTGCGTGGGCACCCTGGAGCGCGCCGACTGCGGGAGCAAGAGCAAGGGAGGTTGGCGCATGTATCTGACGTTCGCTGTCCTGCTCAGCGGAATGGCCTTCATCGGTTGGCGGATTGCTCGCAGTATCAAGGCACGCGACGCGGTCATGAATGCAGGAACCGAGGACGGCGCTCCGCGCGCCGCCACCGAGCCCAATATGACCGTGCCTACCGGGTCCGATCAGCCGACGCGAAGCGACTCCTCCACGACGGAGTAGGACGACCTCCCTGGTCAACGCGGCGTAGGCGTGCAATAGTCACGGCATGAAACGACCGATCGTTGTGCTGTCCGCAGCCCTCCTGCTCGCCACAGCCGCCTGCAGCAGCGATGCGAGTTCGACCACCAGTGGTCCCGGTTCCTCGACCATCGCTGCGTCAACCACCGTCGACCCAAGTACCGCCGACGCCACGACGACCACCGGTCCGGCGTCTACTGCGCCCGATTTGTCCACGACCACCACGGCCGCTACCGCACCGACCACCGTCGCCTGTCGCATCGTCGGCAACATCATGGGCCTCTCCGACCTGTCGGGTGTCAACGTGCGCCGCGGCGACTGCGGCCAGGGCGTCGAGCAAGTCCAGACTCAGCTCAACTACAAACTGAACATCTCACTGGCAGTCGATGGACAGTTCGGCCCCGCCACGGAAGCAGCGGTCCGTAATTTCCAGACCACACTCAGCCTGACGGTCGATGGCATCGTCGGCCCCAACACCTGGGCCGCGCTCACCGACGACGGCACCTGAGCCTCTCAGCGGGCGAGCAGGTCGCTGCAGAACGCTGCCGTGCCGCTGACGAGCGCGTGTGGAGCTTCCCAGGGCACGAAGTGGCCGCAGTCACGCAGCAGGTATGGGCCGACGTGGTTCGCGAACACCGCCGCCGCCATGCGATCGAATGCCGGGTAGATCACGTGGTCACTCGGTCCGTAGAGCAACAGCGTGCGTGTGGCGTCGTTCTTCGTCAGCAGCGTCGGCTCGCTGCGCGCGGCAGCGGCGAACGCGCTCTCGTAGCCGCCGAAGCTGGCCCGCAGTTTCGCACCATCGCCGAACGGCTCGGTGTGGAACGCCACTTCGCCGGCCCCCATGAACGCCCCGGGGTGCGCCCAGAAGCGACTGGTGTAGAACGTGGCGATGTAGCGCCGGCGCTGGTCGGGCGTGACCAGCTCGGCTGCCAGTGCGTCGGCGTCGGTCCCCTGGCGCAGGAAGTAATCGGCTGCCTCCATGGGCGGGCGAGTGCCGGCGATGCCGGCCATCTCATCCTTCAGGTACGGCAGCGGAGAGTTGAACAGCACCATGCGATCCACCCACTGTGGATGGCGAAGCGCGAGGTCCTGGATGACCGGGCCGCCAAGGTCACCACCGAGCAGCACCACTCGTTCGTGACCCAGGACGTCGTGCACCAACGCATGGAGGTCGCGGCTGTGGCTGGCGACATCATGGAAACCGTCGGGGGCGACGTCGCTGTCGCCGAAACCGCGCAGGTCTGGGACGATCACTTCGAAACCGGCCGCGGCAAGCGGTTCGATGACCTTCCAGAACACCCGCTTCGTCTCGGGCCAACCGTGCACGCACACCAATGGCACGCCGCCGACGTTCTCGCGCACATACGCCTGCGTGAAGCCCCGCGGAGCCACTGTGTGCACCTCGAATCGGGATGGGTCGATGTGCGCGGCCGTCATACGCTCGGACCGTAGCCGCCACCCTCCCCCCGTTAGCGTGGCGGCGTGACACCGGATGAATTTCGCACGCAGGGCTACGCCCTCATCGACTGGATCAGCGAGTACCTAGAGGGTGTCGAGCAGTACCCCGTGGCCAGCGGTGTGGCGCCCGGCGACGTCCGCGCCGCGCTGCCCGAGCACCCTCCCGCCGCGGCCGAGCCGTTCGCTGAGGTCCTCGCCGACCTCGATCGCGTCGTGATGCCGGGTCTCACGCACTGGCAGCACCCCAGTTTCTTCGCGTACTTTCCCGGCAACTCCAGCTACCCCGCGATCCTCGGCGAACTCGCCGCCGCCGGTCTGGGTGTGCAGGGGATGAGCTGGGTCACCAGCCCGGCGTGCACCGAGGTCGAGACGCTGATGATGGACTGGATGCAGGAGCTGCTGGGCCTTCCCGCCAAGTTCCGCAGCACCAGTGCTACGGGTGGCGGCGTCATCCAGGGGTCGGCCAGCGAGGCAACGCTGGCGTCCATTCTCGCTGCCCGCTGGCGCATCACGGGTGGCTCCATCAACACCGAGGGCGACACGACCAAGCTTGTTGCATATGCAACATCACAGGCACACAGCAGCATCGAGAAGGGCTTGCGGATCGCCGGTATCGGCACGGCGCAGACACGCATCGTGCCCCACGACGCATCGTTCGCCATGCGCGCCGACGAGTTCCAGCGCATGGTCGCCCAGGATCGGGCCGCCGGTCTGACACCATTCTGGGTGTGCTGCACCCGCGGCACCACCAGTTCGTTGGCCTTCGACCCGGTCGACGAGATCGGTGCCATTGCGCAGCGCGAAGGACTTTGGCTCCACGTCGACGCGGCGATGAGCGGAATCGCGGCGCTCGCCCCCGAACACCGTTGGGTGAATGACGGACTGGAGCTCGCCGACAGCTACTGCACCAACCCGCACAAGTGGATGGGTGTCAACTTCGACTGTGACCTGTTCTACACGTCCGACCGAGCGTCGCTGCTCGGTGCGTTGAGCATCCTGCCCGAGTATTTGCGCTCGGCAGCTGCACAGTCCGGCGCGGCCATCGACTACCGAGACTGGCAGATTCCGCTCGGCCGCCGATTCCGCGCGCTCAAGCTGTGGTTCACCATCCGAGCCGGTGGTGCCGACGATGCAATCGCAATGATCCGGCGCCACGTTGCGGTCACACAGGAATTGGCAGCATGGGTTGCCCACGACGACCGCTTCGAGATCGTCGCGCCGCACCCGTTGAACTTGCTCTGCGTACGACTGACGGCCGGCAACGATGCGACCGACGCGATGATCGTCGCGGCGAACGAGACCGGGAAGGCGTTGTTCACCCGCACGGTTCTCGATGGCACGGTGGCATGTCGGGTGTCGGTCGGCGCCCGCAGCACCGAGGTACGCCACGTGCAGGCGGCATGGGAACTGTTGCAGTCGCTCGCCGGCTGACTACTCGCGTGCGCAGGTTGCCGAGGCGCACATGGCACGGTTGAATCGGCTGCACGCCGTCATGGCGTTCAACAAGGAGCACAACATGCGATTCCGTCTCGCCGTGCTCGTCGCGGTCACGAGTGTTCTGACCGTCGTATCGCCGGTAGCTGCCGGCCCCTCCACGCACACCGCCCGCAACGACTGGGCGTACGTGCAACAGGAGCTCTATCAGGTACCACTGCGCACCTTCGTGGCCACAAGCACAGCTGGTGATCTGTGGTTCGACTGGAGCAACGACGGGTGCTCAGCACCTCTCGTCGGCGACACCGGCATGTCCTTCAACTTTCGCGACCCGTGTCGCCGTCATGACTTCGGCTATCGCAATCTGAAGTTGCTGGAACGGCGATACGGCAGCGGTGCCACCTACTGGAACAGCACCAACCGTCGAGCGGTGGACCGACAGTTCCTCGCTGACATGAAGGCCCACTGCCACGGGAGGGCGTTGACCCTGCGGGTCCAGTGCTACAGCTGGGCGCAGACCTACTACGCAGCAGTCAGGATTGCCGGCGGGCCGTGAGACCCTGCGGTTGCTAGAGCGCTGGTGGCTTCCCGGCCACGTCGCCGAACTCGTCGTCGTCGGCGGCGAGGCCGTGGGCCACCCGTAGCAGCTGATACAGCAGGCGCGCCGTTGCGCCCCACACCGTCTCGTCGTCGAGCTCGAAGAAGTAGATCGGCCGCTCGCCGATGGTGGTCTGCCACCACTCCTCACGGAACGTGCCGGGCCTGGTGAGGTCGTGCAGCGGCACCCACAACACCCGGTCGACCTCGCTGGTGATGCCGCGCAACTCGGGCACCACCGGTAGCGGCGAGGTGAGACGACCCACGATCGGGACGATCCAGCTACGGCTCACCCAGGTACCGATCGGGTGCAACTGGCCAACAACTTCCACCGAAGCAGGGCTGAGCCCCACTTCCTCGTGAGCTTCCCGTAGCGCAGCATCGACGTAGGACTCGCCGGGGTCCAGCCGACCCCCGGGGAAGCTGACCTCACCGCGATGATTGCGCATCTCCAGCGAACGCCTGGTCAGCAACACCTCCGCTCCATCGGGACCATCGGCAACGAGAGCGAGCACGGCCGACGGACGGGCATCGGCGAAATCCGGTTGCAGATCGACGGGAGCCGAGCGAGCAGCGACGGCGGAAGCCACCGCCGCGGACGTGAGCGACTGCGACGGCTGCGACCAGGGTGGGTCGCTGCCCTGATGCCAGTCGGCCGGTCGCGGAATCTGCTGATTGCCGCCGGGCCTGCGAGCTGAATCAGGCAGTGGGGGTCCAGCCCGTGGCGACGAGTTGCGCCAACACCTGCGGCAGACCGGCGGTCTTCATCTTCGACAACACCTTGCCGGGTGTCTGTTCGCCTGATTCGAACTCCTCCCAGGCGGCGAGGAGCTTGTTGAGGTCGGGGGCCGGGACTTCGAATGCCATGCACTGAGGCTACCGAGCATCCTCTACTTGCTCGTGTACTTGTCCTTCTGGCGACGGGCGAACAGCACACCCGATGCCGCCAAGCGGCCCGCCTTCTGCCCGACGACGACGCTGCGATCGTTGGGGTCGGCCGGCGAGGCAGGAGCAGACGGGCCATTCTTGGCTTTCTGCGCCTTCTTCGGCTTCTCGGCGAAGCTGCTGCTGAGCCAGACGACGAAGTGCACGGCGGCAATGCCGAACACGATCACACGTGTTCCGTCGTCGATCTCGACCCACGGCCGAACTGCGCTGAGGACCACGAGCACGATGATGGCTGGGTCGATGAACCGGTGAATCCGGCGAGGAATCACGTTGAACGCAGCAAGCGCTCCCTTGGTCATCGCGGCATGGAGCATGATGACGCCCCCCAAAACCGTCGGCATCACCGGGTACGGGCTCTGCAGCCCGCTGGCCACCAGCGCGCCACCGAGGATGTACTCGACCAACTGATGCATCCAGAACGGACGCTTGCCGGCCTCAGCCATTCGTCCACTCGGCACAGGGTCGGGTCATCACGAAACAGATCCTAGAGGACTGATCCCGTCATCTCCGGCGCTGACCTCACAACCGTTGGTCGCACCCTGACCGTTGTCTCGGTCTGCCCGGCATGACAGACTCGCTCTGCAATGCCCTGCAATCCAGAGGAGACACCATGACAGAGAACCACGAGAACTCGCTCGGGACAGCGCTGAGCCGTCGACGCTTGATCGGCGCAGCGGGCCTCGGTGCCGTCGGTATCGCAACCGCGTCGACCGCGACCACGGCCCGCGCCGATGAGATCGACCCGAACAACGACGCCTCCGGCAACCCGCGTGGCACGGGCAGCGGAGAGCTGAGCGCGCAGGCGGTGCCGCCACTCACCCCCGGGTACTCCTATTTCACCGGTAGCCAGTTCGATTTTCATTCCAACAGTTCCAACCAAACCAACATTCGGGTGATCACAGCCGACGGGGCGTACGCCCCTAGTTCGTTCATCGTGTGCCCACTGCACATTCCCGCGGGTGTCCGCGTACGCGAAGTGACGATCTTTGCCAAAATCGGGCCCGCTGCGAAGTCAGCGGTCCTCGAGGGGTACGACCTCGACGACGTTGGGGTCCGCGCCCCATATTTGGTGGTGGCGTTGCCTGCGAACACCACACTCGCGATGCCGGTCACTGTCGCATGTGATTTCACGATCGACCCCGGAAAGTCGTATGACCTGGCGATGTACACGGCGGACGCGAACGCCAAGATGTTCGCGTTTCGCATCGGTTATCAGGCCGCGGCCGCATTCGTGCCGATCGCGCCCTATCGCGCCTACGACTCCCGAAAGGCCGGGGTTCCCACGCCAGGCATCATGCCTCCTAACACCAGCCGCGTCGTCAGCGTCGTCAACGCCATCGACGACGGCGGCGTCATCAGTACGCCCAACGTCATCCCGTCCACCGCACGCGCCATCACCTACAACCTGACCGCGACGGGCACCACCGGCGACAACTACCTCGCCATCGCACCGGGCCTCGTCGCCAGCACCACCGTGTCAGCCATCAACTTCGGTGCCAATCAATCCATCGCCAACGCCGGCACCGTGACGGTTGACAACGGCACCGTCAAGGTGTTCTGCGGCAACAACGTCGGCAGCAGCCACTTCATCATCGACATCACCGGCTACTACATCTGACGACCCCTGCCTGCACGGCCGCCAATAGCAACGACCCCGGCGCCGTGAGGCACCGGGGTCGTTCACGTTCACGTCAGCCGTGAGGCCGAGCGTGGGTGGTTACATCATTCCCATACCGGGCATGCCGCCACCCATGCCGCCGCCACCCATGCCGCCGCCTGCCGGGGCCTTTTCGGGCTTGTCGGCAACGAGGCACTCGGTGGTGAGGACGAGGGCTGCGATGGACGCTGCGTTCTGCAGCGCCGCGCGGGTGACCTTGGCCGGGTCGATGATGCCGGCCTTGACCAGGTCGACCATCTCGCCGGTTGCGGCGTTGAGACCCATGTTGCCGGTTGCGGCTTCCACGGCCTGGGTGGTGACTGCGCCTTCGAGGCCGGCGTTGTCGGCAATCAGTCGGGCCGGAGCCGTCAGCGATTCCCAGACAGTCTTGGCGCCGGTGCGCTCGTCGCCTTCCAGCGAGTCGACAACGGCCTTCACCGCGGCACGGGCACGCACGAGGGCGGTGCCGCCACCGGCGACCACGCCTTCTTCGATGGCTGCACGAGTGGCCGACACTGCATCTTCGATGCGGTGCTTCTTCTCCTTCAGCTCCACCTCGGTGGCTGCGCCGACC
>Ga0073904_10002689_pt1 | contig 13416 bp, 7 predicted proteins | sample KloWWTrecipitate_FD_66668 | JGI IMG/M metagenome (GOLD analysis project Ga0073904, IMG submission 66668) | Active sludge microbial communities from Klosterneuburg, Austria, studying microevolution and ecology of nitrifiers - Klosterneuburg... | ecosystem: Engineered > WWTP > Aerobic digester >...
CTCGCCCCACTTCGGATGCGGCACGCCGATCACGGCCGCAAGCGCGGCCTTGGGGTGTGCGGCGGCGGCGTTCTCGATATCGATCGAGCTGATCCACTCGCCGCCCGACTTGATCACGTCTTTGGCGCGGTCGGTGATCCGCAGGATTCCTGCCGCGTCGATCGTCGCGATGTCACCGGTGTCGAACCAGCCCTCATCGTCGAGGATGTGCTCCGTTTCGCGGCGGAAGTAGGCGCGCGCCACGGCCGCGCCACGCACCTTGAGGTGCCCGAAGCTCTTGCCGTCGTGCGCCACGGGACCACCCTCGTCATCGGTGAGTTTCATGTCAACGTTGAAGATCGCGCGACCCTGCTCGAGCGCCGGCGTGGCCAGATCGGGCGGTGCGTTCACGGTGCCAACCGGCGACATCTCGGTCATGCCCCAGCCATGACGCACTTCGATGCCATACTTTTCCTGATACGCACGCAAGAGCGCCTCGGGAGCCGCTGACCCGCCGCTGACGATGCGCTTCAGGGTTGTCGGGTGCACGCGCTCGCGCTCGAGAAACTGCAGGAGACCCTGCCATACAGTGGGCACGCCCGCCGCGAAAGTGACGCCTTCGGTCTCCATCAGCTCGAACACGGACCCGCCGTCGAGTCTTGCGCCCGGCAAGACCAGCTTCGCTCCGGCTGCCGGCGCCGCGAACGCCAGCCCCCATGCGTTCGCATGAAACATCGGCACGATGGCGAGCACGACGTCGCGGCCCGAAAAACCAAGCACGTCGGGCATCAGGGTCGACAGGCCGTGCAGATAATTGGAACGGTGTGAGTAGAGCACGCCTTTCGGATCACCCGTGGTTCCGGAGGTGTAGCAGAGGCCCGCCGCCGTATCCTCCGCAAAGTCTCCCCACACACATCCGGTGTCGCGGCCGGCGATCCAGCTCTCGTATGAGACGGCGGCAAGATCTCCTGGCAGTTGCGCTTCATCGGCCAGCAGCACCACACGCTCGACGGAAGCGCAACGCGGCAGGATCTGCTTGAGGATCGGCACGCAGAGCGCATCCGCAAGAATCAGCCGGTCTGCCGCGTGGTTGACGATCCAGGCGAGCTGCTCGATCGGCAGGCGCGGATTGAGTGTGTGGCAGACCGCGCCGATACCCATGATCCCGTACCACGCCTCGAGATGACGCGCACTGTTGAACGCGAGCGTCGCCACGCGATCCTCGCGTACGATGCCGTGCTCGAGGAGTGCGTGCGAGAGTTGTTTGGCGCGCCGGTGAATATCTGCGTAGTTGCAGCGGGTGACCGGCCCTTCATTCGAGCGCGAGACGACTTCGCGGTCACCGTGCCAGCGGCGTGCATGCTCGAGGAAGCGGTCGAGCGTCAGGGGCCAGTGCTGCATGAGTCCTGGCATGCCGCCTCCCGTGCGGTTGGCTGTAGTCCTAGGCCTTGTTCGGAATATCGATGGCCCGTTTGTCGGCGGCCAGCGCCGCCTCGTGCAGCGCCTCCGAAAGGGTCGGGTGTGCGTGAATCGTGCGCTGCAGATCCTCGGTGCTTGCCGAGTACTCCATCGCAAGTACCGCCTCGGCGATCAGTTCGCCCGCCATCGGTCCGATGACATGCACGCCGAGAATTTCGTCGTCGTCCATCGCTGACACGATTTTCGCGAAGCCCGCGCCCGCCTCCATCGCGCGCGCGCGCCCACTCGCCATGAAGGGAAATGTGCCGACCTTGTACGGCCGGCCGCTCGATTTGACCTGCTCTTCGGTCTGCCCCACCCAGGCGATCTCCGGAGCTGTGTAGATCACCGACGGGATGGTCTGGTAGTTCACTTCGCCATAGCGGCCTGCCAGGAGATCGGCCACCATGACGCCCTCCTCCTTGCCCTTGTGCGCGAGCATCGGCCCGCGGACGAGGTCGCCCACTGCCCAGACGTTCGGCACGCCGGTGCGGCAGGCGTGATCCACGACGACAAAGCCGCGTTCATCGAGCTTCACACCCGTGCCCTCGGCCAGCAGGTTGTGCGAGTTCGGTTTGCGACCCACGGCGACAACCAGTGTGTCGACCTTGACGCTCTGCACCGCACCCTGTGCGTCCGTGTACGCCACATCGACCGCCCCCTTCGCGGCCTTCGCGGCGGTCACTTTCGTGCCGAGGCGAATATCGAGTCCGAGCTTCCTGAAATGCCGCAAGGCCTCCTTCGACACCGCCCCGTCGGCCATCGGCAGGAAATCCGGCAGCGCCTCGAGCACCACCACTTCCGAGCCGAGACGGCGCCACACGCTGCCTAGTTCGAGACCGATCACGCCCGCGCCGATCACGCCGAGGCGCTGGGGTATCGCCTCGAGTTCGAGTGCACCCCACGAATCGATGATGTGCTTGCCGTCGAAGGGCAGTGACTTCAGCTCCACCGGCACCGACCCTGACGCCAGGATCACGTGCTTCGCTGCGAGTTCGCGCTCGGTGCCGTCGTGCGCCGTGTACTCCACGCGCCCCGCCGCCAGCAGCCTGCCGTGACCGGCGAGTGCGGTGACGCCAGCCGCCTTGAAGAGGCCCGCGATCCCCTGGGTCATGCCCTTGACGATCGTCGCACGACGCTTCTGCATCGCGGCAAGATCCACCGTGATGCCACTTGCCTTGATGCCATGTGCGGCGAACTCGTGTTGCGCGCGATGCAGCAACTCGGTCGATTCCAGCAGCACTTTCGACGGAATGCAGCCCGCGTTCAGGCAGGTGCCACCGAGCGCGCTCGAGCCGTCGCGGTTCTGCCACTCGTCGATGCAGGCGACGCTCAACTTGTTCTGCGCGGCGCGGATCGCGGCCGGGTAACCCGCCGGGCCTCCGCCGATGACGACGACGTCGTATGAATCAGCCATGGCTCACCTCTTCAGACTCCGAGCAGCACGCGCGCCGGATCCTCGAGCGCATCCTTGACCGCGACGAGGAACTGCACGGCTTCGCGGCCGTCGATGATGCGATGATCGTAGGTGACCGCGAGATTCATGATCGGCCGCACGACGATCTCGCCGTTCACCACCACTGGCCGCTCCTGCGTCTTGTGCATGCCGAGAATCGCGCTCTGCGGTGTGTTCACGATCGGCGTCGAGAGCAGCGAGCCGAACACGCCGCCGTTGGTGATCGTGAACGTACCGCCGGTGAGGTCTTCGATCGCGATCGAGCCCTGCCGCGCCTTGACCGCGAACGCGCCGATCTCTTTCTCGATATCGGCGAGACTCTTGAGATCGGCATCGCGCACGACGGGCACCATGAGGCCGCGATCAGTCGAGACGGCCACACCAATGTCGTAATACTCGTGGTACACGATGTCGGTGCCCTCGACCGAGGCGTTCACGACCGGGAACTTCTTCAGAGCCTCGATCGAAGCTTTGACGAACAGGCCCATGAAGCCGAGCTTCACGCCGTGCTCCTTCTCGAAGCGGTCCTTGTAGCGTGCACGCAGCGCGATGACTGCCGAAAGATCCACTTCGTTGAAGGTGGTGAGCAATGCCTGCGTCGCTTGCGCCTGCACCAGCCGCTCCGCAATCCGTTGGCGCAACCGCGTCATCGGCACGCGCTGGTCCACGCGGCCTGCGCGCGCTGCGGGAGTCGCGGTCGCGGTTGCCGTCGCGGGAGCGGCCGGCGCCGGGGCGGCCACCTTCGCGTCGAGGAAACTGACGACATCGCCCTTGGTGATCCGGCCGTCCCTGCCTGATGCAGGGATCTGTGCCGGGTCGAGCCTGTTCTCTTCGACGAGCCTTCGTACCGACGGGCTCAGCTTCGCGCTGTCGCCTGCCGCTGTGTCCGGGGCCGCGGCCTGCGCCTTGACGGGTGCGGGTGCTGCCTTCGCCACCGCGGCGCCCTCTTCGATCACGGCGAGCACCTGGCCGCTGGTCACGGTGGTGCCGCCCTGAATGCGAATTTCCTTCAGCACTCCGTTCGTGGGGGCCGGTACTTCGAGCACCACCTTGTCGGTCTCGAGGTCGGCGAGATTCTCGTCGCGGCTTACGCTGTCGCCGGCCTTCCTGTGCCACGCCACCAGCGTGGCGTCCGCCACGGACTCCGGCAACTGCGGCACCTTGATTTCTATCGTCATGACATCTTCCTCACACCTGTCGCCGTGAGACGCGTCGTCTCGCGCGCGGCCCCTTCTTTCGCTTCCGATTGCAGCGCCGCTTCGATGAGCGCCGCCTGCTCGAGTTCATGGACCTTGAGAATGCCAGTGGCCGGCGCCGCAGCGGGCGGGCGGCCCGCATAGAGCAGCTCGCTACCGGCCGGCAGCTTCTCCTGCAGCCGATGCCGGATCTGATACCACGCGCCCTGGTTCTGCGGCTCCTCCTGGCACCATACGACATCGCGCGCGGCCGGATACCGGCGCAGCACGGCCGCGTACTCGTCGGTTGGAAACGGATAGAGCTGCTCGATGCGCACGAGCGCGACATCCCGAATGGCGTCCCTGCGACGCGCCTTCAGCAGATCGAAGTAGACCTTGCCGCTGCAGAACACCACGCGTCGTACGGCCGCGGGGGCCAGCTCATCACTTTCGTCGAGCACGTTCGCGAAGCGGCCGCGCGCGAGATCTTCAAGCGAAGATACCGACAGGTCGTGGCGCAGCAGGCTCTTCGGCGTCATCACGACGAGCGGCTTCCTGAAGCTTCGCAGCATCTGCCGGCGAATCATGTGAAACATCTGCGCGGGTGTCGAAGGCACGCACACCTGCATGTTGTTCTCGGCGCAAAGCTGCAGGAAGCGCTCGAGCCGCGCAGACGAATGCTCGGGGCCCTGGCCTTCGTAGCCGTGTGGCAGGTAGAGCACGAGGCCGCACATACGGCCCCACTTCGCCTCGCCCGAGCTGATGAACTGGTCGATCACGACCTGCGCGCCGTTCATGAAATCGCCGAACTGCGCTTCCCAGATCACGAGCGCATGCGGCTCGGTGGTCGAGTAGCCATACTCGAAGCCCATGACGGCCTCTTCGGACAGCACCGAGTCGATCACCTGGAAGCGCGGCTGATCGGGCTTCACGTGCTGCAGCGGAATGTGCACGGCATCGGACTGCTGCTCGTGCAGCACCGCGTGCCGATGGAAGAAGGTGCCGCGACCCACGTCCTGCCCGCTGATACGCACCGGGAAACCCTCTTCAAGCAAAGACGCATAGGCGAGCGTCTCGGCGCAACCCCAGTCGAACGGCAGCTCTCCCGCGAGCATCTTCACGCGGTTCGCGATGACATGCGCCACGCGTGGGTGCAGCGTGAATGCGGGCGGCACCGCGGTGATGCGCTCACCGAGCGCGCGCAGTCGCTCGGGCCCGACGCTTCCGACCCGCTCCTGCCAGTCGACCGCCGCGTACTTGCTCCAGTCGACCGTGTACGTGTTGCCGATCATGCCGAGCGAGGCGCGCGCCTGCGGTCGCCCTTCGTCGAGCCCGGTGCGATATTGCTCAATGAAGCCCGTTGCCTCCGCCTCAGTGATCACGCCCTCGGCGACGAGGCGGTCGGCGTAGATCTTGCGGGCGGTCGGCTGCTTGCGGATGGCCTGATACATGAGCGGCTGCGTGGCGGCCGGCTCGTCAGCCTCATTGTGTCCGTGGCGCCGATAGCACACGAGATCGATCACGACGTCCTGGTGAAAGCGCATGCGGTACGCGAGCGCGAGACGCGTGACGAATACCACGGCCTCCGGGTCATCGGCATTGACGTGGAAGATCGGCGCTTCGAGCATCTTCGCGATGTCGCTGCAGTACATGGTCGAGCGCGCATCCTCCGGATTGGAGATCGTGAAGCCCACCTGGTTGTTCACCACGATATGCACGGTGCCGCCGGTCGCAAACCCGCGCACCTGCGACAACTGCAAGGTCTCCATCACGACGCCCTGGCCAGCGAATGCGGCGTCACCGTGGATCAGGATCGGCAGCACGCGATCGCCAGCCGTATCTCCACGGCGTTCCTGACGCGCGCGCACCGAGCCTTCGACGACCGGATTGACGATTTCGAGGTGCGACGGGTTGAACGCGAGCGCGACGTGCACGTTGCCACCCGGCGTGCGCAGGTCCGCCGAGAAGCCCTTGTGGTATTTCACGTCGCCGGAACCCTGCAGGTGCGCCGTGTCGTACTTGCCCTCGAACTCCGAGAACAGCACCGAGGGTGACTTGCCCAGCACGTTGACCAGCACATTGAGGCGCCCGCGATGCGCCATGCCGATGATGCACTCTTCGATGCCAGCGACGCCGCCCCGCTGTACGAGATCATCGAGCAGCGGAATGAGCGCATCGCCCCCTTCGAGCGAAAAGCGCTTCTGGCCGACGTACTTCGTGTGCAGATAGCGCTCGAGGCCTTCCGCGGTCGTGAGTTGCCAGAGAAAATTCTTCTTTTCGTCTGCCGAGAACGTACCGAGCAACCTGCCTGCCTGGAACTCGTCCTGCAGCCACAGGCGTTGTTCGGTGTCCGACACGTGCGCGAACTCGGCGCCGATCGGTCCGCCGTAGATGAGGCGCAGCTGCTTGATGATCTCGCGCAGCGGCAGGCGCTGTGCGATCGAGCCCGAACGGCTGCCGGTGAAGAATTCGGTATCGAGGTCGGCTTCGGTGAGGCCGAAATAGTCGAGTTCGAGCACACGCGGCATCGGGCGCTCGAGCAGGCCGAGCGGATCGAGCTGCGCAACCAGGTGGCCGCGATTCGCCCAGATCTGCACGAGTCTTGCGACTGCGCCCTGCTTCGCGTTCGCCAGATTTGTGCTCATCGCGGCAGGCGCTGGCGCACCTGCGAGTCTTGGCAGGCGCGCACGCTGCGCGATCGCGGCGACTACGCCCGAGTGTGACTGCTCACCCTGGCGAGTGGGGCCGAGGCGCGCGAAATACTCGCGCCATGCGGCGCCGACGCTCGCGGGATCGCGCAGATACTGGTCGTAGAGGCCCTCGACGTAGGCGGCATTACTGCCATACAGCGGGGTGGTCGCAAGCTGATCCGACAGTGTTGTGCTCACTCGACGGGAAATACCGCAAAAAAGAGCCAGTTAGTCTAGCCGATAGCCCCAATCCGGTCGAGCAGCCACAGCTCGTATCCCACGAGCGCTGCGTAGCCTGTGGCGGCTGCATAGAGGATGACTCCTGCGGGAAAAGTCCCGAATGCACGGATGCGCACGAGAATCGTGAGCACGATCACGCCGGACGCCGTCAACGCGAGCTTCCAGAACGCGAATGCATGGCCGGAGCCTGTCACCAGCGGCGCCATGATCGGGTTCACCTCCGTGGCACCGTGCTGCATGAGCACGAGCGTCAGGAAGGCATCGGCACAGGAGAGCAGCAGAATGACGAGTGCCACGCCAAGCCACTGCGGGTGGTGGCGATCGACGGCGGCCAGCGATCGGTCGTCGCGACGTCGCGGGCCCTGGCGGCGGGAATGACGGCCGCCCGCGAATAACCCGTGCAGGGTTCGCTCGCGTCGGTCAGATCCGTTACCGCGGCGCTCGTCCGCGCGTGGCGCTTCTTTTCTCATGCAGCGGCGAGTCTAGCTGCGCCCCACGTGAGGAGGATGCGACAGAATGTGAGCGCAGTCACAAAGCCCCGTTCTCGCCTGTAAGATCACGCTGTCATGCCAGAGATCCAGCTCACGGGACTTGCGACGGCATTCGGCATCGGCCTCATGATCGGGGTCGAGCGCGAGCGTGCGCACGCGGGCTCCGAGGCGCCAGCGGGCGTGCGCACCTTCGCGCTGGTCGCGGTGCTCGGCGCACTCGCAGCGTTCGACGAGTCGAGGCTCGTGTTACTTACCTTTGGTGCGGTCGTCGCAACCTTCGCGGCGCTTGCCTATTACAAGGCCGGCGCAGCCGCCCCCGGCCTCACGACCGAAGTGGCCATCGTGCTCACCTATGTGCTGGGCGCGCTCGCGATGCGCGAGGCCGAACTCGCCGCCGGGCTCGCTGTGCTCGTCACCATTCTGCTGGCATCGCGCTCCCGGCTGCACGACTTCGTGCGCAACCGTCTCACCGAGCACGAAGTCGCCGACGGCTTGATGCTCGCGGCCGCCGCATTGATCGTGCTGCCGCTGCTGCCGGACCGGCCGCTCGACCCATGGGGCCTCCTCAACCTGCGGCTCGTGTTCGCACTGGCAGTCCTCTTCATGGCAATTGATGCGGCTGGCTACATCGCCTTGCGCGCGTTCGGCACGCAAAGTGGCCTGCCGCTCGCGGGCTTTCTGGGCGGTTTTGTCTCGAGCACAGCCGTGCACAGTGCGATGGGCAAGCGGGCACGCGAAGCACCGCAGACCGTCAGTGCCGCCGTGGCGGGCGCCGCGCTGTCTTCAATCGCCACCGTGCTCAAGCTCGCGGCCGTGCTCGGCGTTGCAAGCTTGCCGCTGCTCGCCGCGCTGGCACTGCCGCTGGCGCTTGCGGGTGCGGTCGCCATTGCCTACGGCGTTACCTTCATGTGGCGCACCCAGGACAGCGAAGGTCCGCTGGCGCCCGGCAGGGCCTTCAACCCCGCCCACGCATTCGGATTCGCACTCGTCATTGCCGCCTTCATTGCGGGTTCGGCGCTGCTCGTGCGCTGGCTCGGCCCGCGGGGCGCGATCCTCGGTGCAGGCCTTGCCGGGTTCGCCAATGTCCACGCCGGCGCCGTCTCGGCCGGCGCGCTCGATCGGGCCGATGCACTGGATGAGCGCATCGCCTGCATCGCCGTGCTCGTTGCGTTCAGCACCAACTCGTTGACCAAGGCGGGCCTTGCCGCGTGGTCGGGCGGCGCCCGGTTTGCCTGGCGACTGCTGCCGGGCCTCGTCCTCATGGTCGCAGCAGCCTGGGCAGGCTTGTTGCTCTAGCGCCACGCCTTCTGCGCCGCATCAATTGGCGCATTTCTTCTGCTTTGTACGGTCTGTGCCTATTTACAGCAGATGCTCCTGCACGGTACACGTCAGCCGGGTCGCGGATACGCAACACACCGTATCGGGAGATGAATCGATGACACGTGTACTGATGGTACTGACAGTCTTTGCGGCGTCAGGGTACGGACTCGCCGTGGCGCAGGAACCGGAACAGGGGCAAAGCAAAGTCATCCAGGGTCTGGAAGAAGTCACCGTGACAGCGCAGCGCCGCGAGGAATCGGAGCAGTCGGTGCCGCTCGCGATCACGGCGCTCTCGGCCGACATGCTCGAGCGTCAGCAGATCCGCAACATCGCGCAACTCGACCAGGTCGTGCCGAACATCGTGATGAACCCGAACACCGGCACGAGCAGCGCGTCAAAGATCTTCCTGCGCGGCGTCGGCGAGGACGAATCGTTTTTCACCGCCGACACGCCGGTCGGCATCTACGTGGACGATGTCTACATCGCGCGCCAGACCGGCGCGATGTTTGACCTGTTCGACATCGAGCGCCTCGAAGTGCTGCGCGGCCCGCAGGGCACGCTGTATGGCCGCAATACCTCGGCCGGCGCCGTGAAGCTGGTTTCGAAGAAGTCGACTCTTGGCGAGTACCAGGGCCTCGCCGAACTGACAGTCGGCAACTACGATCGCTTCGACGTGCGCGCCACGGGCAACGTACCGATCGGCGACAAGGCGGCGCTGCAGGGCGCGGTGCTCATGCGAACTCACGATGGCTACACCCGCAACGCGTTCAATGGCCAGTTCGTCAATGACCAGGACGTCACGGGTGCGCGCCTGTCGCTGCTCGCCGAGCCGACGGATATCTTCCGCGCGTTGTTCAGTGCCGACTACATCCGTGAGCGCTCCACACCCGGTTACCCTGTCCCGCTCGCATTGAACGCGCTGCGCGATCCGCTGCCCGATCCGGTGTCACAGACCGGCAGCTTCTTCACGACCAATTCCGACATCGCTGATCCGAAGAACGACCTCGATCAGTGGGGCCTCGCCGCGACCATCGAGTACGAGCTGTCGGACCGTCTCACGATCAAGTCGATCACGGCCTACCGCGCCATCGAGAATCTCCTCTACCTCGACGCGGACGGTGGCGTGCTGGCACCGCCTCCGTCGATCAAGGGGCGGTTCCATCTTTTCCAGGACCAGGAGCAGTACCAGGCGAGCCAGGAACTGCAGGCTCTCGGCAACCTGCTGGAGGGTCGACTGAAGTACGTGGCGGGCCTCTACTACTTCCGCGAGAACAACCAGCAGGATACGCGCAACGTGGTCGGCCTCCCGACACTGATGGCACTGCCGATCGCGCTGGCGGGCCGCTTCGACCTGACGAACATCGCGCGCGAGGAACTGACTACCGACTCGTACGCTGCGTTCGTCAGCGGCACCTACGACATCACGGATCGTCTGTCGCTTACGGCGGGCCTGCGCTATACGCGCGAAAGCAAGGACTTCACGAACCACGTGCTGCTGCCGAACGGCAGCCAGCAGGTCGTATGCATCAACGGCACGGGCGCCGCACCGGTGCAGGCCGCCGCTGCACCCTGCACGCCGGCCCAGCTGGCGCTCGGGTATTACAACTTCACGAACCAGAGCGCCTTCGACAGGACCTGGGACGACACGACGCCGCGTGTCGTGCTCGACTACCAGCTCACCGACACGGCGCTGGTCTATCTCTCGGCGGCCAAAGGCTTCAAGGGTGCCACGACGTCGGGCCGCGACACCGCAGCACTCAAGAATCTGAACCGCGTCGTCGGCGCCCCCGAAACCAACTGGAGCTACGAAGCCGGCCTCAAGGCCGACTGGCTCGAGCGGCGCTTGCGTACCAACCTCGCGGTGTTCCGCAACGAGTATGAGGGGCTGCAATACGGCGTCACTTCACCCAGCGGCGGCTTCGATCGCATCAACGCGGGCGATGTCACCATGGACGGCCTCGAGCTTGAAGTGACGGCCGTGCCGGTCGAAGGTCTCGAGCTCAACGGCGCGCTCGGCCTGCTCGACGGCGAGTACACCAGCTGGACTGCGCCGCTCAATACCTGCGCCGCACAGGGTCTCACGACGGTCGCCCAGTACCTTGAGCTGCCGATCAAGCAGGCGCCGGAGTGGAGCTACCGCGTGGGGGCCAATTACTCGTTCGACATGGGTCAGCGTGGCGTGGTCTCGCTGGGCGCCGACTATTCGGCAAAAGACGACCACTACAACAACGTGTGTGCGAGCCCCGGCATCCGCGTGCAGGACTACGAATTTCTCAACGCGCAGCTGCGATGGGAGAACACGGACGGCAGGGTGAGCGTCACGCTCGCGGGCAATAACCTGGCGGACTCCGAGGTCTTCAACGGCGGCTTCGACTTCGGCCGTTCGCTCGGCTTCGCGTCCGGCTATCTCTACCCGCCCCGCACGTGGTCGCTGTCCGTGCGCTACGGCCTCTGAGCAGAACGGAGTTGGTGCCGGGTTTTCGGTTATTCGGTTATTTCGCCAGTGGAAATAACCGAATAACCGAAAACCCGGCACCATGCCTCCCACAAGGTGGACGGGGTCGACACCGCCCTCTAGTATCCGGGCCTTCGCAATCTGCCGGGTGACCGTTCGTGAAACACGTTGCTGCCTTCGCATTCGGTGCTGCCATCCTTCTGTCCTCGTGCGCGCCGAAGCCGCCCACCTTCGATACCTATCGCCTGTCCGCGGAAGTGAAGACGCTCTCTTCCGACGCCTTCGAGGGGCGCGCGCCCGATACGCCGGGTGAGATCAAGACAGTCGAGTACATCACCCGGGAGTTCACGGACGCAGGTCTCTCGCCCGGTGGCGACATGAAAGACGGCAAGCGCACCTGGACCCAGGCCGTGCCGCTCGGCCGCTTTGAGATCACAGGGCCGGTGAAGATCGCCGTCCATATCGGTGGTGAGACCGTGCCCTGGACGCAGGGTGAGCAGATCGCCGTGCGCGCGGCCATGAACGGCGCCACTTCGGTCAGGGTCGACAACGTGCCGCTCGTCTTTGTCGGTTATGGCGTCGATGCCCCCGAGCGCAACTGGGACGATTACAAGGGCGTCGACCTCAAGGGCAAGATCGGCATCGTGCTTGTCAACGACCCGGATTTCGAGACCGGCAAGGGCGACTTCGGCGGCAAGGCCATGACCTATTACGGCCGCTGGACCTACAAGTACGAGGAGGCCGCACGACGCGGCGCCGTGGGCATGCTGGTCGTGCACGAGACCGCGCCGGCATCTTATGGCTGGGCAACGGTCAAGAACTCGAACACCAATACGATGTTCGACATCGTGCGCACGCATCCCGCAGAGGATCACACGTTGATCGAAGGCTGGATCCAGCACGACGTCGCCATCGACCTCTTCCGCCGCGCAGGCCTCGACTTCGCTGCATTGAAGAAGACTGCGCAGACGCGGGACTTCAAGGCTGTCGAGCTGAAGGGTGCGGGCTTCAGCGCTGACTACGCGGTGTCGTCGCAGGTGATCACGTCGCACAACGTGGTCGGCCGGGTCGAGGGGGCGAAGCGTCCGAATGAAACCGTAGTTTATAGCGCCCACTGGGATCACCTCGGCATCGGCGCGCCCGATGCCCGCGGCGATCGCATCAACAATGGCGCCGTCGACAACGCCACGGGCACCGCCGCGCTGATCGAAATGGGGCGTGCGTTCGCGAACGGCAAGCGCCCTGACCGCTCCGTCGTGTTTCTCGCAGTGACCGCCGAGGAGAAGGGTCTTCTTGGCTCGGAGTACTACGCTGCGAACCCGCTCTATCCTCTTGCGACGACGGTCGCCGTGCTCAATATGGATGCCCTCAGCCCCTGGGGTCCGACGCGCGATTTCTCGATTTCGGGCAGTGCGAAGCTCGACCTGCTCGACAGGCTGATCGGCGATGCGAAGGCCTGGAAGCGGACGTATACGCCAGATTCGAAACCCGAGGCCGGGCTGTTCTTCCGTTCCGACCATTTTCCGTTCGCCAAGCGCGGCGTGCCTGCGGTTTCATTCGATTCAGGCGAGGACTGGGTCGACGGCGGAGTTGCGGCGGGAAAAGCCGCCTCCGAAGACTACTCGACGAATCGCTACCACCAGCCCGCCGACGAATGGAATGCGAAGTGGCCGTTCACCGGGATGCAACAGGATCTTGCGTTGCTCTACAAGGTGGGTTCCGACCTCGCCAATTCGGACCAGTGGCCCAACTGGTCTGCGGACTCGGAGTTCCGCGCCGCGCGTGATGCGACGGCTGCCGAGCGCAAGTGAGGCAGTCGTCGCTGCCATAGACCTGCGACTCTGAGTGCGCCCCCCTGCCGCGGGCCATCATCGCCACGGCAGGGGGCTCGCGAGGTTCAGTGACGATCCTGGGCGTCGTGTTTCTGCCGGTAGATTCGCTTGCTCTGCACATCGGCAGCGTGCTCGAGGCGCGCACGTTCGCGCATCGTCACGTCGCCGTCAGCTTTGGCGCGCGCTTCCATGCCGCGCAGATGCACCTGGCCTTTCACGAGGCGCTGCGTTTCCGGACGCGTGAGCTCACCTGACCGCACGCCCTGCCCGATCCGCTCGCGCTGGTTGTGCTCGCGATGATCGAGTCGCGGGGTCGAGTC
>Ga0073904_10002690_pt1 | contig 13413 bp, 8 predicted proteins | sample KloWWTrecipitate_FD_66668 | JGI IMG/M metagenome (GOLD analysis project Ga0073904, IMG submission 66668) | Active sludge microbial communities from Klosterneuburg, Austria, studying microevolution and ecology of nitrifiers - Klosterneuburg... | ecosystem: Engineered > WWTP > Aerobic digester >...
GTCGCCATCGGTGTACTCGTACCAGGAATGCGGGATGTATTCCTGCACCTGGCTCGGGTCCTTGCCGTCGATCTCGTGGACTTTGGAAAGATCGCGGTCGAGGATGACGCCGCGCGGGAACTTGAAGCTCTTGACGTCGGCGTAGCCGTTGGTGGGCAGATCGCCGTAGGCCATGTAGTTCTTGAGCCCGCCGCCGATGCCCGCCCAGTCCGTGTAGAAGGGAGCGATGGCCATGAGGTCGGCGAGGTACACCTGCTCGACGAAGTCGGCCGCGTCGTTGAAGAGCTTTCCGACCATGGCCAGTCGCTCGGCATTGATGCCGTTGACATCGTCGATGTTGAAGGAGCACGGCGCGCCGCCCACCAGGTAGTTCGGGTGCGGGTTCTTGCCGCCGAAGATGGCGTGGACCTTGACCAGTTCCTTCTGCCACTCGAGGGCTTCGAGGTAGTGGGCGACGCCGATGAGATTCACTTCCGGCGGCAGCTTGTAGGCGGGATGGCCCCAGTAGGCGTTCGCGAAGATGCCGAGCTGGCCGGTCTCGACGAAGCCGGTGAGCCGGGCCTTCAAATCGGAGAAGTAGCCGGGCGAACTCTTCGGCCACTTCGAGATCTTCTGGGCGAGTTCCGAGGTCGCCTTGGGATCGGCCTTGAGCGCGCTCACGATGTCCACCCAGTCCAGCGCATGCAGGTGGTAGAAGTGCACCACGTGGTCCTGCAGGTACTGCGCGCAGAACATGAGGTTCCGCACCAGTTCCGCGGTGGGCGGCACCTGGATGCCGAGCGCGTCTTCGACCGAGCGCACGGAAGCGAGCGCGTGCACGGTGGTGCACACCCCGCAGGCGCGTTCGGTGAAGGCCCACGCGTCCCGCGGGTCGCGGCCCTTGAGGATCAGCTCGAAGCCGCGGACCATGGTCCCGGAGGAGAAGGCATCGACGATCTTCCCGTCCTTGACCTCGGCCTCGATGCGGAGGTGGCCCTCGATGCGGGTGATGGGGTCGACGACGATCCGGTTGGACATTTACGCACCCGCCTTTCCTGACCCTTCGGTCCCTTCGGTGATGCCCGCCTTGATCTCCTTGCGCCTGCGCACGTTCGTGGCCACGGCATGCGCGGCGACACCCGCGGCGGTGACCGCGGTCGCGACCATGCCGATCCGGTCGGCGGTGGACTCGATGCCGAATCCCGGGAACGACGGCAGGTGCTGATAGAAGGGGCCGTTGTCCCAGAACTTCTCCTCGCTGCAGCCGATGCAGCCGTGTCCGGACTGGATCGGGTAGGAGGTCCCGCCGTTCCACCGGGTGACGCTGCAGGCGTTGTAGGTCATCGGACCCCGGCAGCCCATCTTGTAAAGGCAGTAACCCCGGCGGGCGCCCTCGTCGTCCCAGCTCTCGACGAAGAGGCCGGCGTCGTAACTCGCGCGCCGGATGCAGGTGTCATGAACGCGCTTCGAGTAGAAGGCCTTGGGACGGCCCAGGGCGTCGAGCTGCGGGATGCGATCGAAGGCGAGCAGGTGAACCACCACCGCGGCCATGACGTCGCCGATAGGCGGACATCCCGGAACCTTGATGATCGGCTTGCCCGAGACGATCTTGTGGAGCGGCGTCGCCCCTGTCGGATTGGGATTGGCGGCCTGGATACAACCGTTGCTGGCGCAGCTTCCCCACGCAACCAGCGCCTTGGCGCCCGCCGCAGCTTCCTTGACGATGTCGAGCGCCGTTCGTCCGGCGACACAGCAGTACACGCCGTCGGCGCCTACGGGAACCGACCCCTCGACCAGCATCAGGTACTGGCCGGGGTACTTCTCCATGGTCATCTTCGCCGCCGCCTCGGCCTGGTCCCCGGCCGCGGCCTGCAGGGTGTTCGTGTAGTCGAGGGAGATGTTGTCGAGCAGGATGTCCGCGACCAGCGGATGGCTCGCCCGGATGAAGGACTCCGAGCAGCACGTGCATTCCTGGAAGTGGAACCAGAGCACCGGAGGCCTCGGCTTGTGCTCGAGAGCCCACGCGAGCTGCGGGAGCGCCGTGGACTCGAGCCCGGCCGCCGCCGCCATCAGGGCGCAGAGCTTGTTGAAGTCGCGGCGGCTGTAGCCGCGAATCTGCATGTCCTGCCAGACCGTGCGGGGTTGCTGAGCCATGACGCTTCCTCCCTCGACCTGAGGACCGCATCCCGCCCGCCTGTAGGCCTCGTCTGCCTGTTCGAATACAGGGAACCAGTTTGCAGCGTAGGTACATGACCCCGGTCAGTCCAGAAAACAAATGCACTATCGGGCGGTGCGTTTGCACTATCGATGAGGCATGAGGGGGCGGGCCGGCCGGGCATTGGTGTTGTACGCTGGCCTTCGGGTCATGAGCACCAGGAGACTGCGGGTCTACGTGCGGGGCGCCGTACAGGGCGTCGGCTTCCGGCCTGCCGTGTACCGCATCGCCACGGAAATCGGCCTTTGCGGCTGGGTGGTCAATTCGCCCTTCGGTGTCGAGATCGATATCGAGGGTGCGGCGGAGACGGTCGCGCGCTTCGTTCCCGCCCTGCTCCAGGAGAAACCCCCGCGCGCCATCATTCAAGGCCTGGAGACGCGTCACCTCGACCCCGCGGGTTACACCTCGTTCGAGGTCAGGGAGACGCACACGGGCGGCGCCGCCACCACCCTCGTCCTTCCCGACATCGCGGTGTGCGCCGACTGCCTTCGCGAGATGTCCGATCCGGAAGACCGGCGGTTCGGCTATCCGTTCATCAACTGCACCAACTGCGGTCCGCGCTTCACCATCGTCGAATCCCTGCCCTACGACCGCGCGCGCACGACCATGGCGCGCTTCATCATGTGCACAGCGTGTCAGGTCGAATACCGCGATCCGCGCGATCGCCGGTTCCATGCGCAACCGAATGCGTGCCCGGCTTGTGGACCGCGGCTCGAATTGTGGGATCCCTCGGGCGCCATGGTCGGGGCGCGAACGGAGGCGCTGGCCGCGGGGCTCGAGGCGATCCGCAGCGGACGGATCCTCGCGGTGAAGGGCATCGGCGGCTTCCACCTGATGTGCGACGCCCGGAACGACGCGGCGGTGGAGGCGCTGCGGCAACGGAAGCGCCGCGAGGAGAAACCCTTCGCGCTGATGTTCCCCGACCTCGCCGCGGTGCGCGCGGCCTGCGACCTGAGCCCTCAGGAAGAACAGCTCCTCACCTCGCCCGAGGCGCCGATCGTCCTCCTGCGCCGGCGCGGCCGGGCAGTTTCTCCGAGGGTCGCGCCGGGAAACCCGTATCTCGGAGTGATGCTTCCCTACGCGCCCCTTCACCACCTTCTGATGCGAGGCCTCGACTTCCCCGTGGTGGCGACGAGCGGCAACCTGACCGACGAACCCATCGTCACCGACGAACACGACGCCCTCGAACGGCTGGCGGGCCTGGCCGATCTCTTCCTGGTCCACGATCGACCCATCGCACGGTACGCGGACGACTCCATCGCCCGCGTGGTGGCCGGCCGCCCCATGCTCCTGCGCCGGGCCCGCGGCTATGCCCCCCTGCCCCTCGCCTCGGCCGAGACGCGCGAGTCCATCCTCGCGGTGGGCGCGCATCTCAAGAACACCATCGGCTTCTCGGTGGATGGTCAGCTCATGCTCTCCCACCACCTCGGCGACCTGGAGACGCCGCAGGCCCTCGCCGGGTTCCACGATGTGGTGGCGCGGCTTCCCGGCCTCTACGGCTTCACGCCCACGATCATCGCTCACGACCTTCACCCCGACTACGCCTCCACGCAGTTCGCCGAAACGCTCCCGGGCCGGCAGGTGGGCGTGCAGCACCACGCGGCCCATGTCTTCGCGTGCATGGCGGATAACGAACTCGACGGCGAAGTGCTCGGAGTGGCGTGGGACGGAACGGGCCTCGGGACGGACGGAACCATATGGGGCGGCGAGTTCCTGCGCGCGCGCGATGGAGCGTTTCGCCGCGTGGCACACTTGAGAACCTTCCCCCTTGCCGGCGGCGATTCGGCCGCGCGCGAGCCGCGACGCAGCGCGCTCGGACTCGTGTACGAGCTGGAAGGCGACGCGGTGTTCGCACGGCCAGACCTCGGCGCGCGGCTCGGCTTCGAGCCTTCGGAACTGGCGGGGCTGCGCGGCATGTTCAAGAGCGGCGCGGGAGTGGCGCGCACGTCGAGTGCGGGGCGGCTGTTCGATGGCGTGGCCGCCCTCATCGGCCTGCGCCAGCGCTCCGCGTTCGAAGGACAGGCGGCGATGGAACTGGAGTTCGCGGCCCTGGACGTCGATGACGACACCCACTACCCGTTCGGCTTCGAGGGCGAGGCCCTGGACTGGGCGCCCATGATCACGGCGCTCGAAGGCGATCGGAGTTCCGGCCTGCCCGTCTCCCGCATGGCGCGACGTTTCCACAACACCCTGACCGAGATGATCGTGACCGTAGCGAAGCGCGAGGGGCTTCCGCGGGTATGCCTGACCGGGGGGTGCTTCCAGAACCTCATCCTCGCGGAGGGAACGATCGAGCGACTGAAGGCAAGCGGCATCACGCCCTACTGGCATCAGCGCGTCCCCCCGAACGACGGAGGCATCGCCCTCGGTCAACTCGTGGCCGCGGCGGCCTGCCTTGACACCGGTTCCGGAGCGTCGATAGCCTGACCACGCGCGAGCAAGCGCTCGGAGGACACATGACATCAACCGGACTCTGGACGCGCATGGTGCACGCGGGCGAAGGGCGACAAGCACCCCTGGGGCGGCCGGTGGCGACCCCGATCTACGCGACGGCCGCGTTCACCTACGACTCGATGGAGGATGTGGACAAGGTCTTCAGCGGGCAGGGCGGGGACTACGTCTACACGCGGCACGGCAACCCCACGGTCGCGGCCTTCGAAGAGGCGATGTCGATCCTCGAGGACGGCGAAGGAGCGTGCGCCTATGCCTCGGGCATGGCCGCGATGCATGCCGCCCTCTTCGCCTGCGACCTCACCCCCGGCTCCACCGTTCTCGCCTCACAGGACCTGTACGGCGCGACCCTCGGGCTGCTCGATCACGTCTTTGCGGCCGCCGGAGTCCAGACCGTGACCGCGGACTTCTGCGATCTCGACGACGTGCGCGAGAAGACGCTCGGCGCGAAGCCGAAGGCCCTGATCGCCGAGACCCTCTCGAACCCGCTGCTCAAGGTGTGCGACCTCCACGGGTGCGCGCTCATCGCGAAGGAAGCGGGGGCGCGGCTCGTGGTGGACAACACCTTCGCGTCGCCCTTCCTGTGCCAGCCCCTGACCCTCGGCGCGGACTTCGTCGTCCACAGCGCCACCAAGTACCTGAGCGGCCATGGCGACTCGATGGGCGGGGTGGTGGTGGCCCGGCGCGCGCAGGACCTCAAGGCCCTGGCGAAGGTGATGAAGCTCGTGGGCGGCGTGCTGAGCGTGTGGGAGGCGCACCATCTGCTGCGCGGGATCAAGACCCTCGGCCTGCGACTCGAGAGGCAGTGCGACAACGCCCGTCAACTCGCGGGCCTTCTCCGGGAAGACGCGCGGCTCGCGCGGGTCCACTATCCCGCCCGGTCCGAGGCCGCGGCCTCGGGCCTTCTCGACCGCGTCCTGAGGCAGCCTCACGCGGGGGCGCTCGTCTCCATCGAACTGAAGGACAACACCCGGGCGGCGGCGTTTCGCTTCATGAACGCCTTGAAACTGTGCGTTCGCCTCACCAGCCTCGGCGATGTCGCGACCGGGGTGTCGCATTCCGCGAGCTCTTCGCATCGCGAAGTGCCGCCCGAGACCCGCGCGCGCCTGGGCATCACCGAGGGCCTGGTGCGGATCTCCGTGGGCATCGAGGACGTGGCCGACCTGCATGCCGACATCTCGCAGGCCCTCGCCGCCAGCGTGGGCCTGGTGAAATAGCTGGAAGTGGATCCCGGCCTTCGCCGGGATACGCAGGGTGCTGAAGCACCCTGCTAGCCGCTGCAGCGGTTTCGACCGCCGTTCTTCGCTTCGTACAGGCGCGCGTCCGCGGCCTGGTAGAGGAGATCCACGGTGCCAATCGCGGCGTCGAATGCCGCGACTCCCACGCTGATGGTGCAGCGGATCTCCTGGTCGTCGTGCCGGGTCAGGGTCCGTTCGGCAATGCCCCGGATCTTCTCCGCGATCACCCGGGCCGATTCGAGCGGCACCTCGGGCAGGAGGATGCAGAACTCCTCTCCCCCGGTCCGGGCGAGGACGTCCTGCTGGCGCAGTTTGGATTTGATGGCGCCGGCCAGCTGCCGCAGGACGGCATCTCCGGCCACGTGACCGTAGGCGTCGTTGACCTTCTTGAAGTGATCGATATCGAAGGTGATCAGGGAGAGGGGGCGGTCGTAGCGCGCGGACCGGTTGAGTTCGCGTTCGAGCGCCTCGTTGAGATAGCGGCGATTCCAGGTCTGGGTGAGCGCGTCCGTGGTCATCAGACGGTAGATCTCCTCGTGATAGCTCGTCTCCAGGTGGTCTCCCGAGATGAACTTGAGGATCGAGCTGCCCACCTTGATCTGCATGCCATGCGCGAGGGCGAGAAGGGCGGTGACCGCGACGTCGTTCACGTGGGTGCCGTTGGTCGACCCGAGGTCCTCGATGCAGTGCGCGCCGTCGCGGTACACGATGCGCGCATGGGTCCGACTGACGCTCTCCTGGTCGATGCACAAGTCGCTCTGCGACGAGCGTCCGATGGTGAAGGTCGCGCGCTCGAGGGCCACGCGTCGCCCGATGTCGGGTCCGTACATGACGACCAGACAGGCCGAAACCGCAGCCGGGGCCGGGAGCGGGGCGGCAACGGGCCCCGGCGGCATCGTCTCGGCCATCTTCGATACTTGTTCGGGCGGCACGCGGGCGGACTATAGCCTCCCGCCGCAGGGGCATCCTCCCCCGGTCGGAGGCCTCGGCGCCGGGCGGCGCCGAGGTGGCAACTCGATATCCAAATTGCGCCTGGCACCGGTGCGGGGTGGCTATAGTCGCCCCAAGCGAAGGGGAAAGCCCCCTTACATTTCGACAAGGAGCGTTCGATGCCGATCCATGACACCTCGGACCACACCCGGCGGGACTTCATCAACACGACCATCGCCGGCGCGGCGGGGACGGTGGCCATCGGAATCGCGGGCGGGGGCGTGGCGTTCGCCCAGGATGACAAGGCGGGGGTGGTCGCCGAGATCGCGAAGCAGCACGAGGCCACGATCCAGGCCCTGCGCGAGTGGATCGCGCTTCCGGCCATCGCCGCCGAGAACCGCGGCTACCCGCAGGGCGCCGAGTACATGGCGAAACTCGCGCGCGAGGCGGGCTTCACGAAGGTCGAGCTCATCCCCACCAAGGGCAAGCCCGGCGTGTTCGCGACCCTGGACAACGGGGCGGCCACGACCCTCGGGCTCTACTTCATGTACGACGTGAAGCAGTTCGATCCGTCGGAGTGGAGTTCCCCCCCGCTCGAAGGCCGGATCGTCGACCGACCCGGCCTCGGCAAGGTCATGATCGGCCGCGGCGCCACCAACACCAAGGGGCCGCAGACCGCGTGCCTCGCGGCGATGCGCGCGTTCAAGGCGGCGGGGCGGAAGCTGCCCATCAACCTCGTGCTCGTGGCCGAAGGTGAAGAGGAGATCGGTTCGCCCAATTTCTCGCAGATCGCGCTCAAGCCCGAGGTGGCGGCGGCCCTGCGCAAGTGCGTGGGCATCATCATTCCGCTCGGCAGCCAGGATCCCGAGGGCGGCGTCCAGGTGAACCTCGGCGCCAAGGGAATCGTCGAGCTGGAGATCGTCTCGAGCGGCGAGAAGTGGGGTCGGGGGCCGTCGAAGGACGTGCACTCGAGCCTGGCCGCCCAGATCGACAGCCCGGCCTGGCGCCTCGTCCAGGGCCTCAACACCCTGGTGAAGGCGGACGGCCACACCCCCGCGGTGGAGGGCTTCTTCGACAAGGTGAAGCCCCTGAGCCCCGAGCTGAAGAAGATCTTGGCCGACGCGATCCCGAAGCGCAGCGAGGCCTCCGCGAAGAAAGCGCTCAGCACGCAGCGCTGGATCGGCGACGAGCCGTGGGCGGTTTCTCTCGAGCGTCTCGTATCCCAGCCCACCATCAACATCGAGGGTCTCGTGGGCGGCTACACCGGACCCGGCGGCAAGACCATCCTCCCGAACCGCGCGGTGGCGAAGATCGACATGCGCCTGGTGCCGGACATGACCGCGAAGGAAACGCTCGAGCTCGTGAAGAAGCACCTCGCGAAGCACGGCTTCTCCGACCTCGAGGTCAACATGACGGGCGGCTACGACCCCACGGAGACGCCCGCCGACTCGAAGCTCATCAAGGCGATGCTCGCGACCTACCGGCAGGCGGGCCTCGATCCCCTGCTCTGGCCGCGTCTTGCCGGTTCCTGGCCGGGCGTTACCTTCACGGGCGCCCCCTTGAACATGGCCGCGGGGCAGTTCGGCCTCGGCATGGGCGCGGGCGCCCACGCCCCCGACGAGTTCTGGCTGATCGAGTCACAGAACCTGAAGGTCGCGGGGATGGACGGGGCGGTGAGGTCGTACGTGGATCTCTTCTATTCGCTGGCGTCGTAGCGCTCCAAGTCCCGCCCCCGAAGCGGGAGGCGTTCCATCTGCGTCGTGCCCGCGACATCAGGATCGAAGCAGAGAGGCTCGCGATCGCCGTGGTCGAGGAATCGCCCACTCGGGTCTGCCGACAAAAGAAAGGAGCGCCTTCGGTGCACTCCGGCGCAAAAACGCGGGGGATTGTGATAGAAGTGCGCGACCGCGAATAAAGTGCGCGCCCGAGGCCTCGGCAGTCTTCGCGGGTAACTCCATGGAGGGCATCATGCAACACGGCGTCAATTGGCTGCAGACGGTCGGGGACCTGGCGTGGAAGACCTTTCAGGCCATCAACACGCGCCTGCCGGAGGGCGGGTCCAGAACGCCCGACTGGGCGCCGGGTCCGCTCCCCAAGTCGCGCGAACGCTCCCGACCGCCGCTCGGTTATCCGCGCGAGACCGACTCGCTGTGTCCGCGCTGCGTGATCGAGGCGCGGCAGGAGATCCTCGCCGGCAAGCGCGATGTCTCCGAGCTGGTGAACGGCCATATCGGGGAGATCAAGGCGCAACTCTACGAGGAGAACAACCAGGTCAGAATCAGAAAGACCTGCCAGCGCCACGGCACGTTCGAGGACCTGCTGTCGATCGACGCCGACTTCTCGCGCCAGGTCGAGGATCGCTTCCCCGGCCGCGACTATCGGGCCTGGGGGGACCAGCTCATTCACCGGCACGGCACCTCCAGCATCAAGTATGGGCGGGGAGCGGTCCTGACCCTGGACCTGACCAACCGCTGCAACATGATGTGCAACCCCTGCTTCATGGATGCGAATCAGGTGGGTTACGTTCACGAACTGACTCTGGAGGACATCCACAAGATCCTGGACGATTCGATCTCCTTCAAGCCGCGGCGCCAGATGTCGGTGCAGTTCTCGGGAGGCGAACCCACGCTCTCGCCGCACTTCCTCGCCGCCTGCGCTTACGCGAAGAAGGTGGGCTACAAGATGGTCCAGGCCGCGACCAACGGTCTGCGTTTCGCCCTCGAACCCGATTTCGCGGCCAGGGCCAAGGAGGCTGGATTCGACATGGCCTACCTCCAGTTCGACGGCTTCACCAACGAGGCCAACGCCCATCGCCACATTTCCAACCTGTTCGATGTCCGCTGGACCGCGATCGAGAACATGCACAAGGCCGGCATCAAGATCACGCCCGTGGTCACCATCGTCAACGGGCTCAACAACGAGAACGTCGGGCCGATCGTGGACTTCTGCATGAAGCACCACGACAAGCTGGGAGGTCCCGCCTTCCAGCCCGTATCCTTCACCGGGCGTGACGAGGAGATCAGCGACGCGGATCGCCATCGCCAGCGCTACACCACCTCGCACCTCGCCCATGACCTCGCCCGCCATACCGGCGGCAGGCTCGACCCGATGCGCGACTGGTTCCCGCTCGGTTCGGGAGGAGCCATCGCCGCCCTCGCCGACCATCTGCGCGGACCCGACGAGCCCTTCGGCCAGCTCTCATGCTCCTGCCATCCGAACTGCGGCGCGGCGACGATTCTGATCATCAATTCGGAGACCGGGGCCTGGGCCCCGGTCACGTCGTTCTTCGACCTCGACGGTTTCATGAAGGACATCGACGTGATTATCGACACCGCGCGCGGCCGGTCGGTCTCGCTGACCCAGGTCGGGCTCTCGTTCCTGCGGCATTTCGACCAGGGCAAGGCGCCCAAAGGGTTCACGCCGCGGAATCTGCTCAAGCTGTTCGGTCTGAAGCTGGCCCCGGAGAAGAAGAAGGAATGGGTTGGAAGGTCGCAGGGCTGGGAGTTCATGTGGATCGCGAGCATGTGGTTCCAGGACCTGTGGACCTACGACTTCCGGCGCACCGAGATGTGCGTGATCCCCTACGGCACCCAGGAGGGCGAGATCTCGTTCTGCGCCTACAACACCGGCGTGGGCTGGCGGCAGGTGGTGGAGAACATGCACATGGTGGCCACCACGCGCGACTGGTTCAAGGAGAAGGGACGGCACCCGATCTACGCGGGCGACCGGCCCATCCCGCTGCCGGGCGCGCTCAAGCGACGGCTGCCGATCGTCGAGGTCACGGATGCAAGCGGTCACGCGCGCCCGCCGTCGGCCGGCTGTGGCGCGGGGGCCGGCGCGGGCTGCGGCTGCCACTGAACCGGCGGGCTCCGGCTCGAATGGGCGGACCTTGGGGCCGGTCAGGATCGGGCCGCGGGTCGGCGACCTTGCTGGCCTGGTAGTGCCGAGCGGACCCCGGCTGAAGCCCGGGGGCGGGGCCTTACCGCCGAGCGGCCGTCATTTCTTCGCCGCGACGAACTCGATTTCGATCTGCGCGCCGCCGGGCAGGGCGGCCACGCCGATGAAGGTCCGGGCGGGCAGCGGCTTCGGCATCATCTCCACGTAGATGGCGTTGAAGGCGTCGTACTTCGCGACGTCGGTGACGTAGACGTTGGTCTTCACCACGTCGGCGAGGGAGAGGTCGGCGGCCTTCAGGATCGCTTCGAGGTTCTTGATGGACTGGCGCGCCTCGGTCGCGAAGTCCGGGCTCACCTTCCCGGTCGCCGGGTCCTGGCCCACGTTCCCCGAGACCCATATGAGGTTTCCCACCATCACGCCCTGGTTGTAGGGGGCGCCCGGGCGGGGCGGGGCTTCCTTCGAATTGACGCGGGCATGGTCCTTCTGGGCAGCCGCGGTGTAACCAAGGCCAAAGATCAGGACGCTCATGAGAAAGGTAGGGGCGGGCTTCATCGGACACTCCTTAAATTAGTGACAAAAGGGCGCTTTTCGGGTTTCCGTGCTACTGTTCTCTCTGACCGTATCAGAAACTGACTCAATAGATTGGTTCTGGTAGCCGCACGGGTCTTTCATTCTGACGTCGGCGAGCCAGACCGCATAGGCATCGCGACAGCGCACTCGAACGTGCGACGGCAGCTTCAAACACGAACTCCTCGTGGCTCCTCCTTTGGAGCTCAGGTGGTTCGCGCCCTTACCCTCTTGAAACGGGTCCCGGGCGCTTACATGAACCACGAAGCCGCTGCCACACACTCTGCTCTTTCGCGAAGCCGGAAAACCGCAGGAAACAATTGACCGCAAGCACACCCGAAGAACAGCGCATCGCGCTCTTCATCGACTTTGAAAACATCGCCATCGGCGTCCGTGACGCCCACTACCGCCGGTTCGACATCAACCTCGTCATCGAGCGGCTGGTCGAAAAAGGCAAGATACTCGCCAAGCGCGCCTACGCCGACTGGGGCCGGTACGGCGAATACCGCCGCAGCTTCCACGAGGCCGCGGTGGAGCTGATCGAGGTTCCCCAGAAGTCCGTGGGCGGGAAGAATTCCGCCGACATCCGTCTCGTGGTCGACGCCATGGACATGTCGTTCCAGAAGGAGCACATCGACTGCTTCTGCATCGCCTCCGGCGACTCCGACTTCTCGCCGCTGGTCAGCAAGCTCAAGGAGAACGACAAGTACGTCATCGGCCTCGGAGTCAAGAACTCCACGTCAGACCTCCTCATGGAGAACTGCGACGAGTTCATCTTCTACGAAGACCTCGTCCGCCGTCAGGAAAAGCCCGCGGTGGTCATCCCGAACATCCCCGAGAAGCTCCAGGAGGCGTTCTCCATCCTGGTCGACTCGGTGGTGGCCCTGCAACTCGAGAACAAGGGGGCTCTGTGGGGCTCCATGGTCAAGGAGACCATGAAGCGCAAGAAGCCGTCCTTCAACGAGACCTATTACGGCTTCCGTTCCTTCTCGAGCCTGCTCGAGGACGCGCAGCGGCGCGGGGTCGTGACGTTGCGGCGCGACCAGAAGTCCGGCAGCTACATCGTCGAAGACCTCGGCGCCGCCGCCCGTGGCGATGGTTCTATCGTTCCGCCTCGTCCTTCGGAAGTGGACGCGGTGATGGCCAGCGTGCCTGTGGCCCCGAGCGCGCCGTCAGCGCCCTCCTCAAGTGATCAGGGACCGAGCGCGCCCTCGAGCGGCGCCTCGACCAACGGACACGGAACCAGCGGTCGCGGCGAATCCCGCGGCGATCGCGAGCCGCGCGAACGCCGGCCCTCGACGGCCGCCTCCACGGCCACCGTGCCGCCCGTAGCGGCAGGCGCGAACACGACGATCGACGAGATCGCCGCCGGCCCCGAGACCGAAACGCCCGACGGCGAAGCGCCGAGCCGCCCCAGGCGGCGACGCGGTGGCCGTGGCCGGGGACGCGGACGAGAAGGCGCCGAGCGAGAGTCGCGCCCCGATCTCGAAGCTCGTGGCGAAGAACCGCTGCCTTTCGAAGAGGACTCGAACCCGTCCATCCCAACCCCACCCCAGGCCGCGGCCGCCTATGCCGAAGTCGTGGAGCGGATGGCCAGGACCGACGCTCCCGTGTTCGGGGAAGTGCCGAGCGTGGGCGCACCCGCGCTCAGAACGCCGTCCGCGAACGACCTGCCGCCGATAGCACTTCCCCCGCCGGCGCGGCGGCACGAATCGATCGCTCCGCCCGAATTCACGGAGGCCGCTCCCCTTCGCGCGGCGGACGTGAGCGCGAGCGAGCGTCCGGAGGAGCCGGCAGCACCCGCGGTCAAGCCCGCGGCGCCCAAGCCCACGCCTCCGGTCGCGCCGGTGGATCCGAGCAAGGCGTCGTTCTCGCTCCTCGGCTGGCTCAAGGGCGGCGGCTAGCCGCCGCCTTCATTCCGCTCGCAGGGCGGTCACCGGATCGACGGTGGTCGCCTTTCGTGCGGGCAGCCAGGCCGCGCCCACGCACGCGGCGAGGAGCAAGGCCGGCGTCAATGTGAATGTCCCCGCGTCGAAGGCGCCCACTTCGACGAACAGGCTGTCCATCACCCGGCCCATGCCGATGCCGAGCAGGAGTCCCAGGGCAGCGCCCGCGAGGCCGAGGCTCAGGCCTTCG
>Ga0073904_10002692_pt1 | contig 13412 bp, 14 predicted proteins | sample KloWWTrecipitate_FD_66668 | JGI IMG/M metagenome (GOLD analysis project Ga0073904, IMG submission 66668) | Active sludge microbial communities from Klosterneuburg, Austria, studying microevolution and ecology of nitrifiers - Klosterneuburg... | ecosystem: Engineered > WWTP > Aerobic digester >...
TGGCGATGACAAAATGGCGCTGGAGATGTTGAACAAGGGTTTGGCGCTGAATCCAAACGGCATTGACCCCAATTATTTTTACGCTGATTATCTTTTCCGTAACGGCGATCTGGAGGGGGCCGAACGCTTCCTGAAAAAAGCCCAGGCGGCACCGCCCCGCGAAGGACGCGCCCTGGCTGATGAGGGCCGGCGCAAGGAAATCAATGAGCTAATGGCGAAGATTGCTAAAAAGAGACGATGAGAATATTGCTGGTTGAAGATGACGAGTTGCTTGGCAGCGGGCTTAGTGATGCCCTCGAATTCGCCCGTTATGCCCACGAATGGGTGCGGGACGGCAAACTGGCGCTGGCCGCCGCACAACAAAACGCCTTCGACCTGATTATTCTCGATCTCGGGCTGCCCGGGATGGATGGCCTTGAAGTGCTGAGCAGACTGCGGGCGGCCGGCAACCAGACTGCCGTCCTCATTTTGAGCGCGCGCGACGGTTCGCATGACAGGGTGCGCGGCCTCAATCTCGGTGCGGACGATTACCTGATCAAGCCCTTTGAGCTGGACGAGTTGCTGGCCCGCCTGAATGCGCTCGAAAGGCGGCGCATGGGGGTGGCGAGCAACGAAATCAGCCTCGGCCGGCTGCTCATTGATCTGGCTTCCCACGCGGTTACTCTGGATGGCCAGGCGGTAACCTTGCTGCGCCGGGAATTCATGCTGTTGAGGAAACTGCTCGAATCGCCGAGCCGGATTCTCAGCCGCGGCCAGCTGGAAACTGCCGTTTATGGCAATGAGGGTGACGTGGAGAGCAATTCCATCGATGTCCATGTCTTTCATTTGCGCAAGAAGCTGTACCCGGAAATTATCAAAACAGTCAGAGGGGTGGGTTATCAGCTTGATCCTGCATTAAAGTCGGATTCCCGGTGAAGTTCCCGGCTCAGGGCTCCATTCGCAGCCGGCTGATTTTCAGTCTGCTCATTGCGCTTTTCCTTATCCTCGGTTACACGGGGATTTCAAGTTACTCGACAACCCGCCATGAGGCCGATGAGGTCTTTGGGGCGCGGCTGGCAACCTCGGCCAGAATTGTCGAGGCGCTGGTCGCCAATCAGGTGGCCAAGGCAACCCTGAGTTCGCCGATTATCATCAGACTGCCCCATGAGCTTGAAGGCTTGCCCAACGCCGAACAGACTGAATTCGGGCACCAGTACGAGGCCAAGATCGCGTTTCAGGTCTGGCGGGATGACGGCCAGCTGCTGGTTCGTTCCTTCTCGGCACCCGATAGTCCGCTCGGTGTCTTGCGTCAGGGATTTTCTCAGCAGCAGGCGGCGGGTCGGACCTGGCATGTATTTACCCTGCGTTCCGGGGAGGTCTGGGTGCAGGTCGCCGAGCAGGGGGCGATACGCGACGAATTGACCCACGACATTGCCTCGGCGGTAATGCTGCCGTTGATCATTGGCAGCATTACCTTGTTGCTGGTGGCCAATCTGGTCGTGCGCTTTGGTTTGAATCCGCTGACCGAATTAGCCGAGGGTATTGGCAAGCGCAGCCCGGAATCGCTGAGCGAAATCAGGATCGACGATGTGCCGCGCGAGATGGCGCCGGTGATCAAGGCACTCAACGCCTTGCTGGTGCGAATCAGGGAAACGCTGGAACGTGAGCGACGCTTTACCGATGCGGCGGCCCACGAATTGCGCACACCGCTCGCCGCGCTAAAAATTCATGCCGACAATCTGGTTCGCGCCGATACTGAAGAGCAGCGATTGCGCTCGACCGGCAATTTGATCAAGGGGCTGGACCGCAGTTTGCGCCTCGCCAATCAGATGCTGGCACTGAGCCGGTCTCACACGGAGATTGATCCGGCCTCGCTGCAGCGAATCAGTCTTTGTGATGTGTTGCATGAAATCATCGGTCAGCAGGAGCAGATTTATGCCGCTCGCGGTCAGTCGATTAAAGCGAAAGGACTGGATGCCGAGGCGGCCTGGGTGCTTGGCGATGAAATGAAGTTGCACCAGCTGTTCCGCAATCTTTTCGACAATGCCTCGCGTTACGGCACACCGGGCAGCATCATTGCAGTTGATCTGGTCCGCGAGGGAGCATCCTTGCGTTTTTCCATTGCCAATGACGGGCCGGCGATTCCCGAGGCAATGCGCGAAAAGGTCTTTGAGCCGTATACCCGTTTGCCCGGACAATCCGTTGAAGGCAACGGCCTTGGTCTGGCGATTGTGCGCGAGGTGGCCAATCAGCATCACGCCAGAGTTTTACTGGATGCACTTTCGGCGGAAAACGGTACGGTGGTGACTGTTGTTTTTCCCGCGGCCGAATAGTCCGAAGCCTGAACAGGGATTGATTGAAAGGTGATTTTTTAAGCGAAATCGTCGGTCAAGCTGACGGCTTTCGCTAAATCGTCATCGTTTTCTGCCAAAATCCACCCCTCAGACAACATCAGACACTCTGGATACTCCATGACCTATAAAGTCTTCGTCGACGGCCAGGAAGGCACGACCGGCCTGCAGATCAACGAATACCTCGCCAAGCGCGCCGACATCACGCTGCTCAAGATCGACGCCGACAAGCGCAAGGATGTTGCCGAGCGCAAGCGCCTGATCAACGAATCCGACGTGACCTTCCTTTGCCTGCCGGACGATGCGGCGAAAGAGTCGGTGGCACTTGTCGAAAATGCCAACACCTGCGTCATCGATGCCTCGACCGCGCACCGGATCAATCCGGACTGGGTTTTTGGCCTGCCCGAGCTGGCCAGGGATCAGCGTGAGAAGATTCGTGCCTCGAAACGCATCGCCAACCCCGGTTGCCATGCCTCGGCCTTCATTCTGGCGCTCAGGCCGCTGGTATCGGCAGGTTTGCTACCGGCCGATACCCAGATTGCGGCCAATTCCATTACCGGCTATTCCGGTGGCGGCAAGAAGATGATCGAGGATTATCAAGGCCCGCAACGCATCGATGCGCCGCGCCCCTATGCCCTGGGTCTGGCCCACAAGCACCTGCCGGAAATGGGCGCGTATACCGGGTTGACCGCAGCACCCATCTTTCAGCCCATCGTCGGCCCGTTTTACAAGGGCCTGGCGGTCACGGCGTACATTCACCCGAAGCAATTCACCCGTCCGGCTACGCCGGCCGAGGTGCAGAAAATCATTGCCGATTACTACGCCGGCGAGCCTTTCATTCGCGTCCTGCCGGTTGATCTGGAGGCCAATACCGACGGCGGCTTCTTCAATGTCGAAGCGTGCAATGACACCAACCGGGTCGATCTGTTTGTCTTCGGTAACGAAGAGCGCATGCTGCTGGTGGCGCGTCTCGACAATCTCGGCAAGGGCGCTTCAGGCGCTGCCGTACAGGCGATGAACGTCCACCTTGGTGTCGAGGAAAGCCTCGGGCTGGTTTGATTTTTTTCGCCGTTGATAAAGAGGAACCCGTCTGATTGGCGGGTTTTTTTAATTTATTCCGCTTGTCCTGCACATGATTCGTCTCTCCTCAAAGTATTTTTTACCCTTTTCCCTGTTTGTTTTTACCTGCCCTGCATCGGGCCAATCCTTCGATATCATTGGTGGAAAGGTCAAGCGCCACGCCAATGAGGCGCTGGCTCTGATGGCTTTTACGGTGGTGCCCGACCTGACCAGCAGCTTTCTCTCCATTAGTCAGGGAGGCGGCGAGAACAGTGATCTGTTGATGACCCAGTTTGCCGGTGGGGCGACGATCAGTCGGGAGACGCCGCTGTATCTGGAAGGGGGGCTTTCCTACATGCGCTACGACCCGCAATTCGTGGCCAGCAATGGCGTTGAAACCCGCGATATACCGACAAAATGGAATACGCTTGCCGCCTCGGGCGGCATCGGATGGGACTTCCCGATTGCGACCGATCTGGTACTGCGGCCAATGTTCAATTTTTCGCTCGGGCAGGTGGCCAGCGACCTGTCGGCCGCCTCCCGTTACCTGGCATGGCGAACCGATCATGACCTGAGTTTTCTTGATGGCGGCAAGATGAACGCCTACGGCTTAGGCGGGTCGCTGATGCTGGACTACGAGCATGTCAGTCCCGAACGCGAAATTGATCTTGAGTGGCGATACACGAATATTCGCCTGCAGACTTTTGGCAGCACTTCAGAAGGTGTCAAAGGGAGTTCCAGTGCGGAAGCTACCAGCGCCTACGCACGTTACCGTGCGCCGACCGGTCTGAGTGCCCTTTCTCGCCCTCTGCGCTATGTCCTGGAGGCCGCTCACACCACCTATCTCGGCGACCAGCGCGGTTTGTTGGGTTTCAACCACATGACCTCGCTTGGTGGCGGATTCGAACTCGACTCCAGCGCTCACAGCGTCTTCGTGACGCGGACCCGTCTCGTCTTACGCTATGCCTTCGGGCAAAACGTACGCGGCACGGCTGTTGGCCTTGCCATGAGCTTTTGAGTCAGGTCTCGGGCATTGAGACTGGCTTTGTCCGACCTTGTTACGCCTTGACGTGCAGCCCGCATTCCTTCAACTCTGGCGACTCCCACCACCAGCGGCCGGAGCGCACATCTTCACCCATGGAAATGGCGCGGGTGCAGGGGGCGCAGCCGATGCTCGGGTAGAACTTGTCGTGCAGCGCGTTGTACGGCACGGCGTTCTGCTTGATGTAGGTCCAGACTTCCTTTTCCGACCAGTCGGCGAGCGGATTGAATTTCTCCAGCTTGTTGCCTTCGTCGTATTCGCGCGTCGGCAAACCGCTGCGCGTCGTTGCCTGCTGGGCACGCAGGCCGGTGATCCAGGCTTTCTTGCCAGCCAGGGCACGCTGCAGCGGTTCGACCTTGCGCATGTAGCAGCAGCCTTTACGTAGTTCAATCGATTCGTAAAAGGCGTTGATGCCGTTGGTGCGGACGTAGTTTTCGACAGCTTCGCTCTGCGGAAAATAGATCTTCAATTTCAGCCCGTAATGCTGGTCGACCGCAGCCATCAGGTCATAGGTTTCCAGCGGCAGGCGGCCGGTGTCGAGGCTGAAGATTTCAATCGGCAGACCGGATTTGACAATCAGGTCGGTTAACACCATGTCCTCGGCACCCAGGCTGTTGGCAAAAGTAACCGGTGACCAGTTGCCGGCGATGTCGCCGAGCAGCGCTTGCGCGGCGACGGTCTTGGCGGCGACGCTGGCAGTGAGTTCAGGCGTGATGTTGAGCAGGCTTGGCGTCATGGCGAATCTCAAAAACTGGAAAGGTTGTCGTCACTCCCGCGTACGCGGGAAGTAACGGGCAAGGTAATGCAGGTTCAGGCGCGGCGGCGGAAACGCGGCTGTGGCTGGCTGGTCGAGGTCTGGTAAGTATCGCTGAATGGCGAAAACCCGGCTTCCAGTGCGTAGACCGCGTTCTTCTCATCCTTCAGCGCATAGGCGTCGAAGCCGACGCGCTGCATGAAAAAGAGCTGATCGTGCAACACATCGCCGACGGCGCGCAGTTCACCCTGGTAGTGGTAGCGCTGGCGGAGCAGGCTGGCCGTCGAGTAGCCGCGACCATCGACAAATTTCGGGAAATTGACAGCGATGACGATGAAGTAATCGAGATCGGCGGCCACGTCCTCAACGCGCTCGTCCGGTTGCAGCAGCAGGCCGATGCGTTTGTGGCAGGAGATGATCTCGGCCTTGCGTGCCTGCCAGACGGCGAACGGGAAAATGATGTCGCCAGCCGGCAGGGCCACGCTTTCCGGAGTTTCACCTTCGGCCAATTCCAGCGTTTTCCAGGCGTCGACCGCAACAGTCTTGTTCTTGATCAGTTGAGCCATTATGCGGCCTCCTTTTCTGCGATCTTGGCCTTGCCATGAGCGCGGCCTTCGTAAACGCGGTTCTTGAACGGGTCGATGCCGATGCGGTCGAAGGTGTCGAGGAAGCGCTCGTCTTCGTGGCGGTTTTCGACATAAACCTTGATGATCTTGTCGACCACATCGGGCATTTCGCCCGCCGAGAAGGAGGGGCCGATCACCTTGCCGAGCCTGGCGGTATTGCCCTGACGGCCGCCGAGCGTGACCTGGTAGAACTCCGAGTCATTCTTGTCCACACCCAGTACGCCGATGTGGCCGACGTGGTGGTGACCGCAGGCGTTCATGCAGCCCGAGATGTTGAGGTCGATGTCGCCGATGTCGAACAGGTAGTCGAGGTCGTCGAAACGCGCCTGAATGGCGGTGGCGATGGGGATCGACTTGGCATTGGCCAGATCGCAGAAATCACCCCCCGGGCAGCAGATGATGCCGGTCAGCAGGCCGACGTTCGGCATGGCCAGCCCGTTTTCCTTGGCAGCCTGCCAGACGGCGTAGAGATCGGATTTCTTGACGTCGGCCAGGATGACGTTCTGCTCGTGGCTGACGCGCAGTTCGCCAAAGCTGTATTGGTCGGCCAAGTCGGCAACCTTTTCCATTTGTGCATCGGTAATGTCGCCGGGGGCGACACCGTGCTGCTTCAGCGACAGGGTGACGGCGCTGTAGCCGGCAAACTTGTGCGGATGCGTATTGCGCTCGACCCAGCGGGCAAAGGCTTTTTCGGATTGCAACTTGTCAGCGAAGGCGCTTTCATCGATGTTGCTGGCGTAGGCCGGGGCGGTGAAATGGGCCGCAACGCGGTCGAACTCATCCTGGGTCAGGGTGGCCGGGCCATCCTTGAGATGCAGCCATTCGGCTTCAACCTGCCTGGCGAACTCTTCGACGCCGAGCGCCTGCACCAGAATCTTGATCCGCGCCTTGTAGGCGTTGTCGCGCCGGCCCTGCCGGTTATAGACGCGCAGGATGGCTTCGCAATAGGTCAGGATGTCCTGCCAGGGCAGGAATTCACGGACGATCTGGCCGCGAATCGGCGTCCGGCCGAGGCCGCCACCGACGATGACCCGGAAACCGATGGTTTTGCCAGACTCGCCATCCTGCTGCTGCAGATGCAGGCCGATGTCGTGGAACCAGGTAACGGCGCGATCTTCTTTGGTGCCGGAAATGGCGATCTTGAACTTGCGCGGCAGGAAGGCGAATTCCGGATGGAAGGTGGTCCACTGGCGAAGGATTTCGGCCAGCGGGCGCGGGTCGATCACTTCGTCGGCAGCAACGCCGGCAAACTGGTCGGTGGTGATGTTGCGCATGCAGTTGCCGGACGTCTGAATGGCGTGCATCTCGACGGTGGCGAGGTGGCCCAGAATATCCGGGCAATCTTCAACCTTCGGCCAGTTGAATTGCATGTTATGGCGGGTCGTGAAATGGCCGTAACCCTTGTCGTAAGTGTGGGCAACAAAGGCCAGTTTGCGCAACTGGGCACTGTTCATCATGCCGTAAGGGACGGCAATACGGAACATCGGCGCGTGGCGCTGGATGTAGAGGCCGTTCTGCAAGCGCAGCGGGCGGAACTCGTCGTCGGTCAGTTCGCCGGTTTTCCAGCGGCGCACCTGATCGCGGAACTGTTCGACACGCTCGGTGATCAGCTGGCGGTCAATGGCATCGTATTTGTACATGAAACTTCCTTAAGCAAAGACCAGCTTGCCGCCGATAAGGACAAGCATGGAGGCCAGGAAACGGCGCAGAATGTGCTCCGGTACCTTGGCGGAAATTTGGGTGCCGAGCCAGATGCCCGGCAGCGAACCAAGCAGCAGGCTGCCGAGCAGAGACCAGTCGACACCGCCCAGCATCCAGTGGCCGAGGCCGGCAACCAGAGTCAGCGGCACGGCGTGCGCAACATCCGATCCGACAATTTTCACCGGCGAAAGTTTGGGATAGAGGAAAAAGAGGACAGCAACACCCAGCGCGCCAGCACCGACCGAGGAAATGGTGACGAGTACACCGAGAATCGCACCAACTGTGATCGTGATCTTGCCGAGGTGGCGTTGACGCAGTTCAGAATCATTGTGTTCGCCAGCGTAGTCGCGCAGCTTGCGGCCAAACAGAATGGCGATGGCAGTCAGCAGCAGGGCAAAGCCAAGACCGTGCGAAATGATCTGGCCGATAACGTTGTTGCCCTTCGGTAACTGCGACAGCACTAAAAGCGTAACAGCCGCCGCCGGGATGCTGCCCAGCGCCAGGCGACGCGTGATCTGCCAGTCAATATGCCCCTTTTGGCCATGCGCCACGGTGCCGCCGGCCTTGGTCAATGCGGCATAAAGCAGGTCGGTACCGACGGCAGTGGCCGGTGGTACGCCGAAGAGCAGCACGAGGATCGGCGTCATCAGCGAGCCGCCGCCGACGCCGGTCAGGCCGACAATGGTGCCGACGGCAAAGCCGGAAAGGGTATATAGATAATCCATGGCCCGCATCGTAGCAGTGGCTATTTGAAACAAAAAGAATATTGGGTTAGATTGTTATATCGTTCAGTTATTAAGACCATCATGAAACTCCAGCAACTGCGTTACATCGTTGAAATCCAGCGTCAGGGACTCAATGTCTCCGAGGCGGCTGAAACGCTCTATACTTCGCAGCCGGGTATTTCGAAGCAGGTCAAACTGCTCGAAGAGGAATTGGGTATCTCGATTTTTGAGCGCAGTGGCAAGCGCTTCACGGCGGTAACCGAGCCGGGCAAGGTGGTTTTGGAGATTGCTGAACGGATTCTGAGTGAGGCGGAAAACCTCAAGCGAGCCAGTGCCGAGTATGCGACCGGCGATAGCGGTCGGCTGGTGCTGGCGGCAACGCACACCCAGGCACGCTATGCACTGCCCATCGTGGTACGCGATTTCGTTGCTCAGCATCCCAGCGTCAAGCTGGAAATGCATCAGGGTAGCCCGATCCAGATTGCCGAATGGGTCGTCTCGGGTGAGGCAGATATCGGTATCGCCACTGAATCGCTCGATCAGTACCCGCAACTGGTGACCTTGCCGGTGCGCCAATGGAGCCATTGCGTCATTGCACCGGAAGGCCACCCGATTCTGCAATCGCAGCCGCTGTCGCTCAACGAGCTGGTCAAATGGCCGCTGGTGACTTATGACTCGGCGTTCACCGGGCGTTCACGCATTAACCGGGCATTCGAGCGGATCGGGACGCAGCCGAATATCGCCTTGACCGCACTCGATGCCGATGTGATCAAAACCTACGTCAGCCTGGGCTTGGGCCTGGGGATTATTTCGGCCCTGGCGTTCGACGCCCAGCGCGATATCGGGCTGGTTGCGCTTGATGCCGCTCATCTCTTCGAATCCAACACGACTCGGCTCGCATTGCGCCGGGGTACATACCTGCGGCGTTACGACTACGATCTGATTACGTTGTTTGCCCCGCATTTGTCCAGGCGGGTGGTCGAAATGGCCATGCTGGGCGGCGGCGAAGCCTACCAGCTTTGAGGCAGGCTCGACGGCGGAGGTTTCATGCGGGGCTCCGTATCGCGGAGCAGCAGATTGGGTGTTGAGAACGGCGCCAGGCGTTCAAGAAAATCGAGCAATTCCAGCACCGGCGAATTGCGGAAAAACTTGGCAGCGGGCGTTTCGATCCAGATCCGGTCGGCGTAGGCATATACCTCGTGGGGGCGGTCGCCGATGCCGTCGTAGTTGCGATCGAAACCCTCGTAGTCATCCCAGTAATTGCGCTGCCAGACATCGTTCAACGGATCGCCATCACCGACGATGGCGACCGGCCACAGATTGCTGCGGAAGGTGTTGCCGATGGCAATGTGGCTGCCTTTGACCCCGTAAAAATAGATGCCGGTGATGTTGTGGGCGATCAGGTTGTTGATGAAAACAATGCGGTTGATTGGATTGGTCGACGAGTCGGCCATGATGCCGTGGGCGCAATGGACGATTTCGTTGCCGATGACCAGCACCGCCGAGATCTCTTTCAGCGCGATACCGGCGCCGGAGGCATCCATGGCGTGGGTAATGCGGTTACGGCGGATGATCAGACCTTCCGAATTCAGGGCAATGATTCCGGTCGAGTTGTTCTCGAAGCGGTTGCCCTCGACCAGGCTGCGATGTGAGAACAGGAAATTCAGGCCGCGCCGGCTGTCCCGGACGGTGTTGTTGATAAAGCTGTTACGCGGCGAATTGCTGACCGTAATGTCACGCATCTGGGCGATATCGTTGCGCTCGATGCGGTTGCGGAGGCTATACCAAAGGCGCAGTCCGTCGCCCCGGTCGGCCGAGTCGCCGGGGCGGGAACGGATGCGGTTGTTGCGGACGATGCTGTCGTTGGTTCGATGCAATGAAATACCAAACAGCACATCCTCGATCACATTGTTCTCGATCAGCAAATTGTTGCCTTCGGCCATCAGGCCGCCGTCGATCTTGTCATGCGAATCGCCGCTGCCGCGCAGGGTCAGGCCACGCAGCGTGACATTGTCGGCCTTGACGGTGAGCACCGTGCCCTGGCCGCCGGCATCAATGATCACCTTGCCTTCGCCTTCCAGCGTCAATGGCTTGGAGATGACGGCCGGGCCTTGATAAGTGCCGGGTGGCAGGCGGATGACGGCGCCTGGCAGCGCCGTGTCGAACCAGGGCTGGAGCGGCAGTGCCGCCTGGGCGCCGGGAGCATGGCCGAGGGTTATGAGAAGGATCAGGTAGAGGTACTTCATTGGGGCGGCATTTAGCCAGCCTGACCGGTTTCCGGCATTCACCTCGATCAATTTTTGCTGAATTATGTCGCTATTCCCAATGCTCGGTGACTTCGCTGGCCCAGGCCGTTGCTGCGAGCAGCGCGCTGTTGACAGTATCCGTGTCGAGGCCGGCGGCGCGGGCCGTACTTTCCATGCGCGGCAGATCAAAGACATCGCTTGCCTCGGCGACGGCGAGCAGGCTGGCGTATGGGCCGCGCGCCTCAAGCAGGGCGGCGCGGACGTCTTCGGACAAGGGCATGTCGTCGAGCAGTTCGGCCAGCGGGCGGCGCAGCAGGCGGCCGAGGCAGGAGAAAATGCCGGTCAGAAAGAGCGGCTCGTTTGGCTCGTTCGGATGCAAATGGCTACCGAGCACTTCCATCAGGCGGCCACGGGTCAGCGCGCTTTCGACCAGTAGCCAGTCGGCGAAGTTGGGCTCATGCACTGAAAAGAGCAGCACGGAAAGCCAGCGGGCGAGCCTTTGCCGGCCGAGGATGACCAGCGCCTGCGCCAGTGAGTCGATGCGGTGATTGAGGCCGAGTGCCGGGGCGTTCATGTAGCGCAGAACGCGGAAGGCAAGCCGTGGGTCCTGCTTCAAGGAGGCGACAATTTCCGGTGTTTCGGCATCGCCCTGAACGAGGCGAAGCAGGTGAAGCAATTGCACCTTGTGCGGATCGGCACTGTCTTCATTGGGGCGTTTCGGGCAGGTCGCGGCAAACTTCCCGTGGAAATAGTCGAAGTGCCACTGGTGGCAGAAGCGCTGTTCGTCCAGGGTGTCGATATTGCCGCCAAACAGATGCGTTGGCTGTGCATGCTTGTTGGCGCGAAAGGCAGCCGAGAAATCGCGGATCGTATTGGCTTCGTTGCCACCGACATCGATACAGCCGTAGTCGGCAAATGCAATGGCCGGGGTGAAGGCCGGATTCTTTGGCTGGCGGAAAATGCCGATCGCCAGGCCGCGCTGGCGCAGGGTTTCCAGGCGCAGGACCAGTTGATCGGGATCTGCACCTTCGGCCAGTTGTACCAGCAACACCAAATTTGCCGTTTTTAGACGGTCGACCGCAGCAAGTTCGAGGCTGGCGGAACTGAGCGGAACAAAGGCCAGGCTGGTGTTCCAGGCATCCGGGCTGGCATTCAGGGTGTCGAGCAGGGTTTGGTCGAACTGGCCTTGCAGTTCAGCGCTGGCGTCAGCCTGGACGCTGGATTGTTGCAGACGAAAGAGGCGGCCGGCCAGGCGGTTGTTGCGGTCAAAAACCGCTTCCCGGCAGAGAAAGGCCGAGGCGCTCGGGGTGGGTGGCGGGCGGCTTTCTTCGGGTGCCGAGGCCGGGATGGAAGCTTGAACCGAAGTTGGGGCAGGGGTAGGCGGCGCTTCGATATCCGTTCCGCCAAACAGTTTTTTCAGGCTGTTGAACACGACAATTCTCCCCCAAAAAAAATGCTCACCCGAAGGTGAGCATTCTCGCATGGCTGAACAATGCTTAGTTTACTTTGGCCTTGGCCCGCAGTTCCTTGACCAGTTGTTCGACCTGTTGCTGGGCAGCGCGCTGCTGCAACTGCGGCTTGACCTGTTCGAATGGCGGCGGGGAGGCCGGGCGGGAGTCTTCGAGCATGATGACGTGGTAGCCGAAATCCGACTTGACCGGTGTCTTGGTGTATTCGCCCTTCTTAAGCTTGCCAAGTGCTTCGCCAAACGGCTTGACGTAGGAGTTCGGGGAGCTCCAGCCGAGTTCGCCGCCCTTGTCCTTGGAGCCTGGATCTTTCGAGACCTTGGCCAGTTCGGAGAACTTCTCGCCCTTGTCGAGCTTGGCGATGATGCCCTTGGCTTCTTCTTCGTCCGCAACCAGGATATGGCGGGCCTTGTACTCGGTACTGCCGAGGTTGGTCTTGATGACGTCGTATTCAGCCCTGAGCTGGGCTTCGGTGATCGGGTGGGCCGAGACATAGTCGGAAAGGTAGGCGCGGATCAGCACGGCCTGCTTGGCGAGTTCGACCTGGCCCTGGATGTTGCCCTTCTTGTCCAGACCTTTTTTCTTGGCTTCCTGCGCCAGGATTTCGCGACGAATCAGTTCTTCCTTGACGGCGTTTTGCAGTTCCGGGGTATCGGGTGTGCCCTGAGCTTTCTGCTCGGCGACAAACGCATCATAAACAGATTGCGGGATCGCCTGGCCGTTGACGGTGACGAATGCCTTGCTTTGCGCGAGGGCTGGGGCGGAAACGATGGCGCCAGCAATCAGCAGAGCGGCCAGACGTGAGGTTTTCAGCATGTAATGGTCCTTGGGTGGAAGGGATAGCTTGGAAATTATACTTCTTCGGGCGTAAATGCGCGGATGCTTAGGGCATGAATTCGGCCGCGCATCAGATCGCCAGCCGCATCATAGATCAGGCGATGCCGGGCGACGGTATTTTTGCCAGTAAAGGCGGTTGCCACAATATCAAGTTTGTAATGCCCGCCGTCCCTGGCACCGGCGTGGCCGGCATGGCGATGCGATTCGTCTTCGATGGCGATGCTTAGCGGATTTAGCGTGACAAGCCGTTGCCGCAGCAACTCGACGGTTTCGCTGCTCACGCCGGCAGTACTTTCTTGAACGGTTTGACAGTGACTTTGGCGTAGACGTCGGCTGCGACGTAGGGGTCGGCATCGGCCCAAGCTTGGGCGGCAGCCAGCGAGGCGAATTCGGCAATGATGATGCTGCCGGAAAAACCGGCCGGGCCGGGATCGGGTGAGTCAATGGCCGGGCAGGGGCCGGCCAGGGTCAGGCGGGCTTCGGCCTGCAGGGCCTGCAGGCGTTCAACGTGGGCCGGACGGGCGGCCAGGCGCTGCTCGAGCGAGCCGGCGCGGTCTTCACCAATGATGACGTAGAGCATTACTTTTCTTCCTCAACGAATTTCGACAGCAACATGCCTTGCGCCA
>Ga0073904_10002695_pt1 | contig 13400 bp, 8 predicted proteins | sample KloWWTrecipitate_FD_66668 | JGI IMG/M metagenome (GOLD analysis project Ga0073904, IMG submission 66668) | Active sludge microbial communities from Klosterneuburg, Austria, studying microevolution and ecology of nitrifiers - Klosterneuburg... | ecosystem: Engineered > WWTP > Aerobic digester >...
GACACTGCGGCGTTGCTGGATGCAACGGCCGGCCCCGATGTGGGAGCGCCCTACTACGCGCCGGAGTTGGGGGGCACGTTCACCGCTGCGATCACACGCCCACCGCGCCCGCTGCGAATCGCGGTCAGCACCCGCTCGTTCTCGGGCGCCGACATCCACCCTGACTGTGTGGACGCGGTGCACCACGCGGCAGCGGTGTGCGAGTCGCTCGGTCACCACGTACTTCCCGCTGAACCCAGCATCGACGTCCATCGCTTCGCTCACGCGTGGGCGAACATCGTCGCCTGTGGCACGCAGCTGACGGTGCGGTCGCGCGTCGCGTCGCTCGGCCGCTCTCTCGTCGACGACGATCTCGAACGTGTCACCCGCCTGGCGTGTGAGTTGGGTGCGACGCTGTCGGGTGCCGACTACATCGAGGCCATCGACGTCGTCCACGCCGTTGGCCGCGAGATGGCCCGTTGGATGGCGCCCTACGACGTCCTGCTGACATCGACGTTGGGTGAGCCGCCGGCACTCATCGGGCGCATGGCCTCCGACCGGCCCGATGGCTGGACGGACTTTCTCGACTACCGGCTTCATCACGTGCTGCCCTACTCGCCGTTCACCGCCCTCGCCAACGGAACGGGGCAGCCCGCGATGTCAGTGCCACAGTGGTGGAACGCAGCCGGGCTACCCGTGGGCACGCACTTCATGGCGAAGGCCGGTGACGATCTGGTGCTGCTGCAGTTGGCCGCGCAGCTGGAGGGCGCAGAGCCCTGGTTCCACAGGCGGCCACCCCTGTAGCCATTCTGGTCGCGTCACATCCACAGCCAGTGTGGAATCATCGCGACCAGACTGCTCGAAGGCGGTTCTGGGGCGGGCAGAGGTGAGGCAGGTAGCGTCATTCGACATGCCGGTGATGCGACGGATGACCTGGGCGCGAATGAGCGATGCCGAACGAACGGCGCTGTGTGCGCGCGGGCTGACAGCGATCTTCGACGCCGACTTGAAGGTGGCCATCGGACGCATCATCGACGACGTGCGAGCCAATGGCGACGAGGCCGTCTGTCGGGCACTGCGCAACTTCGACCGCGTGTCGCTCGAGCCGCACCAGTTGAAGGCGACCGCGGACGAACTGGACGCAGCAACTGTCAGCGTCGAAGTCGATGCCGCCATCGACGACGCCATCGTCCACCTGCGTGCGTTCAACGAGCAGCTGATGGCTCGTGCCGCCGACTGGAGCTTCGAGAGCGAGCCGGGCCTCACCGTCGGCGAGAAGATCACGCCGATCACCAGCGCCGGCCTCTTCGTGCCCAGCGGCAAGGCCAGCTACCCCAGCGTCGCCTACCAGCTCGCGGTGCCTGCAACCGTCGCCGGGGTCCCCACGCTGGCGCTGGTGGTGCCGCCGATGCCCGATGGCACCGGTCGTTTCGATCCTGCCGTGTTGGTGGTCTGTCGCAAGCTGGGCATCACCGAAGTCTTCCGGGCCAATGGCCCCGCCGGTGTGGCCGCTCTCGGGTTCGGAACCGAGACAATTCCCAAGGTACGCAAGATCGTCGGCCCCGGTAGCCCGCCGGTTGCGTGCGCACAGGTGGAGATGCAGCGCTACGGCGTGGCGACGATGATGATCCTCGGGCCCACCGAGAGCGTGGTCATCGCCGACGACAGTGCCGACCCGCGACTGGCCGCCGCCGACCTGCTCAACGAAGCCGAGCACGGCACGGACAGCGCGGTCTTGCTGATCACTCCTTCGGCCGCGCTGGCCGACGCCATCGAGGTGGAACTGGAGCGTCAGCTGGCACTGTTGCCCGACGCTCGCGCCGAGGCCGCTCGTGCCGCGTTGGGTGTCAACGGTGGTTGCGTGTTCGTGGGCGACCTGGGCGAGGCTGCCGACGTCGCCAACCACTGGGCCCCCGAGCACCTGCAGGTCGCGGTCGCGGCTGACGCAGAGGCCGAGCTGCTCGACCGGCTGTGCAATGCCGGCGAGATTCTCATCGGCCAGCACACGCTGTTCAGCGCCGGCAACTTCGTCATCGGCTGCCCGGCCAGCTTGCCCACGGGTGGCTTTGCGCACGTCAGTAGCGGCATCACGGCTGACACGTTCCTGAAGCGCACCGCGATCGCTCGTGCCGATGCGGTGGCGTTGCGACGGATGACACCGACGATTCTGGCGATGAGCGCACACGAAGGGTTTCCAGCCCACGCGAACGCGGCCCGGCAACGGAGCACTTCCTGATCGGACGACCGTCGGACGGTGTGCGGTGATGATGCGGGGGTGAGGATGGCCAGCGGTGTGACCTTCGACGAACGCGTAGATTTAAGAACGTGACGGGTAGCGCGGGCGATCATCCCTGGGTGGAACGCAGCGGTCTCCTACCGCGCGCTACCGCGGCGCGCGTGGTGCTGTTGGAAGCCGCAGGGGGTTGGGGCAAGACGACGTTCGCGGAGCAGGTCGTGGAGGCCTCGGGCCGCGGGCCGGTGCGAGTACGGCTGACCGACGACTGCGGCGTCGACGGGCTGGTTGCCGAATGCGTGCGAGCACTGCGCCGTGCTGGCGTGCCGGAGTTGGGCGAGACACTGCGGGGCACGGACCACGACGAACAGTTGGATGGCCTCCTCGGCGGGCTGAGGGCCCGGCCCGACGGGCTGGTGGTGTTCGTCGATGAAGTGCACTTCTTGGACCATGACGGTGCCGTGTGGTTGCGCGCGCTGCTGGACGACATTGCGGCGCCGCACGCGTTGATCGTTGCCGGTCGCAGCCTGGACCGAGCGCTCACCCGCCGGCTGCGCGCCGATGTCGTGTGGATGACCGTCGCTGACCTGCGCTTCTCGCTGGCCGAAGTCGCGCAGATCGTCGGCACGGAGGGCGGCGACGCGATCGCGCTTCTCGACCGCACGGATGGCTGGCCCGCGGCCGTGGGTCTCGCAACCGTCAGTGGGGTCGCTGGTGCCGCCTCGGCCCTGGCGGGCGACCTCGGGCCGCTGTTGAACGATCTGCTGGGCGACGACCGCGAGCGAATGGCGACCTTGGCCGTTGCGCCGCTGCTGTCTCGTGAAGTCTGTGCGATCGCTGCCGGTCCGCGTGCCTTCGACCTGCTGCTGGAGAGCGGGTTACCCACCCGTGCCGTTGGGGAGTGGCGTGCGCTGGCCGACCCGGTCCGTGATGCGCTCGGCGCCGACGCGCGACTGACTGTCGAACAGTCGGCGGCCATTGCCCGGTTGTACGACCTCGCGAATGCTGTTGCCTTTCTCGCGTCGATCGAGGAACTCGACGCGCTGGCCGAGACGGCCGCGGAGCGCAGGTGGACCGAACTGCTCGACCTGTCGGTCGGGGAGGTCGTAGCCCTCATCTCCGTGCTCGGCGACGAGCGCGTCGCGCGCCATCCGCGTCTGTTGCTGCTGGCCGCCAGAGCGGCGGAGCTGAGAGTTCCACTGCAACGCACCGAATGGATTCAGCGTGGACTCGCCGTGGCTCCGCCGGGCGCCCTGCGTCGGGCGTTCCAGGCCGAAGCCGTGCGCGACATGGCGCGCAACGCCGGCACGACGACGGTGGAGGAGGGCACCGCGCTACTGGCAGAGCTGGGGCCGGCGGAGGCCGACGCACGGGCACGAACGTTGCTCGCGATCGGCGTTGCACACGGCACCCGCTCCACACCGGAAAGCCTGGCTGCCGCAGACCGCTGCTTCACCGAGGCGAGCGGGTTGTTCCGCCTGCTCGGCGAAGCGCAGTGGGAATCCGAAGCGACGAGCCGGGTGGCGGTGATGGTCAACTACCACGGGGGTCGCCCGCAAGTGGCCGCGGAGCAGCAGGCGCAGTCGATCGCGCTCTTGCGGGCAGGGTCGCGCGACTGGGCCGTTGCGCTCACGTACTACAGCGACATCCTCGACCACCTCGGTCGCTCCGTCGAGGCGGAGTCCGCAGCTCGCGATGCATGGGAGCTCGGGCGACGGCTGGGTGACACGCTGACCATCGCCTACGCGGCATGGGCGCTGGCCATCGTTCGCGCACACGTCGGTGACCTCGATGGCACTCGTCGCTGGCTCGACGAGGTGGAACGCAACCCCGGCAACTGGCTGACCGAGGTGAGCGGGCAGGAGTTCCTTGCGTTCGGATCCGATCTGCTCGGCGGTCTCGGTGACCAAGACGGGGCATACGCATATCGCGAGCGGGTCGCTGCACGGGTCGGTGACGGCGGCACCCAGCAGTTGCTCGATGTGCTCGACGGCAGGTTGGAGGCGATGTACGGCGACGCGTTGCGTGCCATCGAGATCTTCGACCGGCTCGACGGTGAGCCCTACGCGACCATTCGCACGAAGTGGGTTCGGGTCCTGTTCCGCGCGCTGTCGGCCAAACGCCTCGGTGACAATCACGCGGCCACGCGCTTCATCGAACGTGCGGTTGAATTGGTCGAGCAGATCGGTGTGCCCGACATCGCACAGCGCCATGAACCGGTTGTCGTCGCGATGCTGGCCGATGTGTGGCCGGGGGGTGCCGAGTCGTCCAACGCGCAACTGCGCATCGTGCTGCTGGGCTCGTTCGCAGTGATCGACGGTGTGGAGCTGAGGACCCCGGCGCCTGGAAACCCGGCGACGCTGGTGAAGCTGCTCGCTCTACGCGGGATGCAGACCACCGAGCAGACCATCGACGCGCTGTGGCCCGATGCGGATGTTGCAACGGGCAGGTCGCGGCTGCGCAATCTGCTGAATCGGCTACGCGGCCAGTCAGGCGAGGTGGTCGTTCGCAACGGTGAAGCGTTGGAGTTGGCGCCGGGGGTCACCACCGATGTCGCGCAGTTCGAGGCAGGGGTGACGGCCGCATTCGATGCACCCGCTGCCGAACGAGCCGGTCTTGCCCGGTTGGCGCTCGGTGCGTACTCGGGCGACCTATTGCCCGGTGATGCCTACGAGGACTGGGCGGCAGGGCCGCGTGAGCGGCTGCGGCGCCGATACCTGTCGTTGGTGGACATCGTGGCCGCCGAGTCGTTCGACCGCGGGGATGTCGACGAGGGTGTTCGACTGCTGGAGCTGGGCATCGAACGTGAGCCGCTGGAGGAGCGCCGCTACCTCATCGGTGCGAGGGCGTTGCTGGCTGCGGGTCGACGGACGACGGCCCGCGAGATGGTGCATCGAGCATCCGGAGCGCTGGATGAACTCGGGTTGCCGTTGTGTGCGGAGCTTGCCGAGATCGGACGGTCGTTGGACGTGCGAAGCGCACAGTGAGCACGTGGCCGACTTCGTCCAACGCACCGGCCGTTCCACGGTCACCTTGATGTTGCGCCTGCTGTCGCGCTCTGCCGAGGACGGCGCCATCGTCGGTCATGCCGAGATCGTCGATACCGGCGAAGTGGTCGCGGTGCAGGATGTGGACGACCTGCTGGCGTTGGTTCGCCGGCTCGCAGACTGACACCCGCAGCCCGCCTACGCTTCGTGGATGCGTGGGCCTGGGGCGTTGTTGGTTGCAGTGGTGATCGGCACGATGCTGGTTGCGACTGCTTCCGTGGCCGCACCGGCGGATCCGGCTGTCGTCGAGGCTGTCGTCGAGGTTGTCGCCGAGGTTGTTGCCCCCGCTGTACCCACCGCTGCGGCCCAGCGGCTGAAGGCGCCGGCGCGGACCTTCACCGTTGCGGCCGTGGGCGACTTCCTCTCAGAGGGTCCCGTCAACAGGGCCGCCGCCGGCTTTGCCCCGGTCGGCACCCGCTTCGACTACGAGCCCTTGGTCGCGCCGATCGAAGCGATCGTGCAGTCAGCCGACCTTGCGATCTGCCACATGGAAACGCCGGTCGGCGCGCCGGGAGCGGTCGTGGGATTCGTCGCCACGAGCGGATGGGGGACCAGCTTGATCGCTGCCGCAGCAGAGCTGCCCGGCGACCTTGCCCGGGTCGGTTTCGATCGCTGCAGCACCGCATCGAACCACTCCAACGACCTCGGTCTCGACGGCATTCGAACCACACTGGAAGCCTTCGATGCGGTGGGCATCAGCCACACCGGCACCGCCCGCAACGCAGCGGAAGCCGCACCGGCGCTCATCGATGTGAATGGCGTCCGTGTCGCCCACCTCTCCTTCGCCCGCAACTCCAACACCGGTTTCCCCTCGGACTGGTGGCGCATTCGGCAAGCCGTCACTGCCACGAACGTCGTCGATGACGTCGCCGCGGCGCGGACAGCGGGCGCCGAGGTGGTGATCGTCAGCGTGCACGTGTATGTGGAGATGCAGAAGGGCCCGACCGCGGACGACCGCTCACTGATCGAGCAGATCATCGCTCGGTCACATCCCGATCTGATCATCATCCACGGCCCGCACGTGGTGCAGCCCGTCGAACGCGTGAACGGCACGGTCGTCTACTGGAGCCTTGGCAACTTCATCTCCGGCATGGGTGTGTCGGGGCGTGGGAAGTACTCGGACCCGCGCACGCTCGACGGCCTGCTAGCGACGGTTCGGTTCACGCAGCAGGCAGATGGCTCGTGGGCGACCCAGCCGTGGACGGTGCTGCTGTGCAACCTGCTGAGTAACCGAATGGTCTACCCCGGTGTGACGACCTTGGCCGACCCGACGATCTCGGCGTCGTTGCGGTCGCGGCTCGAAGCATGCGTCGCGCGCAGTAGGGCAGTGGTCGGCGACCTGAAGTAGCGCTGCGCAGCAGTGCGTGATCGCAGCACCGTAGAGTCGCCGCATGACCGACACAGCAATTCTGGCGGACCGGCTTCGCAAGACGTTCGATGATGTGGTCGCTGTCGATCAGATTTCGTTGGCTGTTCCCCGCGGGACGGTGCTGGGTCTGCTGGGCGTGAACGGCGCCGGCAAGACCACCATGGTCCGCATGCTCACCACCGTGCTGAAGCCGACCAGCGGCAGGGGCGTCGTGAACGGGTTCGATGTGCTGACCGAGCAGCGGGCGGTGCGGCGCAACATCGGGCTGGCAGGCCAGTACGCCGCTGTCGACGAGAACCTGACCGGCCGAGAGAACCTGATCCTCGTCGGTCGCCTGACGCACCTGAGTAAAGCCGCCGCCCGTCAGCGGGCCACCGAGCTGCTCGACCAGTTCCGACTCACCGATGCTGCCGACCGACCGGTGCGCACGTACTCGGGCGGTATGCGCCGACGGCTCGATCTGGGGGCCGCGCTGGTCACCCATCCGCCAGTCCTGTTCCTCGATGAACCCACCACGGGGTTGGACCCGGCGAGCCGGCTCGACCTCTGGGCGGTGATCGAGACGCTGGTCTCGGATGGCACGACGGTGTTGTTGACCACGCAGTACCTGGAGGAAGCCGACCGGCTCGCCGACAACATCGTGGTGATCGACAAGGGTCTGATCGCTGCCGAGGGCACCACGACGCAACTGAAAGCGCGTCTGGGTGACACGGTGATCGAGTTCGAACTCGATGATGCGATGGTTGCCGCCTCGGCAGCCGCGGTGGTGGGCGGCACCGTCGCCGCCGGAACTGTGGTGCGCCTCGTGATGTCGCACGGCCCGGTCACCCTCCGAGATGCAATGAACCAGTTGCTGGCGGCCGACATCACCCCGGTAAAGGTCGCGCTACGCGAACCCACCCTCGACGACGTCTTTCTGACACTCACCGGTAACGGAGGGGCCAACTCATGAGCACCACGCCGACGCCTTCCCACGTTGCGGCCAATGCCGGCGGCGGTCTGCTGTGGGCTGCACGCGACACGAGAGCGATGGTGTGGCGCAACCTCACCGTGTTGCGGCGGGTGCCGTCACTGCTGGTCTTTGCGTTGGTGCAGCCGCTGCTGTTCGTGTTCATGTTCCGCTACGTGTTCGGCGGCGCCATTCCCAGCGGCGCCACCGGCCTGCCCTATGTCGACTATCTGATGCCGGGCATCTTCGTGCAGACGGTCTCGTTCGGGGCGATCAGCACCGCTGTCGGCCTGGCCGAGGACAAGAACTCGGGCTTGTTGGAACGACTGAAATCGCTACCGATGAACCGCTCGGCGGTGCTCGGCGGGCGAGTGCTGGCCGATACCTCTCGCAATGTCTTCATCGTCACCCTGATGCTGATGGTCGGGTTCCTCGTCGGTTTCAACACCCACACCAATCCATTCAAGGTCGCGGCGGGCGTTGCGCTGATGGTGTTGTTCGGCTTCGCCATCTGCTGGCTCTTCGCGTTGATCGGCCTGTCGGTCGCCAACGGTGAGGCAGCGCAGGCCGCAGCGTTCCCGATCCTGGCTCCGCTGACCTTCGCGTCGAATGCATTCGTACCGCCGGCCACCATGCCGGGCTGGTTGCGCTGGTGGGCAGAGCGCCAACCGCTGAGCATCACCGTGCGCGGCGTGCGTGCCCTGATGCTGGGCACAGAGCCAATGGACTACGTCTGGGGTTCCATTGCGTGGTCGCTGGCTCTCACCGTCGTCCTCGCGCCGCTGGCAGTTCGTCGATTCCGTAACAGCTGACGGGCTCGGAACCGTCGATCTTGGGGCCGAGATTTCATCGCCCGGTTGCGTCTGTGGCACACCACAGCCGCACGTATTTCTGTGGTGTGCCACAGACCGTTGAGGCCGCAGGTGGACCGGCAGCGAGGCTGCTGCTGGTCACGCGTCCAGTGCGGCGGGCACCTGCACAGCCGGCGGGTCGGCAGCAGGCGGGGTGCTGCAGAATCCGACCGCGTACTGCACGGCACGATCGGCTGTGGCCGGCAGCGCAGGCGTCGTGGCGTCGAACGAGGTGAAGTCGAATACCTCGCTGAGATCGCCGCACGTGTCGCGCCGCCATTGCGAGATGAGCGGCGCCTCCACGCCGAATCGAGACTCCAGCAGACGGAGGATCGACGTGTGGTCGAACACGGTGCTGCTCACCCGTGAACCGACGGCGCCGGCCGCGCCACCGGTCGCGCGACGGGTCCACGGCGACACGATGATCGCCGGCACGCGGAACCCGAGACCGATCGGCGATCCATCGACGAACTCGTCGGTCGTTCCGGGCGGAGGAACTGGCGGGCTCATGTGATCGAAGAATCCGCCATTCTCGTCATAGGTGAGAATGAAGGCCGTCTTGGCCCACAGCGTCGGGTTGGCCATCACTGCGGCGATCTTCGACGCAGTGAAGTTCTCGCCGACCGAGGGCGCCCACGGCGGATGCTCGGAGATGACGGTGGGTGCGACCAGCCAGCTGACCTGCGGCAGGTTCCCGGCCGCAGCATCCTGCTCGAACTGGTCGGCGGGCAGGTTGACCAGCGCGTTGTCGTACAGCGGGTTCCCCGGGGACAGCCCCTGGAACTGGGCGAAGAACTTGACGTTGGTGTCGTCGTAGTCGTCTACTTCGTGGTAGATCCGCCAGGAGATGCCGGCTTGCTGCAGGCGCTCCGGGTACGTCTCCCAGGTGTAGGCGACTCCGGAGTTGTCGATGGCCGGGCCGCCGCCGAGGCCGCCCGGATCAATGGTGCCGGTCATCGAAAGGTGCCGGTTGGGGTTCGTCGGCCCGAGCACCGAGCAGAAGTAGTGATCGCACAGCGTGAACTCGTCGGCGAGCGCCCAGTAGTACGGGATGTCGGCACGATTGAAGTACCCGAGCGCGTGCGCGCCCATCGCCTGCGCGAACCCGTCGTTGGCGCCGTTGTTCCATGCCGCATGCTGGGCTTCCCACAAATGATTCGGGTCCATGCCACACTGCGCCGAGGTGACTGTCGAATCGGTTCGGTATGGCAGCAGGTAACCGTCGGGGTGGCCGGGGAAGGGGTTGCGGTAGTTCTGGCCGACGACGGTGGAGGCGAACCCGGCCACACCAGGGCGGGTTCCGAAGTAGTGATCGAAGCTGCGGTTCTCCTGGACGAGGATGACGAAGTGCTCGATGTCGTTGAGGCCCGCCGCCGGCGCGGCCGTAGCCGTGGTGGCAGCAGTGGTGGCAGTGGCCGCAGTCGTGGCGGGAGTGATCGTCGCAGGAATCGTGGTCGAGGTGGCGTCCGTCGTCGGGTTGTCGCTGCACGCGTCGAGCGCGGCGCCCATGACAGTGGCGCCGGCAACGGCACCGGCGCCGGCGATGAACCGTCTCCGAGTGATGGAGGTGGACTCGGTATCGCCGGGCTGGTTTGGTTGGGGAGTTCCGTCGGTCACAGCCTCACTGTGACAGAAAGCGGGCCGCGGGTGCGGTCAGCTGGTGGTGAGGGTCAACTGGGAGTGGTCGTCGGTGGTTGCGACGTCGACGGTGACGGTGCTGCCTTCGACGGCGGTGCCGCCGAGGATGAGCAGCGACGCCTGGTCGGCGATCTCGCGCTGGATCACACGCTTCAGCGGTCGGGCACCGAACGCCGGGTCGTAGCCCTCGTGCGCGATCCATGCCATCGCGGCCTGCGACACGACCAACGTGATGCGACGCTCCGCCATGCGGCTGCGCAGGCGATCGACCTGGATGGTGACGATGTGCAGCAGGTCTTCCTGCGTGAGCGCACGGAAGCGGATGATGTCGTCGACGCGGTTGATGAACTCGGGCTTGAAGAAGCTCGACGGGTCGCCGGGCAGGTTCGAGGTCATGATCAACACGACGTTGGTGAAGTCGACCGTGCGGCCCTGTCCGTCGGTGAGCCGACCATCGTCGAGCACCTGCAGCAGCACGTTGAACACGTCCGGGTGTGCCTTCTCGATCTCGTCGAGCAGGATCACGCTGTACGGGCGACGGCGGACTGCCTCGGTGAGCTGACCGCCCTCGTCGTAACCGACGTACCCGGGGGGTGCACCGATGAGGCGAGTGACGGAGAACTTCTCCATGTACTCGCCCATGTCGATGCGCACCATCGACTTCTCGTCGTCGAACAGGTACTCGGCAACGGCTCGCGCCAGCTCGGTCTTGCCGACGCCGGTGGGCCCGAGGAACATGAATGAACCAATGGGGCGGTTGGGGTCGGACAGGCCGGCGCGCGACCGGCGAATGGCGTTGGCGACCGCGGTGACCGCGTCGTCTTGCCCGATGACCCGCTGGTGCAGCTGCTCCTCGAGGTGGATGAGCTTGGTCATCTCACCTTCCAGCAGACGGCTGACCTGCACGCCGGTCCACTTGCTGACGACCTCGGCGATGTCTTCCGCGTCGACCTCTTCCTTCAGCATGCGGTTGCCCACCTGCAGCTCGTCGAGGTGTTCGGTGGCTTCGGTGATTCGTCGTTCCAGCTCGGGAATGCGGCCGTAGCGAATCTCGGCAGCGACCGACAGGTCGGTTTCGCGCTCGACCTGCGTGCGCAATTGCTCGAGTTCTTCCTTCAGCGAACGAATTGCATCGATGGCCTGCTTCTCGTTCTCCCAGTGCGCCCGCATGTCGTGCATCTGCACGTTGAGCGTGGCCAACTCGTCGACGATGGTCTCCAGCCGCTCCTTGGAAGCGTTGTCGGTCTCCTTCGCGAGCGCCACTTCCTCGATCTCGAGCTGGAAGATGCGCCGCTGCACGACGTCGATCTCGGTGGGCAGCGAGTCGATCTCGATGCGCAACTTCGACGCTGCCTCGTCCATCAGGTCGATGGCCTTGTCGGGCAGGAAGCGGTTGGTGAGATAGCGGTTGGACAGCACGGCGGCGGACACCAGCGCGCTGTCTTGGATGCGCACGCCATGGTGCACCTCGTAACGCTCCTTGAGGCCACGCAAAATGCCGATGGTGTCTTCCACGCTGGGCTCACCGACGTAGACCTGCTGGAAGCGGCGCTCGAGAGCGGGATCCTTCTCGACGTACTTGCGGTACTCATCGAGCGTGGTGGCGCCCACCATGCGCAGCTCGCCACGAGCGAGCATCGGCTTGATCATGTTGCCCGCGTCCATGGCACCTTCGGCACCGCCGGCACCGACGATGGTGTGGATCTCGTCGACGAAGGTGATGACCTCACCGGCCGCGTCGGTGATCTCCTTCAGCACTGCCTTCAGCCGCTCTTCGAACTCGCCGCGATACTTCGCGCCGGCCAACATGGAGCCGATGTCGAGGCTGATCAGCCGCTTGTTCTTCAGCCCCTCCGGCACGTCGCCATCGGCAATGCGGCGAGCGAGCCCCTCGACGATGGCGGTCTTGCCGACACCTGGCTCGCCGATGAGCACCGGGTTGTTCTTGGTGCGCCGAGACAGCACCTGGATGACGCGACGAATCTCGTCGTCGCGGCCGATGACCGGGTCGATCTTGCCATCGCGTGCACGTTGCGTGAGGTCTTGCCCGTACTTCTCGAGCGCCGCGAAGTTCTCCTCAGGGTTCTGCGAGGTGACGCGATGGCTGCCGCGCACCTCCTTGAGTGCGACCAGCAGTTCCTCGCTGCCCACGCCGAGGCGGGCATTCATGGCCAACAGCAGGTGCTCGACGGACAAGAAGTCGTCCTTCAGGTCCTTCTGGTACTGCTGTGCGTTCTGCACCACGTTGTCGAGCTCGCGGTTCATGCGCGGGTCTTGACCGCCGAACGCCTTTGGCAGCTTGGCAACCGCTTCGTCGGCCTTGTTGCGCACCATCAGCGGGGCCAGGCCCAGCTTGGCCAACACGGCAGGGACGATGGTGTCTTCCTGACGAGACAACGCGGCCATCAGGTGGTCGGGCGTCAACTCGGGGTTACTGAGTGCCTTTGCCTGGTCGATGGCCGAAGCAAAGGCCTCACTGGTCTTGAGAGTCCACTTTTTTGGATCGAGCGCCATGTGCTCAGCCTAGCCGCACACAAGAAAGTTGCTACGACTCGTATCAACTTTGTACGGCCAATTCGTGGACGTCAGCCCGTGTTGACCGCGAGGATGTTGCCCTGGGCATCGGCGTCGAGATAGCCGCTGCCGCGGGTGCCGTTGACGAAGACCCGGATCTGGACAATGTCCGTGAATGGCAGGTTGCGCTGAACGAACACGTGTGTGACCTCGGCGCCCTCGATCGGGATCTGAGCGAGCGCAGCGTCAACCAGCGCGGGAATTGCGGTCCAGTTCACGTCGGTGTCGGAGAACAGGTTTGCTTCCAGGTCTCCGTCACCCATGAGTGTCACCGGCGACGGGCTGCCGAGCGTGTCGCGCCACTGGTACTCGTCGACGTTGGCGGGGATCGACGGGTCTTGTACCTGCGCGAACGCGTACCCCGGATAGATGATCGCCTGCAGGATCCGCAGCGGTGCCGCGCCACGCGCGACGCCGATCTGGGCGATGACATCAGCGGCCTGGGTGCCGCTGAAAAGGTTCACCGGCTCGACGACGGCCACGGTGGTTGCCGGTGCGACGGTTGTTTCCACCACGACGGTGGCGGGCACGGTGGCCGGCACCGTCGTGGGCTCCTCGGAGGGGGGCAGCGTGATGACCGGAATGACGGGCAGCGAATCGAACGACGACACCGTTGGCACGGTGAAGGTGCTCGCCGGTGCCACGGAGCGGGCATCGTCGTTGCTGCTGGTGACCAGGTAGGCGACGAGTCCTGCGCCGCCGAGGGCGATGACCGCCATCACCGCCAGCGCCACGTTGCGACCGCCGTTGCTCGGCGAGG